>Ga0247811_1000008_pt1 | contig 194839 bp, 195 predicted proteins | sample UWRJL134311R1_FD_189018 | JGI IMG/M metagenome (GOLD analysis project Ga0247811, IMG submission 189018) | Plant litter microbial communities from Arlington Agricultural Research Station in Wisconsin, United States - UWRJ-L134-311R-1 | ecosystem: Environmental > Terrestrial > Plant litter >...
CGCCGAGATGAACGCATTGCTCCGCGAGATGGAGGTCACCCCGCATTCGGGCCAGTGCAACCATGGCCGCCCGACCTGGGTGAAGCTCGCCCATGGCGACATCGAAAAGCTCTTCGGGAGGAAATGATGCGCTCGATCGAGGACGCCGCCGCCATCGCCGAGCGCTATCGCACCGCGGGCTATGCCGCGATGCCCGGCTATTTCAGCCGCGCCCTGTGCGCCGAGATGACCGCGCAGTTCATCGCCGACATGGCCAGGGGCGGCGCCAGGGCGCGGCAGAAGGATTCGAAGCTCGTGCCGGGCGAGCCGCTCGAACTGCATAGCAACGGCTATCCGGCGCTTCGCACCCTTTTGTGGGGAATGACCCCGGCGATCGAGGCGCTGACCGGTTGCGCCTTGGTGCCGAGCTTCGGCTATTTCCGGCTGTACAAGCGCGGCGACATCCTGCGCGTCCACGCCGATCGCCATGCCTGCGAGCACAGCCTGTCGCTGGTGCTGATGCTCAAGGACGACATCCCCTGGCCGCTGGAGATCGCCACCGCCGACAATGCGCCCGGCCACCGCGATATCCGCGAGGATTTCGGCGGCGATAGCTATGTCTCGGTGCCGCAGTCGGTCGGCGATGCCTTGCTCTATCCCGGCATGACGCGGAAGCATGGGCGGATGACGCCCAATCCGAACAGCGGATCGATGCACCTGTTCCTGCACTGGGTCGATCCCGAAGGGCCGTTTGCCGAGCAGGCCTTCGATCGCGGCAAGGTAAACGGTTAGCGGTTCGCCATCTGCGGGATCACCGGCTCGCCGGTGGCGGTGCCGCTCATGTCGACCACGCACATGACGCGATATTGCGGATGGGTGCCGCAGCCGACCCCGGCGTAGCGATATTCGTTGGCGAACAGCGACTTGCGATGCCCGCGCCGCGGCACGCCGTCGTCGACGATCAGCGACATCACCACGTCGTTCGCCGCGTCGAAGCCATAGGAGATGTTCTCGCCGACATAGATGTCGCCGCCGCGGCGCTTGACCCGCTGGCCGGGCGATGCGCCGTCATGCGACACGTGGCCGACGCCGCCGTCCATGCCCTGCGCATCGGCATGATCGCGCGCCGCGAGCGCGAGGATCTGGCCGGGGCTGAGCGGAGGCAGGGGCACCTGACGCTCCATGAAGTCGATCGCTTCGTCCACCGCGCCGATGCCCTCGCGGGTGATCACGCCATTCTCATGGCCGGGCAGATAGAGGATGTTGCCCTCCATGTTCGCGCGATATTCGCGCAATCGATCGGCATAGTCGCGCGGATTGGCGCGGGCATAATTGATCTGCGCGAGCACATCGGCTTCGAGCGCCTCCAGCTCCGACGCCGCAACCGGAAAAGCGCTCAGCGCGAGCCAGCAGGCGCCTAGCGCCGCAGCGAAACGGGCAATGGAAGCCAAGGAAATTCCCCCAAGGAACCGCGCGGCACCCCGGCGCCGAGCGACTTAATGGTGTGGAACCATCACCTTAACGCAGAGAAAATACAATCCGTACTTTTACGGTTAACCATGCGCGGCGCGAACGGCTCGCGCTTGAGATGAACCCCCGCCGAACGCGCGATTCATGTTCGTGCAACCTTAACCGATCCCGCCCGTTGTGCATGAAACGGTATAAAACAGGGTTGAAGCGATGCGTAACATGGTTCCGGTAGTGCTGGCATTGATCCCGCTGGTGGCAATGATCGGCGCCTGCGTTTCCTGCCCCTGAGGCGTCACACCGCAGCCAAAGAAAAACGGGCCGCCGGAGCAATCCGGGCGGCCCTTTTCTTTGGCTTTCATCATCCTGGCGAAAGCCGGGATCTCAAGCGCAGGCGCGGTACCTTGCCGCACAAGATCCCGGCCTTCGCCGGGATGACGGCTATGAAAAAGGGCCGCCCCGGCATCCCGGGACGGCCCATTTTTCTTCGCGACGAAAAGGCTTACGCCTCGGTCTCGCCCTCGTCCGCGGCGGGAGCCGACTGGACTTCGGCGGTCGCGCCCGGCTCGGCGTTCGGATCGTAATCCTCGACGAAGCCGGCCTCGTCCTTCTCGAACATTGCCGACATCACGTCGACGCCCGACGCCTGCATCTCGGCCTCTTCCGGCGAGCGGGCGACGTTGACCTTGACGGCCACCGACACCTCGGGGTGCAGCGCCACGTTTACCGTGTACACGCCGATCGCCTTGATCGGCTTGTTGAGCACGATCGCCGACTTCGGGACCTTATGGCCATCGGCGACGAGCGCTTCGACCAGATCGCGAACCGCGACCGAGCCGTAGAGCTGGCCGGCGTTGGACGCCTGGCGGATCAGGGTGATCGAAACGCCCTCGAGGCTCTTCGATTCCGTCTCCGCTTCGACGCGGCGGTTGGCATTCTCGGCAACGATCCGCTCGCGGTTCGCCTCGAACACCTTCTTGTTGGCGGCGTTCGAACGAAGCGCCTTCTTGTTGGGCAACAGGAAGTTGCGGGCGAACCCGTCCTTCACCGTGACCACGTCGCCGATGGCGCCGAGCTTCTCGACGCGCTCAAGCAGAATGACTTCCATGGGATCTGCTCCTTACTTAACGATGTAGGGCAGCAGGCCCAGATGACGCGCGCGCTTGATGGCCTGGGCCAGCTCGCGCTGCTTCTTCGCGCTCACCGAAGTGATGCGCGAGGGGACGATCTTGCCACGCTCGGAAACGAAGCCTTGCAGCAGCCGGACGTCCTTATAGTCGATCCGGGGCGCATCCTTCGCCGAGAAGGGGCAGCTCTTGCGGCGGCGGAAAAAGGGTCGTGCCATGATCTATATCTCCCTTATTCGCCGTTGCCGCCGAAGCCGCCTTCGTCGCGATCGCGACGGCCGCGGCGCTCGCGGTCGCCCTTGCGCATCATCACGGTCGGACCTTCTTCCAGCCCATCGACCTTGACGGTCATGTAGCGGATTACGTCTTCGTTGATCTGCGTCTGGCGCTCCAGCTCGGCGACCACACCCGCGGGCGCGTCGATCTCGAGCATCACGTAATGCGCCTTGCGGTTCTTCGCGATGCGGTAGGCGAGGCTGCGGAGGCCCCACGACTCGGTCTTGACGACCTTGCCCTTGTTGTCTTCGATAATCTTGGTGGCGGCTTCCGCCAGTGCGTCCACTTGCCCCTGCGCCAGATCCTGGCGGGCAAGGAACACATGCTCGTATAGAGCCATGTGGTCTTCTCTCATTTGGCCGATCGCTGACGCCGCACCATGCGAACGCCCCTCCGGCTGTCGTTTGCAATTTCCGTACGGCCTGGAAAGCCGTTTACCGAGCGGGGCTACCTAAACGTTTTCGCTGCGTTCGCAAGTGGAATGCGGTTCAGCGTCGTTGCACGCGGACGATCTTGCCTTGGCAGGGGCTGTACATGATCGTCGCTCCCGAAGACAGCGGCATCGGATTCCGGTTCCATGCCGCCGCCAGGATATTAGCGAAGTTGAGGTGACAGCCCTGATCCTTGGGGTCGTCGCTAGTATAGATATCGACCGCATAGTCACAGTGATTCTTGAGCGATTGCGATTCCGAGTAGGATGTTTGAGGACCGAGCATGCTGTTAGGGTCGGTTCGAGTGGTCGAATAATTGGTCGTCACCCTCTCGATGCATTTCCAGGGATCTGCCTGATTTCCACGGCTCCGTGGAGCCACCTCGCTCGCGCTTCGTGCGCTTCGAAGGGGCATGCACGAGCCCACATCCCAGTAATTGAGGCAGGTAATCTCCCCGCCTTGGATCTGCGCCTCGACCGTGCCACTCGACCCGCCATTATAGGTATATTCGCCACGCAGCGTGCCGTTGACTGCGGTCCCCGAGGAGACGCGGACATCGCGCATGCTTCCGGCGTCATATCGATTGAAGATCCAACTGCCGGAATCGGTCCCAACCGCACGTTCGAGCTTGGTGGCTGCGGCGGCAGGCGCCGGTGGCAGGGAGGCGATCCGGGCACGTTCGCGTTGTTCCGCTTCCGCGCGCTGGCGCTGGATGTTCTCCTGGCGCTGTTCCCGTTCCGCGAAATCGACTATTTCGGTCGCGCGGCCCTGCACGGAGTAGCGGATTCTTTGGTCTTCGCCGTTGGTAAGGTCGATTTTCTCCCGGTAATTGCTTCGCCCACAATAGACCGTCGATTCGTAGCCTTTGGCATCGACGAGCCTGCACATGGTGCCATCGCGTGTCCCGGTGAACGGATCGCCAGTAAGCTTGCCCGTTGTCCGCAGGGTACCTCGTACCTTGTCCCGATCGAAGGTGATCGTGATGATATAGTCGCCAGTCAGCTCGATCGTTTCTCCCGGCCGGTTAGCTGACCGCCAAGGCGTTCTTGCCTGACCTTGGTAAGTGCCGCGGTAAGTGACCGTTCCACGAAAATCCGGGGGAAGAACGTCATCGGCGGAGACAGGCGTAGTATCGACTTCGGAGGGGCCAAGGCGACGGGACTGTGCTTCGACTGCGGACGGCACAGCAACACCGATTAGCGCAAGCAATAGAAACGCGCTTCTCCAAGCCATTTCGCCCCCTAACATTTGTCCCGATACGACAGACACATTACTGCCCCAGGCATAATGCCTATCCATATCGCCGCTCCTTCCCGCGCAACCTGCGTTGAGGAGGCGAATCCGGCATGCATCGAACCCCGTCCCGAAATGGAACAGCGCGCTTAGCTGCCGCTCGGCCCGTCATCCTCCGGGAACAGCGACTCCGACTCAGGCGGGCGGCGCGGCGGGGTAGGGGGCGGGGGCGGGCGGTCGAGCCGGCCGCACTGCCCTTGCGAGAAGGAATATTCGACGCAAGTCAGCACCTTGCCCTTCACGTGCCCGCGCGCCCAGCCGGTGCGGCCGCCGCGCAGGTCGAGCTCGCTCTCCAGCGCATAATCGTAATTGGCGCCGCGCGGCTTCTTCACCTTGTGCGACGGGCGCACTCCGCCGACGCGCAGCTGCTCATATTCCCAGCCGTAGGAGGAAAGCTCCACCCCGGCCTCGAACTCGGTCACCAGATCGGGATCGCCGTCGAGCGCGGTGGTCAGCACCGCGTAGCGCTGGACCCGCTGGATCGCGATGCGCTGCTCCTTATACCAGTCGGCATAATCGAACACGCTGACGCCAAGTCCCTGAAAAAACAGCTCGACCTGCACCTGCGCATTGGCTGCGCTCAGCACCGATCCGCGGAACAATTGCGATCCGCAATGCCCCTGCCAGACGGCGCCGTCGATGCGGTCGAACAATTGGCAATCGGTCGCGCCGATGCGCCGGCCGACGAACTGGCTGTCGCGCAGGCCCCCGGTGCCGCGGAACTTGCCGCGCACCACTTCGCCGTCGAACTCCAGCGTAACCTCCAGGCTGCCGCCGATTCGCTCGGGGCAGCGATGGTCGGGGCGGGGGCAATCCTTCTTGGGGCCGCCGCTATAGGTCAGCGACGAGGTGACGATGCCGGTGTGGTTGCCGAAATAGCTCACCTTGCCCTGGAAACCCGGGGGAAGCGCGTCCGCGGGATCGGCGACGGTCTGCGCCCGCGCGCCTTGCGCGAACGATGGCGCCGTCCCCGCAACGAGCAGAAGCAATGCACTCAGACACCCACGGATCATAACGGCAGTCCTCCCGACTCGCGTTAACCATATCCTGCGGGGGGGCTTGCCACAATGCAGAAGCGGCGGGTCCGTAATGAACCCGCCGCCTCAGACTTTTAGCGGTGTCCGGGGCTTACCGGCCAAGATTACCGAAGCGCGTTGGCAAAGATCGCCGCGATGATCCCGGTGGTCACGCCGACCAGCACCGCGTCATTGCCCGACTGGACGTAGCGGTAGCCGCGCGGCGGCGCCTTCAGATTGCGATGCGTGCGGTAATCGACCTGGCGATAGTTGCGCGCATAGCGGCTGTCGAACTTCTGGCCGCGCTTCCAGTCGCTGCGATACTGCCGCGCGGGAGCCTGCCGCTGAACGACCACGACGCGATGGTTCTGCGCCTGGCGCTGCTGGCCGTGGTTCTGCGCTGCCGGGGCGGCGATAACCGGGGTCGCGAGCAGCGAAGCGGCGATGGTTGCGAGAACGAACTTCTTCATGACTTGCACTCCTCAAACTGAACGCCGTCACTGGCGTTGATCCCTATCTAGGCGGCAGATGTCGCAGACCTTCACCGCCAAACCGGGAATTTGGTCGCAAATTGTCGCGCCCTTGCCGCTGCAACCCAACGGTTCTAACGCGCCCGCTTCCAATCACAGGAGCCAGCGATGCGCGCTTTCATCTTCCCCGGGCAGGGTAGCCAGTCGGTCGGCATGGGCGCGGCGCTTGCCGCCGCCAGCCCGATCGCGCGCGAGGTCTTTCAGGAAGTCGACGATGCGCTCGGCCAGAATCTGTCGAAGCTGATGGCCGAGGGTCCCGAGGACCAGCTCATGCTCACCGCCAATGCCCAGCCGGCGATCATGGCCAACGCGATTGCGGTGCTGCGCGTGCTGGAAAAGGACGGCAATATCCGCCTCGCCGACAAGGCCGATTTCGTCGCGGGGCACAGCCTTGGCGAGTACACCGCCTTGTGCGCGGCGGGCGCGTTCGACCTCGGCACCACCGCGAACTTGCTCCGTCTGCGCGGCGAGGCGATGCAGGCGGCGGTCCCGGTCGGCATTGGCGCGATGGCGGCTTTGCTCGGCGCCGATCTGGAAAAGGCTCGCGCGATCGCCGAGGCGGCTGCCGAGGGTCAGGTCTGCACCGTCGCCAACGATAACGATCCGTCGCAGGTGGTGATCTCCGGCCACCGCGAAGCGATCGAGCGCGCCATCGCCATCGCCAAGGACCACGGCGCCAAGCGCGCGGTGCTGCTGCCGGTCTCCGCCCCGTTCCACTGCCCGCTGATGCAACCGGCCGCTGACGCCATGGCCGAAGCCCTGGCCGGCGCCCGCATCCAGGGGCCGCTGGCGCCTTTGTACGCCAACGTCACCGCAGCCCCCGTGTCGGACCCCGACACGATCCGCGCTTTGCTGGTCGAGCAGGTGACGGGCATGGTCCGCTGGCGCGAATCGGTGCTGGCGATGGTGGACGCCGGCGTAACAGACTTCACCGAGCTGGGCGGCAAGGTCCTCGGCGGAATGGTAAAACGCATCGCCCCCGACGCTGTGGCGGTGAGCGTGGTGACGATGGACGACATCGAGGCTTTGGCTAAGATGCTTTAGAAGAAGGCAGAAGAGAGATTTCGCGCAAAGACGCGAAGACGCAAAGGGGACGGTGCTTGATCGATATCGAGCGGATCTGCAGCGACGTTATCGATGTTTCGCTGCGTTTGCATCGAGACCTTGGGCCCGGCCTGCTCGAATCCGTTTATGAGACCGTCTTGGCGGCTAAGCTCACTTCGATGGGATACAGAGTCGTTCGACAGCAGCCGATCGATATCGAATTTGAAGGACTTCGCTTCGTCGGTGCTTTCCGAATCGATCTCTTGGTGGAGGAACGGTTCCTGATTGAAGTGAAATCGGTCGAGCGGTTGAGCAATGCTCATGTGAAACAGCTTCTAACCTATCTTCGTCTCACCAAGCAGCCCCTTGGGCTGCTAATCAATTTCAATGGCGCTACGCTCAAGGAAGGTTTGCGACGGGTGATAAACGGCCACCAGCCCTTCGCGTCTTAGCGTCTTTGCGGAATCAATGATCTTCTAAAAGGACCCAACCATGTTCGACCTGACAGGCATGACCGCCCTCGTGACCGGCGCTTCGGGCGGGATCGGCTCCGCGATCGCCAAGGGCCTCGCCGCGCAAGGCGCCCGCCTGGCGATCTCCGGCTCCAATCCCGACAAGCTCGAAGACTTCCGCGCCGAGCTTGGCGGCGACCACATCGCCCTCCAGTGCGACCTCTCCGATCCCGCGCAGGTCGACGCCCTCGTCCCCCGCGCCGTCGAAGCGCTTGGGCAGCTCGACATCCTCGTCAACAACGCCGGCGTCACCCGCGATAACCTCGCGATGCGGATGAAGGACGAGGAGTGGGACATTGTGATCCGCGTCAACCTAGAGGCCGCGTTCCGCCTGATCCGCGCCGCCGCCCGCCCGATGATGAAGGCGCGGTTCGGCCGCGTCATCTCGATCACCTCCGTCGTCGGCGCCACCGGCAATCCCGGCCAGGCCAATTACGCCGCGTCCAAGGCCGGCCTCGTCGGCATGTCCAAGGCGCTCGCGCAGGAGCTCGCGTCGCGCAACATCACCGTCAATTGCGTCGCACCCGGTTTCATCCGCTCGGCGATGACCGATGTGCTGCCCGAAGCGCAGAAGACCGCCTTGCTCACGCGCATCCCCGCCGGCGACCTCGGCACCGGTGAGGATATCGCCGCCGCGGTGATCTATCTCGCCAGCCGGGAAGCGGGCTATGTCACCGGCCAGACCTTGCACGTGAACGGCGGAATGGCGATGCTCGGCTAAGGCCAGCGAAGGAGACAATAGGATGCGCGGATTCTGGGCAGCGGCAGCGCTGGCACTTCTGGCGAGCACCGCTCCCGCCGCCGCGGCGGACCTGGCGACCTTGGGCTGCGTCCGCGATCAGATGGCCGTGCCGGTCCGCGCGGAAATCGCCGCGTCCGCCGCCGCGCTCGTCGACGGTAAGGAAGCGGCGGCGTCCCCGGCAATGAAAGCGGGCCTGACCGCTGCCGCGGATGCTTGCGCCACCCGGCACCACTGGTCCGACACCGCGCGCGACGCCGCGCAGACGCATGCGCTCGTCAGCGTCAGCCTCGATACCGTCCGCCCGCTGGCGAAGGACCGCAACGTGCGGCTCGATCTGTTCGCGGCGGCGCTTGCGGCCTTGACCCCGGCCGAGCGCAACCAGATCCTCATTCAGGAACAGGCCGGCACCGATGCGCTGCTGGCACAGCTCGCCAAGCAAGGGGTTGCCGTCGAGGGCCAGGCGCAAGGCGGGCTGGTCGGCGTGATGGCGGTCCTGACGCTCTTCGAGGAAAGCCAGAAGGCGATATTCCTCGCCAATTGAGCGCGCCGTCCCGCGCCCGTACGCCGTAAAGTCTTGATCCGCGCGCAAGCAACGTCCAGCATGTGCGTGGGTCCAAAGGAGAATTATCGATGCTTCGTGCCGCACTTGCTCTCGCGCTCTGCACTTCCTTCGCCATCGCGGCGCCCGCTTATGCGGCCGACATCAAGACGCTGGGCTGCGTCGAGCAGGGTCTGGACAAGAACGCCCGTGAGCTGCTGCTCACGGATCTCGAGACCAATCTCAAGAATTCGGGCCAGGCGCAGAGCTACCGCCCTGAGACCGTGACGGCGATCCAGGCCGTGGCGCTCGCCTGCAAGACCAAGCACGGCTGGAGCACCGAGGCGGCGCAGGCCGCGATCCTCTATACCATGCCCAAGATCGGCTGGCCGCTCGCCGATCGCATGGCGCGGAAGAAGGGGATGAACCCCAATGCGCTGGTCGCGCGCTTTCGGGCGCTGCCCGCCGAGCAGCGCAACGATGCGATCAACGACACTGTTCTCGGTATCCTTGCCCGCGGATCGCTCGCCGCCAAGGAAATCAACAGCGACACCGCCGCGCTGGGCGGCGCGCTCTATGGCCTGCTCGCGCTGCGGGAAAAGTCGCTGGTCGATTTTCAGGCAAAGTGATCGCCCACCGGGGGGCCGGAGTTTTGAGTTGATGGTTATGCGTTATTCGCTGCCCCTCTTGCTGTGCCTGTCCGCGTTCGCGGCGCCCGCGCATGCCGCCGATCTCTCGACGATCGGCTGCATCGCGGAGAAATTGCCGCTGACGGTCAAGGCGCAGATCGTCGTCGACGTCGAGCGCAACCTCACCGAGACCGGCACCAAGCACAGCTATGCCCCCGCGGCGCTCCAGGCGGTGCGCGCGGCGGCGAACGCCTGCGCCAGCGAGAATAAATGGCCGGACGCCGCGGTGCGCCCGGCGATGCTCTACACGCTGGCCAAGCTCGGCTGGCCGACTGCGCAGCGCGTTGCCACCGCGCGCGGGCTCGATCCGGCCGCGCTCGAAGAGGCGTGGGGCGCGCTTCCCGAGGAGACGCGCAACGTGCCGCTGACCGCCGAGGTCAACGGCCAGCTCGCCGACGCGGTCGTCGCCCAAGCCGACCGGACTCCCGAAAAAGCCGAGCTGGTCGGCGAATTCTTCGGTTTCCTGAGCCTGATCCAATATACCAGCTACGAATTCTCTCAGGCGTAAGCGGCGGACCACCCCTTGCAACGGCACCATCGGCGTTCTAGGTGCGTTCAACAAATTCGATCCCACCAGACAAAGGAAAACAGGGACCATGAGCACCACCGAGGAACGCGTGAAGACGATCGTGGTCGATCACCTCGGCGTCGAGGCGAGCGAAGTTAAGCCCGAGGCGAGCTTCATCGATGATCTCGGCGCGGACAGCCTTGATATCGTCGAGCTGGTGATGGCCTTCGAGGAAGAGTTCGGCGTGGAAATCCCCGACGACGCTGCCGAGAAGATCCAGACCGTCGGCGACGCGATCAAATATATCAGCGAGCATCAGGGCGCCTGACGGCGTCCACTTGCCCGCATGGGCCGGCTTCTGCCAGATTGCGGCTTCCCGTCCCGCGCGACAGCGCCAGGGGCGGGGAGCCGCTTTAATTTTACACCCTGCCGCCGTGCCTAATATGCGCGAAGTTCGATAAGTTTGACGGAGAGATAACATGCGCCGCGTAGTCGTGACCGGCCTCGGCCTCGTCACCCCGCTGGGGGCCGATGTCGAAACCGCCTGGAAGAACATCATCGCCGCCAAATCGGGCGCGGGCACCATCACGCGCTTCGACGCCAGTGATTTCCACAGCAATTACGCCTGCGAAGTGAAGCCGGCCGACCATGAATATGGCTTCGATCCGGACAAGCGCGTCGATCACAAGATCCAGCGCCAGGTCGATCCGTTCATCATCTACGGTATCGATGCCGCGGGCCAGGCGATGGAAGATGCCGGGCTTCTAGACATGAGCGAGGAAGAGCGGCTGCGCGCCGGCTGCTCGATCGGCTCGGGCATTGGCGGGCTTCCCGGGATCGCCAGCGAATCGATCGTGCTCAACGAACGTGGGCCCAAACGCGTCTCGCCGCACTTCGTCCATGGCCGCCTGATCAACCTGATCTCGGGCCAGGTCAGCATCAAATACGGCCTGATGGGCCCCAATCACGCCGTCGTCACCGCCTGTTCGACCGGCGCGCATTCGATCGGCGACGCCGCGCGGATGATCGCGATGGACGATGCCGACGTCATGCTCGCGGGCGGCGCCGAGGGCGCGATCTGCCCGATCGGCATCGCCGGTTTCGGCCAGGCGCGTGCGCTTTCGACCAATTTCCGCGACGAGCCCTGGCGCGCCAGCCGCCCTTGGGATCAGGGCCGCGACGGCTTCGTGATGGGCGAAGGCGCGGGCGTGGTGGTGCTCGAGGAATATGAGCATGCCAAGGCGCGCGGCGCGAAAATCTATTGCGAAGTGGTGGGCTACGGCCTGTCGGGCGACGCCTATCACGTCACCGCGCCGCATCCCGAGGGTTCGGGCGCGTTCCGTTCGATGCAGATGGCGATGAAGAAGTCGGGCCTCAGCCTGTCCGACATAGATTACGTCAATGCCCACGGCACCTCGACTCCGCTCGGCGACGAGCTCGAGCTTGGCGCGGTCCGCCGCCTGTTCGGCAGCGCGATCGACACCATGTCGATGTCCTCGACCAAATCGGCGATCGGGCATCTGCTCGGCGGCGCCGGCGCGGTCGAGAGCATCTTCTGCATCCTCGCGATGCGCGACCAGATCGTGCCGCCGACACTCAACCTCGACAATCCGAGCGAGAATTGCGTGGGCGTCGATCTCGTCCCGTTCAAGGCGAAGGAGCGCAAGGTGAAGGCCGTCCTCAACAACAGCTTCGGCTTCGGCGGCACCAACGCCAGCCTGGTGATGAAAGCTGTCTGAGGACACGCCGGCAGCGGCGCCAGCCCTGGAGCGCAGGCCGCGCAAGCGGCGGAGGAGCGGCTGTCTTCTGGTGCTGATCCTGTTGCTGCTGGCGGTCGCCGGCGGCTTCACCGTGCTGCAGATGTGGGGCGGGGTCGGCCCGGCGCGCAGCAACGTCACCGTGCTGATTCCCGAGGGCGCGAGCATGACCCGCGCGGCGGCGGAGCTGGAAAAGGCCGGGGCGATCACCTCCGCCCAGCGCTTCGTCCTGCTCGCCCGGGTGTTCGGTGGCAGCACGCCGATCAAGGCGGGCGAATATCGCGTCCCCGCGCATTTGAGCCAGAGCGACGTGCTCGCGATGCTTCAGGGCGGCAACACCCTCCAGCGCTTCGTGATGATCCCGGAGGGCACGCCCTCGATCCTCGTCTACGAAGCGCTGATGAAGGCGCCGCAGCTGAGCGGCGATATCGCGGTCCCGGCGGAAGGATCGGTGCTGCCCGACAGCTACGCCTATAACCGCGGCGACACCCGCCAGAGCGTGCTCGATCACATGCAGAAGGCGATGGTCAATTACCTCGCCAAGGCCTGGCAGAACCGCAAGCCCGGCACCGCGGTGACCAGCCCGCGCGACGCGCTGATCCTCGCCTCGATCATCGAGAAGGAAACCGCCAAGCCCGAGGAGCGCCGCATGGTCGCCTCGGTCTATTCGAACCGGCTGAAGCGCAACATGAAGCTCGATGCCGATCCGACGATCATCTACCCGGTCACCAAGGGCAAGCCGCTCGGCCGCCGCATCCTCCGCTCGGAGCGCGACGCGGTGAACGATTACAACACCTATACCAAGCAGGGCCTTCCCATCGGCCCGATCGCCAACCCCGGCCGCGCCGCGATCGACGCCGCGCTCGATCCCGCCCAGTCCAACGCGATCTTCTTCGTCGCGGACGGCAGCGGCGGCAGCGTGTTTGCCGACACGATCGAGCAGCACAACGCGAACGTGGCGAAATGGTACGCGCTGCGGCGGGCGCGTGGGGAGATGTAGCGAGCTGCAGCTTGGAAGCGGCGGCGGTTCGTACCGGTTCGGCCAATTGACCTGACCTGCCGATCTTATATTGTTGGCAGGAATGGGCAGGGGATCGAAATGACGCCGGGATTGAACCTCTTATTGGCGACTCTTGCTACGCTTGGCGTGCAATCCTTACCCGGGGACTATTTCGGCCCGGGCTATCGCCGCGCGGACGCGGTTTTGAAGGACGACACCGAGGGCCCAACCGACGTAATCGTCACGCGCACCGTGGGGCCCGTGGAATATACCGGGGCCGAGGGGATGCGGGGCGACATGTGGGTCGTCGCCACCGTCATCAACAACAAGAGCACGACTCACGGTATCTGCGTGCTGACCAAAAGCACACCCCGCATTACCGCCGATGGGGATAAGCTGAAGTGGATCAACCGGATTAATTCGGTCGGTTCGGTAGCGCGCTACATCGGGCCGAATTCCTGGCTACGATCCTACAAGGGCTGGGCGACGCGCGGTTCGCTGTCGCGTCAGGCCGGGCCTGGCAGGTCGATGCGGGCGAGCGACGGCGTAGCGATGGCAGCATGGCGCGCGATGTCGCCGCAGGATTGCTCCCGCATTCCTGCAGATATCCAGACCTGGATCAGCACAGACGACAATCGCACGCTGTTCGCGCAGTAAAGCGGTCCAGCGTTAGCGGCCCAGCCCGCTAGCCGCGCGCGCCAGTTGCTCGACCTGGGCCATGCTCGCGCCCTTGGGCGTGATCCAGCTGCCGCCCACGCACAGCACCGGTCCGAAACCCAGCCACTCCGGCGCGCTCGCCGCGGTAATCCCGCCGGTCGGGCAGAATTTCGCCTGGTAGAAGGGCGCGGCCAGCGCCTTGAGCGCCTTGAGCCCGCCCGAAGTCTCCGCCGGGAAGAATTTGAAATGCTCGAGGCCCAGGTCGAGCCCGCGCATGATGTCCGCGGCGCTGGAAATGCCCGGCAGGAACGGTACGCCGCTGCGGATGATCGGATCGGCCAGCCGCTCGGTCAGCCCGGGGGAGACGATGAACTCGACATCGGCGTCCATCACCTGGTCGAACTGCTGGGTGTTCACCACCGTGCCCGCGCCGACGATCGCGCCGGGGACCTTCTTCATCTCGGCAATTGCTTCCATCGCCGCCGCAGTGCGCAGCGTCACTTCGAGCACGCGCAGGCCGCCGCGCACCAGCGCCTCGGCGAGCGGCCTGGCGGTGGCGGCATCCTCGATCACCAGCACCGGGATCACCGGGCTGGTCCGCATGATGTCTTGGATAGTCACTGGGCATGCTCCTGCGCGAAGGCCGCCGCCGCGCCATACAGGCCTGGCTCGGGGTGCGTGATGAGCTTCACCGGTATCGACGACATCAGGTTCCGGAACCGCCCCTTGGCGACGAATCGCTCGCCAAAGCCCGATTGCAGCAGATGATCCTTGAGCCGCAACCCCAAACCGCCCGCGATCACCACGCCGCATGGCCCATGTGTCAGCGCCAGATCGCCCGCGACCGCGCCGAGGCTGAGGCAGAAGCGATCCATCGCCGCCACCGCGACGCTGTCCTTGCCCTCGAACGCCAGGTCCCAGACCTGCTTGTTGTCGAGCCGCCGCACCGGCAGCCCCTCGATCTCGGCCAGCGTCTCGTAGATCGCGACGATCGCCGGCCCGGCGACCACGCGCTCGGTCGAGACCCGCGTAAAATCCTTGCGCAGCCGTTTGACCAAAGCATCCTCGATATGGTCGAGCGGGGCGAAATCGATGTGCCCGCCCTCGGTCGGCAATATATGGTAGATGCCGTCGTGGCGGTACACTTGCGCGACGCCGAGGCCGGTGCCCGGCCCGCAGACGGTGATCGATCCGGTCTCGGGCAGCGGCACGTCCGGCCCGCAGAGATGGACGAAATCCGCCTCGCCCATCTGCGCGACCGAATGGCCGATCGCGGCGAAATCATTGACGAGGGTCCAGGTCTCGGCGCCCAGCCGCTCGGGGATCAGCTTGGGCCGGATGATCCACGGATTGTTGGTGAGCTTGATCAGATCGTCGTTGATCGGCGAGGCGACCGCGATCGCGGCGGCGGAGGGCAGGGGCCGCCCCAGCGTCTCGCCAAAGGCCTGCCACGCGAGCTGGAGGCTCGAATGGTGTGCGACCTTCTGGGTGACCGGAGGGGCCATCGAAATCACGCGCCCGCCCGCGACCTTCGCGATCGCGAAGCGCGCGTGGGTACCTCCGATATCGACCGCGACGACTTCCATGCCCTCTCCCGTTTTCCGGCTTTGGGCTTCCATAGGTGCGATGTCGCCGATTGTCACCGTTGTCGGCTACCTAAAGTCCGGCCGCGGCGAGCATCGCCGATGCGCCAAGCTCGGCCTCGTCGGCCTGCCGCATCATCGCAAACAATTCGCGGCCGGTACCGTCCACCGGCGGGGGCGCAACCGCCTGCTCGCGGGCATCCCATTCGGCCGGGTCGACGAGCGCCTGAAGCCGGCCCTCCTCGGCGCACATCCGGATCACATCGCCGTCGCGGACCTTGCCGATCGGCCCGACGCCCAGCGCCTCGGGCGAAAGATGGATCGCGCACGGCACCTTGCCCGACGCGCCGGACATCCGCCCGTCGGTAACCAGCGCCACCTTGAACCCGCGATTCTGGAGCACGCCCAGCGGCGGGGTGAGCTTGTGCAGCTCGGGCATGCCATTGGCCTTGGGTCCCTGGAAACGCATCACCACCACCACGTCGCGGTCGAGCTCGCCCGCCTTGAACGCCGCGATCACCGCCGCCTGATCGGTAAAGACGCGGGCGGGGGCCTCGATCGTCCAGCGCTCGCGCTCGACGGCGCTCACCTTGATGCAGGCGCGGCCCAGATTGCCGGTGAGGATGCGGAAGCCCCCCTCCGGCGAGAAGGGCGCGTCGATCGTGCGGACGATGCTGTCGTCGCCGCTCTGCGCGGGCAGTTCGGGCCAGACCAAAGCATCGCCCTCAATCGCCGGCTTGCGACCGTATGCTGCCATGCCCTCGGCGGCGACGGTGACGGTATCGCCATGCATCAGCCCGCCCTTGAGCAATTCGCGGATCACGAACGCCGGTCCCCCGGCATCCTCGAACCCGTTCACGTCCGCCGAGCCATTGGGATAGACCCGCGCCAGCAGCGGCACGCTCCGCGAAAGCCGGTCGAAATCCTCCCAGTCGATCACGATCCCCGCCGAGCGCGCAATCGCGGGCAGGTGGATCAGATGGTTGGTCGAACCTCCAGTCGCGAGCAGCACGATCGCGGCATTCACGATCGCCTTTTCATCAACGACATGCCCGATCGGGCGGTAATCGTCGCCGTTCCAGCCGATCTCGGCGAGGCGGTGGACGGCGTGGCGGGTCAGTTCCTGCCGCAATTTGGTCCCCGGATTGGCGAAGGCCGCGCCGGGAACATGCAGTCCCATCGCCTCCATCATCATCTGGTTCGAATTGGCGGTGCCATAGAAGGTGCAAGTGCCCTTCGAATGGTACGCCGCAATCTCGGCCTCGAGCAGTTCCTCGCGGCTCGCCTTGCCCTCGGCATAGCGCTCGCGGACCGCCGCTTTCTCCTTGTTGGGCAGCCCCGAACGCATCGGCCCGCCCGGGATCAGCACCATCGGCAAATGCCCGAAGCGCAGCGCGCCGATCAGCAGCCCCGGCACGATCTTGTCGCAGATGCCGAGCAACGCCGCGCCCTCGAACACCCGGTGCGACAGCGCCACCGCGGTGCTCAGCGCGATCGTGTCGCGGCTGAACAGCGACAGCTCCATCCCCTGATAGCCCTGCGTCACCCCGTCGCACATCGCCGGCACGCCGCCGGCCACCTGCGCGGTGGCGCCCACTTCGAGCGCCCAGATCTTCATCTGCTCGGGATAACGGTAATAGGTCGCATGCGCCGAGAGCATGTCGTTATAGGCGGTAACGATGCCGATGTTCATCGAACGCCCGGCGGTCAGCCGCTCGCGTTGCTCGTCGGTCCCGGCATAGGCATGCGCGAGGTTGGCGCAGCCCAGCTTTGGCCGGTCGTTCCCGCTCTCCCGCTCGCGCGCGATCATCGCCAGATAGGCGGCGCGCCTCTCCCGCGATCGTTCGATCACGCGATCGGTGACGGCGGCGATCTCGGGATGCAGGTTCATCAGGCGCTCCAGTGCACGTCCACGGGCAATTCGACATCGGCAAGGATGCGCCCGGCGGGATAGGGCGAGGACGCGCCCTGCTCGATCGCCGCTTCCAGCACGTCGCGTTTCGCCTGGCCCGTGATGGCGATCATCAGCGCCCGCGCGGAAACGATCGCGGCGCGGCTCAGCGTCACCCGCGCCACCGGCGCTTCGGGCGGCACCGGATCGGGCATCACGCCCAAAGCGCGGCGCTCCTTCGGCCCGTTAAGCGCTTCGTCATAGTCCGGCCCGGGAAAGATCGACGCGGCATGCCCATCGCCGCCGATGCCGAGCAGGCAGAGGTCGAGCGGCCAGTGCAAATCCTGCAGCACCGCATCCGCCGAGCGGCCGGCCGCCTTGTAGTCGGCGATGGTCGCGCTGATCAGCGGGATCACCCGCGCCTGCTTCGGGATGAAGATCTTGCCGATCGCGGTGACGTTCGACAGCGGATCGCCCAGCGGCACCATCCGGTCGTCGCCGGGCACGATCGTCACGCGCTTCCAGTCGATCTTGGCCTTGACGAGCTTTTCGTAGATCGGCAGCGGCGTCTTGCCGCCCGCCAGCGCGATCACCGCGCCGCCGCGCGCATCGATCGCGCTCTCGATGATGAAGCCGATATCGCCCGCAACGGCCTCCGCCATCTCGTCGGCGTCGTCATATTCCCACCATTCGATCTCGGTCATTTAGGCTCGGTCCTGCTGTTCTGATTTGGGTAGATAGGGATTATTCGTTCCACGTCACGCCATCGCGCTCGGTAAGTGCAATTCCCGCGGACGGGCCCCAGTTCCCCGAGGCGTAGGGCTTCGGCTTTAGGCCATTCTCGGCCCATCCCGCGCGGATGCCGTCGATCCACTCCCATTGCGCTTCGACTTCGTCGCGGCGGACGAACAAAGTCGGATCCCCCTCGATCAGGTCGAGCAGCAACCGCTCGTAGGCGATCCGCCGCCGCGTCCCCGAAAACTCATGGTCGAGCGCCAGATTGAGCGGAACCTCGCGCAGGCGGATGCCGTCGCGGTCGAGTCCCGGCTCCTTGGCCATCACCAACAGGCGGACATATTCCTCCGGCTGCAGCCGGATCGCCAGCACGTTGGGCTGGAGTGCCCCGCCGCGCTCGGAAAAGATCGAGTGCGGCACCGGCTTGAAGTGGACGACGATCTCGGATCGCCGCTCGGCCAGCCTTTTTCCGGTGCGCAGATAGAAGGGCACGCCCTGCCACCGCCAATTATCGACATGCGCCTTGATCGCGACGAAGGTCTCGGTGTTCGAAGGCTTCCCCAATTCCTCGACGTACCCCTTTACGATCTCGCCCTTCGATGCGCCCGCGCCATATTGCCCGGTGACCGTCAGCTGATTGACCTCGGACGCCGGGATCTTGCGCAGCGAGCGCAGCACCTTGACCTTCTCGTCGCGGATCGCGGTGCCGTCGAAGCGGGCAGGGGGCTCCATCGCGATCAGCGCGAGCAATTGCAGCATATGGTTCTGCAGCATGTCGCGTAGCGCGCCGACATCGTCGTAATAGCCCGCTCGGCCTTCCAGCCCGACGGTCTCGGAAATGGTGATCTGGACGCTCGCGATGCCCTGCGCATTCCACACCGGCTCGAACAGCGAATTGCCGAAGCGCAGCGCGAGGATGTTCTGCACCGTCTCCTTGCCGAGATAATGGTCGATCCGGAAGGTGCGGTCCTCGGGAAAGGCCGATGCGACGATGTCGTTGATCTCGCGGCTCGATTTCAGATCGTTGCCCAGCGGCTTCTCCAACCCGATGCGGACGTTGCTGCCCGTCAGTCCGGCCGCTTCCAGCCCCTTGATCGTCGGTCCGAACAGCCACGGCGCGGTCGACAGGAAGATCGCCAGCCCCTTCGATGTGTCGCCGATCTTCTTCGCCAGCGCGCCGAAGCCGTCGGTCTTCGAGGCATCGAGCGGCTGGTAAAACAGGCGCTCGAGAAATGTGCCGACAGCGCTGTCGTCCTTGCGGTCCGCATGCAGGAATTCGTCGAGCGCTTCCGCTGCGAACTGGCGGTAGCCGGCGTCGTCATGCTCCGAACGCGCGGTGCCGGTGATCGTCAGCCCCTCGGGCAACAGCCCGTCGGCATGCAGGCCATAGAGCGACGGCAGCAACATGCGCTGGGCAAGATCGCCCGTCGCCCCGAACAGCAGCAGCTTGCCAACCGGCAGAGTCATTGCGCGCGCATCCTCACATCCATGTCGCGGTTGCTCGACACGATGCGGGGCCAAAGATCAAGCCGGACGGCACGAATACGTATGGTGCCTAACTCCCGCCTAACGAATCTTTAGCCGTGCGATGACAACCAAGCCAATGACGGTCACCAACCTGATAACCGCCGGAGAACATGCGAGCGCTACGACCAAGGCGCTGTTGAAACGGCGCGCGGAGGAAGCTCGGAACCGGGTTCGGGTTAGCCATTTTCAGAAACTCGCATACGACGAACTTCCATATATTATGCTGCTTTGACAGGCTCCGAACTAAATCGCGGGGTTGCAAGGCCCTTAGCCGGCGGCAAACAGCCCGGATTTCGCTTCGATCGCGTCGATCCGGAGATATGCGTCGAGGTTAGCCTGCTTGTATCCTATTGATTCGATGTCAAGAATAGGTCCGGTTCGATAGAGCGGTCTCGCGGCTTATAGTAATAGCGGGTGGATGATCGACGTCACTGGTATATTGAAACCGTCCGATATTGCTCCTGGTCAGCCGGCCGAGCGTGTCATAGCCATATTGCGTGATGGCTATGAGATGAGGCGTTGCAGGAAAACGCAGGCGCGATGTCCGAGTCCCCGGTCGTGCTGGTTCAGTCCATTGGATGTGTACCATCGTCTCGGCTCATGCCGGCCGCGACAGTTTACAAAACTAACCCCGCGACCGGATCCAGCCCCGCCATGATGTTCAGGTTCTGCACCGCCGCGCCCGCCGCGCCCTTGCCCAGATTGTCGAGCGTCGCGATCAGCCGTGCCTGGCCGCGCTCGGCGTTGCCGAACACCCGCAGCGTCAGCCGGTCGGTGCCGGCATCGTCTTCGATCGTCACGAAGGGCACGCCGTCGCCGGGCAGCACCCGCACCAGCGCGCTGTCCTTATATGCGTCGGCCAGCGCCCCCTCGATCGTCGCCAGCGAAGGCTTGCGGGGCAGGGCGTGGAGCGGGAGCGGCACCTCGACCACCATCCCGCGATAGGTGCGCGCGACCGAGGGCATGAAGATCGGGGCATGCTCCATGCGCGCGTGCTTGAGCATCTCGGGCACATGCTTGTGCTCCAGCCCCAGCGCATAAGCGCGAAACGCGGTCTTGGTGTGCCCGCGCTTGGTCTCGTCCTCGAATTCCTCGATCATGTTCCGCCCGCCGCCGGAGTAGCCCGAGACGGCGTTTACGCTCAGCGGGAAATCGACCGGGATGAAGCCCGCGCGCACCAAAGGCCGCACCAAAGCCAGAAACGCGGTGGGGTAGCAGCCGGGATTGGTCACCCGCGCCGCGCCCGCGATCGCCGCGCTCTGGCTCGGCTCGAGCTCGGCGAACCCATAGGTCCAGCCATCGGCCACGCGGTGCGCGGTCGATGCGTCGATGATCCGCGTGTTGGGATTGGTGACCAGCTCGACCGCCTCGCGCGCGGCGTCGTCGGGCAGGCAGAGGATCGCGAAATCGGACTCGTTCAGCGCGGCGGCGCGCTTCTTCGCATTCTTGCGCGCCTTGTCGTCGAGCACGATCTGCTCGATTCCGGCGCGCCCGGCCAGCCGCTCGCGAATCTCGAGTCCGGTGGTGCCAACCGCACCGTCGATGAAAACCTTGATCGTCACTGCGCCGGCTCACCCAATGCGCTGGCGTCGATATAGCCGACCAGACCCACGGCCGGCGCAACCCCCCACGCATTGCCGCCCGAAAGCTCGAGCACTTCGAAGATGCTGCCTGAATCGAGTTGCGCGAGAATCTCCGAATCGCTCTTCTTGGTCGCGCGTAGTGCAGCGGCAGTCACAAGGGGGCGGGGCAGCGGGGCGGCGTAATGGGGCGCGAACACCCGGTCGGCGAGGCGCACGTCCGCCAGATCGCCGCGCACCGCATCCACGCGCGGATCGATCGTCACCGAAACTCCCTTGAGCGAGAAGCGCCTACGCGCCGGTCCCGCGGGCAGCGGGCTGGCCGATGCTGTCGCCCGCGAGGAAATGCCCGAATTCTGCAAGAAAATCTGCCCCTTCAGTCGTCCGCGCGACGAATATGTTTCGCTTGTCCGTATCGTCGCGCTGGCGCCGCAGATAGCCGAGTGCCCCCAACCTGTTCAAGGCGCGCGTGACGACGGGCTTAGAAACGTTCAGCGCCCGCGCCAAGCCCCGCACCGTATGCGGGCCCGGATCCAGATACACCAGCATCAGCAACGCCATCTGGCGATTGGTCAGATCTGGCTCGCCCGACCGCACATAGTCGATCAGCGTGTCTTTCCAGGAAGAAAGCGTCTTGTCCGGCATAGCGTTCACGGCACTCACTCGTTTCGTTACAGGCCCGAACGGCCGGGTCACTGCAACAAACGGTCCAAAGCTCGCAAGGTTTCAGTGCGGATGCGAAATGTTATGGCCGCGGTAAGCATGGGGCGATGTCGCGCCGGGAGCGCATGTGCGGCGTGCGCTTCACGCTCTCTGGTTGATTGCGGGCGGTTGCGCGCCTATGTCGCGCCAATCCAAAAAGGCCAATCCACAAAAGGGTCGTGCTCCGAAATGTTCTTCACCTTCCTTCTCGTCGTCCAGTTCATCGTCGCCGCATTGATGGTGGTCGTGATCCTCATGCAGAAGTCGGAAGGCGGCGGGCTCACCACGGGCGGCAGCCCCTCGGGCCTGATGTCGGCGCGCGGCGCGGCGGATTTTCTGACGCGCGCGACGTCGATCCTCGCGGCGGCGTTCATCATCCTGAGCATCACGCTCGCGGTGCTGGCCGCCAATCGCCATTCGACGCGAATCGATGGCTCGCTGCAGAAGGCCGCGCCGGCCGCGGCCGTGCCGGTGATCCCTGCGCCGGGTCCGGTGACGGGCAATTCCAGCGTGGTGTTTCCGACCACGGGCTCGCCGGTGAACACCACCGCGCCGGCCAATTCGACGGTGCCGTTCGGGCAGTAATCCGCCCCCGCTGACCCGGGCTTTCACAAATAAAGCGGCGCCAGCCCGATTCGGGCGCTTGTCGGCGTGCGCCAACACACGCTAGGCCTCTGCTCCCATGGCGCGGTATATTTTCATCACCGGCGGCGTGGTCTCCTCGCTCGGCAAAGGTCTCATGGCGGCAAGCCTCGCGGCACTGCTGCAGGCGCGCGGCTACGGCTGCCGGATTCGCAAGTTCGATCCCTATCTGAACGTCGATCCGGGGACGATGTCCCCGTATCAGCACGGCGAGGTCTACGTCACCGATGACGGGGCCGAGACCGATCTGGATCTCGGGCATTATGAGCGGTTTACCGGCGTTGCTTCACGCCAGTCGGACAACGTGACCTCGGGCCGGATCTACCAGCAGATCATCACCCGCGAGCGCAAGGGCGACTATCTCGGCGCCACCGTTCAGGTGATCCCGCACGTCACCGACGCGATCAAGGAATTCGCCCAAGCCGATACCGATGGCTTGGATTTCGTGCTCTGCGAGATCGGCGGCACCGTCGGCGACATCGAGTCGCTGCCCTTCATCGAAGCGATCCGCCAACTCCGCAACGAGCTCGGCCGCGGCCAATCGGTCAGCGTCCATCTGACGTTGGTGCCGTACATCGCCGCCGCAGGCGAATTGAAGACCAAACCGACCCAGCACAGCGTCCGCGAGCTGGCAGCGCTGGGCGTCACCCCTGACGTCCTCGTCTGCCGTAGCGAAAAGCCGCTGCCCGATGGCGAGCGCGCCAAGATCGCCTTGTTCTGCAACGTTCCCAAGGAAGCGGTGATCTCCGCGCTCGATGCCAAGAGCATCTATGCGGTGCCCGAGCAATATCATGCCGAGGGCCTCGACAGCGAAGTCCTCAAGGCCTTCGGGATCGTTCCTGGCGAGGCTCCGCCGCTTGGCCGCTGGTCCGACATCATGGACCGGCTCGAGAACCCCGATGGCGAAGTCACGATCGGCGTCGTCGGCAAATATGTCGGCCTGCCCGACGCCTATAAGTCGCTCCACGAGGCGCTGATCCACGGCGGCATCGCCAACAAGGTCAAGGTCCACATCCGCTGGCTCGACGCCGAACTGTTCGAAGGCGATGCCGACGTCCTCGCCGCGCAGCTCGAGCCGATGCACGCGATCCTCGTCCCCGGCGGTTTCGGCGAGCGCGGCAGCGAAGGCAAGATCGCCAGCGTCCGCTTCGCCCGCGAACGCAACGTGCCCTTTTTCGGCATCTGCCTCGGCATGCAGATGGCCTGCATCGAGGCCGCGCGCGTGCAGGGCCTCGAAACCGCCTCCACCACCGAATTCGGCCACACCGACGAGCCGATCGTCGGCCTGATCACCGAATGGATGAGCAAGGATGGCCTGCAGAAGCGCGAGGCCGGCGGCGACATGGGCGGCACGATGCGGCTCGGCGCCTATCCCGCGCGGCTGAGCGGCAACAGCGTCGTCGGCGGCATCTATGGCGCCCAAGACATCAGCGAACGCCACCGCCACCGTTACGAGGTCAACACGCATTACAAGGACGTGCTGGAGAAGGGCGGGCTGGTCTTCTCGGGCATGTCGCCCGACGGCACCTTGCCCGAAATCGTCGAGCGCCCCGATCACCCCTGGTTCGTCGGCGTCCAGTTCCACCCCGAGCTGAAGTCCAAGCCGTTCGACCCGCACCCCCTGTTCCGCAGCTTTATCGAAGCCGCGGTGAAGCAGAGCCGGCTGGTCTGATCTCCTATTCCTCCCCCGCTCCGCAAGGGAGGAAAAGAAGCGATCACCCCCGCGCCAGCGAGTTCATCGCCCGCATCATCATCACATGATCGCCCCCCGCAGCCATCGCCGTGGGTCCGCAATCGAACAACAGATGGTTGCGAATCGCCTCCGGCACCGATCCGTCGGGCGCGATCGGGTGGCGGGTGAGCAGCTCCTCATAGCGGGCATTATCGGCCTCGGCATCGCCGCTAAGGTCCTCCATCCGCTCGAGCATGCAGGCGTTCGCCACCGGGGCACCGCCAGCGTGGGCCATGCACGACAGTGATATGCCGTCCATCAGCTCGATGCGGGCGCGGCGGACGAAGTTGAAGATCGTGAAGATCGACGCGCCGGTCAGCGGATCGGTCGCGGCGCTGAACAATTGCTCGCCCACCGCCACCGACCAGCCGATCAGCCGCGCGGAGAATACGCCGGTGCGAAAACGGAGTGTTCCGTCCGGTGTCGCCTCGAGGATGGCGTAATCGTGCGCGAACTTGCCGCGGAATTCGGGGCTGGGGCGGGTCGTCCGCCAGATACCGGCGAGCGCGCCGTGGAGCGCACCGCCCGCCATCGCCGCGTCCTGCAGCTTGGGGATCGCCAGCCATTCGGCAAAGGCGCTCGGCATCGCCTCGGGCGCGTGCGCGGCGGCGGGCACCGATACGCCGAATCGCGCCGCCAGCGCCGGCACCTCGAGCTCCCAGTCGAGCATGGTGAAGCCGGGATGCCGCACCGCAATCGCCTGCGTCAACCGCGCGAGATTATGCGCAGAGGGCGTCACGCTGCCCGAGCACCAGCGGCTCACCAGCGATTTGTCGACGCCGACATCGGCCGCCAGCCGCCCGCCGCTGATCGAAAGCGCCTTGAGCACCAGCCGCAGCCGCGCTGAAAAGTCGGTGTCGCCCGCCACGGCGCGGATACCACTATAGTCGGCTGCGAAATGCAACTGTTGCATGCAACGTTGCACATGCCGCGGCCCGCCGCTGCAACTGCCCGCGCCGGCAGCGCCCCCCTAGTGCGCCGTCACCGGGCCGCTCGCTGAGGGCAAGCCCACAGGATCGAGGAAACCGCCATGTCGAAGTCCATCATCATGACCGCCGCAGTCGTGGCATTGTTCGTCACCGCCGCCCCCGCCTTCGCGCAGGACGCCGGCTGCCCCGCCCCGGGCTTCAACGGCCCCCACGGCTCCGCCACCAATTTGCGCGACACTCCGTCGAGCGACCCGACGGCAGCCGCGCCGGGCCGCCATCCCGGCTTCGAGGGTCCCTACGGCTCGGCCACCAACCTGCGCGACACTCCATCGAGCGACCCCACCGCCGCGCACCTCCGTCCGGCCACGCTCTCGATGCGCAAGAGCGGTGGCGGGGGACGGCCCTCAGCGCCCTCGCGCGGCCTCAACAAGGTCGGCGCGGGCACGCTGGCGAACACCTGCGGCTGAACGACCACGATCAGATGGCTCTCTCCTGCTAAGGGGAGGGGGCCACCTATCCTTGCTCCGGCGAAGGCTGGAGCCCTGGCGGGCTTGCCGCTTCGATCGCCAACGCTCCGGCCTTCGCCGAGCACGATATTTGCTGGTAATATCCGGCGTTTCGCAGCGGAACAGCAGGGCTTAGTTCATCCGCGCCAGGCGCTCGGCCTCTTCCTCATATTCGCTGGCCATCGCCTGCAGCGCATCCAGTGTGCAGCGATCGAGTACCGAGCTGCTCAGCCGCCGGCACCGTGCTGCCTGTTCGCGCAAATCGTCGGCGCGGCGCGGATCGCTCACCGCGGCCGGCTCGCTCTGGGCCATGCAGCCGTCGTCATCCTGCGGCGTTTCCGCGGATTCGATACGCTCGTTCAATGGATTGACCCCGCCCATGCGAAACCGAAAACGTTGATCCACATCAATGGTTCCCGGGAAATTCACCCGAATCGGGAAATTATGGGACGCACTTTCCAAGAGGCGCCCGAACCGGAGTCCGGGCGCCTCTGCTGCGGCATCCAAAGGGAGGAAGACGCCGCGAGCTGTGGTCGGTGTCAGGCCGCGTTCGCGTTCGCTGCCTCATAGGCGATCGGCGTGGGGGCAGGGCCCGCGTTCACGGCGATCTTCTTGGGCTTCATCGTCTCTGGCACTTCGCGCACCAGGTCGATGGTGAGCAGGCCGTCGGCGAGATTGGCATTCTCCACCCGCACGAAATCGGCGAGCTCGAAGCGGCGCTCGAAGCTGCGGTTGGCGATGCCCAAATGCAGGAACGCGGTCTGCTGGCCCTCGGCCTCTACCTTCTTGCCGCCGACGACGAGCAAATTCTGCTGCGCGGTCACATCGATCTCGTCGGCCTTGAAGCCGGCGACGGCGAGAGTGATGCGATAGCGGTCCTCGGAGACGCGCTCGAGATTGAACGGAGGATAATTCTCGCTGCTCGCCTGGCGCGCGCTGGTCTCGAGCATGTCGAACAAGCGGTCGAAGCCGATGGTCGAGCGGCGGAAGGGAGCGAAATCGAACTGACGCATTTTCAAGTCCTCGTTGAGCAAATTGAACGTCCGTCCGGCATCCGAACCTTTCGCGATGCCGGGGTCTGATGCGGCCCGATCGGCGCCGCACGGAACCTATCTCGGAACGGCGCGTCCTGCTTTCAAGTGCGCCGAAATGAGCGAGCAGCGAGCCGGAAACCCGGACTAGGGCTTCCTAAACATTCCCTTTGTCGCTAAATCCCATCCAATTGGTGGAGATTAGAGAAGACAACAAAAAGGGAATCCCCGATGAGCCTTGCTTCGCTGACTCTCGCATTACTCGCCGGCACCGCGCCGATCGCCGACACCGTTCAGGACGCACCCGCCGCAACCGCGCAGGAGGCGCCTGAGCAGGAAGCTTCCGAGGTCACCGATTCCAGGGACATCGTCGTCACCGCGCGCCGCCGCGACGAGCGCGCACAGGAAGTACCGATCGCGCTCTCGGTGGTCAGCGGCAACGATCTGGCGCAAGCCGGCGCGTTCAACGTCAACCGCCTCCAGCAGTCGCAGCCCGCGCTGCAATTCTACTCGAGCAACCCGCGCAACTCGGCGATCAACATCCGCGGCCTCGGCGCGCCGTTCGGCCTCACCAACGACGGCATCGAGCAGGGCGTCGGCTTCTACGTCGACGGCGTCTACATCGGCCGCATCGGCGCCTCGACCTTCGATTTCGTCGATGTCGATCAGGTCGAGGTGCTGCGCGGGCCGCAGGGCACGCTCTACGGCAAGAACACCACGGCCGGCGCGATCAACATCACCACCCGCAAGCCCGCTTTCTCGCCCGAGGCGCGCTTTGAGTTCACCGCGGGCAACTATGGCTTCATCCAGGCCAAGACCTCGGCCTCGGGCCCGCTGATCGCCGATACGCTCGCGGTACGCCTGTCCACGTCGTATACGCGGCGCGACGGCACCATCCACAATGTCGCGTCCGGCGAAGACCTGCACCGCCTGCAGAACTTCGGCACCCGCGGCCAGCTGTTGTGGCAGGCGTCGCCCAGCCTCGATCTCACCCTGTCGGGCGATTTCAACGTCCAGAACCCGCATTGCTGCGTGCAATATTACGCGCGCACCGGCGCCACGCAGCGCCCGCTGGCGCGCCAATATGCCGCGCTGGCGACCGCGCTGGGCTATGCCCCGCCGAGCACCGATCCGTTCGATCGCGTGACCGATCTCGATGCCGAGATCAATTCGCGGCAGGAAATCGGCGGCGTCTCGCTGGTCGGAAATTGGGATATCGGCCCGGCGACGGTCACCTCGGTCACCTCGTGGCGCTATTGGGACTGGAAGCCCAAGAACGACCGCGATTTCATCGGCCTGCCGATCACCACCGTGTCGCAGAATCCGTCGCAGCAGAAGCAGGTCTCGCAGGAATTGCGGATTGCTTCGAACGGCAAGTCGGCGCTGCAATATACGCTCGGCGCCTTCGTCTTCCACCAGACGATCGATACGCAGGGGTCGCAGGTCCAGGGTTCGGCGGCGAGCCGTTTCCTGCTGTCGGGCGCCGACGCGCTCAACCCCAACGTGCTGAACGGCCTTACCTCGACCAATACGATCAGCTTCGACAACACCAGCTTCGCGGTGTTCGGCAAGCTCAACTGGGCGGTGACCGACAAATTGCACATCCAGCCGGGCCTGCGCGTCAATTACGACAAGAAATCCGGCTATTACGATTCGGTCGTCAGCATCCACAACAGCCAGTATAATTTCGATGCGACCGGGGCCAATGTCGCCGCGCTGCTGGCGGCGACTCCGGCCGGCGCCGCGCGGACAACCTTCCAGAACCAGATCAACACGCTCGCGCCGCAGCATTACGAGCCGAAGTTCAGCGATTGGAACATCTCCGGCGATATCACCGCGTCGTACGATTTCACCTCGGACATCCACGCCTACGCCACCTTCGCGCGCAGCTTCAAATCGGGCGGCATCAATCTCTCGGGCCTGCCGCTCAACTCGACCAGCACCGGCGTCGATCTCACCACCCAGACGGTGAAGCCGGAGAAGGTCAATCATTATGAGATCGGCATCAAGACCCAGTTCCTCGATCGCCGCCTGACCATCAACGCCGCGGGCTTCTGGACCGATGTGTATGATTACCAGGCGACCGTGAACAACAATGCGATCAACGTGATCCGCGGCTATCTGGCCAACGCCGGCCAGGTCCGTTCGCGCGGCTTCGAATGGGATTCGTCGTTCCGCCCCAGCGAGCGCGCCAGCGTCTATTTCAACGGCGCCTACACCGACGCCAAATATATCGACTTCAAGAACGCGCCGTGCCCGCCCGAGCTTTCCGGCGGCACCGCGACTGCGCCGGGCGGCGTCACCGATCCGGCGGGAACGCCGGGCGGCCGCAGCCCGGCCTATTGCGATATCTCGGGCCAGGTCCTGCCGGGCATCTCGAAATGGTCGCTGTCGTTCGGCGGGGAAGTCAATCTGCCGGTCGGCGCCGAGGGCCAGGTCTATGCCGGCTACGACGGCAATTACCGTACCGGCTTCTCGTCGAACCCGTCGCGATCGGCCTACACCAATATCGACGGCTACTCGCTGTCGAACTTCCGGATCGGCTATCGCGCGGGCGATTTCAACGCCTTCGCCTGGGTCCGCAATGCCTTCGACCAGCAGTATTTCGAACTGCTGTCGACCCAGTCGGGAAGCACCGGACTGATCGTCGGCCAGCCGGGCGATCCGCGCACCTGGGGCGTGACGCTCAGCCAGCGGTTCTAGGCTATTAGCTACCCTCCCTTCATGGCCGGGGGGAGGATAGGGGAGGGAGGCCGGCTTGCACGCCCGGCCTCCCTTCTTCGCGCGTACAAAGCTCGCCCCATTCCCTCCGTCATGCTGAATTCGTTTCAGCGTCCATGTACAACCTCAGCCGAGCACTATCGGCCCGCGTGGTACATGGATCCTGAAACAAGTGCAGGGTGACGGAAGAATGGCTTGAATCTGCCGGCACAAGGGTAGCCGTGCTCCGGCGAAGGCCGGAGCTTTGGCAAGCTTGCCGCCCCGATCGCCAACGCTCCGGCCTTCGCCGGAGCACAATTCTTGTAGATGTGGATAGCCCAAAACGGCAAACGCTCGGGCCGTTTCCAGCCCGAGCGCCTGCGTGACGATGCCTCGTCAGCCCCCTTTGTAAAGGTTCCCGCCCACACGCTTGTTCTTGCCAACAAGCGGGGCTGAGAGCCTCCCCGAACCACGGCCGTTGCCTGCGTTTCGATTTCGGTTTGCTAGGGTTAAGTCTCCGGTTTGTCACCGGTATTGCTGAGGTACCCGTCAGATTGGCGACACCCTGTGTCCGTTCGGCAACAGCGTGGGATAGCGGACTGCACAGTATCTCCATTTGCGTGCCGCCCGCTACCTGCCTAGAGCGCGCTCCATGCTGCTATCGCGTTTCGAGCGGATGATCGCCCGCCGCTACCTGCTTCCCGGGCGGGGCGAAGCGTTTATCGCCGTCGTCGCCAGCTTCAGCCTCGTCGCGGTGATGCTCGGCGTCGCCGCGCTGATCGTGGTGATGAGCGTGATGAACGGCTTTCGCGCCGAATTGTTCGACAAGATCACCGGGTTAAACGGCCATGCCGTGATCCAGGGCTATAACGGCCAGCTGCGCGATTGGCGCAGCGTCGTCGCCGAGGCGAAGCGCACCCCCGGCGTGATCAGCGCCACCCCGCTGATCGAGCAGCCCCTGGTCGCCACCTTCAACGGCCGCGTCGAGTTCGCGCTCGTCCGCGGCATGAGCGTGGCCGACATCCGCAGCAACGAAACGCTCAACAAGAATCCGGTGATCGGATCGCTCAAGGCGCTCGAGCCCGGCTCCGAGCGCATCGCGATCGGCTCGCGCCTCGCCGAATCGCTCGGCGCCACGGTCGGCAGCGAAATCTCGATCTTCAATCCCGCGGGCAGCGCGACCCCGTTCGGCACGGTGCCGCGCATCGTGAAGTACCGGATCGCCGCGATCTTCGAGATCGGCGTCTACGATTACGACAAGGCGTTCGTGGTCATGCCGATGGAGGATGCGCAGACCCTGCTGCTGCTCGGCGACGCCGTCGGCATGGTCGAGGTCGATACCGCCAATGCCGATCGCGTCGCCGAGATCCTCGCGCCCCTGGTCGACAAGGTATCGAGCAAGGCGCAGATCACCGACTGGCGCCAGATGAATGCGCAATTGTTCGAGGCGCTGTCGATCGACCGGATCGTCACCTTCGTGGTGCTCTCGATCATCATCATCGTCGCGTCGTTCAACATCGTCTCGTCGCTGATCATGCTGGTCCGCGCCAAGACCCGCGACATCGCGGTGCTGCGAACGATGGGCGCCACCCGATCGGCGATGATGCGCATCTTCGTCACGGTTGGAACGACGATCGGCGTGCTCGGCATCGCCGCGGGCGCGTTGCTCGGATTCGTCATCATCCACTTCCGCGAATATGTCGTCAGCTTCATCGGGCTGGTGACCGGCCAGAACGTGTGGGACCCTTCGATGCGCTTCCTCACCGAACTGCCCGCCAAGACCGATCCGGTCGAAGTGATCGCGACCTGCCTGATGACCTTCCTGTTCACGTTCCTCGCCACGCTCTATCCGGCGTGGAAGGCGGCGAACACCGATCCCGTGCAGGTGCTGCGCTATGAGTGAAGTTCAGAGGTTCGCGCGACGACGCGGCGACGCGACGAGGTTGACATGCCGCGCCAGCGGCAATCTCGATTCACACATTGCAGCAATTTCTGCCGCTAGCGCGGCACGAGCGCGTGCCGCGGGACCAGACATCGTCGCGTCGTCGCGTCGTCGCGCGAACAACTATTTTTCTATCTGCGGGCACAAATGACCGACCCCGTCCTCCAGACCACCGGCCTGTGCCGCAGCTTCACCCAGGGCGAAGCGACGATCCATGTCCTGCGCGGCGTCGACCTCACCATCCAGCCGGGCGAGATCGTCGCGCTGCTCGGCCCCTCCGGGTCGGGCAAGTCGACCCTGCTCCAGGCCGTCGGCCTGCTCGAGGGCGGCTTCGAGGGATCGATCCGCATCGCCGGCCAGGAAGCCGCCCAGCTCGACAATGGCCAGCGCACCGCGATGCGCCGCGATCAGCTCGGCTTCGTCTATCAGTTCCACCATCTCCTCCCCGATTTCAACGCGGTCGAAAACGTCGTGCTGCCCCAGATGGTCAAGGGCGCCACCCGTGCCGAGGCCGACAAGCGCGCCGCCGACCTGCTCACCGTGCTTGGCCTCGCCGAACGCTTGACCCACCGCCCCAGCCAGCTTTCCGGCGGCGAACAGCAGCGCGTCGCGGTCGCCCGCGCGCTCGCCAACCGCCCGATGCTGATCCTCGCCGACGAGCCGACCGGCAATCTCGACGAAGCCACTGCCGACCGTGTCTTCGCCGAATTCCTCGGCCTCGTCCGCGGCGAAGGCTCGGCCGCTCTGGTCGCCACCCACAACGAGCGGCTGGCCGCGAAGATGGACCGGGTGCTGCGGCTCCACGAAGGACATCTCGAATGACCAGCATCGCCGAAATCCCCGTCACCGCCGCCGACGGCAGCGAGACCAGTCTCGCCAAATATGCCGGCGATGTCCTGCTGATCGTCAACACCGCCTCGCAATGCGGCTTCACCCCGCAATATGCCGGGCTGGAGGCGCTTCACCGCAAATATGGCCCGCGCGGTTTCGAAGTCCTCGGCTTCCCGTGCAACCAGTTCGGCGCGCAGGAACCCGGCGACGCCGCCGAAATCGCCAATTTCTGCGCACGCACCTATGACGTGACCTTCCCGATTTATGCCAAGGTCGACGTCAACGGCGGCGGCGCCGCGCCGCTGTTCGAGCATCTCAAGAAGGAGGCCCCCGGCCTGCTTGGCTTCAAGCGTATCAAGTGGAATTTCACCAAGTTCCTCGTCGATCGCTCGGGCAAAGTCGTAAAGCGCTACGGCCCGAGGACCAGGCCCGAGGACATTGCCGCGGACATCGAGAAATTGCTCGGCTGAGCCAGCGCTTGAAATGTTGGATTCGCCTGCTGGAATCGATGCGCTGCCGCTTCGGCACCGCTCTTTGACAATGTCGAATCCCGCCGGAACGCAAGCTGCGCTTGGGCTGACTTTTACTGACCTTCCGCATGGCCGGGTCGCCGCTCGAACCAGCGGATCAGTGTATAGTTGGTGTCAACTTCCGTTTCGCAAAATCCCCCAACGCTGAAAAAATCCCCCGCCACCCCGGCGAACCGGAATGACGGGGAGGGGGAGGGAATCTCACTGGACGGAGCGCTAAGGTGGTGGGGTGGAGGAAGACACCCCACCACCGCGCTTAGGAACGATCCGGCGCGCGGAGGGACACGCCGGGTCGCCGCTCCTCTCGTCAGCCTGCGCTCGGCAGGCAGATGACATATTGGCCGCTGGTCTCCATGGTCCGGCCCTCATTGTCTTCGATCGGCTCGCCGTTGCTCAGCAGTTTGCCGAGGCCCGAGAGCGCGCTGAACATGCTCGCCGCGCCCTTCAGCGGCTTGCCGCGCGGGTCGCGCCGCTGCTTGGGTCGCGCGTTCCGCGGATCGCGGCGGCGCGGCGGCGCCATGCGTCCCATCCGCGCCGCGACCGAAGCGGCGTCCCCCGCCCGCCCAAACTCCCGCCAGACAACGCGGAAGCCCTTGGGCACTTCGGTCCAGTCGCCATCCTCGGCGCGAACCAAGTCGCAGCCGCAATGGTGGCACAGGCAGAAATCCAGGCCCTGATTATGGTGATGGGTTGTCTCGGCGCTGTGGCCGGTGACGGAGCAGAGCAATGTCATTTCAGTGCACTCCTGAAGTGCGGTTGGCGTGGCCGTGGGCTTCCAGCTGGAAGGCGGCAAGGTCGCGGAACTGCTCGTCCTCATTCTCGATCGCGAGGTCGGGGTTCCAGATTTCGAAGCTGTCGCCGGCGCCGACGAAGAGGGCGAGGGCGCCGATTTGTCCCAAGTGGCGCATCGCCGCTGGGATAATCATCGTCGTGGCGGCGCGGGGCATCTTCCCCACTGCGCCAAAGGTCCGGCGCATCCGGCGATAGTGGCTGGCAGCATCCTCGCCCCGTCCTTCGTCAGCGAGTCGGCGGGCTTCGGTGCGGGCGGCGAGAACGGTCAGGTGATCGCGGCCGTATCCGACCAGGCAGGCGTCCGATCCATGCCGTGCAAGCAGCAGGTCGCCAAAGTCTTCTTGACCGTTTCCTGCGAGCGCTTCGGCAAGGAAACCGGGGATCGGAACACTTCCGTCCTGGTCGACTTCGCAGAGGGCGCTGCCGTGAAACAAGGTGGTCATGGGTGAGTCGTTTCTCTGTTCTTCAGTGCCGGTTCAGGCGGTTGGTGGGTACAAGTTACTGGTTTTGCAGGAGTTCGTTACTCTTGCCTAACAATTGCCATAATAGCGCCTCATTCTGACCGCCCGATGAACCGTTCGTTTTTATCGACGAACCGTTGTTAACCCTGTTTTGAAGCAAGACCGGATCGGTTGCTATTCAGGACCCACCCGATCCGTGTTCGCGCGCTAAGGGAGTCTGGCTAAGGAAGAATCGCTTAAGGGACAGGCGCTTAGGGAAAGCCCCTTAGTATCTTGCGGGTATGCATCCGGGGCAGGCGGGCGCTGCGACGAAAGGTGTTGATAAGGCGGCTGGCCGGGTGGCGGCGAACGGTTCGCCGCATTAGGGTCGATGCATGCATTCAGGTTTCGTGCCGCTCCGGGTCTTTTCGTCGTACACGATGCTCGAAGGAGCCATCGAGCCGAAGGCGATCGCCAAGCGCGCCCGCGAGCTCGGCTTTCCCGCGGTGGCGCTCACCGATCGCAACGGGCTTTATGCCGCGATGTCCTTCTCCGAGGGCTGCGCCAAGGCGGGCGTCCAGCCGCTGATCGGCACCCTGCTTGCGGTTGCCCGTCCCGATATGCCCGAAGGCGTGACCGCGCCGATCGACTGGCTCGCGCTGCTGGCGCAGGACGAAGCGGGCTACCTTAACCTCTGCGATCTCGTCTCGATGGCGCACCTCGACCGCCCGATCGAGGTCGAGGCCCATGTCACCTTCGAGCAATTGCAGGGCCGCACCGACGGGCTGATCTGCCTGACCGCCGGTGCCGAGGGCGGCGTAGCCCGGCTCTATGCCGAGGGGCAGGATTCGGCCGCCGAAGCCTATGCCGAGCGTCTCGAGTCGCTGTTCCCCGGCCGCCTCTACATCGAGATCGTTCGCCGCCTCGACGAGGTCGAGGGCAAGGCCGAGCCCAAACTGCTCGAATACGCCTATGCCCGCGATCTGCCGTTGGTCGCGACCAACCCCAGCTGCTTCGCCGACGAAGGCTTCCACGAAGCCCATGACGCGATGCTGTGCATTGCCAATTCCAGCTACGTCGCCAGCGACGACCGGCCCCGCAGCTCGCCCGACGCGTGGATGAAGCCGGCGAACGAGATGAAGCTGCTGTTCGCCGACTTGCCCGAGGCGATCGCAAACACCCTCGTCGTCGCCCAGCGCTGCGCCGTCGCCGCGCCCAAGCGCAAGCCGATCCTGCCGCGCATGGAAGGCGAGGACGATCAGCTCCGCGCCGATGCCGCCGCGGGCCTTGAGCGCCGCATGACCAAGGCGGGGATCACCGATCCCGAGGCGCGCAAGGTCTATACCGAACGGCTCCAGTTCGAAGTCGAAGTCATCATCTCGATGGGCTTCGCCGCCTATTTCCTGATCGTCGCCGACTTCATCAAATGGGCCAAGGACAACGGGATTCCGGTCGGCCCGGGCCGTGGTTCGGGCGCGGGCTCGGCGGTTGCCTGGTCGCTGACCATCACCGATTTGGATCCGCTCAAGCTCGGGCTGCTGTTCGAACGCTTCCTCAACCCCGAACGCGTGTCGATGCCCGATTTCGACATCGATTTCTGCGAAACCCGCCGCGGCGAAGTGATCCGCTACGTCCAGCAGAAATACGGTAGCGATCATGTCGCGCAGATCATCACCTTCGGGACGATGAAGGCGCGCGCCGTGATCAAGGACGTCGGCCGCGTGCTCCAGATGAGCTATGGCCAGATCGATCGCCTAGCAAAATTGATCCCCAACCACCCGACCGACCCCTGGACGCTGGAGCGCACGCTGAACGGCGTCAGCGAGTTCAACAGCGAGTATAAGCAGCACCGCGAGGTCCGCCACCTGATCGATCTGGCGATGCGGCTGGAGGGATTGCCGCGCCACAGCTCGACTCATGCCGCCGGCGTGGTGATCGGCGATCGCCCGCTCGCGCAGCTCGTCCCGCTCTACCGCGATCCGCGCTCGGACATGCCCGTCACCCAGTTCGACATGAAGTACGTCGAATATGCCGGGCTGGTGAAGTTCGACTTTCTCGGTCTCAAGACGCTGTCGGTGCTGCACAAGGCCACCGAATTGCTGGCGGACCGCGGGCTGGAGATCGACCTCGACACGCTCGCGTGGGATGATCCCCAGGTCTACGAACTGCTCCAGCGCGGCGACACCGTCGGCGTGTTCCAGCTCGAATCGGAAGGCATGCGCCGCACCCTCGCGGCAGTCCGCCCCTCCAACTTCGGCGACATCATCGCGCTCGTCGCGCTCTACCGCCCGGGACCGATGGACAACATCCCGATGTTTGGCGCGCGCAAGAACGGCCGCGAGCCGATCGCTTATCCGCACCCATTTCTCGAAGGGCTGCTGGCCGAAACCTATGGCATCTTCGTCTACCAGGAACAGGTGATGCAGGCGGCGCAGGTGCTCGCCGGATACAGCCTGGGACAGGCCGATTTGCTCCGCCGCGCGATGGGCAAGAAAATCAAGTCGGAGATGGACGCCCAGCGCGCGGGCTTCGTCGAAGGCTGCCTGGCGGTGAACAAGATCGCGGCCAAGCAGGCCAACGAATTGTTCGACTTGATCGACAAGTTCGCCGGCTATGGCTTCAACAAATCACACGCCGCGGCCTACGCCCTGCTCGCCTATCAGACCGCTTGGCTGAAGGCGCATTACCCGCACGAATTCTACGCCGCCTCGATGTGCTTCGACATCGACCAGACCGATAAGCTGGCGATCTTCACCGACGACATGAAGCGTCTCGGCGTTCCCGTGCTCGGGCCCGACATCAACGCGTCGCAGGCCGATTTCGTGGTGCAGGAGTCCGAAGGCCAACTCGCCGTACGCTATGCCCTCGCGGCGCTGAAGGGCGTCGGCGAGCGCGCGATGGAGCAGGTCGTCGAGGAGCGCGATACCAACGGCCGCTTCCATTCGCTCGACGATATCGCCCGCCGCGTCGATCCGCGTCTGCTCAACAAGCGTCAGGTCGAGACGCTGGCCGGGGCGGGGGCATTTGACGGGATCGAGCCCAATCGCCCCGGCGTGTTCGCCGCCGCCGAGACCTTCCTCGCGGTCGCGCAGCGCACCCACCAGAACCGCACCAGCGGGCAGGGCGGCCTGTTCGGCGAGGCCGAGCGCGGCGGCGGGGCGATCCAGTTGCCCAGCGGCGCGCGCTGGTCGCTCGCTCAGCGGATCAACGCCGAGCGCGACGCTTTCGGCTTCTATTTCTCCGCGCACCCGCTTGACCGCTACCAGCATCTCGCCCGCGTCCACGGGGCGCGCGACATCGCCACGCTGAGCGAAGTCGCCATCGCCGAGGGCCAGCGCGTCGGCGCGACGGTGGCGGCGCTGATCGAGGATGCGCGCTGGCGCACCTCGGCACGCGGCAACCGCTATCTGATGGCGACGATCTCGGACACCAGCGGCCAGGTGCCGGTCACCTGTTTCGAGGAGGACGTCGCCAAGGAGCTGGAGGAGATCGGCCGCGCTGGGGGCTGCGCAGTCCTGACCGTCGAAATGGACCGCCGCCCCGGCGAGGAAGCCCCGCGCGTCACCATCCGCCGCGCTCAGCCGTTCGAATCGCTGGCGGCCTCGGCGCGCCTCGTCCTCGACTTGACGCTGACCGACACCAGCGCGCTGCCACTCCTCGCCCAGTTGATCGGCGGCGAGCGGGGCGGGCGCGGCACCGTGCGTATCTGGGCGCCGCTCGGCGCGCGAGACCGCGCCGAAGTGGTGCTCGGCCGCGACTTCCGGCTCGACGAGGAAATGGTGTCGCGGATACGGGCGCTGCCGGGGATCGTCACCGCCGAATTCGGCTCGCCCGACTCCGCGCTCGCCGCCGCGGCCTGAGCGCCTCTCGACACTAACCGCATTCGCGGGATACGCTCTCTTCAAAGCGAAGGTTCGGGGAGTGGTGATGCTGGGTGGAATGCAGGACTTCGAGTTGCGGGTGCCGCGGCTGATCGACCATGCCGCGCGCGAGCATTGGAGCCGTGAGCTGGTCACTCGCTGGGCCGACGGCAGCGAAGTGCGGACCACTTGGGCCGGAGTCGCCCGCGACGCCAAGAAACTGGCGCAGGCGCTCGAGCGTATGGGGATGAAGCCCGGCGACCGCATCGCGACGCTGGGCATGAACCACGGGCCGCATATCGTCGCCTGGTATGGCGCGATCGGGATGGGCGGGGTGATCCACACAATCAATCCGCGGCTGTTCGACGAGCAACTGGTCTACATCGCCAACCACGCCGAGGACCGCGTCCTCTTCTACGACAAATGCTTCCAGCCGATCGTCGATCGCTTGCGCAGCCAGTGGACTACGATCGAGCAGTACGTCGTATTCGACGGCGACGGGCCCGACGGGTTCGAGGCATTGCTCGCGCAGGAGGACGGCAACTACGCCTGGCATGAGGGGTCCGAGCGCGACCCGTGCATGATCTGCTACACCAGCGGCACCACCGGCAATCCCAAGGGCGTGCTGTACGAGCATCGCTCGACGATGATCCATGCGATGGCGGAGGTGGCGCCCTGGGTGTTCAATATGTCGAAGCGTTCGGTGATCCTGCCGATCGTGCCGATGTTCCATGCCGCCGCCTGGGGCCTGCCGTTCGCGGGGGCGCTGGCGGGGAGCAAGTTCGTCTATTCGGCGACTAACGACGCCAAGACGATCTGCGACCTGATGAACCGCGAGAAGGTCACCCATTCGGCCGGGGTGCCGACGGTGTGGCTGGCGATGTTCCAGCATATGGACGCGACCGGCGATGCGCCCAAATACCTCCAGCAGGTCACGATCGGCGGATCGGCCGCCCCGCGCGCGATGATCGAGCGGATCATGAACATGGGCGTCGAGGTCAAGCATCTCTGGGGCATGACCGAAACTTCGCCGATCGGCACCGCGGGGACGCCGCCGGTCAATTGGGACGAAATGGACCGCGAGGAACGGCTGGACCTGATCGGCAAGCAGGGCAGCGTGCCGTTCGGGATCGAGCTGCGCGTGGTCGACGACGCGGGCGTGGTCCAGCCACGCGACGGCAAGAGCTCGGGCCGGCTGCAGGTGCGCGGCCCCTGGGTGCTCAAGCGTTATTTCAAGGCGGAGGAAGACGCGGTCGATGCCGACAACTGGTTCGACACCGGCGACGTATCGGTGATCCACCCGGACGGCGTGATGCAGATCACCGACCGGGCCAAGGACGTGATCAAATCGGGCGGCGAATGGATCAGTTCGGTCGAGCTCGAGAATGCCGCAGTCGGCTGCGCGGGGGTGCATGAGGCGGCGGCGATCGGGGTGCATCATCCCAAGTGGGACGAGCGGCCGCTCCTGCTGGTGGTGCGCAAGCCGGGGAGCGATGTGAGCGCCGAGGAGGTGCAGGCGCATCTGGCGAAGCATGTCGCGAAATGGTGGTTGCCCGACGAGGTGCATTTTGTGGACGCGCTGCCGCATACGGCCACGGGGAAGCTGCTGAAGACTGCGATCCGGGAGCAATATAAGGACTTCAAGCTGGCGGTGGCCTAGGCGCGTCTGGATTCGCCGTGCTCCTGCGAAGGCAGGAGCGTTGGCAGGCTTGCCGCTCCGATGGCCAACGCTCCGGCCTTCGCCGGAGCACGGCTATTTTGTCCTGGTGTAGGCGATGCGCGGACAGCCCGGCGCACGAAGTGCGTCGGGGTGGGAACGGAAAGGGCAGGACCGATGCGTCTCGGCTCCACTGCGTTCGGGCTCGACGGCTTTGGTAAAGGGTAATCAAGTCGCGTCGAGACTTGGTACCCCCTGCGGAACCTTCCCTACCTCCACTTTCAGCTAAGAGCCGGAGGTGTATATAGCGAGGTGGTTCTGGCGGGGGATTTACGGGCGAAGCTACCCGGCTTCTTGCCGAACGACTCCGCATCGGTCCCTCCGGGTCGGCTTGCGCTTCCCCGGGCCTTCCTGCCCACTGTGCTGGCCTGGCGCAGTTGACGATTGGGCTGCTAGCCTATCTGGTTCATTTTGTCAAGTGTATTTTTCCGTTACGGCGAGAACAAGGCCGTCGTGCTGGCGGAATGTGAGCGGTTCGCCAAGCCGACGTTAGATTGCGCCCATCCGGCGGCGGGCTTTGCTCTGGCGACGGCCGGAGCTTTGGCAAGCTTGCGGCTTCCGGCGGCCAACGCTCCGGCCTTCGCCGGAGCACAGCAAGCGTAACCGGTATCGACCCTGCATTCCGGCGTTCGCCGCAAAGCGACCGAGGTGACGGACTTCTACTTCGGGCGCTCTCAGAAGACCTTTCCTATCCCTCTCCTGTAAAGACGGGGGAGGGATAGGAGTTGCCTCATGGCGAGGGACTATCAGTGTGCCGCCAATATTCCCGCGCTGACTTCGCCCGCCTTGGCATCCTTGAAGCGCGCGCAGTTGCGGATCGCTTCCAGCCCGCGGTCGAGCGCGAGCGTGCTGCTGTGCGCCGCGACCAGCGACGGCCGCAGCTTGGCATCGACGGCGTCGGCCTCCGCCACGGTGCACAAGGTGTTGAACGCCCGCGCCGAGCGTGAGGCGAAAATCCCGCCGCCGCCGCGCGCCAGATCGCCGAAGTTGGCGAGCAGATAGGTGGCGGCCAGCCCGTTGGTCGAGCCGTGGCTGAGCATGCCCATCACCACCGGAATGCGCTGCCCGATCGTCACGCGCGGATCCTTGAGGTCGTTTAGGAACCACGCCGCCACTTGCGGATTGTTCGCCCCCGCCATCGCTTGGAACAGCATCGCGCGCAGGCCATTGTCACCGTTCGCCAGCGCCTTTTCGACTTGCGCTTTGGCAAAGGGTACGCCGCGTTCCTGCACGAGGATCGCCATCGCCGTCGCGTTGAAAGCGGGATCGAGCGCCTTGGTGTCGCCCGCCAGATAGCGGTCGGCGGCGGCGATCAGCGTCGCGCGCACCGCGGGATCGCGGGCATCGTCCGCCACCAGATCGACCATTTCGCCGCGCAGCTTCTGCCGGTCGGGATCGTCGGAGGCATAGACGTCGAGCGCCGGATCGAAGCCGAGCGCCTTCAGCCTGGGGGCGTAGATGCCGCCGATAAGCGCGCGCAGCCTGGGCAGCGCCTCGGGCGAGACCAGCCCGCGTCGGACCAGGCCGGCCAGCCGCTGGCCGTTGTCGACCGCGACGTTCGAATCCTTGTTCGCCGCCATCGCGTTCGCCGCCTCGATCAGCCGCCCGACATTGACGCGGCCGGCATAGAAGCTTGCCCACAGGCTGTCGGTCACCGCCAGCGCTTCGCCCGCGGGAAGGCCGGGCGCGGCGGCGATCAGCGCGTCCCAATCGGCGGGATCGAGATCGAAGCGGTAATAGCCCTGGCCACCGGCGTTGGGCACCAGCGCGCCGGTCCCTGGTGCGTCCACGGCCATGCTGGGCTTGTCGATCAGCGTGCAGGTCTTGGTCGCGGCGCGGCGCACGCAGAAGGGGATCACCCATTGCTCGGGCGCCGGATTGGTGCCGAACCAGGCATAGCGCGCCTGGCTGGCGACCAGCCGGTCGCCGTCGCGGCGGAGCGTCACGACCGGCACGCCCTGCTGATCGATGAAGCTGCGCACCGATGCGAGCACGCGCGGATCCTTGGCGACATCGGCCAGCGATGCGAAGAATTCGTCGGTGGTGGCATTGCCGTACATATGGCGCCGCATGTGCAGCCGCACGCCATCGCGGAACTTCTCGTCGCCCATATAGGCGGCGATCATCGCGACGACCTGGCCGCCCTTGCCATAGGTGATCTCGTCGAACGCGGCGTTGATCGCGCCATCGTTTGCGATCCTTTCGTGGATCGGGCGGCCGGCGCTGAGCGCGTCGATGTTCATTGCGGTGAACGCCTCGTCGATCGCGCCGGTGCCGATGTTGAGCTCGGGGCGCCATTCGTTGCCGATGCGGTATCCCATCCAGTTGGCGAAGCTCTCGTTGAGCCAGATATCGTCCCACCACGCCGGGGTGGCGAGATCGCCGAACCATTGGTGCGACAGCTCATGCGCGACGACCATGCCGAAGGTCTGCTTTTCCTCGGTCGTCGCATTGGCGCCGAGCGCGAGGATGCCGTCGCCGTAGATGTCGATTCCGGCATTCTCCATCGCGCCGGGCATCACCGGCGAGGCGACCTGATCGAGCTTGGGATAGGGGAAGGCCTGGTTGAAATAGGATTCGAGCAAGGCGACGATCGCGCCCGATTCCTCCAGCGCATATTTGAGGCGGCCGGCGTTGGGCTTGGTCGCGATGATGCGCAGCGGCAGCGGCTTCGCGCGCTGCGGGCTCGGCGGGACCACGCCCTCGACGGTGACGAACGGGCCGACCACGAACGCCATCAGATAGGTCGGCAGCGGCAGCGTCGCGGCGTAGCGGTGCTTTACCAGATTGCCGACCGCGACATGGCCGGTCTCGGGCGCGTTGCTCGCCGCGACATGGCCGGGCCGGGTGGTGAGCGTCACGGTGAACGGGGTCTTGTATCCCGGCTCGTCGAACGACGGGAAAGCGGCGCGGGCGTCGATCGACTGGAACTGGGTCCAGCTATACCATTCGTCGGCGACCTTGATGCGATAGACGCCTTCCGGCCCACCCGCGAAGGCGGCGTCGTAATCGAACTTCAGCGTCATCCTGCCGGCCGCCACGCGCCGTCCGAAATCGAGCCGGGCGAGGCCGAGCGGGTTGATCTGGCTGAAGGTGACCGGCGTTTCCCTGCGCCCGATCCGCACGCTGGCGCTGGTCACATGCAGGTCGCGGCCGTGCATGTAGATCGAGGATGCCGGCTTCTTCAGATCGACGTCGATCTCGGCGTGCCCGCTGAACCGCTCCCGATCGGGCAGGATCGTCATGTCGAGCCGATAGGTAATCGGCGTCACCATGTCGGGCAGCTTGCCGGTGGGCACCGCCTCCTGCGCCAGAACGGGGACGGGGAGGAGAAGGGCGACAATCGCCAGCAGCAGTGCGCGCACATGGAATCCTTGCTTGGTTGCCCGTACTTAGGCGTTCGCGGTGCCATATGACAATAGCACACCCGCGCCCTCTTGCGCGGCGCCCTCCGACTCTTCACTTTGGCGAAATGGAAACGGTGAACATCGGATCGGCGGGTGCCGAGGGCGTGACGCTGGGCGCGCGGCCGGAAGCGGTGCGGGTGATGCCGTCCGAGACCGCGGTGGTCGTGATCGACATGCAGAATGCCTATGCTTCGCCCGGCGGGTACGTCGATCAGGCCGGGTTCGATATCAGCGGCGCGGCCGGCGTCATCGGGCGGATCGGCACCGTGCTGGATACCGCGCGCAAGGCGGGCATCCAGGTGGTCTATCTGCAGAACGGCTGGGACGATGGCTATGTCGAGGCGGGCGGGCCGGGATCGCCCAACTGGCACAAGTCCAATGCGCTCAAGACGATGCGGGCGCGGCCCGAGCTTTCGGGGCAATTGCTCGCGCGGGGCGGGTGGGACTATGATCTGGTCGACGCGCTGAAGCCGCAGGGCAACGACATCGTCATCGGCAAGACGCGCTATTCGGCGTTCTTCAATTCGCAGCTGGATTCGGTGCTGCGGTCGCGCGGGATCCGCACCATCGTATTCGTGGGCATCGCCACCAATGTCTGCGTCGAAAGCACGCTGCGCGACGGATTTCACCTCGAATATTTCGGGGTGATGCTGGAGGATGCGACGCATCATCTGGGGCCGCCGGCGATGCAGGAAGCAACGGTCTACAACGTCGAGAAATTCTTTGGCTGGGTGAGCACGGCCGCGGATTTCTGCGGAAGCTTCGGGCAGTTGCCCGCTTGACGAAACAGAAGGACCCCAGGCCCTTCGAACCGTTCAATCCGCAGTAATTCCCGCACGGACCGCGCCGTTTTCGCGCCGTGCCAGGCGGCCGCCCCTATCTCGGGAACTTATAACGACCAAGGTTAGTTCTCGATATTTAGTGTATGATTCGTTCCATTTTTGAGCGCGGCCTCAGCCGGAGTGGTGGGCGGGGCCTATTCGGGAGATCGGCAATGGTTGGTGTTCCTGCTGGAAAATATGCCCGCGCAATCCATGAGTCGGGAGAGCGCGGCGAGATGGGCTCTACCGTGGGAATTATCGTCGGCGGAGAGGCTGGAGGCGCGGTCGGCTTGCTCGGTGGCGCTAAGCTAGGTGCTGCCATCGGGATGGTGGGCGGACCGGTTGGGATGGCTGTGGGAGGCTTTTTCGGAGCCGTAATCGGGGGCCTCGCCGGATGCGCTGGTGGAGTCGTCGCGGGTCAAAAGGTGGGCTCCGAGTTCGACCAATAGGAGCGGTGCCGAATTCCTTCCCGCCTACGTCCGCGCACGTCTGTATCGAAGCGCGTTGAGAGACGTTGCCCGCACAGCGGATTCGGAGTGATGCTGGAGGATCCTCCGCGGGCTGCAGGATGAAGATGGCTTTTGAGCGGCCGGCCCATCGTCACGCTGGACTTGATCGGAATCCACGTTCATCGCTCGGTGATCGAACTGCAAAGGCTGCGCGTGGATGCCGGATCGAACTCGGCATGACGAAAGGCCTAGGAGACCGGCATGCCCTTCGAACCGATCAACCCGCCGCAATTCCCGACACCGATCGCCCCTTATTCGGCGGGGGCGAAGGCGGGGAACACCGTCTACGTCTCGGGCGTGCTGGCGCTGGGCGAGGGCGGGGTGGTGCTGCACGTCGGCGATGCGGCGGCGCAGACCCGGCATGTGCTCGATGTCATCAAGATCACGCTCGAGGCCGGCGGGGCGACCCTTGAGGACGTGGCGATGAACCATATCTTTCTCAAGGACCTTGCCGATTACGCTGCGTTCAACGCGGTTTATGCCGAATATTTCCCGGGGGCGAAGCCGGCGCGTTATTGCATCAGATGCGATTTGGTGAAGCCCGATTGCCTGGTCGAGATCGCCTCGGTCGCGCACATTGGCTGAGGCAGCGGGGCTTTATTACGAAGAGCATGGATCGGCGGATGGCGTTCCGCTGATCCTCTCGTCCGGGTTGGGTGGTTCGGCAAATTACTGGAAGCCGAACATCGCGGCGCTGGCCGAGCGGTTCAGGGTGATTGCGTACGATCATCGTGGCACCGGACGGAGTGATCGGGCGCTGCCGGAAACGGTGACGGTCGAGGATTTTGCGGACGACATCCTGGCGCTGATGGATGCGATCGAAATCCCGCGTGCGCATATTGTTGGGCATGCGGCGGGTGGCGTGGCGGGACTGGCGCTGGCGGTGAAGGCGCCGGAACGGCTAGACCGCTTAGTGGTGGTCAATGGATGGGCGAAGGCCGATCCGCATTTCCTCCGTTGCTTCGAAGTACGCCTCAATCTGCTTCGACACGTAGGTGTCGAGGCGTTCCTCCGGGCGCAGCCGATCTTTTTGTACCCCGCTACCTGGATATCGGCGCGTACCGTCGAACTCGACGCGGAACTGGCGCATCAGATCGCCGACTTTCCGGGTGTCGCAACGATGGAGAAACGCATCGCCGCGCTCGCAGCGTTCGACATTACCGGCCGGCTGAAGGGACTCGACGAGAAGGTGCTCGTCCTCGTCGCCGACGACGATATGCTCGTTCCCAGCCACGCGGGCGAACTGCTCTGCGGCGAGCTTGGTTGGGGCCGTCTCGAAATCCTTCCGCGCGGCGGCCATGCGTGCAATGTCACGTACCCCGACAGATTCAACGAACCGGTGCTCGCCTGGCTCACCGGTACCTATCCCGAGGAGTAATCCAATGCAGGTCGGCGTCTTCGTTCCCATCAACAACAACGGCTGGCTGATCAGCGAGAATGCGCCGCAGTACAAGCCGAGCTTCGACATGAACAAGGCGATCGCGCTCAAGGCCGAGGAGCATGGGCTCGATTTCCTGCTGTCGATGATCAAGCTGCGCGGGTTCGGCGGCAAGACCGAGTTCTGGGAATATGGGTTGGAAAGCTTCACGCTGATGGCGGGGCTCGCCGCGGTCACAGAGAAGATCAAGATCTACGCGACTTGCCCGACGCTAGTCATCCCGCCGGCGTTCGCGGCGCGGATGTGCAACACGATCGACAGTATCAGCCATGGCCGCTTCGGGCTCAACCTGATCACCGGCTGGCAGCGGCCCGAATATTCGCAGATGGGGCTGTGGCCCGGCGACGAGCATTTCCGCGACCGCTATACGATGCTCGACGAATATGCCCGCATCCTGCGCGAATGCTGGGAGGACGGGGTCAGCGATTTCAAGGGCAAATACTACCAGATGGACGATTGCCGCGTGAAGCCCACGCCGACCGGCGACATGAAGATCATCTGCGCGGGCTCATCGGACGAGGGCCTCGCCTTCTCGGCGAAGTGGGCGGACTATGCCTTCTGCCTGGGCAAAGGCGTCAACACGCCGCAGGCCTTTGCGTTCAACAACGAGCGGCTGGCGGTGGCGACGGAGAAGACCGGGCGCGACGTTTCGATGTTCGTCCTCGTCATGCTGATCATGGCCGAGACCGACGCGGAGGCCGAGGCCAAGTGGAAATCGTATAACGACGGCGTCGATGTCGATGCGATCTCGTGGCTCAAGGACCAAGGCGCGGCGGACAAGGTCAACGCCACCACCAACGTCCGCCAGCTCGCCGCGCCCGAGGGGGCGGTGAACATCAACATGGGCACCTTGGTCGGCAGCTACGCCAAGGTCGCGGCGATGCTCGACGAGATGGCGGCGGTGCCGAACACCGGCGGGGTGCTGCTGACCTTCGACGATTTCCTGCAGGGGGTGGAGGATTTCGGGACCAGGGTGCAGCCGCTGATGAAGAGCCGGCAGGCGGGCTGAGCGACTCGTAACTTTACGAACATCGCGCATAGAAGGCATAAAGAAGGGGCGGTTGCCGCCTTTGGGCGGTAAGTTTGGTGCTTACGATGCGAAAGAGCGCCGGGCGGAGATGCGCCGCGGAACGCCGAGTCCAGCAAGCGAAATCCTACATTGCAAGCGCGCTTGTCATCCGCTTCCCGCCGCTTATGGTAGCGCTATCAAAACAAGGGAGAGGATGATGGGCGGACTGCGGCTGTTGCTGGCGCTGATGGCGCTTGGGCTAAGCGGCGCGATTGCCGCCGCGCAGGCGCCGGGGGAGCGCTGGGTCGCGGCCTGGGCGACGTCGCAGCAGATTCCCGAGGAGCGCAATGCGCTGGCGGAGGCGGATCTGCGCAGCGCGACGCTGCGCCAGATCGTGCGCGTCCAGATCGGCGGGCCCCGGCTGCGCGTGCGCCTGTCCAACGCGTTCGGTACCGCGCCGCTGGAACTCGACCTGGTCGGGATCGCACCCTCGCTCGACCCGGCAACCTCGCGGATCGATACGCACCGGTATCGGACGCTATATTTCAACGGCAAGCCAGGGGTCACGCTGCCGCCGGGCGCGGATATGTGGTCCGATCCGCTGGATTTGCCGGTGGCCGCCGGCGAGGATCTGGCGATCGACCTGCGGTTCGGGATTCCGACCCAGCAGACCGGGCATCCGGGCTCGCGCGCGACCACCTATGTCAGGATCGACACCCGCACTGGCGAGGCCGCGAAGACGGTCGATCACTGGTACAATATCGCGGGGATTGAAGTCGTTTCGCCGCGCGGTTCGGGCGTGGTGGTGCTCGGCGATTCCATCACCGATGGCTCGGGGACCAAGCCGAACAGCAACACGCGCTGGACCGATGCGCTGCAGTTGCGGCTGCGTGCCGATCCGCGGCTGCGCGAGATGGCGGTGCTCAACGCCGGAATCGGCGGCAATCGCGTGCTGAACGATGGGCTAGGCCCCAATGCGCTCGCACGGTTCGACCGCGACGTGCTGACCCCGCCGGGCGTGACTCACCTCATCGTGCTGGAGGGCGTCAACGACCTCGGCACGCTGACCCGCGACCAGAAGGTGCCCCCCGGCGTGCACGCCGAACTGGTCACGCGGATAACCGGGGCATATCGCCAGATGGTGGCCAAGGCGCGCGCGCACGGGGTCAAGGCGATCGGAGCGACGATCCTGCCCTATGCCGGTTCCGCCTATTACCATCCCGACGCCGAGAACGAGGCCGACCGCAAGGCGATCAACGACTGGATCCGCGCGCCGGGGAATTTCGACGGGGTGATCGACTTCGACGCGGCGATGCGCGATCCGGCGCGGCCTGATTACCTGCTGCCCGCCTATGATTCCGGGGATGGGCTGCATCCGTCAGTAGCGGGCTATCAGGCGATGGCCGATGCGGTGCCGCTGGCGTTGCTGGGGTCGAAGGCCAGGCCCAAGCCGGTGAAGGCCGCCGTGGCGGCGGCGCCGACGATCGCCTTTACCTTCGACGACATGCCCGCGCATGCCGCGCTGCCCAAGGACACCACGCGGGTCGAGATCGCCGACCGGATCATCGCCGCGCTCAAGGCGGCGCATGCCCCGGCGCATGGCTTCATCAACGGGGTGGGGACGCAGAACGAGCCGGCTTCGGTGCCGGTGCTCAAGGCGTGGCGCGACGCGGGGTTTCCGCTCGGCAACCACGGCTGGAGCCACGCCAATCTCGACCAGATCAGCGACGCGCAATTCGCCGAGGAAGTGGCGAAGAACGAGCCGATGCTGCGGTCGCTGATGGGCAATGCGGACTGGCACTGGTTCCGCTACCCCTTCCTTGCGGAGGCGGGCGGCGATCCGGCGCGGCGCGCGCGTATCCGCAAGTTGCTGGGCGATCGGGGATACAAGGTCGCGCCGGTGACGATGGATTTCTCCGATTGGGCCTATAACGACACCTATGCCCGATGCGTGGCGAAGGGGGATCAGGCGACGATCGCCAGCATGGAGACGGCCTGGCTGGAGGGTGCGGAAGCGAGCATCGGGCGGTATCGGGCGATGGCCAGGGCGCTGTATGGCCGCGACATTCCCTATGTGCTGCTGATGCACCTTGGCGCGTTCGACGCGCGGATGATGCCGCGGCTGATGACGCTTTATCAGAAACACGGCTTCCGCTTCGTCAACCTCGAGGAAGCGACGCGCGATCCCTATTACCGCGCCGATGTGAACCCCGCGCTGGCGCCCGATCCGCAGGGGCTGGAAGGGGCGATGAACGCCAGGGGCCTGCCGGTGCCTGCGGGGTATCAGCGGCCGGCGCTGGACAGCTTCTGCCGGTGATTCGGAGCTGTCGTACAAACCCGTTCGCCCTGAGCTTGTCGAAGGGCTGTCCTTCTTGGCTCGAATAAAGGGCAGGGCTTCGACAAGCTCAGCCCGAACGGGGAGGGGTGTTTTCAATCATTCAAATGTCGGCTTAATCTGCCCGGCATGACATTGCTCCGCTGGATATTGCTCGCTCTGGCGCTAGGCTTGGCTTCCCCCGCAGTCGCGAAGCGGGGCGTGACCGTCACCCTCAGCCGCGCGGGTGGCGGGGACTGGTTGATCGATTACGCCTTCGCGTGGCGATCGCCGGTGTGGTTCTTTCCGCGATCGAATCTGGACCTCGACAGCAAGCCTTGGCGGCAACAGAGCTGGACGGTCGAGACGCCGGGGGTGACGCTCGAGCGGGCGGGGCGCTATGACGTCCTGCATGCCGCGGGCGGCGCGGCGCTGACCCGCGTGCGGATCCGGATGAAGCCGTTCGCGCAGCCGCTGATTGCCGATTACACCCCGGCGCTTGCCTTTTCGGATGGGGGGCTGGCCTTCTACAGCGACCATTTCGTGGTGAGCCCGCTGGCATCGCTGGCGGTGGCGCGCAAGCTGCCCGCCGATCTCGTCCATCAGTATGTCGAGCAGGTGCCGGTCACCTGGACGGTGCGCGATCCCGGGCATCGGCTGTTGCTGCTGGGCAAGACCACGCAGGGGCTGGCGAGCGTGCGGCTGCGCGACAGCGACGCCTATCTCTATTCGGGCAGCGCGCCGGTGACCGCGACCCCCGCCTTCGCCGGAGTGATCGACGCGGGATTGCCGGCGTGGATACGCAGCGAGCTGGACGATCTGACCCCGCGCATCATGGCGCTCTATGCCGAGCGGCTGGGCAAGCCCAAGGGTGGCCGGCCGATGGCGCTGATCGCGTGGCAGGGGGCGGAGAAGCCGGGCTGGTCGTCGGGCGGCAGCGTGCTCAGCGGCATGGTGGTGATGCAGATTTCGGGGCAGCGCGCGCTGACCCGCGACCCGGCGGTGCTTTCGCACATGCGCTGGTTCATCGGGCATGAATCGGCGCACTTCTGGATGGGGCAGACGGTCAATTACCAATCGGCGAGCGAGAGCTGGATCATGGAAGGGTCCGCCGACCTGCTGGCGGTGCGCGCGATCGATCGCCTGACCCCCGGCTATGATTCGCGGGGCGCGCTGCAGGGCGAGGTGGACGATTGCCTGAAGCTCAACGGGTCTCGCGAGCCGCTCGGCACCGCCGGGGAGCGCGGCGAGCATCATGCCAACTATAGTTGCGGGGCCTTGCTCGGGCTGGCGGCGGAGGCTGCGGTGCAGAAGCGCGGGGCGGGGGCGGATTTCTTTACCTTCGTGCGCGGGCTGATCGACGCAAACCGCAAGGATGGCGTGGTGACGACGGAGGATTGGCTGGCGCGGTTCCGGGCGGTGACCGGCGATGCGGCACTGACGGCGGAGGTGCGGGGGTTCGTTGCGAAGGGAGTGCGCGATCCCCGGGCGTTCTGGACGCGGGTGTTTACCGCGACGGGGGTGAAGTTCCATGCTGCCGGGGAAGGCCTGATACTTGATCCGGTGTCGTAACGCCGCAGTCTCCCGGTAGCGATACGCCCGCTTTCCTGTTACCCTACTTCCCGACACCTTGGGGAGAAGCCGATGAGCATGCCGTTGATCTTCGTGGGTTCTTCGGCCGAGCAGGTGGCGATCGTCCGGAAGATGATCGTCGATCTGGAGCATGTCGCGGTGGTGCGCCCGTGGACGCGAATATTCACGCCGGGCGAAACCACGCTCGAATCGCTGATCGCCGAAGCAAACAAGGTGGACTTCGCCTTGTTCATCTTCGGGCCCGACGACTGGACCGAATCGCGAGAGATCGGCAAGGCGTCGCCACGCGACAATGTCGTGTTCGAAGCGGGGCTGTTCGGCGGGATATTGGGGCTCCAGCGCAGCATGATCCTGTACGACCGCGCGGTGAAGCTGCCCTCCGACCTGCTGGGGCTCACCCCGATCACCTACGACGCGCAGGACGATCCGGCCCATCAGTCGCAGATCGCCTGCGCCAAGATCGCCGAGGTGATCGAGCGCAAGGGCTGGCGCGGCAGCGAAGGGCTTGCCGGGCAGATGGCCGGGAATTGGTGGCAATATACGCTGAGCGACGGCAAGGGCGTGGAGCAGAGCGCGCTCTCGCTGGTCGAGATCGAGCGGCATGGCCAGCGGGTGTCGCTCGAAGGGCGCGCCTGGACCCGCGACGGCGCCCTGATCGCGCAATTCAAGAGCAAGGCGATCGCGCTGAGCGAGGAGAATCGCTCCTTATTCTATTATTGGGAAGGCGATTGGCCGGGCGAAGCCGATGCGCGGCAGATGTTCGGCAAGGGCGAGATCGTGCTTGATGGCGCGCAGCAGGCCTCGGGCTATTTCACCGCGCGTTCCGATGGGCCGGTCGATCCCAGGGAACGCAAGCAGGTGCGCTATTACCGCGCCGGGCCGGGCGACCTCCAGACGATCGAGGCCGGCGGCGATGCCGCAAGGGCGCTGATCCGCGCGCAGCTCGACAAGCGTGCCGGCCAGGTCTTCACCGCCGCCTGAGCCGGGTCAGCCGAACAGCTCCCCTTGCGGCCCCGCCGGCGGGCGGAACAGATCGGTGCGCACGCGGAAGCGCTCGCCGTCCAGCCCGTAGCGCTTCGCCGCGATCTGGAAGCGGGTTTTGAGCAGCTCGGACCAGGGCCCCTGGCCGCGAAAGCGCGTGTGGAAATTGCCGTCGTTGTCCTTGCCGCCGCGGATCGACTGGATCGTCGCCATCACCTTGCCCGCGCGATCGGGGAAATGCTCGGCGAGCCACGCGCGGAACAGGGGCGCGACTTCCCAGGGGAGGCGGACGGGCAAGAAGAACGCCGCGCGCGCGCCCGCCGCCGCCGCGCGCTCCATGATATGCTCCATCTCGTGATCGGTGATCGCGGGGATCACCGGCGAGATCGACACGAACACCGGAATGCCAGCGTCGCTCAATTTGCGCATCGCGGCGAGGCGCTTTTCGGGATGCGGGGCGCGCGGCTCGACCGTCATCGCCACCTTGGGATCGAGCGAAGTGACCGACAGCATCACCGCCGCCAGCCCCTTCGCCGCCATCGGGGCGAGGATATCGATGTCGCGGGTGACGCGGTCGGACTTGGTGGTGATGGTCAGCGGATGGTTGGTCTCGGAAAGCACCTCGAGGCAGCCGCGGGTGATCCGCCACTCCTTCTCGATCGGCTGATAGGGATCGGTGTTGGTGCCGAACGCGATCGGCTTGCAGACATAGCCGCGCCTGGCGAGCTCGGCGCGTAGCAGGGCGGGGGCATCGGGCTTGGCGAACAGCCGGGTCTCGAAATCGAGGCCCGGCGAGAGATCGTGATAGGCATGGCTCGGCCGCGCGAAGCAATAGATGCAGCCGTGCTCGCAGCCGCGATAGGGGTTGATCGACTGGTCGAAGGCGATGTCCGGGGACTGGTTGCGGGTGATGATCGTGCGGGCTTTCTCGACCGTCACGGTGGTGCGGAGGGGCGGCGGGCCGCCATCAACCTCCTCTTGCGCGTCGAGCCAGTCGCCGTCGGCCTCGCGCTGGTCGAGGTTGAAGCGGGTGCTTTCGCGGTTATGCGTGGCGCCGCGGACGGGCCGGCTTTTGGTCATTGCCAAAGGCTAGGCCCGGGATTAGAACAATACAAGAACATTGGAGGCGGAATATGGCGCGGTTGAATTATGTCGAGCTGCCGGTGCGCGACGTGTCTGGGCTCAAGTCCTTCTATTCGGGCGTGTTCGGCTGGAGCTTCACCGATTTCGGGCCGGACTATGCCGCGACGATGACCGGCGATGTCGATGTCGGCCTGAACGGCGACGAATCGCAATGGACCGCGCAATTGCTGCCGGTGATCGAAGTCGAGGATCTGGAAGCGACGCTGGAACAGGTCGTGGCGGCGGGCGGCACGGTAACGCTGCCGATCTTCGCATTCCCCGGTGGGCGGCGCTTCCACTTCAAGGACCCGCACGGGCATGAGCTGGCGGCGATGGTGCCCGACGCGGGACACTGATCGCGATTGTCACGCCGCCTCCGCATGGTACGCTGCGGCGTGCTTTGGGGGAGAGTGAAGATGCGTCCGATCCGTCTTGCCGCGATTGCCGCGGCGCTGTTCCTCGCAGGCGGCGTGGCGCAGGCGCAGGACCGTGCGGCGTGCGGCGCGGGCATGGTCTGCGCCAGCGATCCCGATTCGGTGATGCGCGCGATGGAGAAGGCCGGCCTCAAGCCCAAGAAATCGGCCGACAACGAAGGCGACCCGATGATCGAGAGCGAGGAAGGCGTCTATCATTTCGACGTCTATTTCTATGGCTGCGAGCAGCACAGGAATTGCGATTCGCTCCGCCTCCAGGTCGCCTTTCGCAAGGACCCCGAGAACACGCTAGCGCTTGCCAACAAATGGAATGCCAACAAGCGCTTCCTCCAGGCATCGGTGCCCGACGATGGCCGGTTCGTGGTCGCTTATGACGTGGCGACGATCGGCGGGGTGGGGGAGAAGAATTTCGCCGACGTGCTCGATTGGTGGCAATCGATGCTCGGCGAATTGGGCGAGTTCTTCCAGAAGGAGCTGAACCTCAAGCCCAAGGCGTGAGTGCGAAGAGCCGGTTCGAACCCGTTGTTTCAAAAGCGTATCCCCCCAAGTGGGGGTGTCGCCGGACCATCCCTGCTGCCACGGGTGCCGAACCGTGGGCAGTCAGCAGGAAATTGGAAATGATGTCGAACCAGAACCGATCGAAGGCGCGGCTTCGCCGCTTTCTCCTGTCGGCGGCTGCCGTGGTCTCGGCGGCGGTATCGTTCGCGGCGCCGGCCAGCGCGCAGTGGAATGCCGCCAACGACGAAGCCAATCGCCAGCGGATGATGTCGAGCATGCGCGAATCCGCTGCCGCGAACGATCGGCGCAATGCCGATGCCCAGTTCCAGGCGGGGCTGCGCAACCAGGGCTCGTCGTCGTCGGCCTCGACCAGCCGCGGCACTTCCGGATCGACTTCCGCCTATAGCGCACCGGTCGCGTCGCAGCCGGTCGATACCGGCCCGCAGAGCGTGGTCGGGACGCGCACCTTCACGGTGCTGGTGCGCGAGACCATGCCGCAGACGATCGCGCGCGTGACGCGCGAGGCCCAGGCCGGGGACGCGCAGTCGCAGTATAACCTCGGGCGGCTTAACTATGCGGGCTATGGCATGCCGCGGGACGACGCTGCCGCGCGCAAGTGGTTCGCAGCCGCCGCCGCGCAGGGCCATGCACCCGCCGCGGCGCAATTCGGCTACCTCGCCATGTACGGCCGTGGCGGCCCGACCGATACCAAGGCGGCGCGCGCGGCGCTGCGCACGGCGGCGGATGGCGGCGACAGCTATGGCCAGGCGCTGTACGGGCTGATGCAGATAACCGAGGCGAACCAGGCGGGGTCGATCGACGCGCCATTGCCCGGCGCGATCGCGATGCTGGTGCGTGCCGCCGATTCCGGCGAGGTGGTCGCGCAATCCACGCTGGGCACGCTCGTCTATTTCTATGGGACGAATGGCGAGGCGAAGGACGTCGCGAAGGCAATCCGGTACATCCGGCTTGCCGCCGCGCAGAACGATCCGGTCGCGCTGCAGGTGCTGGGCGAGCAATATATGGCGGGCGGATCGGTGATACAGCGCGACACCGCGCAGGGCCTGAAGCTGATCCGCCAATCGGCCGATCTGGGCCATGCGCCGGCGATGCGAATGATCGGCATCTTGATGATCCAGGGCAGCAATGGCGCGCCCAAGGACCCGGCGGGCGGGCTGAAATACACGCGCTCCGCCGCCCAGCAGCGCAATCCGCAGGCGATGCTCGATTACGCGCTGGTCCTTTACGAGGGCGCGATCGTGCCCAAGGATCTGGCGGGAGCGGCGGCGTATGCGCGCCAGGCGGCGGACGCCGGCTATGCCGACGCGCAGGTGATGATGTCCCGGCTTGCCTATTTCGGCGAGGGGCTGCCCAAGGATTACGCGGTTGCCGCCCGTTATGCCCGGCTTGCCGCCGACCAGGGCAATTCCGACGGGCAGGAGCTGATCGGCGAGTTCTACTCGCTCGGCCACGGGGTCCAGAAGGATTTGCGTGAGGCGGTCCGATGGCTGCGCTTGTCCGCCGCACAGGGCAATCAGGAGGCGGTCGGCGTGCTCAAGCAGCCGGAGGTCGCGGCTGTGGCGCGGGGGATGTGAGCGCCTGACCCTCCATCAGGCGGGGCATCAGCTCGACGAAATTGCAGGGGCGGTTGCGGATGTCCAGCTGGTCCTTGAGGATGCCGTCCCACCCATCCTTCACCGCGCCGGTCGATCCGGGCAGCGCGAAGATATAGGTGCCGCGCGCGACGCAGGCAGTGGCGCGCGACTGGATCGTCGAGGTGCCGATGGTCTGATAGCTAAGCCAGCGGAACAGCTCGCCGAAGCCGGGGATTTCCTTGTCCCAGACGCGGGCCAGTGCCTCGGGCGTGACGTCGCGGCCGGTTACGCCGGTCCCGCCAGTGGTGAGGATCACGTCGACGGTTTCGTCGTCGATCCAGGCATGGAGCTTGCCGACGATCTGGTCGGGATCGTCGGTGACGATGGCGCGGTCGGCAAGGATGTGGCCCGCAGCCGTAAGCCGCTCGACGAGGGTGTCGCCCGAGCGGTCGTCGGCGTGGGTGCGGGTGTCGGAGATGGTAAGCACCGCGATCCGGACCGGCCGGAACACGCGGCTCTCGTCAATAGGCATCGCTTCAGTAGCCGGCGGGCTGGCGCGTCGCGCTCATCCGGACCGAGGCGGGACCGGCCATGCCCGGGAACTTGGGCCACAGCCCCTGAGTCAGCGCTTCGCGGCTGAGCGATTTCTGCCCGGCCTGCTGCTCGTACATCCAGTAATTGCGCAGCACGGTCATCACGTAGCCGCGCGTCTCCCAGAACGGAATGCTCTCGATATAGAGCAGGGGGTCGCCATTATCCTTCATGCCGGTGTTCCACGCCTGCACCGGGGTCGGCCCGGCGTTGTACGCGGCGATCACCTTGGGCAGCAGCCCGCCGGTCATCGGCGAATCGCGCAATTGCTCGAGATAGGATTGGCCGATCTCCATGTTGACCGAAGGCTTGGTGAGGTCCGAGCTGGCATAGGTGACGCCGCGGCGGCGGCCAACGTCGGTCGCGGCGATCGGCTTGACCTGCATCAGTCCCATCGCCCCGGCGGCGCTGCGGACATCCGAATTGAAGCGCGATTCCTGGAGCGTGTGCGCGAAGACGAGGTTGCGATCTACGCGCCAGCCGCCGTCGGGTGTCCAGTTCGGCGCTGGATAGCGCGCCTCGACCAGGGGCTGGGTGTTGGCTGGACCGTTGTGCGAGAGCCAGAGCTGGGTCGCGGCGAGATTGAGCCGGCCGGCGAGGCGAGTCAGCGCGGGATGCTCCTGCGGCGTGCCGAGCTTGGCCTGATAGCGCAGGACCTCGTCGGCCAGACTGTTCTCGCCGATTTCGACGAGCGCGGCGGCGACGCGGACGTTGGGACGGCGCTCGAGCGTGCGCCAATCGTCGGCGATGCGAGTCTCGCCGCGCAGCGGGCGCTCCTCGAGGCCGAGTGCCTGTCGGGCGAGCAGGCCGTAGAAGGTCTCGCCGTACTGCGAAGCGCCGTTCAGATGCGCGGCGACCTTTTCGGGGTGGCCGCACGCCATGTCGGCGCGCGAGGCCCAATAGAGACCGGCGGAGCGCAGCTCGGTGTCGGAGGCGCGCTGGGCGACGGTTTCGAAGGCGGTGCCGGCGGCGGCGCAATCCTGCTGGCGCCATGCTGCGAGGCCGAGCACCCAATCGGCCTGTGCGGCCCAATCGCCCGATCCGGCTTCAGCCTTGGCGGCCATGCGGCGGGCGGAGGTGTCGTCGTTCGCCGTGTAATAAATCCAGGCGATCTTCTGCTGCCATTCGGTCAGCGAATCGGGCGCGAGATTGGCGGCCTGGGTTTCGAGCAGGGCCTCGGCGGAGACGCCGTCGTCGGCCTTGACGAAGGGCTGGATCGCCAGCGCCATCTCGGTCGAGGCCGAATTGCCGGTGCTGACGGTGCGCAGGCGCTGGCGGACGGGGGCCGAATCGTACCAGGTCAGCCGCTGGGCATAGGGAAGCGCGGGCACTTCGGTGGCGCCGCGGCTCTGCGCCATGCGGCGGAGCTGGTCGGCCTGGGGAAGCTCGGGGGCCTCGGACAGCAGAGACAGGATCGGTGCCAGCTCGACCTTGGGCGAATTGCGCGCGGTGAAGAGCTCGGCGCGAGCCAGCGCGTGGAGCGGGCTCGGCTTCATCGCGGCAAGCGCGATGCTGGCGTCGGCCCAGCGTCCCGTGCGGATCGCGGCGAAGACGGTGCGGTATCCGGCGCGCTGGTCGCTGTCGAGCTGATCGGGGATGCCGTCGCCTTCGCGGAGGGCGGGGGCGGGGACGGGGCGCTTTGCGGCGGTGGGAAGCTCGAGCACCAGCGCGGCGATGGGGACGGTCAGCTCGTCGCCGGTGGCGATATTGTCGTCCGCGTGCGCGGCGACGGGGAAGGCGATCAAGGCGGCGGCGATTACAAGACGCATACTCACTGGCTGGTCCCCCGGCTCAACAGCACTAGATGTTTCCAGGCTTCGGCCTTGGCGGCAGGTCGCTCCAACAAGAAGCGGGGATGATAACTTGCCACCACGAACATCTCTGGCCCGAAATCCTTACTATCCTGTTCGGCATTACCCAATACTGAACCGTTCGTCGTACCCCGTACACGACTCGCCGCCTGCCCGAGGAGGAGCAACCGTTTCGGCGCAGCCAGCGCGATGTGATGGCGGGCAAGCTGGATCAGCCGCGCCTCGACATCGCCGGGGATGCGGCCGGCGAGCGGGCGCGCCGCCGCCAGCGATGCCAGATAGACCGAATCGCGGGACTCGCCGATCGCGGCGAGCATCCGATCGAGCAAGCGCCCGGGGGCGCCGGTCATCAGCGTATTGGTATCTTCGGCCTCGGGCATATCGGTGAGGATCATCAGATCGGCGCCGACGGTGCCGCTCGGGCCGATGCGTGGAGTGTGCCAGTCAGCCTCCGGCGCAGCATCGCCGAGGCGCCATTCGAGGAAGCCGTGGATCGTATCTGGCAGTACCTCGACCGGCGCGGACGCTACGGCAGGCGTATTCGGAACGGGGGTGGTTCTGGCCACCGGCAGCGCGAGCCAATCGCGCGGCTCGTCCGCGACAAGCGAGTCCACGCCCGCATCGCGCCACCATTCGAGCGCGCTCGCAAGGCTTTGCCGCCACTGGTCCCCATATTCCCCACCCATGGTTGCATAGGCTCCTGCCTTGACGCGGCGGTCAATCTGGCTTCATCCCGAGAGGGACAAGCCGTTGCGCGCGCGCGACGACAGGCGGTTTCGATCCGTCCCGAACGGAGACGGACAGGGAGAGTGCGATGAGCGAACGGGAGTCGATGCCCTATGACGTGGTGATCGTCGGGGCCGGGCCGGCAGGGCTTTCGGCGGCGATTCGCCTGAAGCAGCTGGCGGCGGAGGCGGGGTCCGAGCTGGCGGTCTGCGTGCTGGAGAAGGGTTCCGAGGTCGGCGCGCATATCCTGTCGGGCGCGGTGGTCGATCCCAAGGGACTCGACGAGCTGATCCCCGATTGGCGCGAGCAGGGCTGCCCGATGGCGGCGACTCCGGTGACCGAGAATCACCACTGGACGCTGAGCAAGACCGGCAAATCGGCGATGCCCGAATTCCTGACCCCGCCCTATCTGCACAACAGGGGCACCTACACCGGCTCGCTGGGGAGTCTGTGCCGCTGGCTGGCGGGCAAGGCCGAGGAACTGGGGGTGGAGATTTTCCCCGGTTTCGCGGCGGCCGAAATCCTGTTCAACGAAGATGGTTCGGTGAAGGGCGTCGCCACTGGCGACATGGGCGTGGCGCGCGATGGCACCCACAAGTCCGATTACCAGCCGGGGCTGGAGCTGCATGCGAAATACACCTTTTTCGCCGAGGGCGCGCGCGGGCACCTGACCAAGCAGCTGATCCGCGATTTCGATCTGGCGAAGGATGCCCAGCCGCAAGTCTATGGCATCGGCATCAAGGAGCTTTGGGATGTGGACCCGAAGAACCATGTGCCCGGCCGGGTGATCCATACCCAGGGCTGGCCGCTCGACGACGATACCCAGGGCGGGAGCTTTCTCTACCATCAGGCCGACGGGCAGGTGGCATTGGGCTTCGTGGTGTGGCTTGATTATGCGAACCCGTACCTGTCGCCCTTTCACGAGTTGCAGCGATGGAAGACGCACCCGGAGATCGCCAGGATCCTCAAGGGCGGCAAGCGCGTGTCGTACGGCGCGCGGGCGATCAGCGATGGCGGCTGGCAATCGGTGCCGAAGCTGGTGATGCCGGGCGCGGCTTTGGTCGGCGATGCCGCGGGCTTCCTCAACGTGCCGCGGATCAAGGGCAGCCATATGGCGATCAAGAGCGGCATGATGGCCGCCGAAGCCGCCTTCGCCGCGGTGCAGGGCGGGCGGACGAGCGACGAATTGGCGGCCTATACCCAGGCCTATGAGGCGAGCTGGGTGTACAGCGAGCTGCGAGGGGTCCGGAACGTCGTGCCGCTCGTAAAGAAACTGGGCGGCACGTGGGGCACGGTCGCGGCGGGCGTGGCGATGTGGTGCGAGCATCTCGGGCTGCGCTGGCCGTTCACGATGCCGCACAAGCCCGATTACCAGTATATGCACCGCGCGGCGAACTCGAAGCCGATCGACTATCCCAAGCCCGATGGCGTGCTGATGTTCGACCGGCTTTCCTCGGTGTTCCTGTCGAACACCAACCACGAGGAAGACCAGCCGATCCATCTGACGCTGAAGGACCCGGACGTGCCGATTCACGTCAATTTGCCCTTGTGGGCGGAGCCGGCGCAGCGTTACTGTCCGGCAGGCGTGTACGAGGTCATTGGCGAAGGCGACGACGCCCGTTTCCAGATCAACGCCCAGAATTGCGTGCACTGCAAGACGTGCGACATCAAGGACCCCAGCCAGAACATCAACTGGGTGGTGCCGGAAGGCGGGGGAGGCCCCAATTACCCGAATATGTAGAGCGTATTTGCTGGCCGGATTTGCGCTGCTGCCCGCGACCCCGGCGCGCGCCCAGACCGATGAACTGACCGCTTATGCCCGCGCCCGTGCCGCCGAGGCGGATGGCGCGAGCGATGTCGCCGCGGCGGGATACGCGTTCGCGCTGACCAAGGCGCCCGGCGACGCGGTGGTGGCTCTGCGCGCCTATCGCGCGGCGATCGCGGTGGGCAACTTCGCGCTGGCGGATCGCGCCGAGCAGGTGCTCGCCAAGAGCGTCGATGCTCCGCTCGATACCGCGCTGGTGCGGTTCACGCTGGCGCTCAAGGCGGGGGACCGCGTGACCGCCGCGGCGGCGCTCGGGCGGCTCAAGGGCGGCCCGCTCGATTTCCTGCGGCCGATCCTGGGCGCGTGGCTGGCGTTCGACAGCGGCGGCGATCCGCTTGGCCTGCTCGGCGGCGGCAAGGACAGCGCGCTGGCGCGGCGCTACAATCTCGAGACCCGCGTGCTGCTGCTGATCGCACTGCGGCGGAGCGATGAGGCGATGCCCGATCTGATGGCAATGCTGCGCGGCGGCGCCACCGAGGATCTGCGGATCAACGCCGCGCTGATGCTCGCCCAGACCGGTGAGCGCGACAAGGCGAAGTCGCTGCTCGATGGCGACCGGATGGCCGGGTTGCGCCGCCTGCTCGGCAAGGGGCCGAAGCCCGGCGCGGCGGTGGGCACCGCGCGGCTGTTCCTCAGCCTCGCGGCCGATCTCAGCCAGGAGGATGCGCCCTCGACGATCGCGATCCTGCTGACCCGCACCGCGTTGCTGCTCGACCCGGCCGACGACCGCGCCCGGCTCTACCTTGCCGAGGCATTGTCGAAGAGCGGGATGGACCGGCTCGCGCTCGATACGCTCGCCCAGGTTCGCCGCGACAGCCCGTTCGCGCGCGGCGCCGCCACCGGGCGGATCGCCGCCCTGCGCCGCGCCGGGCGGTTGCCCGAAGCGATCGCGCTGGCGAAAACCCAGGCCGAAGGGCGCGGATCGACCACCGCCGACGCGCAAGGCTATGGCGATCTGCTCGCCGCCGACAATCAGTTCGGCGCGGCGGCGGCGGCCTATGCGGCATCGATGGCGCTGCCCGGCCCCGGCGACTGGACCATCCCCTATCGCCGCGGCATCGCGCTCGATCGCGCCGGGCGCTGGGACGAGGCGCTGCCGCTGCTGCGCCGCGCCGTCGAACTCGCGCCGCGCGAGGCGGAGGCGCTCAACACGCTCGGCACCGCGATGGTGGAGCATGGCGTGAACCTCGAGGAGGCGATGCTGCTGCTCGAGCGCGCCAGCCGATTGAAGCCCGACGATGCCGCGATCACCGATTCGCTCGCCTGGGCGCTGTATCGCCGGGGCGACATCGCCGGGGCGCTGCCATTGCTCGAGCGCGCGGCGGCGGACGATCCGGGCGGGAGCCTGGTCAACGAGCATCTCGGCGACGCCTATTGGCGGCTCGGGCGGCGATACGAGGCGCGCTATGCGTGGCGCGCGGCGGCGATCTATGCCGATGCGGGCGCGGCGACGCGCATCGCCGGCAAGCTCGCCAACGGGCTGACGGCGGCAAATTGATCGTCGAGCGCGCGCCCGCCAAGCTCAACCTCGCGCTGCACGTCCGCGCGCGGCGGGCGGATGGCTATCATGAGCTGGAGACGCTGTTCGTCTTCGTCGAGGCGGGCGATGTCGTGCGCGTGGCGGCGGCGGAGCAGGCGAGTTTCGCCGTGACCGGGCCGTTCGCCGGGTCTTTGTGGGGCGAGCGCGACAATCTCGTCACCCGCGCGGCGGCGCGCTTTGCCGAAGCGTTCGGCGGCGGGCCGTGGGCGATCACCCTCGACAAGCATTTGCCGGTCGCATCGGGGATCGGCGGGGGGTCGGCGGATGCCGCCGCGACCCTGCGCGCGCTGGCGCGGTTGCACGGCGTCGCGCTCGACGATCCGCGGCTGTTCGCGTGCGCCGATGCCTTGGGATCGGACGTGCCCGCCTGCCTGCTGGGCCAGACCGCGATCGGGCGGGGCAGGGGTGAGCGGCTCGAACCCGTGGATGGCGCGCCGGGGGTACCGGTGCTGCTGGTCAATCCGGGGATCGGGGTTTCGACCAACGCGGTCTTCTCCCGCTGGGATGGAGTGGATCGGGGGCCGTTGCCGGAGGGGCGGATCGGGGTGATCGTCCATGACGGGCGCAACGACCTGGAGGCTGCCGCGCGGGCGATCGCGCCGGAGATCGATGAGGTGCTCGAGGTGCTCGGCGGGCAGCCGGGGGCGCTGGTGGCGCGGATGTCGGGGTCGGGGGCGACGTGCTTTGCGTTGTTCGAACGCGCCGAGGACTGTGCGGCGGCGGCCGAGCGGCTGGCCCAGCCGGGGTGGTGGGTCTGCGAAACGCAACTCATTTGACGTGCTCCGGCGAAGGCCGGAGCGTTGGCAAATAAGCGACGCACTTCATTACGCAGCGCTCCGGCCTTCGCCGGAGTACAACGAAAGGCGTGGCGTTTACCAATCCCGGAAACGCGATCTTGTCCTTTACCCGGCATTCCGCATGGCAGCGGATCAGACGCCAGGAGCGGGACGTCCGTCGGTGGTCCGTGCTTCGGCACGCGCCATCCCCGGTTTTCTTGGCCCCGGCTTCACACGCCGGTTTGCATCGGGCAGAGCGCCCCGATGATCCACGTCGCCTATGACGGCTATATCGCCAGCATCACCCTCGATCGCCCGGCCGCGCGCAACGCGCTGCCGATTGCCGGCTGGCATGGGCTGGCCGAAGCCTGCGCCGGAATCGCGGCGAGCGATGCGCGCGTCGTGATCCTCCGCTCGGAAGTGCCGGTGATCTTCTCGGCGGGCGCCGACATCGCCGAGTTCGGGACCTTTTCGGGCGACGACGCCACGCGCTTCCGCGAAGCAATGCGTGCGGGGATCGAGGCGATCGCTTCGCTGCCGATGCCGACGCTCGCGGTGATCGACGGGGGCTGCTTCGGCGCGGCGATTGCGCTGATCCTGGCGTGCGACCTGCGCGTGGCGGGGGATGGCGCGTCCTTCGCCTCGACCCCGGCCAAGCTGGGAATTGGCTATCCGCGCGAGGATGTCGCGCGGCTGATCGCGCAGATCGGCAAGGGCAATGCCGCACGGATGCTGTTCACCGGCGAGATCGTCGATGCCGGCGATGCGCTGGCGATGGGGCTGGTCGAGTTGCGCTGGGAAGAGCCCGAGCCGCTGGCGCGCGCCTTTGCCGACCGGATCGCCGCCAATGCGCCGGGGGCGATGCGGTTGCTCAAGCGGACCTTGGCGAACCCAAGCGATGCCACGCTGGATGCGGCGTTCGATGCCTGTTTCGCAGGCGCGGAGTTTCGCGAAGGGCGGGCGGCGTTCGCCGAGCGGCGGCGGCCGGTTTACCGATGACTGAGGTGATTGAGGGCCGCGCAAGCGATCTGCTGCTGCTGTGCGACCATGCTTCCAACGCCGTGCCCGAGGACGTAGACCTCGGCATCGCTCCCGAACTGCTGAACCTCCATATCGCCGTGGACATCGGCGCCGGGCCAGTTACGCGCGCGCTGACAAAGCAACTCGACGCTCCGGCGATCCTCGGCACCGTCTCGCGGCTGGTGCTCGATCTGCACCGCGAACCGGATCACCCCAATCTCGTCCCGAAAGCCAGCGATGGCCATGCGATACCGGGCAATGCTGAGATTGATCGCGAGGAACGCCTTACCCGCTTCCATGTGCCCTATCACGCGATCATCGAGGATCGTATCCGCGCGCGGCGGCCCGCGCTGATCCTGTCGATCCACAGCTTCACGCCCTGTCTGGAGGACGGCGGCACGCCCCGGCCGTGGGAAATCGGGATCCTCTATAACGAGGACGAGCGCGCCGCCCGCCCGGCGATCGACTGGCTGCGCGGGCAGGGCTTCGTCACCGGCGACAACGAGCCCTATTCGGGCAAGCTGCTCAACGCGACGCTCAACCGGCATGCCGAGGCCAACCAAATCTCCTCGATCGCGGTAGAAATCCGCAACGATCTGATCCGCGACGATGCCGGCGTGCAACGCTGGGCGGATATTATCGCACGTTTGACGGGCCATTTGCGCAATCATCTTGCGCAGCCCGCCGCTCCGATTGCATAGGCGCGCCACCATGACCCAAAGATTCGACAAGTCCCGCCTGCCTTCGCGCCACGTGTCCGTCGGCCCCGAGCGTGCCCCGCACCGCAGCTATTATTACGCAATGGGCCTGACCGAGGAAGAAATCGCCCGGCCGTTCGTCGGCATCGCCAGCGCGGGCAACGACAGCGCGCCGTGCAACACCACGCTCGACGTCCAGGCAGATGCCGCGCGCAAGGGGGTGGAGCAGGGCGGGGGCATGCCGCGCCGGTTCAACACCATCACCGTCACCGATGGCATCGCGATGGGGCACCAGGGGATGCACTCCTCGCTCGCCAGCCGCGAGGTCATCGCCGATTCGGTCGAGCTCAGCGTGCGCGGGCATTGCTACGACGCGCTGGTGGCGTTCGCGGGCTGCGACAAATCGCTGCCGGGCATGATGATGGCGATGCTGCGGCTCAATGTCCCCGGCATCTTCGTCTATGGCGGATCGATCCTGCCGGGGCGCTTCCGCGGCAAGGACGTGAGCGTGAAGGACGTGTTCGAAGTCGTCGGCCGCTATGCCGCCGGCAATTGCCCGATCAGCGAAGTCCATGAGCTGGAGCGGGTCGCCTGCCCCGGCCACGGCGCATGCGGCGGGCAATATACCGCCAACACCATGGCGTGTGTCGGCGAAGCGATCGGTTTATCCTTGCCGAACAGCAACATGGTCCCGGCGCCTTATAGTACGCGTGAACAAATCGCGGTCGCCGCGGGCGCGCAGGTGATGGAGTTGCTCGCAGCCAATATCCGCCCGCGTGACGTCTGCACGCGCGAAGCATTCGAGAATGCGGCGCGGATCGTCGCCGCGACGGGCGGATCGACCAACGGCGCGCTCCACCTCCCGGCGATGGCAAGCGAGGCCGGGATTCGGTTCGACCTGTTCGACGTCGCCGAGATCTTCAAGACCACGCCCTATTGCGCCGATCTCCAGCCCGGCGGCCAATATCTGGCGCGCGATATGTATGACGCGGGCGGCGTCTATATGCTGATGAAGAGCCTGCTGGCCGAGGGATTCCTCCACGGCGATTGCATGACCGTGACCGGCAAGACGTTGGGCGAGAATATCGAGCAGGTGACCTGGAACCCCGACCAGAAGGTCATTTACGACGCCAGGACACCGATCACCCCCACCGGGGGCGTGGTCGGGCTGCGCGGATCGCTGGCGCCGGACGGGGCGATCGTGAAGGTCGCGGGGCTGCACAATCTGGTGTTCGAGGGCCCTGCCCGCGTGTTCGACCGCGAGGAGCCGTGCTTCGCCGCGGTGGAAGCCCGTTCGATCAACGAGGGCGAGGTGATCGTCATCCGCTACGAAGGCCCCAAGGGCGGGCCGGGGATGCGCGAGATGCTGTCGACCACCGCCGCGCTCTACGGCCAAGGGATGGGCGAGAGCGTCGCGCTGATCACCGACGGGCGCTTCTCGGGCGCGACGCGGGGTTTCTGCATCGGCCATGTCGGCCCCGAAGCCGCCGATTGCGGGCCGATCGCGCTGATCGAGGATGGCGATATCATCCGTATCGATGCCGATGCCGGGACGATCGATCTGCTGGTGGGCGAAGCGGTGCTCGCCGAGCGCCGGGCGCAGTGGCAGCCGCGCACCAACAACTATCAGGCGGGCGCCTTGTGGCGCTATGCGCAGAACGTCGGTCCTGCCTATAAGGGCGCGGTAACGCACCCCGGAGCCAGCGCCGAAACCCATGTGTACGCGGATATCTAGGGCAGACGGGCGCAACCTCTCCCCGTTCGCCCTGAGCCTGTCGAAGGGCAGTTCTCCACGGGCGAGGGATCGCGGTTGGAGAGCCGCCCTTCGACAAGCTCAGGGCGAACGGTGGTGGGTGTTGGCGCCGTTGCTCCTCCTCACCGCCTGCGGCGTGAAAATCCCCGACAAGGCCGCCGACGCCAAGGCCCAGGCCGGCGCGCGGGCGATTGCCGAGGCGGAGGGCAAGATCGAGTGCGCGGCCAAGGGCGAAACCATGTTCGCCTACGCCTGCGCGATCGACCGTACGCAGACGCAGGACGGATTGTATCTGACGCTGCGGCACCCGGATGGCGGCTTCCGGCGGCTGCTGGTGACCACGGACGGGCGCGGGGTGATCGCGGCGGACGGCGCCGAGACGGCGCAGGTCACCCCGCTGGCGCCCGATCTGATCGAGGTGGCAATCGGCGGCGCGCGCTATCGCCTGCCCGCTACGGTGCGCCAGTCCAAGGCGAAGGCGCCATGATCCCCGCCGGCGCCCCCATCGTCACCGTGGAGGAATTGCGCGCGGCGGAGGAAGCGGCGTTCCGCCACGTCTCGCAGGAGGATCTGATGGAGCGCGCCGGCGCTGCGGTCGCGCGCGAGGCGGCGCGGTTCGCGAACGGGCGGCCGATTTTGGTGCTGGCCGGGCCGGGCAATAACGGCGGCGACGGTTATGTCGTCGCGCGGCTGCTCAAGGCGCAAGGCCATGACGTCGCGGTTGCGGCAATGGGCGAACCCCACGGCGGCGGCGCGGCGGCGATGTTCGAACGCTGGGATGGCAAGACGACCTCGCTGTACGAGGCGCGGGCGCGGCCCTTCGTGGTGGACGGCCTGTTCGGCACCGGCATGACTCGCCCGATGGAGCGCGGCCCGCGCGCGCTGATGGCCGATCTGGTCAAGGCCGCCGAGTTCAGCCTCGCGATCGATCTTCCCTCCGGCCTCGATACCGATACCGGCGCGGATTTCGGCGCGCCGTGCGTCAGCGCGACGGTGGCGCTGGGAGCGCTCAAGCCCGCACATCTGCTGAATGCCGGGCTGGAGAAATGCGGCCATGTGCTGCTCGCCGATATCGGCGTGGCGGTGGACCGGCATTGGCGCACGGTCGCGCGGCCGCGGCTGAGCGCACCGGGACCGTACGACCATAAATACACGCGCGGGATGGTCGCGGTGATCGAGGGCGCCATGCCGGGCGCGGCGCGGCTGGCTGCCGGATCGGCGCTGGCGGGCGGCGCGGGCTATGTCACCCTCGTCGGCGCCGGACCGCAGAGCGGGATCGACGCGCTGGTGAGGCGGACGATCGGCGGGGCCGAGGATCTGGCCGATTTCCTCGGCGACGAACGCATCGGGGCGGTGGTGATCGGGCCAGGGCTGGGGCGGGACCGGCGCGGCGAGGGGCTGCTCAAGGCGGTTCTCGCCGCCAATCATCCGCTGGTGCTCGATGGCGACGCCTTGACCCTGCTCGGCGCCAACGCCGCACGCTGGCTGCAGACGCGGCACGAAGCGGCATGGCTCACCCCGCATTCGGGCGAGTTCAACCGAATGTTCGGGGCGGGCGAGGGCAGCAAGATCGACCGGACGCTGGTGGCCGCCGCGGAAACCGGGGCTACGATCGTCCACAAGGGCGCGGACACCGTCATTGCATCGCCCACGGGCGAAGTCCGGGTGCTGGCGGGCGCGTCGCCGTGGCTCTCCACCGCCGGCACAGGCGACGTACTGGCCGGATTGCTCGGCGCGCAGGTCGCGGGCGGGCAGAAGGGCTTGGCGGCGGCGGAGACGGCGGTATGGCTGCATGCCCGGGCCGCGACCCGATCCGGCCCCGCCTTCATCGCCGACGCGCTGATCGGCCAGATACCGGAAGCGATCGCCGAATGCCTGTGAACGACGATACGATCATCCGGGTGGCCGGGCGCGGCGACGGGGTAACCGGCGACGGCCGCCATATCGCGCTGGCGGCACCGGGCGACCGGGTGACGCCGGAGGGCGCGCTGATCCCCGGCCCGAACCATCAGCGCCCGCCGTGCAAGCATTTCCCGGTGTGCGGCGGCTGTCAGCTCCAGCATCTCGAGGATGCGGCGTGGAGCAAGTATATCACCGACCGCATCGGCGGCGCGCTGGCGACGCACGGCCTCGTCACCGAGATTCGCGCGCCCTTGCTTTCACCGCCGAAGACGCGGCGGCGGGCGACGCTGCATGCCGAGCGGCGCGGGCGGCAGGTGCATCTGGGCTTTACCGAGGCGGGGAGCCACCGGCTGATCGATCTCGAGGAATGCTGGGTGCTGGCGCCCGAATTGTTCGCATTGGTCGCGCCGATCCGCGGCATGCTCGCGGCGCTGCTGCCCAATACACGGCGGATCAACGTGCATATCGTGATGACCGATCAGGGTCGCGACGTACTGATCGACGGGCTCGATGCCGAGGGACTGGCGGCGGCGGAAGCGCTGACCGGCTTCGCGCGGCGGCACAAGCTCGCCCGGCTGGCGATCGACGAAGGCTTTGGCGCGACGGCGCGGTGGGAGCCGGACCCGGTGACGGTGACGTTGGGCGGCGTTCCGGTGCCCTTCCCGAGCGGGAGCTTCCTCCAGGCGACGGTGGAGGGCGAGGCGGCGCTGGTCGCGGCGGCGCGGGAGATCGTCGGCGATGCCGAGGCTATCGCGGACCTGTTCGCCGGGCTGGGGACCTTCACTTTCGCCTTCCCGGAGGCGCGGGTCTATGCCGCCGAAGGCGCGCGCGATCCGATATTGTCGCTCAAGGCCGCGGCGGCGCTGGGGCGGCGGCAGGTGTTCGCCGACCACCGCGACCTGTTCCGCCGGCCGGTGGCGCCGGCGGACCTCAATCACTTCGGTGCCGTGGTGCTCGATCCGCCGCGGGCGGGGGCGAAGGAGCAGATCGCCGAACTGGCGGCGTCTCAGGTGCCGGTGATCGCCTATATATCCTGTAATCCCGGTACGTTCGTCCGCGACGCTGAGGTTTTGTGCAAAGGCGGGTACCGGCTGGATTGGATCCAGCCGGTGGGGCAATTCCGCTGGTCTACGCATATCGAGCTGGCGGCGAAGTTCAGCCGCTAGAAGGGATTTTGGGGCCGCTGCGCGCCCCAAATCAATAATCCGCCCGCAGGAAGAACAGCCCATCCGGCGGCGCATTGAGCCCCAGCGCAGCGCGGTCGCGCGCCTCCAGCGCCTTGGTCATATCGGCGGGCGCCCATTTGCCCTGACCAACCAGCGCCAGACACCCCACCATCGAACGCACCTGATGATGCAGGAACGATCGCGCCGACGCCCGCACCGTGATCCGCTCGCCGTCCCGCGCCACATCCAGCAGGTCGAGCGTGCGCAACGGGCTGTCCGCCTGGCAATGCGCCGAACGGAAGGTGGTGAAGTCATGCCGGCCCACCAGCCGCGCGGCACCCTCGGCCATCGCATCGGCATCGAGATCGGCGGGGACGCGCCAGGCGAGGCCCTTTTCCCAGGTCAGCGGCGCCCGGCGCTGGACGATGCGGTATTCGTAGTGGCGGGCAATACACGAGAAGCGCGCGTGCCAGTCCTCGGCCACGGGCTCGCAGGCGAGGATCGCGACCGGATCGGGGCGGAGCAGGGCGTTGAGCGCCTCCATCAGCCGGAATGGGGTGATCGTGCGCGCGATATCGAAATGCGCGCGCATCCCCACCGCGTGGACGCCCGAATCGGTGCGTCCCGCAGCGTGGACGGCCACCGACTCGCCGGTCACCTGCTCCACCGCCGCCTCGATCGCCGCCTGCACGCTCGGGCCGTGATCCTGCCGCTGCCAGCCCATGAACGGGCGGCCGTCATATTCCACGGTGAGCGCGAAGCGGGTCAAAGCTGCGTGCCGGGAGGGATCGGGAAGCCGCGGAGCAATTCCTCCGCCGTCATGACGCCTCGCCCGGCACGCTGGACGCGGGTGGGACGGATCGCGCCTTCGATGCAGGCAATGGTGAGACGATCGTCGAGAACCATCCCCGGCGCGCCCGCATCGCTGGCGATTTCGACGGCCAGCACGCGAATGCGCTCGCCCCCGGACTCGAAATAGGCAGCGGGGTAAAACGCCCGGACCTGTCGATCGACGTCGATCGCGGCGAGCCGAAAGCGCAGCCGCGTCTCCTCCTTGGCGACCTTGGCCGCGTAGGTGATGCCTTCCTCGGGCTGCGGGACCGGCCAATAAGAGTCGGGATCGGCCAACACCTGCACCATTAGGCGCGCGCCCACCCGGCTCAATTCATTGGTTAGTTGCTCGATGGTCTTGCCGTCCACCGCGGTGCGCCCCTCGAGCAGCACCGGCCCGGTATCGAGCCCGGCCTCCATCTGCATGATCCCGACCCCGGTCTCGGCATCGCCGGCAAGGATCGCCCGCTGGATCGGCGCGGCCCCACGCCAGCGCGGCAACAGCGAGCCATGGACGTTCAGGCACCCCAACCGCGGCGCATCCAGCACCGGGCGGGGCAGGATCAGCCCATAAGCGGCCACCACCGCGACATCCGCGTCCAGCGCCGCGAACTCGGCCTGCGCCTCCGCATCGCGCAAGGTGAGAGGCGTCCGCACCGCGATCCCCAGCGCCTCGGCGCGTGCCTGCACCGGCGAGGGCGCAGTCTTGCCGCGATTCCCGCGCCGTGGCGGCTGGCTGTACGCCGCGACCACATCGTGACCGGCGGCGACCAGCGCATCCAGCACCGGCACCGCGAATTCGGGGGTTCCCATGAAGACGATCCGCATGCGGCATCCCAAGCGCTTGGCAGAGGCGGGCGCAAGCCCCTATGTCGTGGATCATGGCCTCCACCGAAATCGAAGCGCTCACCCAGGCCCTTGCACGGCTCCCCGGATTGGGGCCGCGATCGGCGCGGCGTGCGGTGCTGCACCTGCTCAAGAAGCGCGAGACGGCGCTCGATCCGCTGCTGTCCGCGCTTAACGCCGTCAGCCAGCGGCTGGCGACCTGCTCGATCTGCGGCAATGTCGATACCGTCGATCCTTGCGCGATCTGCACCGATCCGCGCCGCGATTCGCGGGCGCTCTGCGTGGTCGAGGAAGTCGCCGATCTTTGGGCGCTCGATCGCTCGCGGCTGTTTCCCGGGCGGTTCCATGTGCTGGGCGGCCGGCTGTCGGCGCTCGAGGGCATTCGCCCCGAGGATCTAGCGATCGACAGCCTCGTCCGCCGCATCGCCCCTGGCGGCATCGACGAGCTCGTCCTCGCGATGAACGCCACGCTGGAGGGGCAGACCACCGCGCATTACATCGCCGAGCGGATCGAGACCTATCCGGTGCGGGTAACCCAACTGGCGCACGGCCTGCCGGTGGGTGGCGAGCTCGACTATCTCGACGAGGGCACGCTGGCGCAGGCACTGCGGGCGAGACGGCCGGTCGCTTGATACGATACCACTGCCTGTCGCAAAGTCTGTGCTCCGGCGAAGGCCGGAGCTCTGGCAGGCGTGCCTGTGCTCCGGCGAAGGCCGGAGCTCTGGCAGGCGTGCCGATCCCGTTGCCAACGCTCCGGCCTTCGCCGGAGCACGGCTGGCTTTGAATACCCGTAGGGCGGCCGCTACCGGCGTCCAGTCGCTTGACGCTCCGAAGCCCCCTACCTAAATCGCACCCATGGCCGTCCTTCCCATCATCGAAGTCCCCGATCCGCGCCTCCGCGCCATCTCCACGCCGGTCGATGCCGTGGACGACGAATTGCGCACCCTGATCGCCGATATGTTCGACACCATGTACGACGCCCCCGGCATCGGCCTCGCCGCGGTCCAGGTCGGCGTGCCCAAGCGTGTGATCGTCATGGATTTGCAGGAGGAAGAGAACGAGGACGGCAAGCCGATCCGCGATCCGCGCGTGTTCATCAATCCGGTGATCGGCGATCCCTCGGACGAACAGAACGTCTATACCGAGGGCTGCCTGTCGGTTCCCGATCAGTTCGCCGACGTCGAGCGCCCGTCCGAATGCCGCGTCCGCTGGATGGACGAGAACGGCGAGCAGCACGACGAGCAGTTCACGGGCATGCTCGCCACTTGCATCCAGCACGAGATGGATCATCTGGAAGGGATCGTGTTCCTCGATCACCTCTCGCGGCTGAAGCGCGACATGATCATGAAGAAATTGACCAAGGCGCGGAAGGCGGCCTGATCCGCCGGGTCAGACCGACCGCCGCAACGCCTCGTTGATGCGCGACTGCCAGCCCGGGCCACCCGCGCGAAATTTGGCTAGAATCTCCGCATCGAGCCGCAGGGTGACCTGCTCCTTGCTCGAACCGCGCGGCCGCCCTCCCTTGCGCCTGCGTTCCTCACGCTCGCGCAAGGCAATCTGCAGCGCCTCCCCGGTGACGTCGAAGTCGTCGGGATCGTTCGGATCAGCCGGGATTGCTGGCATAGGCTCATTCTTCACCATCGTCGCTCCAGCGGACGGAAATCAGCCTCACGGTATCACCACGCATTACATGCACAGCTGTCCATAGCTTTCCGTCGATCATGCCGATCGCCTTGTACCGTGCCTCGCCATCGATCGCACGGATCGAGGACAGGATCAGGCAGTCGGGCATCGTCGAAACATGCACGCCGAACGCGAGCGCGACACCATGTTTGGCGCGATTGACCCTATCCTTGGCGCCGTCGAATTCGACATCCATGAGTTTATGTAACTACTAAAACATCGAACGGCAAGACGCTGCTAGAACAGCCCCTCGATCAGCCCGCCGGCATCGATCCGGATCGTCTCCGCCGCCGGCACCCGCGGCAGGCCGGGCATCGTCATGATCTCGCCGCAGATCGCCACCACGAAACCCGCGCCCGCCGCCAGCCGCACTTCGCGCACATGGACGATATGCGCGGTCGGCGCGCCCAGCGCGGCGGGATCGGTGGAGAAGCTGTACTGCGTCTTCGCCATGCACACCGGCAGATGCCCGAAACCGGCATCCTCCCAGCGCTTGAGCTGCGCCAGCACCGCCGGATCGGCCGCCGCATGCTCGGCGCGATAGATGCGGGTGGCGACGGTGTTGATCTTGTCGAACAGGCTAAGATTGTCGGCATAGAGCGGGGCGAACTGGCTGTGGCCATCGGCCAGCGCGACCACTTCATGCGCCAATGCCTCCGCGCCCGCGCCGCCTTCGGCCCAATGCGTGCAGACCACCGCCTTGGCCCCCTGCGCCGCCGCGATCTCGGCGATCACCGCCAGTTCCTCCTCGGTATCGGTGGTGAAGGCATTGATCGCCACCACCGCGGGCACGCCGAACTGACGGACATTCTCCAGATGCCGCGCCAGATTGACCCCGCCGCGCCGCACCGCCTCGACATCGGTCGCGCCGAGGTCGCGCTTCGCCACGCCGCCGTTCATCTTCAGCGCGCGCACCGTCGCCACCACCACCGCCGCATCGGGGTGCAGTCCGGCTTGACGGCATTTGATGTCGAAGAATTTCTCCGCGCCCAGATCGGCGCCGAACCCCGCCTCCGTCACCACATAATCCGCCAGCTTCAGCCCCGCCCGCGTCGCGATCACCGAATTGCAGCCATGCGCGATGTTCGCGAACGGCCCGCCGTGAACGAGGGCAGGGGTGCCCTCCAGCGTCTGCACCAGATTGGGCATGATCGCGTCCTTGAGCAGCACCGCCATCGCGCCGTCGGCCTTCAGATCGCGCGCGACGACGGCCGTCTTTCCCCGCGTCCGCGCCACCTCGATCCGGCCAAGCCGCGCCTCCAGATCTTCCAGATCGCTCGCGAGGCACAGGATCGCCATCACCTCGGACGCGACGGTGATGTCGAACCCGCTCTCGCGCGGGAAGCCGTTGGCGGGGCCGCCGAGCGATTGCGCCACGTCGCGCAGCGCGCGGTCGTTCATGTCGAGCACGCGCCGCCACGTCACCCGCCGCACGTCGATGTCGAGCGCATTGCCCCAATAGACATGGTTGTCGGTCATCGCCGCGAGCAGGTTGTGCGCGCTGGTGATCGCGTGGAAATCGCCGGTGAAGTGGAGGTTGATGTCCTCCATCGGCACCACTTGCGCGTATCCGCCGCCCGCCGCCCCGCCCTTGGTGCCGAAGCAGGGGCCGAGCGACGGCTCGCGCAGGCACAAAGCGGTGCGCTTGCCAATCCGGGTCAGCGCGTCGGCGAGGCCGACCGAGGTGGTGGTCTTGCCCTCGCCGGCGGGCGTGGGGTTGATCGCGGTGACGAGGATCAGCCTGGACGCGCGCTCGGGCTGCTGCGCGATCCAGTTGAGGTCCACCTTGGCCTTGGTGCGGCCATAGGGGTGCAGCGCTTCCTCGGGGATGCCAAGCTTGGCGGCGATCTCGGGGATGGGCCGCAAGGCGGCGGCGCGGGAGATTTCGATGTCGGAGAGCATGGGCGTGGCGTAGCGTGAGGCCTTGCGGGCAGGCAAGATGTTCCGTAAGTTCGCCTTTCGTTCTGCGGAGGTTTGTTTGGACTCGCTCGCTCTTATTCTGATCGTCGCGGCCTTGCTCGGCGGGGTGGGTCTCGGCTGGTTGCTCGGCGGACGCGGCGTCGCGCAGATGCGCGGCGAGCGCGATGCGCGCGAGAGTGATTTCAAGGCTGCGGCGGCGGATCTCGGCCGCGCCCAGATCGAGCTGGCGCGGCTCCAGGCCGAGACCGGCGGGCTGGAGGCGCGCTTCGCCGATCTCGCCACCCGCGCGCTGGGTGAGGCGCAGAAGAGCTTTCTCGAGCGCGCCGACGCCCGCTTCCGCCAGTCCGAGGAAACCTCGGGCCAGAACCTCCGCTCTTTGCTCCAGCCGGTCAGCGAGCGGCTCCAGCGCTACGAGGAAGGCGTCGCCAAGGTCGAGGCCGAGCGGCGCGACGCATTCGGCGAATTGAAGGGCCAGATCGAGCAGATGCGGATCGGGCAGGAGCGGGTGAGCAGCGAGGCGGCGAAGCTCGTCAATTCGCTCCGCAACGCCCCCAAGTCGCGCGGCCGCTGGGGCGAGCAGCAGCTCAAGAACGTGCTCGAGACCTGCGGGCTGACCGAGCACACCGATTTCAACCTCGAGGTGAATGTCGCGGGTGAGGATGGCGGGCGGCTGCGTCCCGATGCGATCATCCGCGTTCCCGGCGGCCGGGCTTTGGTGGTGGACGCCAAGGTGTCGCTCAATGCCTATCAGGACGCGTTCGGCGCGGTCGATGAGGCCGAGCGCGCGATCGGCCTCGCCGCGCACGCCGCCTCGATGAAGGCGCACGTCAATGGCCTCGGCAACAAGGCCTATTGGAACCAGTTCGACGAGGCGCCAGATTACGTCATCATGTTCGTCCCCGGCGAGCATTTCCTGTCGGCGGCGCTCGAGCATGAGCCGGGGCTGTGGGACTATGCCTTCGAAAAGCGCGTGCTGCTCGCCACCCCTACCAATCTGATCGCGATCGCGCGGACGGTCTCGGCGGTATGGCGGCAGGAGCGGCTGGCGGCGGATGCGCGGCGGATCGGCGAACTCGGCAAGGAGATGCACGATCGCCTTGCCGTCGCCGCGGAGCATATGCGCGTGGTCGGCGGCGGGCTGAACAGCGCGGTCAATCGCTATAATGATTTCGTGGGATCGTTCGAGCGTAACGTGCTGAGTACAGGTAGAAAATTCCGAGACCTGAACATCGAGACCACCGCCAAGGAAATCCCCGAGCTGCCCCCGGTGGAATCGCTGGCGCGCTATGGCTCGGGGCCGGAACTGATCGACGGTCCGCTGGACGAAGCGGCTGAATAGATGGCGAAATACCGGCATAGGTCCTGTCGGACCGTCCTTGCGCCTGGCATATTCCCGAACAGTTTGGAAACATGGTCGAATAATCGCGCCACGCGATACATGGGAGCCACGCCGATGAAGCGTTTCTGTTTTTCGTTGCTGGCTGTGATGGCGATTGCCGTTCCCGCCGCCGCGCAGCCTGCGGCTCATGAATCGCCAGCTGCGGACCCCGCCGCTCGGCTGGAGGAGGGGATTAGCGCGATCAAGGCAGGCAAAGCGGCCGAAGCCCTCGCCATCATCGATCCGATCCTCGCAGCCTACGAACGTCTTTATGCCGGCGAAAAGCGCAGGATCTATTGCGCCAATGGTCCCACCCAGACCATCTTGTACATGGGCATGGCGGCTACCGATCACAAAGACGCGGTCGCTCTCGATGGGCATTGGTGTCTGGCGCTGTGGGCGAAGGGCTTCGCGCTGATCGACCAGCGCAAGGTTGCCGAAGCGGTTCCGTTCCTCCAGCGCGCGGTGGATATGGCGCCGGTGCACTCGCACTATCTCTCCGAGCTTGCCTATGCCTATCAGACGCTCAAGCGGTTCGATCAATCGCTGGCGCTCTATCGTCAGGCGGAGAGCTATGCGGGGTTCGCGGACAAGGGGAACGAGGATTTTCAGCGCGGCCGGGCACTGCGCGGTATGGGCTATGATCTGGTCGAGCTCGGCAAGTGGAACGAAGCGGCGGATGCCTATCGCCAGGCGCTGAAAATCAATCCGGACGACAAGGTGGCGAAGGGCGAACTCGAATATATCGCCGAGCATCGGAAGCGGTAGCGGGGTCAGCGCCGCGCGCGATCTCGCACCAGCACCAACGTCTTCCCGGCGCGGCCGGTCATCACCAGCTTCCCGCCGCGGTTCTCGCTGACGCTCAGCCGTTCGCCGAGCAAGTTCAGCAAGCTCGACTCCTGCACATTGACCGCGCGGACGCAGGCGCGCCTGGTAGAGATCATTGGGCGAGTCGCTTCGAAGAAGCCGCGCTGGAAGCGGAATTCACCGCCGAATGCGTTGCAGCCGGTGTTGCCGCCGACCTTGTTGCCATCGAAGCGGATGGTGGCGCCACGTGCGCGCACGCCATTGATGCGCTCGACCTGCCAATTGCCTTCGATCGCCGAGCTTGGCTGTTCGGCCACAGCGGCCGCGCCACCGCAGCCTTCATACCGCCTGCCATCCACGGTGACCTGCACGGTATCGGGATAGGTCCGGTCGCTCATCCCGTCGCTGCAGCTTTTGTGGACGGTGTTCACGTTGATTCGCCGCGACTGGTAAATCTCGCCCGCAAAGCCGTGGATCACTTTGGGGGTCGCCACGGTTACCGAATGCTGCCCGGGCGCCTCGAACTTCATCGCGCGCGAGTCGATCGTCAGCGACCAGAACGGCTCGGTGCCCGATGCGCGATACGGCGCGTTCTGCGCCATTGCGGGGGTGGCGGTGCCCAGCATCAGGGCGGCGGCAATCAGCGTCTTCATCTTGGTCTCCTCGAAAGCATCCAATCGTCCCGCACGGCTGAACGCGCGGTGGCCGATTTGTTTCGGTGGCGTTCAGGCTTTCCTACAGGCGATTGTTCCTGTATTGTTCCAACCGCTATTTGAAATTGTCGAGAGGACCATGATTTCTAGACGTAATAAAACTACAGAATCGTGAAACGTTCGTGCGCAGAGTGCGGGAAAAGTGCGAAGCTAAGCGCGCCGCCGCTGGTTGAGCACCTCATACGCCATCACTGCGGTCGCCACCGCCGCGTTAAGGCTGTCGGCCTTGCCGAGCATCGGCATCTTGACCAGCAGGTCGCATGCCGCCGCCATATAGTCCGGCATGCCCTGCGCCTCGTTGCCGGTGAGCAGGAAGGTCGGCGCGGCATAGCGCGGCGCCTGGTAATCGTGATCGGTGTCGAGGCTGAGCCCCACTAGTTGCCCCGGCCCGGCGCGCAGCCAGGTGGCGAACTCGGCCCAGCGCGCCCGCGCGATCGGCACCGTGAACAGCGCCCCCATGCTCGCGCGCACCGCCTCGACCGAGAAGGGATCGACGCAATCGTCGAGCAGGATCAGCCCGCCCGCGCCCACCGCATCGGCGGTGCGCAGGATCGTCCCCAGATTGCCCGGATCGCGCAGCCGCTCGGCGACCAGCCAGATCGAAGCGGCGCTCCGGTCGAGATCGGCCAGCGCGACTTCGAATTCGGGATAAACGCCCACCACCGATCCCGGATTGTCCTTGCCCGAAAGCTTGGAGAGAATATCGGCATTGGTCTCGATCGCCTCGCCCCCCGCCGCCTCGGTCGCTTCGACCAGGGTCTGCACCAAAGGATGCCCGGCGGTGTCGGCGGCGTAGAACAGATATTCGGGCAGCCGCCCGGCCTCGCGCGCTTCGGTCAGGATACGCAGACCCTCGGCGAGGAACAGCCCCTCGTCGCGGCGATGCTTCTTGTCGCGGAGCAGCCGGACGCGCTTGATAAGCGGGTTGGAGAAGGCGGTTATCTCGCGGGGCATGGAAGGGTCCGTAACGCGTTCGTTGGTTGGTTACTATTCCTCCCCCGCTGCGCGATGGAGGAATAGAAAGCCTATTCGCTCTCGCCGAACTTGGTCTCGACCAGTTCCGCGATCGCATCCACCGCGCCGGCCGCCTCGTCGCCCTCGGCACTGATCGTGATCGAATCGCCCATCGCCGCGCCAAGCATCATCAGCCCCATGATCGAGGTCGCGGTCACCGACGATCCGTCCTTCTCCACCATCAGCGAAACCGGCTGGGTGGAGGCCAGGGTCACCATCTTGGCGCTCGCCCGCGCGTGCAGCCCGCGCTTGTTGACGATCAGGACGGTGCGGCTGGCCTGGCTCATGCCGCGGCCTCGCCCAGCACTTCGGAAGCGACGGTGATGTATTTCTTGCCCGCCTCGCGCGCGGCGGCGACGGCGTCGGTTACCTTCATCGTCTTGCGCGCGCCGCCCAGGCGGATCAGCATCGGCAGGTTGATCCCCGCGATCACCTCGACCTTGCCAGCCTGCATCAGCGAGATGGCGAGATTGGAGGGGGTGCCGCCGAACAGATCGGTCAACAGGATCACCCCGCGCCCGTCCTCGACCTGCTCAATCGCCTTGGCGATATCGGCGCGACGGCTCTCCATATCGTCCTCGGGGCCGATGCAGATCGTCGCGATCCGCTCCTGCTTGCCGACGACATGCTCCATCGCGACGACGAACTCTTCCGCGAGCCGCCCATGCGTCACGAGTACCAGACCGATCATGGAAAACTCCGCCCACTCATGCCGCCACCGGTGCCCCTTCCAGCGAGTCCTGCGGCGCGGTCTGCAGGTCGCGGTGCGTCACCGTGGGCGAAAATCCTTCTTCGCGCAACCGCGCCGCGATCCGTTCGGCGACATGCACGGAGCGATGCCGCCCGCCGGTGCAGCCGAACGCGATCGTCACATAGGCTTTCCCCTCGGCCTCATAGCGGGGGAGCAGCAGCAGCAGCAGCGACTCGATCTCGACCATCGCCTGATCATAGGCCGGGTCCCCGGCGATATAGGCCGAGACATCGGCGTCGCGTCCCGTTCCGGGGCGTAGCGACTCGACCCAGTGCGGATTGCGCAGGAACCGCATGTCGAACACCAGATCGGCGTTGGTGGGGAGACCGCGCGAATAGCCGAACGACATCACCGACAGCGTCGGCTCCAGCCCTTCGCCCGAGAAGGTCGCGCGAATCTGTTGCGCCAGCTCGTTGGCGGCCAAGCTGGTGGTGTCGATCAGCCGGTTGGACCAGCTACGCAGCGGCATCAGCAGTTCGCGCTCGCGGGCGATGCCGTCGCTCGCCGGGCGGTCCTGCGCCAGCGGATGGCGGCGTCGGGTCTCCGAATAGCGGCGCTCGAGCTCGGCACCGGCGCAATCGAGATAGAGCGTGCCGATGTCGTGCTCGTGGTCCTCGCGCAATTTCTTGATGCGGCGGACGATGCTCTCGGCATCGAACCCGCGCGTGCCGACCCCGATGCCGATCGCCAGCGGGCGATCGTCGCCGTCGGCGCTTTCGGGCGGGGCGGTGTCGAGCAGGCGGTTGAGGAGGAGGAGGGGGAGGTTGTCCACCGTCTCCCAGCCCAGATCCTCCAGCGTGCGCAACACCGTGGATTTGCCCGCGCCTGACATGCCGGTGACCAGCAATATCTGCTTGGGGCGCCGTTTGCTCATTTGGGCTTGCTCATGCCTGCATCCGCGCGAGCGCAAGCTCGGTCTTGATCGGCGCGGAAGGCTCCAGCGCGGCGAGCGCCAGAACGGGTACGTCCACGCCGGCGATTCGGCGCTTCCGCACGTCCTCCGGGAAACGGGGCGGGCTATCCAATATGACGATCAGCAAGTCCACGGGCACGCGCTCGACATGGGGCATATCCAGAATGCCCAGACCCCGCACTTCGATCCGTCCGGCGATGGTGGCGGGCGGGCTGGCGATCAGGCCGCCTTCGTGGCGCAGGCAGATCGTCTGGTCGTCGGCGACCAGCGTGGCGCCACGATCGATCAGCCGCAGCGCGAGATCGGACTTTCCCTCGCCCGATCGCCCCTCGATCAGCACGGCGCGGCCCTTGATCGCTACGCAGCTCGCGTGGATCGTTTCGGACGACAATTCGGGTATCCGCAGTTCGGGCATCACTCGCTCTCGGCCAAGGGCAACCGGACCACGAAGCGCGCGCCGCTCAATCGATCCTCGCGCGATTCCACCGCGATGCTGCCCTGATGGCCTTCGACAATCGTGCGGGCGATGGCAAGCCCCAGCCCCGAATGCTGGCCGAACGCCTCGCTCTCGGGCCGCACCGAATGGAAGCGGCGGAAGATCGCGTCGCGCTCCTCCTCGGGCACGCCGGGGCCTTCATCCTCGACCCGGACGGTCAGCCCCTTGCTGTCGGCGGTCGCGGCGATGGTGATCAGCCCGCCTTCGGGCGAGAAGGAAATCGCGTTCTCGATGAGGTTCTCGAACACCCGTTCCAGCCGCGCGCCCTCGCCCAGCGCGGTCAGATCCGCGCCGGTCTTGCGATCGAACAGCAGGCGAACGCCGTGCGGCAGCCCGCGCTGCTCGCGCTGGTCGATCAGCGCCTGGATCATCTGCCCGATATCCACCTCCTCGAAGGTCGCGCGGCTGAGCTGGGCGTCGAGCCGCGAGGCTTCCGAAATATCGGTGATCAGCCGGTCGAGCCGATGCACATCGTCGCGGACGATCTCGAGCAACAGGTCGCGCTGCTCCTTTTTCTTGACCGTCGTCAGCCCTTCGACGGCGGAGCGCAGCGATGCGAGCGGGTTCTTGAGCTCGTGGGTCACGTCCGCCGCGAAGCTCTCGGTCGCGTCGATGCGTGCGCGCAACGCCTGGCTCATGTCCGAAAGCGCGCGGGCGAGCATGCCGATCTCGTCGCGGCGCGACGGCAGGCGGGGGACCACCACTTCGCGCGCACGCCCCAGCCGCACCCGGATCGCGGCGCGGGCCAGGTGGCGCAGCGGCCGCACGATGGTGCGCGCGAGGAACAAGGAGATGAAGATCGACGCCATCGTCACGAACAGCAGGACCACGCCGAGCCGGTAGCGCTCGGACCGCACCGTGCTGGTGATGTCACGCGCGTTGACCGTGGTCATTACCACCCCCAGCTCGGCGATCGGCGCGGCGGCGGTGATGATCGGGGTGCGATCGGGCGCGCGCCAGACGGTAGCGGGGAAACCGTGGGTGGTGCGTGCCGTGCGCACATCGGGCCAGTCGAGCCCATGGTCGGGATCGCGCTCGCGGTACAGCGGCGCGCGGTCGGCCCCCGCGACGGTGTCGATCACCGCATCGAGGAAGCGCGCCGCGCGCGGTCCCCAACTATCCTTGTCCGGATCGCGCAGCATCACGTTGCGCAGCCCGAGCGCGCGGCTGTCGGCGAGCATTTTTCCCTCTTCGTCGAACAGGCGGACGCGCGTGTCGGTGTCGCGCGCCAGACTCAGCACCAGCAGGTCGCGGCGTTCCTTGGTGGCCGATGCGATCGATTGCGCCACCAGCCGCGCCTCCCGGCTCGATTGCGCCACCCGGCTGTCGACGATGCGGCTGCGGTACGAATCCAAGTAGGAGAAGCCGCCGGCGAGGAGCGCCAGCGCAAAGATGTTCACCGCCAGAATACGCGGGGTCAGCGATATCCGGTTGGACCATTTGAGCGAAAGCTCACGGTCTTCATTCGTCTGAGAAACGATATCCGGCGCCATATAGGGTTTCGATCGCGTCGAACGCATTGTCGACCTGGCGGAATTTGCGGCGCACGCGCTTGATGTGGCTGTCGATGGTGCGGTCGTCGACGTAGATGTCGTCCTGATAGGCGGCATCCATCAGCTGGTTGCGCGTCTTGACGATGCCCGGTCGCTGCGCGAGCGTTTCGAGGATCAGGAATTCGGTGACCGTGAGCGTCACGTTGGTCCCGGCCCAGGTTACGCGGTGGCGCGCCGGATCCATGTTGAGCCTGCCGCGGACCAAGGGCTGCGCCGGTTCGGTGGGCTCGGCGCCCTCGACCGCGGGTGCGATCGGCTCAGTACGGCGCAGGATCGCGCGGATGCGGGCGATCAGCAGGCGCTGGCTGAACGGCTTGGCGATATAATCGTCCGCGCCCATCGCCAGCCCGAGCGCCTCATCGAGCTCGTCGTCCTTGCTCGTAAGGAAGATGACGGGAATCGCGCTCTTTTCGCGCAGGCGGCGGAGCAGCTCCAGCCCGTCCATCTTGGGCATCTTGATGTCGAGCACTGCCAGGTCCGGCGGATTCTCCACCAGCGCCTTCAGCGCGCTTTCGCCGTCCGAATAGACGCGGGTCAGGAAGCCCTCGGTCTGAAGGGCGATCGAGACCGAGGTCAGGATGTTGCGGTCGTCGTCGACCAGCGCGATCGTCGCGGTCATCGGGCGAGTCTTGGGTGCGTGGAAACCATCGCAACACGGGGTAGACCAAAGTTCGCCGCCGCTCAATGCGATGACAGCGGTTACCTTCGGTATGACAGCGTTGCCCTGATTGACTCCCATTTATTGGGATGCTTGCGGCGACAGATATCGGGAGCGCGCCCGGCCAAGTTTCGGGCGCCATGGGAGAATATTTGTGAGCGAGCGCAATTCGCGTGTCGGCCTGGATGCCCAGGGCATCGGCACGAACGCAACCCTGCACTGGAATCTGATCACCGCGCCGCTGGTCGAGCATGCCGTGCGCCGCGGCGAGGGCAAGCTGGCGAAGGACGGGCCACTGGTCGTCGCCACCGGCAAGCACACCGGGCGCAGCGCCTCCGACAAGTTCATCGTCCGCGATGCCACGACCGAGAATGAAGTCTCGTGGGGCAACACCAACAAGGGCATGAGCCCCGGGCATTTCGCCGCGCTCAAGGCCGATTTTCTGGCCGAGCTCGCCGAGCGTGACGAGCTGTTCGTGCAGGACCTCTACGGCGGTTCGCAGCCCGAGCATCGCGTCAACGTCCGCGTGATCAACGAGCTGGCCTGGCATAACCTCTTCATTCGCACCCTGCTGGTCCGCCCCGAGGCCGATGCGCTCTCCGGTTTCGCGCCCGAATATACCATCATCGATCTGCCCAGCTTCCGCGCCGATCCCGCGCGCCATGGCTGCCGCAGCGAGACGGTGATCGCGGTCAACTTTACCGAGAAGCTCATTCTGATCGGTGGCACGGCCTATGCCGGCGAGATGAAGAAGAGCGTGTTCGGCCTGCTCAACTATCTGCTGCCGGTGCAGGGCATCATGCCGATGCACTGCTCGGCCAATATCGGCCCCAAGGGCGATACCGCTGTGTTCTTCGGCCTCAGCGGCACCGGCAAGACCACGCTCTCGGCCGACGCCAGCCGCACGCTGATCGGCGACGACGAGCATGGCTGGTCGGACACCGCGGTCTTCAATTTCGAAGGCGGCTGCTACGCCAAGATGATCAACCTGTCGGCCGAGGCCGAGCCGGAGATTTTCGCCACCTCGAAGCGCTTCGGCACCGTCCTCGAAAACGTTGTGATGGATCCGGAGACGCGCGAATTAGACTTCGACGACAACAGCCTGGCCGAGAACAGCCGCGGTTCCTATCCGATCGACTTCATTCCCAATACCTCCGCGAAGAACATGGGGCCGGTGCCGAAGACGATTATTTTCCTCACCGCCGACGCTTATGGCGTGCTCCCGCCGATCTCCCAGCTGACGCCCGATCAGGCGATGTACCACTTCCTGTCGGGCTACACCGCGCGCGTCGCCGGCACCGAGATCGGCGTGGTCGAGCCGAGCGCGACCTTCTCGACCTGCTTCGGCGCGCCGTTCATGCCGCGCCATCCCTCGGTCTATGGCAACCTCCTCAAGTCGCGCATCGCCAAGGGCGGCGTGACCTGCTGGCTGGTGAATACCGGCTGGACCGGCGGCAAATACGGCGTCGGCAAGCGCATGCCGATCAAGGCGACCCGCGCGCTGCTCAACGCCGCGCTCGACGGCAGCCTGGCCAACGTGCCGTTCCGTACCGATCCAAACTTCGGCTTCAAGGTGCCCGAGACCGCGCCCGGCGTGGACAGCAATATCCTCGATCCGCGCGAAACCTGGGCGAACAAGCACGATTACGACGCCACCGCCGCGAAGCTGGTCGATCTGTTCAACGAGAATTTCGCGCAATTCGCGGACTATGTCGAAGAGGGGGTGCGACAATCGGCGCCCCGCACTACCGCACCAAAAACCGAACCAGCAACCGCCTGAAGCGCCCGGTCATCGGATCGGGCAAGGAAAGCCCGACCGATGACCGACTTCGCTCCCCGTCTGTTCACCGCCGACGACGAGGTAAAGCACCTCGGCGAAGGCCTGCTCGCCTGCACGCTCGCCCGCGCGGAATGGACCCACGAGGCGCATCTCGCCGCGTGCCTCTATCTGCTGACACGACGCCCCGATGTGGACGTGGATGCCGAAATCGCCGGGATCATCTCGCGCTTCAACGCCAGCGTCGGCGGGGTGAACGACGAGACGCAGGGGTATCACGACACCATCACCCACAGCTATGTCGCGGGCGTCCGCCTGTTCCTATCGGCTTGCACGGAGACGGGGCTGGCCGATCGCGTCAACGCATTGCTGCTGTCCCCGATGGGTCGCCGAGATTGGCCGCTGGGTTTCTACAGCCCCGGTCTGCTCTTCTCAGTGCCCGCGCGGATGGGGTTTGTCGCGTCCGATCTGAAACCGCTTCCTTAAGCGTCGCGCCTCCCTTGCAGGGAGGGGAGCAAGTTCAGCTGTAGCTGGCTTTTTCGTCTCAACCCCCTATATGCACCGCATCGTCCGGCAAATCCTTCCTAGGCGCCGGCGGCTGAGAGATACTTCGCGCTCCCGCCTTCATTCCCCCTGGGAGCCTTTTTATCGCCACCCACCGCACATCGACGCAGGCCGCCTGATGGCCAAGGAAGAACTCATGACGCTCGACGGGCTGGTCGAGGAAGTGCTGCCCGATGGCCGCTTCCGCGTCTGCCTCGAGAATGATCACCGCGTCATCGCCTATACGGCGGGCAAGATGCGGCGTTTCCGCATCCGCACCCTCGCGGGCGATCGCGTGCAGGTCGAAATGTCGCCGTACGATCTCGACAAGGCCCGCTTGGTCTATCGCGAGCGCGTCGCCAGCTCGGGCTTCGGCGGCCAGCGTCGCGGTCCGCGCAAGTGAGCGACGAGCCTGCGCCCGAGGGCGAGATCGCGCCTGATGCCGATACCACCCCTGAGGGCGCGCCCGCCAAGCCCGAATACAAGCGCTTCCGCAAGCGTTTCGACACCGTACGCCTCTCGCCCGAAGCCGCTTCGCGGCAGGGCAAGGCGGCGACGGCGGCCTGGCTGAAGCTCGGCAAGGAAGCGTCGATCCTTTTCCTCAACACCCACGACGACGCGCTGGGCGGCCGCCCGATCGACCTCGCGGTCGAAAGCGCCGAGGGTCTGAAGGCAGTCGAGGCGGCGCTCGCCGCACGCTAGGCGTCGTCCCGGCGACCTGCTAGATCGGTTCGCATCCGAACCGATTTTTCAGGAGCGACTTATGGGCATTCTCGACGGGCTTCTCGGCCAAATCACCGGAAATGCTGACGTCGCCAATTTGGCGGCAAAGGTCGGGCTCTCGCCCGAGCATGTCGAATCGGCCGTGGCCGCGCTAGCCAAATTCCATCCCGCGGCCGGCGACACCGCCGAAGCCGCCGCCGCCCACACCGGCCTGCCGCTCGACAAGCTCCAGGAACTTATGGGCCATATCGGCGGCGAAGGCGCGCTCGCGAAATATGCCGGCATGCTGGACAAGGACGGCGACGGGAATCCGGTCAACGACATCATGGGCATGGCGTCGGGGCTGTTCGGGAAGAAGTAGGGCCTCTTTCCCTCTCCCATAGGGAGAGGGTTGCGCAGACTAGGGTCTGCTTCTTCAGCAGGCCCTAGTCGGAGCTGGGTGAGGGGTTAGGGACCTATCGAGAGTGCGAAACCCCTCACCCAGCTCCGACTAAGCTCAACTTCGCTCCACTAAGTCTTCGCAACCTTCTCCCTGTGGGAGAGGGAAGAAGGCTACACCTTCGCCGCAGCAATATGCGCGTCGATCACGCGCCCCAGCACCGTCATCGGCACATTGCCGCCCAGCACCACCGCGTCGTTGAATGCGCGGAAATCGTATTTCGCGCCCAGCTCGGTCCTCGCGCGGTCGCGCAGCCGGTTGATCTCGCTGTGACCCACCTTGTAGCCGCACGCCTGGCCCGGCCATGAGCAATAGCGGTCGACCTCGCTGGTAACTTCCTCGCGGCCCGAACCATTGGTGTCCGCGAACCAGTCGATCGCCTGTTGCCGAGTCCAGCGCTTGGCATGCAACCCGGTGTCGACCACCAGCCGGCACGCCCGGAACGCCAGCCCCTGCAGATAGCCCAGCCGCTCGACCGGATTGGCGTCGTATACGCCCAATTCGTCGGCGAGTTGCTGTGCGTAGAGCGCCCAGCCTTCGGAATAGGCATTGAACTGGAGCATCGACCGGATCAGCGGCAGCTTGAAAGTATATTCGCCCTGCCACACATGGCCCGGGATCGATTCGTGATAGGCGAGATCGGGCAGGCTGTAGCGGTTGTGCAGCGCGGTGGTGCGCAGGTTGATCCAGAATTTGCCCGGGATGGTCCCGTCGATCGATCCCGGCCCGCCATAGGCGCCCGGCGCGCCCGGCTCCTCGGAGGGCGACATCCTTTTCACCTCGACATTGCCCTTCACCAGCGTGTGGAACGCGTTGGGCATCCGCGCGCGCATATCGGCGACGCGGTCGTTGAGGAACTTCATGATCTCGGCGCGGCCGGCGTCGTTGTCGGGGAACAGGAAGCGCGGGTCCCTGCCCAGCGCGGTCATCCGCTCGCCGACGGTGCCGGTGGAATAGCCTTCCTTCTTCAGGATCACGTCCATCCGCGCCTGCAACTCCTTGAGTTGCTCCATCCCCATCGCATGGACTTCGTCGGGCGACATCGTCGTGGTCGTGCCCGCGCGCAGCGCCCAGGCGTAATAGGCCTCGCCGTCGGGGAATTTCCATACGCCGGCGTCGCTGGTCGCCTTGGCGCGGTGCATCTCGAGCTCGGCGATCTGGCGGTCGAGCGCGGGGGCGATCACCTGGGTGCAGATGTCGAACGCGCGCTGGCCGAAATCGCCCTTCATCCCCGCGGTGCGATTGGCGACCGAAGTCACCATTTCCCATCCGGCCACGTTTCCGCCGCGCGCGAGCTTGATCTGCGCCAAGCATTTGTCGAGCAGGAAATCGGGGGCGATCACCCCCTTGGTCGCGCCGGTATGCATCCGCTGGGTCTCGCCATCGAGCTGCGAGGCATAGGCCGAGAGGCGGTCGATATAGGCCTCGCCATCGTCGCGCGTCGCGATCTGGTGATCGGTGGTCAGCATCTTCGGCGTATCGAGGAAGGCACCGACATTCTGCGCGACGACATAGGGCGAATTGCGCCATCCGCCGACCGCGACGTCGCCATAGCCGAACCTGTATCCCTCCAGGCCGGTCTCGAACGCGGTGCGCGTAACATCGACGCTGACCCGCGTGGTGTGGCCGAGCGCGTCCATGTCGATCGTCTTGAGCTGCGCCACCGCGGCGGAGAGATGCGCGAAGAACGCGGCTTGGCCCCTGGGCGAGCGATCGGTGAGGCGATGCTTCAGCCGCGCGCGCTTGTCCTTGTCGATGCCCAGCGAGGTCGCGCCCTCGGGGCCGTCCTTGAGCAATTGCTCGGCGATCTTGCCCAGCACCGCCTCGGCGCGCTGATCGGCGCTGCCGGCAGCCAGCGCACGGGCGGCCAAAGCACGGGCGGGAAGGGCGGTCAGCGCGAGCGTCGCGCCCGCGCCGGTGAGCAAATCGCGGCGATGCATTTCAGTCTCCGTAAGAAGTCAGGCAGGTTCGACGTCGAGGGTGCCGCTCTCCGCCGCAACGATGCGGACCTGCGCGCCGACCGGGGCATCGGCCCCGCGCGCGGGCCACTCGCCGTCGCCCACACGGACGCGGCCCTTGCCGGCGACGATCGGCTCGGCAACCGTCACCACCTGGCCGATCAGCCGGGCGACGCGATCGTTGAGCAGGGGATCGGGGCTGGGCCCGGGATCGCGGCTATACCAGCCGCGCCCCGCGGCCACGATCGCCGCCGTCGCTGCCGCGAACAGCAGCACCTGAAACGGCAGGGGCATGCCCGGCACCAGCAACAGCACCACGCCGACCACCGCTGCGCCCGCGGCGACGAACACCAGGAAGATGCCTGGCGTGAGCAATTCGGCGATCGCGAGCAGGGCCGCGGCGGTCAGCCAGGCGAGGCCCGGCACTGCGAAGATCTGAGCGATGCTCATTGCTCGGGCACGAATGGCGCGGGACGCGGACGCGGCGCGGGGGCTGCGGGCGGGGCGGGAGGCTTTCCGCCACCGCCGATCGCTTCGCGTGCCAGCTCACCGATTCCGCCGAGCGTCCCCATCAACTGGGTTGCCTCGACCGGGAACAGGATGGTCTTGGCATTGGGCGAAGTCGCGAACTTGCCGATCGCCTCGACGTATTTCTGCGCGATGAAATAATTGATCGCCTGGGTGGAGCCGCCCTCGATCGCGTCCGAGACGACGCGGGTCGCGGTCGCTTCGGCCTCGGCGGAGCGCTCGCGCGCTTCGGCGTCGCGGAAGGCGGCCTCGCGCCGCCCTTCGGCCTCGAGGATCTTCGACTGCTTCTGCCCCTCGGCGCGCAGGATCTCGGAGGCGCGGGTGCCCTCGGCCTCCAGGATGTTGGCGCGCTTCTCGCGCTCGGCCTTCATCTGGCGGCCCATCGCGTTGACGATATCGGCGGGCGGGCGGATGTCCTTGATCTCGACGCGGGTGATCTTGACCCCCCACGGCGTGGTCGCGTGATCGACGACGTTGAGCAGTCGCGCGTTGATCTCGTCGCGCTTCGACAGCGTCTCGTCGAGGTCCATCGAGCCCATCACCGTGCGCAGGTTGGTCGTGGTGAGCTGGAGCAGCGCCAGATACAGGTCCGAAACTTCATAGGCGGCCTTAGCGGCATCGAGGACCTGGAAGAACACGACGCCATCGGTCGAGATCATCGCATTGTCCTTGGTAATGATCTCCTGGCCCGGGATGTCGATCACCTGCTCCATCATGTTCACCTTGCGGCCGACGCGATAGAAGAAAGCGGGATAGAAATTGAACCCGGGCGCGGCGACCGCGGTGAAGCGGCCGAACCGCTCGATCGTGTACTGATAGCCCTGGGTAACGATCTTGATGCTGGAGAAGAAATAGAGGATCACCAGCACCACCAAAGTGACCAGCGCGATGGATAATATGTCCACGTCGTCTCCTCTCGCTAAACCTGCGCCTTGCTAGCATAGAGCAATGCCATGCACACAACCAGATTAGCGCCGCGCACCGCGCTGTTCCTCCCCGCATCGAACCCGCGCGCGATCGCCAAAGCGCGCGGCCTGAGCGCGGACGTGGTGATCCTCGACCTCGAGGACGCCGTTCGCGACGCGGACAAGGCAGAGGCGCGCGCGGCTGCGGTCGCGGCAGTCGGGGAGGGATTCGGCGCGCAGCTCCGCGCGATCCGGATCAATACGGTCGAATCCCCCGAGCACGCCGCCGATCTTGCCGCCGTCGCCGAATCGGCCTGCGATTTCGTGGTCCTGCCCAAGGTCGAAGCCGCCGAAGACGCCATCCGGGTCGCCAAAGCCCTCGGCAAGCCCCTGCTGGCGATGATCGAATCGCCCCGCGGCGTCCTCGCCGCCGCGCGGATCGCCGCAGCCCCGGGCGTTGCCGGCCTCATCGCCGGCGCCAACGATCTCCGCGCCACGCTCGGCGTCCCGTCGGGCCGCGAAGGCCTGTCGTTCGCGCTTCAGGCCATCGTCCTCGCCGCCCGCGCATCCGGCGTCTGGGCGCTCGACGGCGTGTTCAACGCGCTCGACGATGCGGAGGGCCTGACCGCCGAATGCCGCCACGGCCGCACCCTGGGCTTCGATGGCAAGTCCCTGATCCATCCCAACCAGATCGCCATCGCCACCGAGGCTTTCGGCCCGAGCCCCGAAGAGCTCGCCGAAGCAAAGGCCCTGATCGCGGCCGCCACCGGCGGCGCCGAACGCTTCCGCGACCGGATGATCGAGGCGATGCACGTCGAGCAGGCGCGGGTGATGCTGGCGCGGGCGGGATAGGAGCCTACGATTCCGCGATCGCCCCCTTGCCGGACCATTCCTCCCATTCCTTCCGCATGATCGCCTTAAATGCGAGATAGTCGGCATCCGAATCCGGATCGAAGTGGCCGATATCCTCGTCGTTCAGATAATCGAAATAGGGGTAATGGGTCCGGTTGTTCTCGGCATACATATAGCATTGGATCGTGATGCACGGCTCGGCTCTGCCCAGGTTCCGCAGCTGGTGGAACTGGTTGAGCCGCGGCGAAATCCAGGTGACCTCGTCCTTCTCGAAGGTGGCGCGCGCGAACGGCTTCAGATGGCATTTGGACAGCATCGGGAACATATCGACGGTGATCGCGCCATGGAGCACCTTGATCACGGCATCGGCGCCGCCGTGGTTGTGGATCGGCGAGTAATGATCGACCGGCCAGATCTCCATCACGAACGGAATCCCCGGCGAATCGCCCTGGTTCTGCCCCATCGTGATCCGGAGGTAGGTCTTGTCCGGATCGCGCTTGCCGAACTCCGATGCCTTGCGCTCGAGCGTCTTGTAGCACCAGCCCCGTTTGGTGAGGATGCTCCGCTTGATCGCCTCGGAGAATTGCGGGAAATCGGGGGTGTTTAGAACGAACGCCTTGCCCGCGACATTGTCGTAAAGCTGCTGGCACGTGGCTGTCAGGTTGGCGGGGACCGTCAGTTCGCCCTTTGCCATCTGGTCCATGGTGATCTCGTCGTGCGGCACGATCCGCAGCGGCGGATCGACAGTGACCGGATCGCGCCAGATATCCACCGCGCCGGCGTGCTCGGCGGACAGCTCGACTTGCTCCACCGTGGCAAGCCAGCGGTAATAATCGTCGTCTCCGGGCCTCGGCTTGCTGCCCAGGGGATATTCGGCCCACATGCAGCCGAGCCGGGTCTCGCCCTTGCCATAGCGCAGCACGCGGTTCAGCGTATCGATGCTGAACCAATACGGGCATTTGGGCTCCGCATCGAGGCCGGCACCAGCTACGCTCAGCATCCGCCGCCACTCGCCATAGCGGCGCTCGTGCAGATGCGCGCCCTCGCCGTCGATTTCCCAGCGAAAGCCCGGTCCGTCGATCGTATCGGCGAAGATGCCAAGACTGAACGGCGCCTGCTCGGCGATGGAGAAGCCGATCGTGCCCTGGCCATCGACGATCAGCCTGATCTTGCCCTGCGTGTCCCGCGCGTCGCCCTCGGTGAGCGGCGGCAGGCTGAGATGCGCGGGCGCCTGAAATGCTTCCGTGCTGGCATGCGTCATGACAATTCCTCCCCCAATGATTGCCGAGAAAGTTGCCGCACCCGCCGGTCAGGTCAATCTCCAATATTCCCGGTCCTTTACGCGGACAATTTCGCAAGCGTGCCTAGGGACGCCGCGGCGCCTCCGCGCGACGCGCCACTAGCGCTTTCCGGGGGCCGCGTTTACATGGGCCGCCAACTCCCGACTCAGGACGCTGGCGCACCCCATGGAAATCCCCCTCGGCCTTACCTTCGATGACGTCCTGCTGGTCCCGCGGGAATCGGACATCGTGCCCAGCCAGGCCGACACCGCGACCCAGCTGACGCGCGGCATCAAGCTCGATATTCCGATCCTCTCCTCGGCGATGGATACCGTCACCGAAGCCGATATGGCGATCGTCATGGCGCAGCTGGGCGGCATCGGCGTGCTCCACCGCAACCTCGATATCGACGAGCAGGTCGCCGCGGTCCGCCAGGTCAAGCGCTTCGAGAGCGGGATGGTGGTCAATCCGATCACCATCGCACCCACCGCGACCCTCGCCGAGGCGCAAGCGCTGATGACCGGCAACCGGATCAGCGGCATCCCGGTGGTCGAGGCCAATGGCCGCCTCGTCGGTATCCTCACCAACCGCGACGTGCGCTTCGCCGAAAACCCGCGCCAGCCGGTCTCCGAGCTGATGACGCACGAGAATCTCGCCACCGTCTCGTCGGACGTTGGCAAGGAAGAGGCGCGGCGGCTGCTCCACCAGCGCCGGATCGAGAAATTGCTGGTGGTCGACGACGCCTATCGCTGCGTCGGGCTGATCACAGTCAAGGATATCGAGAAGGCCGTCACCTATCCCAACGCGACCAAGGACGATGCCGGTCGCCTGCGCGTGGCGGCTGCGACCGCGGTGGGCGACAAGGGCTTTGCACGGACCGAGGCGCTCGTCGATGCCGGGCTCGACCTCGTCGTGATCGATACGGCCCACGGCCATAACCGCGACGTCGCCCGCGCGGTGGAGCGGGTGAAGCAGCTCTCCAACCTGGTCCAGGTGATCGCCGGCAACGTCGCCACCGCCGAGGCCGCCAAGGCGCTGATCGATGCCGGTGCGGACGGGATCAAGGTCGGCATCGGCCCGGGCTCGATCTGCACCACGCGCGTCGTCGCGGGCGTTGGCGTGCCCCAGCTTACGGCGGTTATGGAATGCGCCGCCGAGGGCAAGAAGCATGGCGTGCCGATCATCGCCGATGGCGGCATCCGCACCTCGGGCGACATCGCCAAGGCATTGGCCGCGGGCGCGGGGGCGGTGATGATCGGATCGTTGCTCGCCGGCACCGAGGAAGCGCCGGGCGACACGTTCCTCTATCAGGGCCGCGCCTATAAATCCTATCGCGGCATGGGCTCGCTCGGCGCGATGGGCCGGGGCTCGGCCGACCGCTACTTCCAAGGCGACATCAAGGACCAGCTCAAGCTGGTGCCCGAGGGCATCGAGGGTCAGGTGGCATTCAAGGGCTCGGCCCGCGACGTGATCCACCAATTGGTCGGCGGCATCAAGGCGGCGATGGGCTATACCGGCTCGGCGACGATCGACGATCTCCAGGCGCGCGCGCGCTTCGTCCGCATCACCAATGCGGGCCTTCGCGAAAGCCATGTCCACGACGTGACGATCACCCGCGAGGCGCCCAACTACCCGACCCGCTAGCCGTTCGACTGTTTCGTCTACAACTGGCGCACCCGGACATAGACCCGCCCGGTCGCCGTCAGTCCGGCCGGGGTTTGCGCGGTATAGGTGAACCAGGTCAGCCCGAGATAGCTGCCGACCCGCGAAACCGCGATCGCGCCATCGGCGTTCAGCACCACCGAAAGCACCGCCGGATCGCGTGCGCTCACCGCGGTCACGCGCGCCGCCGGCAGCCCGCCCGTGATCGTCATTCCCGAATAATCCATCGAATCGTTGCAGGTGGGCAGCGATGGCACCAGCAAGCAATCGGCCAGCGTGACGCGATAATCCATCGCGGCGATGGGGTGGTCGACGAGCTGTATATAATCGGTCGTAGCGAAGAAGGCAGACAGCACGGGCGCGGGCGCGTCCGCGAAGGCCGCCGCGACCGCACGGATCGCATTCTCGTCGGGGATCGTACCGCGCGACAGGAAGTTCGGGGTCTGGATGTCGGCCAGCACGCCGAACTGGAACGCGTGCATCCAGGCGCGCGCCTCGGCGGGAGTCCGAAGCAGGGAGGGCATCGCGCGGATATAGGCCGCGACATAATCTGCCATGCGCGTGAGATTGCTGTCCCCGGATGTGCGCCACGCGCTCCTGCGCAGCGCCGCGAGGATCACGGCGGGGTCGTTCAGCCGGGCACCGACGCCCTCGCGGATCAGCGCCGCAAGATAGCCGGACGACATCTGCAGCGGCGCGCCGCGGTCGACCGGGTCGCCGTTGGTGTCCTTGAGCAGCAGCGCCATCGCGAGAAGCTGGACGTTGACGGAGGTCAGCCGCGCGGCGTCATGCGCCACCAGCGTGTCGCCGCTGGCCAGATTCTGCGTGGGATTGAAGGCCAGCACGCTGACCCCCGCACGGATCGCATCCGCGCCGCTATCGAGCCCGAGCGCGGTGCGGACGGTCGCTTCGCTGCCCTGCGCGGCGATCACGCTGCTCAGCGGCGAGATCACCGTCGCGCCCGCCGGCGCCGCCATCCCGCCGAAGGGGAGGCCGGTCGCCGAGTCGCGCCCCGAAGCCAGGAACGCCACCGTCGCGGTGGCGGGCAGGGTGCCCGACACGTGGCTCGCGGGCACATCGGCGTTCCGCCCGAATTCGCCACCGACCGTGGTAGCGCTCACGCCGTCGCCGCTGTCGCCCGCGATGCCGCTGCCGTTGCTGTCGAAGAACACGGTCGACGGCATCGTGCCGATCGCGACCACGCTGAAGGTCACGGCGGGGGTCGGCGTCGGCGTCGCGGTCGGGCCGGGCGTCGGGGCGGGGGCCGCCGGCGGCGTGGTCGAGGTTCCGCCGCCGCCCGATCCCCCGCCGCTACCGCCGCACGCGCCGAGGCTCAGTGCGCCAAGCACCGCCAAAGACAGCGGCAAGACCGAAATACGCATGAAATTCTCTCCCGTACGCAAGTAGTTACGCGATACGGGGCAAAATTTCCACTCATAAGCGCAGCCGGTCGTATAGCCTCAGCCAGGGCGCGGAATGAAATACGCTCATCAGCACATACATCGGCACCATCCCGCCGAGCGGCCAGCCGCGGTGCGCGGCCGAGCAGAGCATATCCGCCGCGCCGGCATCCTGCACCGCGGTCAGCAACGCCATCCCCGCAAAGACCGGCGTGGCCGCAAGCCCCAGCCACCCGGACGCGCCGCTCACGCCTTGCCGCTCTCTTCGCGAAACGCCTTGACCCCGGCGTCGGTCACTTCCGCCCATCGCGCGTTGGTCTCGGCCTCGGCGGCGTAGTTATCGTGCCAGTTCCACCATTTATACGGAGGGTCCTGCGGATAGCCTTCGGGCGAATCCTCCCAGATTTCCTGACGGCCGAGCGGAGTCGCGTCGAGATAGCTCCACACCGTCCCCATCGCCTCGTCGCCGCGCGTGTTGATGAAATAGGTGCGGAAGATCCGCTCGCCGTCATGGATGAACACATTGTGCCCGTGCCACTCGTCCACGCCGAAATCCTTGTCGAAACCGTCGGTGATCGTCACCCACGGCATCTCCCAGCCCATCCGCGCCTTGAGCCGCGCGATATCCGCCTGCGGCGCGCGTGAGGCATAGACGAGGCTGGTGTCGCGCGCGTTGAGGTGCGCGAGGTTCGAGACCTGATCCGCCCCCAGCGAGCATCCCCGGCAGGCATGATCGGGCCAGCCGAACACGCCGGGCTCGAAGAAGGCGCGATAGACGATCAGCTGCCGCCGCCCCGCGAACAGATCGAGCAGTCGCATCGGGCCGTCCGGTCCCTCGAACGCATAGTCCTTCTCCACCGCCGTCCACGGCATCCGCCGCCGCTCGGCGGCAAGCGCGTCCTGCGCGCGCATCCGGGCTTTTTCCTTGACCAGCAGTTGGGTACGCGCCGCTTCCCAGGCTTCGGGCGCGACGACGGGTGGCCGGCCGACCGGCAATTCGCTTGTCATGATGTTGCTCCTGCTTTTTGAAATGCTCAGGCGTCGGCGCTGACCGCGCCGATGCGCGGGATCACCGTCATCCAGCCCCCGCTCATGTTGCGATAGGCGGTCTCGTTGTGCGGCAGGACGAAGCCCGAATGGACCACGCGCAGCCGGGTGCCGCCGTTGGCGGGCTCCAGCGTAAACGCCACGATCGTGTCGAGCCGCGAGCCATAGCCGACATTGTCGGCGTGCCCGCCCTTCCAGGAATAGGCGAACAGCCGGTTCGGGATCGCCTCCAGCACTTCGCACTGGATCGTGCCGTCCCATTCGCCCGCGGGCGTCGTCTGGTAAGTGAAGCGGCTTCCCGGCACCGGCTCGAAGGCCGTCGGGGTCATCCCCAGCCAGCGCGCCATCAGCGCCCCGCTGGTCAGCGTCTTCCAGATCGTCTCGGGCGCGTGCGGGAAGAATTCGTCCACCGCGATATGCCGGGTGTCGGATTGCAGGGCGGTGGCGTTCATGGATCGATCTCCTTCAAAAGCGTGCGCAGATCGGCAAAGCGCTCGCGCCAGAATGCGTCGTAATGGCCCATCCAATCGAACAAGGGCGCCAGCCCCTCCGGCCTGGCGCGATAATAGACGTTGCGCCCTTGCGGCCGCTCGACGACGAGGCCGGCCAGCTTGAGCGACTTCAGATGCTGCGAAACCGCCCCCTGCGTCACCCCGCTCGCACGCGTCAGTTCGGCGACATTGACCTCTTCGGCGGCGGCGATCCGCTCGAACACGGCGCGGCGCGTCGGATCGGCGAGCGCGCGCATCACGGCGTCGATTGCGTGGGAATGGATCATGCGAATCAATTAGGCATGGCTAATTGATGAGTCAATACTAATTGATTGGCCGGTTGGCCCCGCCGTCCCGAGGGAAAGGACGGCGGACCGCCCGGCCTTACTCGCGCCCGTCGAGGAAGGTAGCCGCCTGGAATTTGACCCGCGTGGTCACTGTGGCGATCTCGACATGGCGCTTGGTCGCCTCATGCGATCGCGTGAGATCCTGCTGGAAGGTCTGCGCGCCCAGCCGCATGCCCTTGGCCATCGCCTCCGCCACCTGGCTCGCGGCGACCTCCGCGGGCTTCTTCGCGCCAATCGTATAGGCCAGATCGAGCATTTCCTTGGTCATGCCGCCGACGATATAGGTCTCGAACGCTTCCCAGCTCGGGCTGGTCAACTCGATCGGCGGATCCGGGATCCGCTTCACGTCGATCGGCAGCATCTCGCGCCACTCGGGGAAGTGCGGTATTATCCACGAATAGAGAATGCAGGGCGACGCGCGCCGCTTGATGGCGTCGCGCGCGAAATTGCCAAGCTCCCACAGCGGCAGGCGCGGGCTGACCAGCTCGGACAGCGGATAGCGGATCACGAACCCCCAGGTCGAGCGCATGAACATGCAATTCTGCTTGGCCGGCGATCCGAGCCACCGGGCGACATTGAGGAAATATTCCTTGATCCGGCCATAAGCCGCCTGGCCCGCCGGGCTGTATTCGAACCCCATCGCTTTGGGGTCGGTGTCGGGAACCCAGCCGATCGGATCGTCGCCCATCGCCCGCGGCCGGCCGATCAGATTGACGTCCATCCAGTGATGCCAGGTCGAATCGACGACCACGCGGCCGACATTGCCGCGGTGCCCGTCATAGGCGCCGATCGCGCCGAATTCCTTGGGATTGGCCGGCCCCTTGTTGCTGTCGTTGCCCGGCTGGCCGCCGCGCCCTTCGGTGTGATCGCCCTGCACGCGCGCCCAGGCGATGATATGCGGCATTTCGCGATGGCCGGAGACCTCGGGATATTCGGGCTTGTTGGTATAGGTGCCGAAGCCGAAGGTCGCCGTCGCGTTGGTCGGCTCGATCACCTCGCCTTCGTGCGGATGGTCCGGCAGGATGTCGATCACGCCGTTCCTGCCGCACAATATCGTGTGCGGCGCCCAGCGGCGCTGGTAGAAGCTGGTCGACCACAGCGGATAGCGGCGCACCCGCAGCGACATGGGAATATCGTCGGATTCGTCGTTGAAGGTATAGCTGTTGTCGTGCCCTTTCATCAGCGTATCGTGCCGGTCAGGTCCGTAATTGACCGGCGGATTCTGGGCGGTGGACCATTTGCGCATGGTGGAAACGCGCGGGATGCGGCCGCACAGCGAGGCGCCGAGATCGTAATGGTCGCCCACCGCGAAAACGCCGCCCTGCTTCTCGTCCATCCAGCGCGCGACGATCGCCAGTTCGGCGTCGGAGAGACGCTCGCTGTCGTTGACGTTCTGGCGCGCACCGAAGAACCAGACCTGGTCGTACAGATTGATGTCGAAACCGGCGTCCGTGAAGCGGAAACCGTTGCGGTCGGCCGCGCCGAGCGGATCGGTTTGCCGGTGCATCTTGGTAAGATCGTATTTGATCCACCAGTCCGGGCTGTGCTCGAGCACGTCGCACAACGCCGACAAGCTGAAATACAGCCGGCCGAAGGTAATATTGACGAAGCTGCCGCTGTCGCCGTCTACGACGATCAGGATCTTCTGGCGGCATGGCCGCAGGAACGGCGAGATCACGACATCGCCGCGATCGATCGCGTCGAAGCGGACACGATTTAAATTGTGCGCATCGATGCGGGCTACAAGTTTCGAGTCGATATCCGGCACGTCATTTCCCCTTCGTTGCTCGAACGTAGAAAAACGACCCTGCCTGACTGTCTATGCAGTCTGACGCAGCAAATTGCGGCGTCGGACAAGTTTATTATGTAGAATAGCAAAATTCAAGCGATCTATAGTAGGAAGCACTTGGCTCTCAATTTCAATGATTTGAGAAAGACATTTCCTATTGTTGGCGCGTCTCGATCTATTTCTGCGGAATTTTGCGCGATGACCGGTGCGAATGCCGGAGGCGCGGCAGGGCAAGGAGGACAGACCGTGCCTTTCGCGTTTGGCACTACCAAAATAGCATTTCCTCTGCTCTAGCCTGATCGATGACCCCGGCGTCTCCGCTTTTCCCGTCCGCGCGCCGTCGACCGTCTCAACCGGATCGCCGCTTCCACTCGCCCCATAAGGCACGCAAATGACCCCCGCCGCACGCACCCAGGCCGCTATCGAACTCCTCGACCAGATCGTCGCCGCCGCGCGCGATGGCGGGGCGGCGGCGGATACCATCATCGCGCGCGGATTCGGCGCGCGGCGCTATGCCGGGTCGAAGGACCGGCGGGCGGTCCGCGAGCTGATTTACGACGCGATCCGCCTGCTCGGAGAGCGGCCGGGGAGCGGGCGGGCGGCGATGCTGGCGCTGGTGGCGGCGCGGCCCGAACTCGCCGAGGCTTTCGATGGTTCGCCTTATGGTCCTGCGGCGATCGAGGCTGGTGAGCCGGTCGCGATTCCCGGCCACGCCGCCGGTTGGCTGATCAAGGCGCTGCGTGCTTCCGATATCGGCATCGAGGAGCAAGCGGCGTTGCTGGCGCGCGCGCCGCTCGACGTGCGGGTGAACCGGCTCAAGGCGGATCGCGGTCAGATCGCCATGGAAATCCCCGGTGCCGAGCCGCTCGATTTCGCGCCCGATGCGTTGCGGCTACCCCCGGATACCGGGGTGGACAAGCTCCCCGCCTACAACCTCGGCCAGATCGAGGTGCAGGACGCCGGCAGCCAGCTGGTGACGCTCGCCGCGGGCGTGCAGCGCGGTCATCATGTGATCGATCTCTGCGCGGGCGGCGGCGGCAAGACGCTCGCGCTCGCCGCGCTGATGGCCGATCACGGCACTATCCTCGCCTGCGATATCGACCGCGGCCGCCTCCAGCGGCTGCCGCAGCGCGCCGAGCGGGCGGGGGTGTCGATCGCCGAAATACGCCTGCTCAATCCCACGCGCGAGGCCGATCAGCTCGCCGACCAGGCGGGGCGCGGCGATGTGGTGTTCGTCGATGCGCCCTGCTCGGGCACCGGCACTTGGCGCCGCAACCCCGAGGCGCGCTGGCGGCTGACGCGCGACCGGCTCGATCGCGTGGTGGCGACGCAGAAATACATTTTGAACCTCGCCGCCGATCTCGTCCGGCCGGGCGGGGCGCTCGTCTATGTCGTCTGCTCGGTGCTCGATGCCGAGGGAGCCGCGCAGGCGCAGGCTTTTCTGGAGAACCATCCGGGCTGGAAGGCAGAGCCGATCGCGCTCGCCACCGGCACCGCGCACGGGCCGGGATTGCGGCTCACCCCACTAGCCCACTCGACCGATGGCTTTTTTGTCGCGAAGATGATTCGGCCATGGTAGCCACCAGCCCCAAGACCTCGGAGATGTTGATGCGTGTAACTGCGATCTCGGCTGCTGCGGCGCTTATGCTGCTGACGGTTTCCACGGCTTTGGTGGCGCAGCGCCCCGACGACCAGATCGATCCCAAATCGATCGCATTGGTCCAGCAGGGCCGCGCCGCGCAGGCCGCCGGTAATTTCGAAGGCGCCACCGATGCGCTTGAAGCCGCGCTGACGGTCGATCCGCGGAATCGCGACGCGGTGATCGTCCTGGCCGAAGTCGCCCGTGCGCGCGGCCTGCCGGGCAAGGCGATCCGCCTCTACCGCGAGGCGTTGCTGCTCGAGCCCAACGATGTCGCGGCGCTGCGTGGGCAGGGCGAGGCGATGGTCCAGAAGGGCGCGGTCGAGAAGGCCAAGGAAAATCTCGCCAAGATCCGCACGCTCTGCGGCTCGGGCACCTGCAACGATGGCGTCTTGCTCGCGGCGGCGATTGCCAAGGGACCGCCGGTCACCGCGACCGCGGCCGCCGAACCCGCGAAGACCCCCGCCAAGCCGAACTAGGGTCTGTACGCAATTCGATGGAGTGCGGGTGGGCCAATCCAGCCTGGCTAACCTTGAAATGTTGGATTTCGCCTGCTGAGGTGAATGCGCTGCCGCTTGGTGCCGCTCTTTGACAGTGTCGATCCCGGCTGGACAAGCAAGCTGCGTCCGGGTTGAACCTTAGTGCATTTCCGCATGGCCTGATCGCCGTGAAACATGCGAGGCAGTGTGAACTTGTTGTGACTTTCCGCATGGGCGGGTATCCGCTGAAACATGCGGATCAGTGACAAGTTAGTGTCAACTTCCGTCTGACAGAAGCGCGCAGCGGCGCCATCGCTTCGGAAAAATCGTTTGTTTTCTATATGCTAAGCGCGCGAGCGAGCGCGACGAACTCCGCGACCGAGACCGTCTCGGCGCGGCGAGCGGTATCGATGCCAAGCCGCTCCATCGCCTCCAATGCCCCGGGCATGCCCTTCAGGCTCTGCCGCAGCATCTTGCGCCGCTGTCCGAATGCGGCGGCGGTAAGCGCCTCCAGCGTCTTGAAGCGGACGCCCTCGGGCTCCTCGGCAGGCACGATGTGCACCACCGCCGACATCACCTTGGGCGGCGGGGTGAAGGCCGAGCGGTGGACGGTCATCGCGATCTTCGGCACCGATCGCCACTGCGCCAGCACCGCCAGCCGCCCATAGGCGTCGCTGTCGACGGTCGCGACAATCCGCTCGGCAACCTCCTTCTGGAACATCAGCGTCAGGCTCGCCCACCAGGGTTGCCATGGCGCCGAGAGCCACCCGACCAGCAGCGCGGTGCCGACGTTATAGGGAAGGTTGGCGACGATATGCGGCTTGCCGGCGAACAGGGCAGGGGCATCGACTTGGAGCGCGTCGCCCTCGATGACGCGGAGCTTGCCGGGGAACGCGCCGGACAGTTCCTCCAGCGCGGGAATGCAGCGCCGGTCGCGCTCGACCGCGACGACATTGGCGCCGCCCTCGAGCAATGCCTGGGTCAGCCCACCGGGCCCGGGGCCGACTTCGAACACCTCGGCGCCGGTCAGATCGCCAGGCACCCGGGCGATGCGCTTGAGCAAATGGTGGTCGAACAGGAAGTTCTGGCCCAGCGCCTTGCTGGCGGAAAGGCCGTGGCGGCGGATGACTTCGCGCAGCGGGCGGAGGTCGCTCACGGCGTGTCGGCGGCGGCAAGCTCGGCGCGGCGTTGCGCGGCGCTGGCGGCCATGCGGATCGCGGCGATCATCGCGCCGGGATTGGCCTGATCGGTACCGGCGATGCCGAACGCGGTGCCATGATCAGGCGAGGTGCGGACGATCGGCAGCCCGAGGGTGATGTTCACCCCGTCGTCGAAGTGCAGGGTCTTGATCGGGATCAGGGCCTGATCGTGATAGAGGCACATCGCTACGTCATATCCGGCGCGGGCGCGGGCATGGAACATGCCGTCGGCGGCGAACGGGCCGACCGCGTCGATCCCTTCCTCGCGCAGCTGGGCGATGGCGGGCACGATCACGTCGATCTCCTCGCGCCCGATCGCCCCGCTCTCCCCCGCATGCGGGTTGAGCCCGGCGAAGGCGAGCCGGGGCTTCTCGATCCCGAAGTTACGCAGCAGCCCGCGCGCGGTGACCCGGGCCTTGGCGACGATCAGCTCGGTCGAGAGCAGGCCGGGCACGTCGGCCAAGGCGACATGGACGGTGATCGGCACGACGCGGAGTGTCGGCCCCGCGAGCATCATCACCGCATTCTCGCCCGATATGCCGCAGCGTTCGGCGACGAACTCGGTCTGGCCAGGATGGGTGAAGCCGATGCCGTAGAGCTGCGCCTTGGAGACGGGCCCGGTCACCAGCCCGCCGGCCGCCCCCGCCAGCGCCAATCCGACCGCCAGCTCAAGCGATTGAAGCGCGCAGCGCGCGCCATCGACGTCGGGCACGCCCGGCACGATTTCACCGCTGTCGGCGACCGAGATCACCGGCAGCGCTGTCGGGAAGATGCCCGCGGCTTCCTCGGGATCGTAGATGCGGACCACTGGCCAGTTGCCCGCAGCGGCGATCGCGCGCGCGTCGCCCACCGCGAAGAAGGGCGCGAGCGAATGCAGCTCGCGCGCCTTCCACGCCTTGGCGGTGATTTCGGGGCCGACCCCGGCGGGGTCGCCCATGGCTACGGCAAGCGGCTTGATGGGTTCCACCGCCGCGCGCCGGTCGTCAGCGATACTCGACCAGCGCGTCGCGGCGAAGGTCACGAAGCATGCGCTGGGCGCGCTTGTTGGTACGCTCCTCGACGATCCCGTCCTCGATCACTTCGCGCGAAGGCTCGCCTTTTTCCTGCGGATCGTCGCGGCCGCACAGCACGAGCACGCGCACGCCCTGGTCGATCGAACCGAACGGCGGGGTTACCTGCCCGATCTGCATCTTCGACATGGTCTCTTCGAGCTGCTCCATGTCGCGCAGGCGCTTGCTGTCGTTGTTGACCACGGTCGCGCCGATCGAAGCCGCCACGCGATCGGCATCGCCGCAACCCTGCATCGCGCTGGTCGCCTTGGCGAATTCCGCGGCGCGATCGGTGGCCTGCGCCTCGGTGGTGCCGGCCGGGAAGGTGATGCTCAACTGCTTGAGGCTGAGCTTCGCGTCGCGCGGATCGGAGGTCAGCACCTGGCGGGTATCGGCGAGATAGATGATGGAATAGCCCGATGCCAGCTCGATCGGCCCGGCGATCTGGCCCGCGCGCATCTGGCCGATGGTTGCCTCGAGCACGGGGCTTTGCAGCATCGGCAGGCGAATCCAGCCGAGATCGCCACCGACCGAACGCGTCGACGCCTCGGAATTGGCGCGTGCCAGATATTCGAACGGCGTGCCTTGGCGAAGCTGCTGAATCATCCGCTGCTCGGACGCCTGAACCTCCTGCGCGCGATCCTGGGTCGCATAGAGGAAGATTTCATACACATGATATTCTGGAGTGCCGCGAGCATCGACGATACGCTTGATGATCGCGTCGATCTCGGCCTGGCCGACGCTCACGTCGATGCGGCGGCGGATCAGGCGGCTCCAGGCGAGCTCGCCTTCGATCTGGCGGCGGATCGAGCGCTCCGAAGAGCCGATCTGGCGCATCCAGCTGCGCATTTCCTCGGGCGTCTTCTGCAAGTTCCGGGCGACGCTGTTGAAGCTGCGGTCGATCTCGTCCTTGGAGACGGTGATCTTCTCGGCGGCGGCAGCCTGGATCTGCAGCGTCTCGTCGATCAACTGGCGCAGGATCTGGAGGCGCAACCGGTCGCGGTCGGCGGGATCGAGCTGCAACTTGTTGAAGCTGACGATCAAATTGACGCGTTGATCGACGTCGGTGCCGGTGATCACCGTATCGTTGACGATCGCGGTAGGCTTGCGGATGTTCGGATCCGCCTTGCCGAAGATCTGGAGATTGGCGGGCAGGTCCAGCCCGGCCGAGGGAACGTCCTGCTCGTCGGGCACCACCTGCGCCATCGCGGGGACCGCCAACGCGGCCATACCGAGCGTCAATACCGTGTTGCGGGCCACGCGGACCGCCGTCGAAACACACATTTTCACAGGAGCCAGAACCCTCATCCCATCCGGAGACTGTCGCGCTTACTAGGCAATTGCGCCTGAACCAAGGCTTTATGGTTTGCCGCGTGCTCCAGCTTTAACGCCCCAAATTCTTGAAGGCGAGGGTCAGCTGGAAGCTGTTGCCGCGCACGGCATCGCCGGTGGTCTCGTAATCGCGCTTCCAGGTAAGGCCGAGGCGGAGGCAATCGTCCTCATAGGTGATCCCGAGGCGATGGCGCACCGGCTCGAACCCGTCCGAGAGCGAAGTAACGTCCTCGTTGCGGTCGGTCAGGTCGATCAGCGCCGATCCCGATACCGACCAGAAGCGCGCGATCTGGATGCGCGCGCCGACCCGGGCCTCCTCGCGGTCGCGCAAGTCCTCGAGCGCCGGGCCGATGTCGCGGTTGAGACGGAGGTAGCCGAGCTGGATATAGGTGCTGCGCGACCCGACCGTTGCGTCGAGCTCGTTGCGGCGGACCGCGAGGCTGTCCTTGTCGATGCGGTAGCGGTGGGTGAGCGTAATGAAATCACGGAAGTGGATCACGGTGCGGCCGACGATATCAGACACGCGGCCGTTCAACCCGGTGCCGTCCGGGAAGATCGAGGGCCGCGAGGTCAGGCTGTAGCTTTGCCCGACATTGGCATCGAGCGAGAAGCCGGGGAGGTTGAGCGAATAATCGACGCCCCAGACGATACGGGTCGAATCGTCGAACCGGTCGTATCCAGGGAAGCGATTGAGCGCGAACAGGTTCGAATCCTCTAGATCGACCGCGCGGGCATCCTCGTTGGGGACTTCGAGATTCCTGGTTTGCGGCGAGGCGACGAACTGGAGGTGCGGGGTAATCCGCTGGGTGCCGCCGAGGAACTCGCCGACCAGCGGCCATTTCACGTCGAGCGCGGCGGCGCCGATCCCGCGGAAGCCGAACCCCTCGTCGCCGCGATAGCTGGCGACGGTCGTCGACAGCGTGTCGGTGGCGTGATAGACGTCGGCGCGGCCGTAAGCGGTCAGCGTGACCTCCTGGCCCCAGGAGGTCAGCCTGCGCAGATCCCAGCGGGCCGAAGTGAAGGCGCGCTGGGTGTCCTGCCCATCCAGGCGCCCGAGCGCGAGCGTGTTCACCTGCAGCTCGAAGTGGCCGCCGACCACGCCGTCGTCCAGGCGGCGGCGGTAATCGATCTCGGGGAGGACGAACGGCTGCAATCCCTGGCGCTCGCCGGCGCGTAGCGTCTGCACCGCCCAGCCGTTGATCGCGAAATAGCTGTCCTCGTCGATCCGCTCGACCCGGATGTTGTTGCGCAGGCGATCGTCGCGCGAAATATCGTAGCGGCGCAGGAACGTGCGGTCGCTGGTCAGGCGGACCGATCCGCTGGCGCTCCAATTGGGCGAAAGCTGATAGCGGCCGACCGCGTCGATATAGCCGCGGAAGTCGTTGCGCGAGGTCGCCGGGGTGATCGGCACGGTCAGATCGTCGGCGCGCCGGCTGTAGGTGCCAAAGGCGGTGACGCGATAGGCGCCGAGCGCGTTCAGCTCGCGATATTCGGCCTCCATCATCGGCAGCACGCCGGTATAGAGGTGCGGCGTGATCGAGAGGTCGCGATTGGGGGCGAGGCTAAAATAATAGGGCAATGCGAACTGCAGCCCGTTGGTCCTGCTGTAGCGGATGTCGGGCATCAGGAAGCCGTCGTCGCTCTTGCCGCCGACGGGGTGTGAGAAGGCCGGGAGCGGGATCGAGACGAAGCCGAACACCGAAACCCGGGCGCCGGTATAGCGGATGCGGCCGATCTCGGGGTTATAGACCACCTTGTCCGCGGTGATCTTCCACGAGGGTTCCTTGGGGCAGCCGTCCGAGCCGGTGACCGTGCACGGCGTATAGGCCGCATTCTCGACGGTAATGATACCGCCGTCGCGGCGCCCGCGGGCGGCGGCGATGCGGCCGCCGGCGTCGAGCACCACCAGCATGTTCTCGACCACGCCATCCTTGAGGGTGTCGGTCAGCTCGATGCGGTCGCCGTAAGCGGCATCGCCCTCGGCGTTGACGACCACGATATTGCCCTCCGCCATGACCTGGCCGGTGGTCCGGTTCCAGATCACCTTGTCGGCGCGCAGCCGATCGCTGCGGCGATACAGGCGCACGTCGCCGCTCGCGGTCACCACTTCGGCGTTGTAATCATAATCCAGCTGGTTGGCGGTGAACTGGATCTGGTCGTCGGCCGGCACGGTCGTATCCGCGGGCGGCGGCAGCGGTGTGCCGCGATCCTGGAGATTGGCCGCGGGAACTTCGTCCGCGGGCGCAGGCGTTGGCCTAGGGGCGGCTTGCGGATTCGCGGTCTCCTGCGCCCAGGCTGGCGCGCCAGCGCACAGGGCGAGCGGCATCGCGCAGTAGAGCAGCACGGCCTTGCGCGTCACGATATTCCCACCCTCATTCACTCCCGGCACGCCCGTGCCGACCCTTGCCCTATCGCACCGGCGCGGCCGTATCGCAACGCCACGCGTTGGCCTCAACGCATGTCCGCGCTATCAGGACGCATGAAGGTCGATTTCTATCATCTGACGCGCACCCCGCTCGAACGGGTCCTGCCCAGCGTGGCGCAGAAGGTGCTCGACGATAAGGGACGGCTGCTGATCGTCGCGGGCGAAGCGGAAGCGCGGGCGAAGCTGGACGGCTTGCTGTGGCAGTATTCGGCGGAAAGCTTCCTGCCCCACACGCAGGCGGGGGGAGCGGATGATTCGCTCCAGCCGGTGCTGATCGCCGGAGCGCCCGACGCGGCGAATGGCGCGCGCAACATTGCGCTGGCGGACGGGGTTTGGCGCGACGAGGCGCTGGAATTCGACCGGGCGTTCCATTTCTTCGACGAGGACCGCATCGCGGAGGCGCGCGTGGCGTGGAAAGCGCTGGCCGACCGCGCAGGAATCGAGCGGCGCTACTGGAAGCAGAATGAAGCCGGGCGCTGGGAGCAGGCGGCTTAGCCGTTCATGGTTCGCGCTTGATCGGGTCCTTCAGGACGCTCTCTATCACGCCCTTCAGCGGCGCCTCGCCATAGGCGGCGGGAACCTCCTTTGCGATGGGCTTGCAGATCCCATATTCTCCGGCCGGGCCGCCGCTATATTCGCGCACCGTCTTCGGCTCGTAGAAGATATCGTAGGCGTCGGCGATCTGGTGCATGCGCAGCCCGGCCATTCCCATCAGGCGGTTGGTGAAGCGCGCCTGGCTGACTGCGTCACGCAGGGAAACTGCCTCGACGTCGGATAGTCGCCTGCCGGGTCCCACGATCCCGTAGAGTTTGGTCCAGATCGCCAGTTCTCGCATGTTCGCCGCGTTGAGCTGGGTCACGAATTCATACGTGCCCGAAAGATTGTCGAGCGAGTCCCGATCGAAGTGCGTCGCGGTCTGGGCGCTGACGATGCTGTCCCAGACGCCGCTCGTCCAGGTGCGGTGCGGCGGGCTGCCGATCCTGCCGAGCGGTGGGAGCCGACCCGCTTCGGCCGCCGCGTCGATGATTGCCGCGAGCTCGTCGAGCCGGCGCTCGACGCACGGCGCGATCTTGACCCGCTCCTCAGCCTGGCCGATGGTCTCGCCAAGTTCTGCCGCGATGGCATCGCGCGCGTTGGCGACTTCGATCTTCCAGCCGATCTCGCTTGCGATCGCGCCCAGGCCGAGCGCGATCAGCACACCCAGCACCACGCTGCCGACTTCGCGGGCGAATTTCTGCCAGCGTTCGGTGTGCCAGAAGCGCGGGCGGGATGGGGGAGTCTCGTCGGTCATGAAGCCGCCCCGGGTTTGTAAGGCTTACCGTCCACAATCAGCGGTTGGCACAAGGAAATGCGCTTTATGGTCCTGCCGTCGAACGATTCATAGGTTGCACCGGGCGGAAGGCCTTCGATCGCGATCCCGTCCGCTTTGAGCGTCTCATCACTCTGCTCGGCCACCAGCCCAACCCATATCGCATGGTCCTTCGCGTGCGCCCAAGCGTCCAGCAGTGTCGCCAGCAGATCGCTATCGATAGGCCCCGGCGCCCCCTCCAACAGCGCGAGGGTGGCCCATGGGGTAAACTCGGCCTGGGTTTCCTGGTCGTAATAGGCGCCCATCCGATAGTTCGCCGTATAGTTGCGCGCATTTTCGCGGGGCATGTGGAGCAGGACGCCCTCGCCGGTTGCGGTATCGAGCGCGCTGGATTCGGTCGGCCGCCTGCCCGGATTACCAACGCTGCCGATATGCGGCAGGCGATGGGTGCGCCTGGCCCCCGTCAATATGTCGCCGATTTCCGCCAGCCTTTGGGTAACGCACGGTTGATAGACGCGGCGCTCGGCGAAGTTGAAGCGGTTGCCGGCCAGCTCGGCGCGCATCGCCTCGGTTCCGGCGGCGACACGCCATTGCCAGCGGCCCCAGTCGGCGATCTCACCAATGCCCAGCGCGATGAGAACGCCCAGGACGATGCTGCCGACTTCGCGGAGGAACTTGGACTGGCGTTCGGTGAGCCGGCGGCGCTGCGCAGGTTCGGGTTCGTCGGTAGGTTCGGTCAAGTCATTGCCCCTGCTTGCATCCTGAACGGCGCAAGCCTAAAGCGCCGCGACTTTTCCACAACCCTAACTAATGGAGCCGCACGGCCATGGCCGCGAACCGGACCTTTTCGATCATCAAGCCCGATGCCACCCGCCGCAACATCACCGGCGCCGTCACCAAGATGCTGGAGGAAGCGGGTCTCCGCGTCATCGCCTCCAAGCGCATCCTGATGACCCGCGAGCAGGCCGAGGGCTTTTACGGCGTCCACAAGGACCGCCCCTTCTTCGGCGATCTCGTGTCGTTCATGACCTCGGGCCCGGTGGTGGTTCAGGTGCTCGAGGGCGAGAACGCCGTGCAGCGCAACCGCGACATCATGGGCGCGACCAACCCCGCCAACGCCGACGCCGGCACGATCCGCAAGGAACTGGCCGAGTCGATCGAGGCCAATTCGGTGCACGGCTCGGACAGCGACGAGAATGCGGCGATCGAGATCGCGTATTTCTTCAAGCCCGAAGAGATTGTGGGCTGATTTAACTCTTCCTCTCCCTTTGTGGGAGGGCGACGGCGATCGCTTCCGCTCGTCACCCTCACCCTTCCGTCGCTTCGCTCCTCCCTCCCTCTCCCGATGGGAGAGGGAATTACCCACGCGGTAGCCTGATCGTCGCGACCAGCCCGCCGCCTTCGCGGTTGGCCAGCACGATCTCGCCGCCGGCGTTGCGGACGATTGCCTGCGCCAGCGCAAGCCCCAGGCCGATCCCGCCGGTGTCGCGATTGCGCGAGGTTTCCAGCCGGGTGAACGGGTCGAACACCACCGCTAATTTGTCCTCCGGGATGCCGGGGCCGCGGTCGGCGACCTGGATCGCTACCCAATCTCCGTGCGTGGGCGGGGGGATCAGGCTCACTTCGGCGCCGCCGCCGTATTTCACCGCATTCTCGATGAGATTGCGGACCGCGCGGCGCATCAGGCCGGAGCGCATCTTCATCGTCAGCCGCGGGGTTTCGGGAAAGGTGACCGGCTGATCCAGGTCGCGGAAATCCTCGACCACCGCGTCGATCAGCGCCGAGACGTCGACATCGGTGGGCGGCTCGCTCGGACGGCCGAGGCGAGCGAGCGAGAGGATGTCGTCCAGCGTGCGGTTCATCTCGTCGATCGTGTCCGCCATGCGGTTGCGGTCCTCGTCGTCGTCGACCGATTCGATGCGGACGCGCAGCGCGGCCAGCGGCGTGCGCAGATCGTGGCCGATCGCGCCGAGCATCCGGTCCTTCTCGTCGAGCATCGCGGTGACCCGCAGGCTGAGGCCGTTATAGGCGGCGATCACCGCGCGCACATCGCCCGGGCCGCGTTCCTCGACGGGATCGGCGCCGCTGCCGGGCTGAAAATCGCGCGCCGCGACCGCGAGGGTGCGCAAGGGCCGGGCGATGCGGCGGGTGGCGAGCAGCACGGGAACCAGCACGACGATGTAGAGGATCAGCGTCTGCGCGATCAGCTGCCAGATCAGTACGCGATCATCGCGCGACCAGCCGGTGTCGAGGCTCAACCAGCGGCCGTCGGGAAGCTGGACCGCGACGCGCAATTCGGCGCCGAGCCGACGCAGCCGTTGGACGCGCTCGGCGCTGATCCTGCGCGGCATCGGGGTATGCGCGTCGATCGGGCGGACTTCGGCGATGACGTCTCGTATGGTGACGCCGCCGTCGGTGAGGCCGCGGCGGATCGCTGCCTCGATATCGGGGCGGCGGTGCGGCGGCTCGAATGCGGGCGCGGTGGCGGCGATGCGGACGCGGGTGCGCTGGTCGAAGTCGGGGCGGCCGCGGCGCGGGCGATCGGTTTCCTCTTCGGCGGGCGCGGCGCCGGTCAGGCGCTCGCTTGCGTCGATCAGGCGCGTCACCGAGGGGACGATAGTCTGCTCGAAGCGCGCTTCGCTTCGGGCATTGAGCATGAAGCCGAAGTTGATCGCCTGCGCCACGAACAGGGCGAGTGCGACCAAGAGCGCGATCTGGCCGGTCAGGCTCCTGGGGAGGTAGCGCCTCAAAGCCTGGTGACTTCGGCCGCCAGCGTGTAGCCGCCGCCCCACACCGTCTTGATGATGTCGGGGTTCTTGGCGTCCGCCTCGATCTTCTTGCGCAGGCGGCTGATCTGGTTGTCGATCGCGCGATCGAACGCGGCGGCTTCGCGGCCCTGGGTGAGATCGAGCAATTGGTCGCGGGTCAGCACCGCGCGGGGGCGCGAGACCAGCGCATGGAGCAAATTATATTCGCCAGTCGAGAGCGGGACCGATACGCCTTCGCGGTCGACCAACGCGCGCTCGCCGGTCTTGAGCACCCAGCCGGCGAAGGCGAAGCTGCCGCTGTCGGGGGCGTGCTGACGCGCGCCGCCGGCAGCCGCGCGGCGCAGGATGACTTTGACCCGCGCGGCGAGCTCGCGTGGGGAGAAGGGCTTCACGACATAATCGTCGGCGCCCATTTCGAGGCCGACGATCCGGTCGGTCTCCTCGCTGCGTGCGGTGAGCAGAATCACCGGAATCTCGCTGGTCTCGCGGATGTGGCGGCACAGACTCAGGCCGTCTTCGCCCGGCATCATGATGTCGAGGATCACCAGATCGATCGCGTAAGCGGCCATCCGCGCGCGCGCGCCCTCGGCATCGCCGGCCTGGGTCACGCGGAATCCCTGCTTGGTGAGATACTGCGCGAGCGGCTCGCGGATCGAACGCTCGTCGTCGACGAGCAGGAGGTGGGGGGTGTCGGTCATAATCTGCGTGATAGCAACTCGTCAGCTTAGAGGAAGTGCCGGGCGGGCGAGGAGGCAAGAGCCCGCCCGGCTTGGGGCCGGCTGACTTAGTTTTTGGGGGCGTCAGCCGGAGGAGGAGGGCCACCGCGGCCGCGCATTGCCGCGAGTTCGGTCTTGTCGACATTCCCGTCGTGATCGGCATCAAGGCGGTCGAAACGTCCGGTCGCCTGAGCACGCTGCTCGGCGAGGCTGATCGAGCCGTCGCCGTCGGTGTCGGCGCGGGCGCCCATACCGCCGCCGCGGCCGGGACCGTCGCCGCCACCGCGGCGCGCCGTCATCGCTTCACGGGCGGCATCGCGCTCCTCGGCGCTGATCCTGCCGTCGTGATTCGCATCCACCAGCGCGAAACGCTGATCGACATCGGCCAGGAATTCGGCGCGGGTGATGTTGCCGTCATGATCGGCGTCGGCGCGCATCAGCATACCCCCACCCGGCGGCGGCGCTTCCTGCGCATATGCGGCATAGGGCACGCCGGTCATCAGCGCGGCGAGGACTGCGGCGGTAAGCTGCTTCTTCATGGGGGATTGTTCCTGCATCGATAGGCTGATGCCTTTGTGTACGAACGCTGTCGCAGGCGTATGTCAGGCGTTCAGGAAACTGTCGCAAATTGTCGCAGGTAGGTTGACCTTGTTGACTATTGCGGCGGGTTTCCGGGCGATTGACCCGGGGCGACGCCGGGTTGGCGACAGGGACGCGACATGGGTGCGACACGCACGCGTCATGCGCCCGGCTTCGGTGCGACGGCGGTACGACGCGCGCCCGCCGGTCTGGCGGCGGTTGCGCGCCGGGGACGCGACAGCGAAGCGACACTGGCGCGACAGGGGTCAATCGGGGTGGCAGTCTGCCCGGGGTCATCGGTCAGGATAGAGCAGGCGAAATCCAACATTTGAAGGGAGCCGTGCGGGCAATTTTCGACCTCACCCCTCCCGTTCGCTTCGAGCGAAGTCGAGAAGCTGGGGCTGGAGCGGTGTCTCGACTTCGCTCGACACGAACGGGTTGGGATATGCGTCTTAGAATCAGGCGAAGATGGCAACGCCCTGGGTGGCTTCCGCAATGGGTTCGCCGGCGGCGTTCCACAGCGACATGCGCTGGCTGCTGTAGCCGTCGCTGGCGGCATCCGCGACGGCGTGGAGCAGCCACCAGCCATCGTCGGTAGCCGGCGCGGGCGCGGTGAAGTTGATCTGCCAGTTGAGCGAGCTGAGCGGTGCGCGTCCGCCTTCGACCAGCTTGAACGCGGCGGGAGGAAGGGCGTCGCCGATCGCCATCAGCTCGACGAAGGCGTCGAGGCCTGCGCGATCGCGCAGGCGCGCCCAGCGCAGCCATTCGGCGGGGCCGGTACCTTCCTTCACATCGACGAGGTTGAAGTTGCCGGTGAAGAATTCGTCGGGGCCGGTGTAGATTTTGGCGTCCGGCGCGGGCGGGGGGACCGGCGCGCGGGGGGCGACATCATAAGCGACCGCCGAGGCGAGCGGGGCCATGAAAACGAAGGTGGCGCGCATGCCGAGACCCGCTTCGGAGACGACGTCGGCCTGGATGAAGGCGGCGTTGCGGCCGCGGCGGAGCCTGGTGGCGGTGACGGTCACGTCGCCGGCGAGCGGGCCGATGAAGGCGACCTGGGCGGAGCGGAGCGGCGGGAGGTCGGACTCGACCTGCATCGCGGCGTGGAGCGCGAGCGCGGCAGAGAGGCCGCCATATGCGGTGCGGCCCTGCATCCAGTCGCTGGGGACCGCGCTGCGGAAACCGCCCTGGATTGGCGTGGCGGCGGCGATGATTTGAGCGATCGGGGTCACGTTGTGGGACTCTGGGCGAGATAACCGTCGCGCAGCTCGCGCTTCAGCACCTTGCCGATCGCGTTGCGGGGGAGCTCGTCGACCTTTTCCAGCGCGGCGAGGCGCTGGGTCTTGCCGACCTTGGTGTTGAACCAGTCGAGGATTTCCTCGGCCTCGCCGGCGCCGGTGTAGAAGCCGACCGGGGTTTCGCCCCAAGCCTCGGAGGGCACGCCGACCACCGCGCAATCCGTGACGCCGGGGTGATCGATCAGGATCGCTTCGAGGTCGGAAGGGTAGATGTTGAACCCGCCCGAGATGATCAGGTCCTTCTTGCGGTCCATCAGGATCAGGAAACCGTCTTCGTCGAAGCGGCCGAGGTCGCCGTGGCGGATGAAGCGGTTGCCCTCGGCATCGTGCCATTCCGCCGCGCCGGTCGCGTCGCCGCGGCCATGATAGCCGGTCATCATCGCGGGGGACCGGCCGACGACCTCGCCCATCTCGCCGGGCGCGACTTCGTTGCCGTCGTCGTCGATCAGGCGAATATCATGGCCCTCGACCGGCTTGCCTACGGTGTGGAGCTTGTCGGGGTGGAGGTTCGCGACCAGCGCGCAGGTGCCGCCGCCTTCGGTCAGCCCGTAATATTCGATCAGCGCGCCCGGCCAGCGCTTGACCACATCGGCCTTGAGCGCGGCGGAGAAGGGCGCGCTGGTGCACGATTTGAAGACGAAGCTCGACAGGTCGAAACTGTCGAAATCGGGGAGCGCCATGATCCGCTGATACTGGACGGGCACGAGCATGCCGTGGGTGCCGCGGTGCTTGGCGGCTAGCGAGACATAGGTGCGCGCGTCGAACTTGGTCATCAGCACCGCGGTGCCGCCGCGCGCGAGGGTGGGCAGGAAGCTTACCAAGGTGGTGTTCGAATAGAGCGGGGTGGCGATCATCGTCACCGCGTCGCTGAAGCTGGGCGGGGCGCGGACGATATGCTGCCAGCGCATCGCGTGCGGCTGGACGATGCCCTTGGGCGTGCCGGTGGTGCCCGAGGAATAGATGATGTTGAAGGGCTCGTCGGGGGCGAGGATCACCGGTTTTGGGCTGGCGCCGGCGGGTGCGAGCCATTCGGCGAATGCGGGGCCGTCGAGCGCGATCTTGCAGGCGGGGGTTTCGATACCCGCGGATGCGGCGTCGTGGAAGACGATCGGCGCGGCGCAATCGGCGATCATTGCCGCGAGTTGCTCGGGCGTGGCGGAAGGCTGGAGCGGCGCGGCGACGCAGCCCGCGCGGACCGCGCCGAGGAAGACGGTGGCATATTCGAGCGACGACGCCGAAACGATGGCGATTGCGGTGCCGCGCGGGATGGCGTCGCGCTGGAGCGCGGCGGCTACGCGGTCCATGCCCGTGTCCAGCTCGGCATAGCTCAGCCACTGGTCGCCGAATACGAGCGCGGCCTTTTCCCCCCGCTCGGCGGCCTGGGCACGGATGAGTTCGGGCAGCGTCGCGAAGTCGCTGGTCAGCATGTCGGCGGCGCTCATGGTTGCGGGCTATGCCAGCCAAATCCGAAATGCCATACGCAATCTTCGAAAAACCAGAGGGAGTGCGCATGCTTTTCTACGATTCGGCGAATCCGGCGCCCAATCCGCGCCGCGTGCGCATCTTCCTCGCCGAAAAGGGCGTGAGCGTGCCGATGACGGACGTCTCGATTCCCAAGGGCGAGCATCGCGGCGAGGCCTATCTGGCGGTCAACGGGCTCGGGCAGACGCCGAGCCTGGTGCTCGACGACGGCACCGTGCTGACCGAGAGCGTGGCGATCTGCCGCTATTTCGAGGCGCTGCATCCCGAGCCGCCGCTGTTTGGGACGGGCGCGCTGGGGGTCGCCGAGGTGGATATGTGGACGCGGCGGGCCGAATTGCGGCTGATGAACCCGCTGTCGATGGTGTGGGCGCACACGCATGCGTTCACCGCGCGGGTGGTGAAGCCGCAATATACCGAGTTCGGCGAGAGCCAGCGGCCGCGGGTGATTGCGGCGATGGGCGAGTTCGACCGGGCGCTGGATGGGCGCGAATTCCTTGATGGGCGCGGCTATTCGATCGCCGATATCGTGTTGCTGACGACGGTGGATTTCGCGGCGTTCGTCGGGGTCGCGATGCCTGCGGAGTTGGAGAATCTCCGGGGCTGGCATGATCGCGTCTCCGCCCGCCCGAGTGCTGCGGCATGAAGGGCGCGGTGGCGATCGTGACCGGCGGCGGCACGGGGATCGGCGCGGCGGTGGTGCGGCGGCTGAGCGAGCGCGGGGTGCGTTGCGTGGTCAATTACGCGAACAGCCGCGAGGAGGCGGAGGCGCTGGCGGGCGAAGTCGGCGGAATCGCAGTGCGTGCCGATGTCGGGCAGGATGCGGAGTGCCGGGCGCTTGCCGCGGCGGCGGTGGACGCGTTCGGGCGGATCGATTTCCTGGTCAACAACGCCGGCAAAACGAAGTTCGCCAATCACGAGGATCTCGACGCGCTGGAGGCGGAGGATTTCCTCGATATCTACCGGCTCAACACGATCGGGCCGTTCCAGATGATCCGCGCCTGCGCGCCGGCGATGCGGGAGGGGCCGATGAGCGCGGTGGTCAATGTCGCTTCGGTGGCGGGGGTGTTCGGACATGGGTCGTCGGTAGCCTATGCCGCGTCGAAGGGGGCGCTGGTGACCATGACCAGGAGCCTGGCGCGGGCGCTGGCCCCGGCGATCCGGATCAACGCGGTGGCGCCGGGCTATGTCGGGACCGGATGGTTCGAGAAGCGGCTGGGGGAGGAAGGGTTCGCCCGGCTCAATGCGCATATCGCCGCGAGCACGCCGATGGCGATGGCGGCGGACGCCGAGGATATCGCCGGGCCGGTGGTGATGCTGCTCGATCCGGAGAGCCGGGTGATTACCGGGGAGACTTTGTTGCTGGATGCGGGGGCGCATCTGGATGTCGGGTTGTCGAGAAGGCCGGGCAGGGAGGGATAGGGGGGGCCACGGTCAGAAATGCCGTGCTCCGGCGAAGGCCGGAGCCGTGGCAGCTTGCTGACTGGGGTTGCCAACGCTCCGGCCTTCGCCGGAGCACAGTCAGGATTTGGCTTAGCCCTTCGTACTATTCGCCGTCTGCCCGAACAGCACCTTCCGCTGCTCTTCGCTCATCGGCGCGGCGTAGGACCGCACTTCGCCGCCTTTCTCATATGCCCGGATCGTCGCGGGGCGGGCCGTCACGGCGTCGAACCAGCGCTTGATGTTGGGGAAGTCGGCCAAGTCCTGCTTGTGCGCTTCGTGCGGGACGATCCAGGGGTAGATCGCCATGTCGGCGATCGAATAGTCGCTGCCCGCGACGAACGCGCGGCCCGCAAGCCTACGGTCGAGCACGCCGTACAGCCGGTTGGTCTCGTTGACGTAGCGGTCGATCGCGTAAGGGATTTTATCGGGCGCGTAGACGTTGAAATGGCCGTTTTGGCCGGCCATGGGCCCCAGGCCGCCCATCTGCCACATCAGCCATTGCAGCACCTCGATCCGCTCGCGCTGGTCGGCGCCGTTGAAGCGGCCGGTCTTGTTGGCGAGGTAGACCAGGATCGCGCCGCTTTCGAACACGCTGATCGGCGCGCCGCCGTCCGCCGGCGCGGTATCGATGATCGCGGGCATGCGGTTGTTGGGGCTGAATTTCAGGAAATCGGGATTGAACTGCTCGCCCGCGCCGATGTTGACCGGATGGATTTCATAGGGGACGCCGGCCTCCTCGAGGAAGAGGGTGATCTTGTGGCCGTTGGGCGTGGGCCAGTAATAGAGTTGAATCATCGCGAATCTCCTGCCTGATGGTCAGGAAATGGGGCCGTCCGCCGGGTTCGCAACGGGGCGCGGCGATACCTTTGCTATCACACCGAAAACCAGCACCAGCAAAGCAAGCAGCGCCAGTCCCGCGGCCAGCGCGAAATTACCCCCGGTAAAGCCATGCTCGGCCCCCGCGGCGAGGATCTGGGTCATCACCAGCGGCGCGAGCACCCAGGTGAGGCTCATCAGGCTCGACATCCCGCCCTGGAGCGCGCCCTGACGCGACGGATCGGTCATGCGCGAGAGCAGGCCGTTCATCGACGGATAGGCCATCGCCTGCAGCGCGCCGACCGAAAGCAGGATGATCACCATCCAATTCTCGCGCGCGAAAATATATGCGGTGAACACCGACATCCCCATGAAGATGCCGAGGACGGCGGTGCGCTCCTCGCCGAAACGCTTGAGCACGCGCCCGAGGATCGCGGTCTGCACGATCACCATCCCCAGCCCCGACAGCGCCAGCGACCAGCTGATCTGCTGGTCGGTCCAGCCCATCGCGATCTTGCCCCAGAACGCCCAGGTGGCGGGATAGACCATGTGCGCGAACTGCCAGAGGAACACCGCGAGCAGCAGCCACTTCGCCCCGCCGGCGTGCATCAATGGGCGGAACGATCCGATAATATGCGCCTGGCGGATATCGAACTTGCGGCGCTTGTCCGGCGCCATCGTCTCGGGCAGCGCGACGAGGATCCATACCGCGTTGATCGCGGCCAGTCCGCCCGCGACGAGGAAGGGCGCGCGCGGGCCGAAGCCGGAGATCATCGCGGCAATCACCGGGCCGAGGATGAAGCCGATCCCGAACGCCGCGCCCATCAGTCCGAAGGTCGCCCCACGCTTTTCGGGCGGGGTGACATCGGCGAGGACGGCGTTGGCGGGGCCGAAGGTCGCGCCGGCGATTCCCGCCACGACGCGACCGAGGAAAAGCCAGGCGAGCGTGGGCGCGGCGGCGCACAGGGCATAATCGAGCGCGAAGGCGATGGTGGAAAAAAGCAATACCGGCCGCCGCCCGATGCTGTCGCCCAGATTGCCGAGGATGGGCCCGGCGAAGAATTGCGAAAGCGCATAGGCCGCCGCGAGATAGCCGCCGACGCGGGTGGCGTCGGGCAGGCCCATCTGGGTCAGCTTGACGACCAGGCCGGGGAGGACGGGGAGGACGATGCCGAAGCCGATCGCGTCGAGCAGCGCGACGCTGAGCACGATCGGAACTGCGCGGTGATGGAATTGCATGCGATCGGCCCCCCGTTGGCGCGTGGCTTAGCTTCCGCCCCGCGGTTCGTCATCCCCCGTCAAAACGGGAATGACGATATTGCGGCGGCTTGACGCGCGAGCAGGCATACCGCATTTTCGAAACCGACAAGATTGGGCCAGCCCCGGGGAGAGAATCATGGCCACTGCACCCGAACTCGATGCGCCAGCGAACCCGCTCGACGCATTCCGAACCGAAGCCCGCGATTGGCTGGCCGAGAACTTCTCGCCTGGCCTGCGCGGCAAGGACAACAGCATGTCCGCGGTCGAGGGCCCCAACGACGACACGCCCGAGCAGCTCGCCTGGAAGCATGCGATCGGCGCCAAAGGCTGGAGCGTCCCGACCTGGCCGAAGGAATATGGCGGCGGCGGCCTCAGCCGGGCGGAGGCGCGGGTGTTGCAGGAGGAAATGGCCAGGGTCGGGGCTTGGAACCCGATGGGCGGAAGCATGGGCGTGATGATGTTCGGCCCGACCCTGCTCGAATATGGCAGCGAGGCGCAGAAGCAGGAGCATATCCCGCCGATCGTGCGCGGCGAATTGCGCTGGTGTCAGGGCTATTCGGAGCCGGGGGCGGGATCCGATCTCGCCTCGCTCCAGATGTTCGCCGAGGATCATGGCGACCATTATGTCGTCAACGGCCAGAAAACCTGGACCAGCGGCGGGCAATGGGCGGACAAATGCTTCGCGCTGGTGCGCACCGACAAATCGAAGAAGCATGAGGGCATCACCTTCGTGATGATCGACATGGATTCGCCCGGCGTCGAGGTGAAGCCGATCCGGATGATCTCGGGATCTTCGCCGTTCTGCGAGACATTCTTCACCGATGTGAAGGTGCCCAAGGCCAATCGCGTCGGGCAGGAAGGCGAGGGCTGGACGATCGGCAAGCGCCTGCTCCAGCACGAGCGCAACAGCCTGGGCGGCGGCGGATCGAGCGCGGCGCGGATGTTCGCGGTGACGCCGCTGTCGAAGATTGCCAAGGAAGCGGTCGGCGTCGATGCCGAGGGGCGGATCGCGGATGCCGAGCTGCGCGGCAAGATCATCCGTCACGAGATGGACCTGCGCGCCTTTGCGCTGACGCTGCGGCGCGCGCAGCAGGATGCCAAGTCGAACCAGGGGCCGTCCGCGGCGACTTCGATCATGAAGAATGTCGGCGCCAAGATCATGCAGGACCGCTCCGAATTGCTGATCGAGATCCGCGGGATGGCGGGCCTCGGCTGGGAAGGCGAGGGCTTCACCGAGGAGGAATTGCGCGACACGCGGCACTGGCTCTTCGGCAAGGCGGTGTCGATCTATGGCGGGTCGAGCGAGGTGCAGAATAATGTGATCGCCAAGCGGATATTGGGGATGCTGGATCACCAATAGATGACCGTCACCCCGGCGAAGGCCGGGGTCTCATGCAACTTAGCGTGCGCTTGCCGCACGAGATCCCGGCTTCCGCCGGGATGACGCTGGGAAAAAGAAAATGGCAATCCTGACCGAAGAACAGACGATGCTGCGCGATATGGCGCGCGAATGGGCGGATAATGAATCGCCCGTCACCGCTTTTCGCAAGATGCGCGATACCGCGCCTGAAGGGCTGTTCGACGCCAATGCTTGGCAGGCGCAGGCCGAGATGGGCTGGGCCGGGATCCTCGTGCCGGAGGCCTATGGCGGGGCGGAGATGGGCTATCTCTCGCTCGGGCTGGTGATCGAGCAACTGGGGCGGACGCTGACCGCGACCCCGCTGGCGGCGAGCGCGGCGGCCACCAGCGCGATCGTGCTGGGCGGATCGGATGCGCAAAAGGCCGAGTGGCTGCCGAAGGTCGCCACGGGCGAAGTGATTGCGACGCTGGCGGTCGACGAGGGGCCGCGCTTCGGCGGGCCGATCGCGGCCAGGGCCGAGGGCGGCAAATTGAGCGGCACCAAGGAATTCGTCGCCGAGGGCGACAGCGCGCAACTGTTCGTCGTGGCGGCGGTGGATGGGCTGTACCTCGTCTCGGGCGATGCGGGCGTGACGCGTTCGACGCGGCATATGGCGGATTCGCGCAGCCATGCGCAGGTGACGTTCGATGGCGCAGCGGCGGAGAAGCTCGAAGGCGCCGATCTGCTCACCAGGGTCACCGATCGCGCGACCGCGGCTGCCTGCGCCGAGATGCTGGGCATCGCCGAGGCGGCGTTCGCGCAGACCAACGATTATCTCAAGACCCGCGTCCAGTTCGGCCAGGCGCTGTCGACCTTCCAGGCGTTGCAGCACCGGATGGCGAAGATGTTCACCGAACTCGAGCTGATGCGATCGGTGGTGGAGGGCGCGCTGGAGGCGATCGACGCCAACCGGCCCGACGTCTCGCAGGCGGTGAGCCTCGCCAAGGCGATTTCCGGCGACACGCTCAATCTGGTGAGCCGCGAGATGATCCAGCTCCACGGCGGGATCGGCATGACCGACGAGCATGACGCCGGCTTCACGCTGAAGCGTTCGCGGGTGCTGGAGGCGCAATGGGGCAACGCATCGTGGCACCGCGAACGGTTTGCGCGGCTGAGCGGGTATTGAGCGCGCGCCAAACTACGTAGAATTATGGATTCGAAAACAGGTTCGGCGCGGGGATGCCCGCCCGGAGCCTGTATGACTTTTGCGCAACACCTGAGAAGCGTCCTGCTTTGCAACGTTTGTTATGCTTGACTGCCGCTAGGGAAATGAGGTTATTCGAGGATAGGGTATGGAGCCGCAAAGTGCTCCGGCCATGGTGGGAGAAGAGATGATGATGCGGTTTCGCCTTTTGACGGCCGTTGCGGTTCCGGCGCTGTGCATGGCATTCGCGGTTCCAGCCTATGCACAGGACACGACCAGCGACACCGACGTTACCGGCAGCGAGGACATTGTCGTCACCGCGCAGGGCCGCTCCGAAGTGCTCGCCAACGTGCCGATCGCGGTGACCGCGGTGACCGCGGAATCGCTCGAGCGCACCGGCGCCACCGACATCCGCCAGCTCAACCAGGTCGCGCCGTCGCTTCTGGTCTCGTCTACCGGCTCCGAATCCAACGGTTCGGCGCGTATCCGCGGCATCGGTACGGTGGGCGACAACCCCGGCCTCGAAAGCTCGGTCGCGACCTTCATCGACGGCGTCTATCGCTCGCGTTCGGGCATCGGCCTGAACGAGCTCGGCGAAATCGAGCGCATCGAAGTGCTGCGCGGGCCGCAGGGCACCCTGTTCGGCCGCAATGCTTCGGCGGGCCTGCTCAACATCGTCAGCAAGGCGCCTTCCTTCACTTTCGGCGGCAAGGCGGAGGTCGGATACGGCAACTATAATATGTGGCGCGCCGCGGGCGGCGTCACCGGCCCGATCGCCGAGACGGTCGCGGCGCGGATCGACGGCGTCTATGTGCGCCGCGACGGCTTCTACAAGAACGTCGATTCCTCCGGGAAGACCATTGCCGACATCAACGACCGCAACCGCTATTTCATCCGCGGCCAATTGTTGTTCCAGCCGGATTCGGCGCTGAGCGTTCGCCTGATCGGCGATTACACGCACCGCGACGAGAGCTGCTGCGCGGCGACCTATGTCGAGACTCGCGAGACCTACGACGCGACCCCCGGCGTCCCCGGCGACTTTGCCGTGCGGCAACCCGGCGAGGGCGGTTCGGCCAGCGGCAACCGCATCGTCGACGTGCTCACCAGCCTCGGCTGGCGCAATCCTGGCGCGGGCGATCCTTACAACCGCCGCATCGCTACCAACGCCAACCGTCCGTATAGCGGCACCACGGTCGATTGGGGCCTTTCCGGCCAGGTCGATTATGATTTCGGCGGCGTGACGTTGACCTCGATCACCGCCTATCGCGATTACAAGGCCGACGGCGGCAGCGACACCGATTACGGCAGTGTCGACATCCTCTATCGCGCCGACGACGGGCTGTCGTACCGCCAGTTCAAGACCTTCACCCAGGAAGTCCGCTTCAAGGGATCGGCGCTCGGCGATCATCTCGACTGGCTGATCGGCGGCTATTACGCCAACGAGAAACTGCACGTCAGCGACAATCTCAAGTTCGGCACCCAGTATGGCGCATTCGCATCGTGCCGGATCGTTGCCACCGTCAGTGCAAACCCGCTGCTGCGCGACCCTGCTGCCTCCGGGTGTCTGGGCACGACGCCCCTGGCGGCGCTTGGCGGCGCCACCGGGCGCCAGGCTTTCAGCGCAGCCCTGGGTGCTGCCGCGCCGATCCTGGTTGCCGGTCTCGATCGGCTGAGCACGGTCAACAACGTCGGTGACAATCCGTCCAACTATTACCAGAAGAGCACCAACTACGCGTTCTTCACCCACAACATCATCAAGATCACCGATCGGCTGAGCCTGACGCTCGGCGGGCGCTACACCAACGAGAGCAAGGACTTCAGCGCGCAGTTCAACAACAACAACACCGCCTGCGCGACGCAGCGCGCCTTCTTCGCGCCGTACCTGACCGGCGGCGCCACGCCGCTCCCGGCCGGCACGCTCCAGGCGCTTTCCGCGGGCATCGTCAACCTGACCTGCCAGGGCAACGCATCGAGCACGCTCAACGCGCTGAACCTGAAGGACAAGCGCGACGAGGACCAGTGGACCGGCGCGGCGGTGATCTCGTACAAGCCGGGCGACGACTGGCTGGTCTATGCCAGCTATTCGAAGGGCTATAAGGCCGGCGGCTTCAACCTCGACCGTTCGGCGCTGGGCCTGCCTCAGTATAGCGAGACCGACGTGCGCAACATCGGTGGCCGCGGCGCCGCCTTCGGCACCGCCAACCTCCAGTTCGATGCCGAGCGCGTCAACGCCTATGAAATCGGCATGAAGTATAACGGCCGGCACTTCGACCTGAACGTCGCGGTGTTCCGCCAGGACTTCCGCGATTTCCAGCTCAACACGTTCAACGGATCGGTCTTCCTGGTCCAGAACATCAACGGCTGCAAAACCGATCTGGGCCTGACCGATCAGGATCCGTCGGCGGCGACGGGCACGTGCGCGACGGGCCAGATCTCGCCGGGCGTCCGCTCGGAAGGCGTCGAGCTCGAGGCATCGATGTACCCGACCCGGAACATCGCGGTGACCGCGGGCTACACCTACTCGAGCACCAAGTTCGCCAAGGATCTGGTGGGCCGCAACAATGGTTCCGCGCTCGATCCCGCGCTGTTCCTGCTGCCGGGCGACAATATGTCGAACGCGCCCGAGCATGTGATCACCACGTCGTTCGCGTGGACGCCGGATATCGGCAACACCGGCTTCTCGGCGCTGTTCTACATCGATCAGCGCACGACCGCGGATTACAACACCGGATCGGATCTGTTCGTCGAGAAGGAGCAGGATGGTTATACGGTTGTGAACGGCCGCGTCGGCATCCGCGGACCGGACGAGAAGTGGGCGATCGAAGTCTGGGCGCAGAACCTGCTGAACCAGGATTATCAGCAGGTCGGCTTCAGCTCGCCTTTCCAGGGCTCGAACAGCCGCTCGCAGCTCACCGCGCCCGGCTTCGGCGCCCCGGGCTTCGCGACGGCCAACCAGCTCTTCTCGAGCTACCTCGCCGAGCCGCGCACCTATGGCGTGACGGGGCGCTTCAAGTTCTGATTTTGGGCTTGGCTAAATGAAGGGGCCCGCGAGCGATCGCGGGCCCCTTTCGTTGTTTCTGGCTGCGCTGCAAGCACGATCGAAGGGCCGCCAGAGGGGTTGGCGCATTGGCCTGACTAGCCCTTGAAATGTTGGATTTCTCCTGCTGAGATCCCTGCGCCGCCACCGGGCCGCTCTTTGACAGTCCCGATCCGCTCCGGACAAGCAAGCCGTCTCCGGACTCAACCTTTGCATTCTGCACGGCCGGATCGCCGCTGGACGTGCGGACCGGTGTGACCCTGGTGTGAACTTCCGCCCGACCGGGTCGCCGCTGAAGATGCGGATCCGTGTAAAGTTGGTGTCAACTTCCACTTCGCAAACGCGGCGACGCCATCGCCTGCATCCTTGACCTGGGAGGGCCGCCAGATGGCCGATCGCAGCGCGCTAATTCCCCTCGCGCATCCACACCGTGCAATGCGCGATCCAGTTTTCCAGCTGATCGACCAACTCCGCAAACGACGCGGTCTCCGAACCGTGGACGTCCTCGGCATCGGCGTCGAAGCGGAGCGGCACTTCGGTGCGGCGGCGTCCGCGCCCGGTGCGGGGCCAGGGCTGGTAGAGGACGGTAAGGTGGAACTTGCCGGCGGGGTCATGCTCGGGCCGGAAGGCGACGTCGATCTGGAAGCGGCGGCCGTCGTTGGTCGCCGAGAAGACCGAGGAGCCGCCGAACGCACCGTCCTCTACTCGCCTGGTCGCGTCCAGGGTGTTCCAGTCGATCCGCCAGCCGGCGGGGATGCGCAGCGGCTGGAGGCCGAGATAGGCGGGGGATTTGGCGTGATCGGTAGGCATGCGGCCTATCGCTTTCCTGCCGCGACCAGATCGGCGCACAGCTTCGCCACCAGCGGCCCATGCGTAAGGTGGAGGAAGCGGCCGCCCTGTTCGACGGGGACGATGCGCGCGCCGGGAAGGGTAGCCTTCCAATGCTCGGCGGCGACTTCGAACCGGTAGAGAGGATCCTCGACGCCATACGCGATCGTCCAGCCGCTGCCGTCGGGCAGCGCCACCGCGCGGGCGCCGCCGCCCTGGGTCAGCGTCTCGTTGAGGAAGCCGCGCATGCCCAGCGCGCACTGGCGGCCGGCGCGGGCGATGATCGCCATCTCCTCGGGATCGTCGAGCGCGGCGAGATCCGCCGGACTGCCGGCGACGCTCTCGCGCATCAGCCGGGCGATGGCTTCGGAGCTGGTACGCTTCGAGAGCAGGCGCGCCAGGCTCTCGGCCAGCCACGGCCGGTCGTAGAACAAGGCGCGGCCGGCGCCCATCATGCCCGAACGGACGCGGTCGAGCTCGGCGGGCGGATCGGGGCCGAGCAGGACGCCGCCGACGATGCGGTCGGGGAGGGCCGCCGCCGCCGTGACCGCGCCCGACGCGAGCCCGCGCGACAGGATCATCGCGTGCGGGCAGCCTAGCGCGTCGAGCACATCGGCCAGATCGTGCGTCACGGTGCGATAGGGATCGCCCTCGACATAATCCGTGAGCCCATAGCCGGCCCGATCGAAGATGATCGGGCGCAGGCCCTGCGCCTGCAACGCGCGGATGAAGCGCAGCGAGATCGACCGGCCCATGGTGTTGACCTGAAAGATCGCCACCGGAAAGCCGCTGGCCGGGCCGTGATCGCCGACCGCGATCTGGCCGGGCGCCCAGCTGCGCGCGATCAGCCGCAACGGCTCCTCGCCCGCCTGCCCCAGATGGAAGACGATGTCGCAGGCGGTGGCGAGCCCGGCGAGCGCATCGACCTCGCCGACGATGCGGGTGAGATCGACCGCGGTCTCGACGCCGCAGGCGACGAACACGATCTTGAGATCGGCCTTCACCGCATGTTCGGAGACGCGCATCGCGGTGGCCACCTGGGTGCGGGTGCCGCCCGCCGCGATGCCGCGCGCGACGCGGGCCTGGCGCAGGGTGAGATCGAACAGGTCGGCGAACAGGCGGTCGATATTGCCGGGTGTGCGCAAGTCGCCGGCGGCGAGGCGCATGGCCTCGCGGACGAGATCGGTCTGCCGCGCCGCGCCGCATTTGGCCATCGCGCCGGCGACCAATTTGCGCGCGGTCTCATAGGCGATGCCGGCGGTTTCCGCGGCCGAACGCAGGTCTCCCTGCCGGGTGAGCGCGGAGATCAGGCGCGCCTCCGAGCGGGTGAAGCCGTGCGCGCGGGCGGCGCGCGACCAGCCGGTGCGATCGGGGCGGAAGGCGACCACGGCATAGCGCGCGCGGCCAGTGGCGAGGGCATTGCGGACTTCGGTGCTCAGCGGCCAGGTGATGGCGGCGCGGGTGTCGCCCGCGGCGATCGCCACGGGGCGCCCGCTGCGGTCCTGCGCGATCATCGACAGGCGCGGCTCGCCGTTGGCGATCGGGCGTACGACTGGCTCCATCGCGCCCTCTGGCCCCAGCCAGGCGCGGAAGCTGTCGTCGGCGACCAGGATCGTGCCGGTGGCGTCGCATGCCGCCGAGGCGAAGGATCCGGGGAGCAGATCGGCGATCGATCCCTCGCCGCGCGCCGCGGCGGCCTCGACCGCTTCGTGGAACCGCTCGGGCGCCTCGGCGACCGCGGCGGCGAAGCCTTCGTGATCCTCGGCGAACAGAAACAATGGTGTCGTCTCGCGCTCGACCTTGCGGAAACGGTCGAGGAATCGTTCGGCGCTGCTCATGCAGTTGAGCCTAGGCGAATTTTTCCGCGCGCGTACCCCCAAATGGGGGGAGCGTGGCACAGGGCGCGGCAGTATTTCATTCTCATTGGGACGACCCAATGACGAAAGGGATCGATATGCGTAAATTGCTTGTTGCCGCCGCGATGGCGCCGCTCTGCCTTCTGCTGGCCAACGCCCCCATGGGCGACGACGACATCCTGACGAAGCTCACCGACAAGGCGACCGAGATTTACGGCACCAAGGGATATACGCCGATGGGCTGGTCTACCGCCGGCACGATGAAGCAGGGCGATTCCAAGACGGTTCCGGTTACGCTGAACGGCGCCGGCGAATATTCGATCGTCGGCATGTGCGACACCAGCTGCGGCGATCTCAACATCGTCCTGAACAACGCCAAGGGCAAGGAAGCGGCCAGCGACCTGGCGGATGACGATTTCCCGATCGTCAACACCACGGCTTCGGGCAGCTACACCGCCGTCGTCACGATGGTGAAGTGCACCGGCAGCTGCAACTACAAGCTGGTCAGCTACAAGAAGTAAGGCCCTTCCGGCGCAGGCCGGAGAGCGGTTCAGCAGAGGCGTTGCGCTCCGGCGCGGCGCCTTTTGCTTTTGCGCGCTCGCTGCGGGCGGCCATCAAGGGCGTGCTCCGGCGAAGGCCGGAGCGTTGGCGATCGAAGCCGCAAGCTTCCCAGGGCTCCGGCCTTCGCCGGAGCACAATCCCTTTCTCACCCCCGCTCATCGCGGGTTCAGCGGGGAGGGCGCATGTCAGCCTCATGAAACTGACCCTCGCCATCATCGCCGTCGCGCTCACCGCTGGAGCCGCGCAGGCCCGGGACCGCACCGTTCCGATCGTCCCCGTCACCGAAGCACCGCGCGATTGCCCGCTCACCGTAAGCTTCGGCAGCTATGCGATGGGGATCGATGGCGCGGCATTCGAGCGGGTCACGCGGATGCTGTCGCGCGACCGCCGCGTGACCGGAATCGAGCAGTTTCGCTGGGGCCGCGAAGGCGAAGTCACGCTGTGCGCGCGGACGCGGAGCAAGGCCGATGCGCGGCGGCTGTCCGGCAGCGTTCGGGCGCTGTTGCCCAAGAAACCGCGCGGACCGGTGACGGTGACGGTGGGCGGCGCGAGCTTTACTTCGCCGCGGCGATAGCCTCTCAGGCCGATGCGGAACCGCCGCGCTTCGCGGACGTAATTGCCGCGTCGCGCAGGAGGGTGTCATCGTGTCTCAAGATCGTACCTGGCTCATTACGGGTTGCTCCACCGGCTTTGGCCGCGCGCTCGCCGAGATCTTGATCGCGCGCGGCGAGCATGTGTTCGCCACCGCGCGCAAACCCGAGCAACTCGGCGATCTGGTCGCGGGCCATGCCAATGCCACCGCGCTCGCGCTCGACGTGACCTCCACCGATGATATCGCGGCGGCCGTTGCCGTGGCGGGCGACGTGGACGTGCTCGTCAACAATGCCGGCTATGGCTACCTGACCGCGTTCGAGGAAGGCGACGAGGCTGGTTACCGGGATCAGTTCGAGACCAACCGTGTTCGGCCTGATCGCCATGACCAAGGCGGTGCTGCCGGCGATGCGCGCGCGCGGATCGGGGCATATCGTCAACATCGCCTCGGTCGGCGGACTGGTCGGCAATCCCGGCTCATCCTATTATGCCGCGACCAAGTTCGGCGTGGTCGGGCTGTCGGAGGCCTTGTCGAAGGAAGTCGGCCCGCTCGGTATCAAGGTGACGGTGGTCGAGCCCGGGCCGTTCCGCACCGATTGGGCGGGGCGATCGCTGCAATCCGAAGATCGCATTCCCGCTTATGCCGAGACGGTGCACGCGCGGCTCGACCAGGTTTCCGCCTATAGCGGGCACCAGCCGGGCGACCCGGTCCGCGCCGCCGAGGCGATCATCGCCGCGGTGGATGCCGAGAAGCCGCCGCTCAACCTAGTGCTCGGCGCGGCGGCAGTGAAAATGGCGCGCGACAAGATCGCGGCGCTGACTGCCGAGATCGATGCCTGGGAGAAGGTGTCGCTCGGCGCGGACTATCCGGACGCAGGCTAGCTCTTCAGCACCCGATCGTCGAACAGCCCGAACACTAACGTCGACGCGTAAAACGCCACCGCCTTCTCGCGCGGCATCGTGCTCGCCCACTTCCGCATGTCGAAGGCGGCGTTCTGGAGCGCCATGATGCCTTGCGACGCGACCAACGGATCGATCGCGCGGATAGATCCTTCGGCGATGCCGTCCGACAACATGCCGGCGTAGCGGCGGGCGATGCGGTTCGAGCGGTCGATCATCGTCGATCGCTCGCGCGGGGGGAGGCCCGATAGCGCGGTGGTGCGCAATAGGGGGCCGCGTTCGGAGAATTGGACGTCGAGCAGGGTGGCGATGGTGCTCGCCAGCCGGTCCCAATGTGATCCACCTTCCTCCTCGGCGAGGCGTTGAGCATCGGTGATGATGTCGAAGCTGCGCTTGTAGCAGGCGATGACCAACTCATCCTTGGCATCGAGATGGTGGTAGAAGCTGCCCTTGGTGACGTTCAGCTCGCTGGCGATCTTCTGGACCGACGCGCCGCGATAGCCGAGCTCGTTGATCAGCCTTGTGGCGGCGAGCAGGAAGGCCTCGCGCCCCGGCTCGGGCTCGTCATGTTCCAGGTCGAGGATATGCGGTGCCCAGCGTTGCTGCGGGCCGGCGATGCCGTGCCGGAACACCTCCATCAGCCGCGCCTCGACGCGAGGATACTCGTCGATCTCATAACGGGTCAGCCACGCGGTCAACCAGAAGGTGTTCTCCAGCAATACGTGCGCGCGGGCGCCGTTGAGATCGGTTTCGGCGCGGTTGCCGTCCTTGCCCCACAGGCCGCGAGTCGTGCGGAAGACTTCGCGCCAGCTGGCGAGCAGGCGGCGGCGGACCGGCTCCTCCATCGCGCGGAGATCCGAGAGGATGGCGAGCGCCTTCTCCTCGCCGCGCCGGATAGCGGCCAGCCGCTCCATGTTGATGCGCAGATAGCGGGCGACGCGGGCCTCTGGCGTCGGCTCGGCGCTGGCTTCGGTAAGCATCTCCTGCAGCCGCTCGAGCGTCTGCTCGAAGGCGGCGGCGGCGAGGTCTTCCTTGCGCTTGAAGTAATAGGTGACGCTGGTGGTGTTGAGGCCGACGCGGCGCGCGACATCGGCGAAGGTCATTCCCTTGGCGCTCTGTTCGTTGATCGCATCGGCGGCGGCGGCGAGGATCGCGTCGCGCTTGGCCTGGAACCGCTTGGTGCCCTGATCGGGGGTGATGGTCTCGGGCGCGTTCATGCCGCCAGCTTAGCCAATTCGCGGCCAAGCCAAAGCGTTTTTTGGAATGTGCATGTCCGGCGCCGCACACGATATTTCGGGCTGCGATCCCCTTTACCGAATATCCGGTACGCTCTAAGCCCGATTTAGAACCTGTAGGAGGATGCCCATGGACTTCACGCTGAGCGAGCGCGAAACCTATTTCCGCGACCGCGTGAAGCGCTTCATCGACGCCCGGATCCGTCCGCGCGACGCCGATTACCGGGCCGAGGCCTATTCGGGCGATCGCTGGAAGGTCAATCGCGTGATCGAGGAGGTGAAGGCGCAGGCCAAGGCGGACGGGCTGTGGAATTTCTTCATGCCGCCGCATTCCGGGCAGACCCATGTCGACGACAGTTTCGTGTTCGAGGGGACGCAGCTCACCAACCTCGAATACGCCCTGTGCGCCGAGGAGATGGGGCGGGTCGGTTGGGCCTCCGAAGTGTTCAATTGCTCGGCGCCCGATACCGGGAACATGGAAGTGTTCCACCGCTATGGCACCCGCGCGCAGAAGGACCGCTGGCTGAAACCGCTGATGGAGGGCGAGATCCGTTCGGCGTTCCTGATGACCGAGCCGGCGGTGGCCTCGTCCGATGCGACCAACATCCAGACGAGCATGGTCCGCGATGGCGACGACTATGTGATCAACGGCCGCAAATGGTGGTCCTCGGGGGTCGGGGATTCGCGTTGCGCGGTCGCGATCGTGATGGGCAAGACCAATACCGAGGCCTCCAGGCATTCGCAGCAGAGCATGATCCTGGTGCCGATGGACGCGCCCGGCGTGAAGATAGAGCGGATGCTTTCGGTTTATGGGTATGATCACGCGCCGCACGGGCATGGCGAAGTGCTGCTCGAGAATGTGCGCGTGCCCGCGGAGAATGTCCTGCTGGGCGAAGGCCGCGGATTCGAGATCGCGCAGGGGCGGCTCGGGCCGGGGCGCATCCATCACTGCATGCGCACGATCGGCACCGCCGAGGAAGCGATCGAGGCGATGGCGAAGCGTCTCGTCAGCCGCATCGCCTTCGGCAAGCGCATCTCCGATCATTCGGTGTGGGAGGAACGGATAGCCCGCGCCCGCATCGATATCGAGATGACGCGGCTGCTGTGCCTCAAGGCCGCCGACATGATGGACCGCGCGGGCAACAAGGCCGCCCAGCTCGAGATCGCGATGATCAAGGTGCAGGCGCCGACGATGGCGCTCAAGATCCTCGACGATGCGATCCAGGCGCATGGCGGCGGCGGCGTTTCGGGCGATTTCGAGCTGGCGCATAACTGGGCGGCGCTGCGGACGTTGCGCTTCGCCGATGGGCCGGACGAGGTGCACAACCGGGCGATCGCGCGGAACGAGTTCGGCAAGCATGCCGATTTCAAGGCGGATCGGGTTTCGTCGGGGGATGTCGGGGCATCGCGCTGATCGGTGCTCCTGCGAAGGCAGCAGTGCTGGGTTCGAGCGACGTCCTTTATGATCCCGTGCTCCTGCCTCCGCAGGAGCACGGGATGGAGTGTGGAAGGGTAGAATGAAAGCCGCAGTTCTCTTCGAAGCGGGCAAGCCGCTCGAAATCACCGAGGTCCAGCTATCCGATCCCGGCCCGCGCGAGGTGCTGATCCGCACCGCCGCGGCCGGCGTGTGCCGTTCGGACCTGCACTTCGCCGATGGCGCCTGGCCGCATTCCGTGCCGACGGTGCTGGGGCATGAAGCGGCGGGTGTGATCGAAAAGGTGGGCAGCGCGGTGACGCACCTCAAGCCCGGCGATCATGTCATCACCTTCTTCACGGTGTTCTGCGGCACCTGCGAATTCTGCGTGAGCGGACGGCCGTCCTTGTGCGTCGATCCATCGACCCGCCGCGCCAAGGGGGAGGCGCCGCGGATCAGCCTCGGCGATGGCACGCCGGTCGCGCAGTTCATCAACCTCTCCGCCTTCGCCGAGCAGATGCTGGTGCATGAGAACGCCTGCGTCGCGATCGACAAGGCGATGCCACTTGATCGGGCGGCGCTGCTCGGCTGCGCGGTGATCACCGGCGCGGGGGCGATCTTCCACGATTCCAAGGTCCAGCCGGGCGAAAGCGTGGCGGTGATCGGCGCGGGTGGGATCGGGCTGAGCGCGATCAACGCCGCCAAGATCGCCGGCGCGGGGATGATCGTCGCCATCGATCCGGTGCCCGAGAAGCGCGAGCTCGCCATCAGGATGGGCGCGACGCATGTGATCGACGCGGGCGACGAGGATGTCGCCAAGCAGGTCATCAAGCTCACCAACGGCGGAGCGCATTATGCGATCGAAGCGGTGGGCCGTTCCTCCACCGCCGAGCTGGCGTGGAACATTCTGCGCCGCGGCGGCACCGCGACGATCCTCGGCATGATCGCGCCGGGCAACAATGTCAGCATCGCGGGGCCGACCTTCCTCAGTGGCAAGAAACTGCAGGGATCGTCGCTGGGATCGACGCGCTTCCCGGTCGACATGCCCCGGCTGGTGAAGATGTACCTCGATGGCCTGCTCGATCTCGACACGATGGTGGCCGAGCGGATCAAGCTGGAAGACGTCAACGAAGCGCTGGAGAAGCTCCGCAAGGGCGATACCGCGCGCTCGGTGATCCTGTTCGAATGAGCGCGCCGCTCGATTTCGCGACCGGCACGCTCGAGGCGTGGATGGAGGCGCATGTCGCGGGCTATGAGGGGCCGCTGATCTGCACCAAATTCCCGGGCGGCCAGAGCAATCCGACCTATCGGATCGATACCACCAGCGGATCTTACGTGCTGCGCCGCAAGCCGTTCGGGCCGATCCTGCCCTCGGCGCATGCGGTGGACCGTGAGTATCGCCTGATCGCGGCGCTGCATCCCACCGGCTTCCCGGTCGCGCGGCCGTTCGCCTTGTGCGAGGACGATGCGGTGATCGGTTCGGCCTTTTACATCATGGAGATGGTGGAAGGGCGGACTTTGTGGGACGGCGCGCTGCCGGGCATGTCCCCTGCGGAACGGACCGCGCATTACGATGCGATCACCGATACGCTGGCGGCGCTCCACGCGGTCGATGTCGAGGCGGTGGGGCTGGGCGATTACGGCAAGCCCGGCAATTATTTCGAGCGCCAGGTCGGCCGCTGGTCGAAGCAATATAAAGCCAGCCAGACCGACGATCTGCCCGAGATGGAGCGGCTGATCGCGTTCCTGCCCGCTACCCTACCGCCGCAGACGCGCACCAGCATCGTCCATGGCGATTTCCGCATCGACAATATGATCTTTGATGCCGTGCAGCCCAAGGTGCTGGCGGTGCTCGATTGGGAGCTATCCACCCTCGGCGATCCGCTCGCGGACTTTTCCTATTATCTGATGAGCTGGGTGACGCAGCCCGAGGGCCGTTCGGGCGTGAAGGGGTTGGCGGGGCCGGACAGCGGGATTCCGACGATCGAGCAGGTCGTCGCGCGCTATTGCGCCGCAACCGGGCGCGACGGCGTGCCCGATCTCAACTGGTATTTCGCCTATAATCTCTTCCGGCTGGCGGGGATCGTGCAGGGTATCAAAAAGCGGATGATCGACGGCAATGCCTCGAGCGCGCAGGCGGCTGCTACGGTCGCGCGGATGCCGGGGCTGGTCGCCGCGGCATGGGGTTTTGCAGAGGCGGCGGGGGCGTGACGGGAGGGCTTATGCGATTCAAGGACAAATCGATCATCGTCACCGGCGCCGGCTCGGGCATCGGCCGCGCGACCGCTACCCTGTTCGCGGCCGAGGGCGGCAAGGTGATCGCTGCCGACAAGAGCGAGGCGGTCAACGCCACCGTTGAAGCCATCCGCGCCGCCGGCGGAACCGCCACCGCGGTAGAGATGGATGCGGGCAACGAGCGTGACGTTGAGGATGTGGTGGCGCTGGCCTGCGCCGAACACGGCGGGCTGGACGTGTTCTATGCGAATGCCGGCATATCGGGCGGCGTGGAAGGGCTGTTCGACAGCTCGGTCGAGCTGTGGACCGAAGTGCTGCGCGTCAATCTGATCGGGCCGTTTCTCGCGATCAAGCATGCCGCGCCCAGTATCGTCGAGCGGGGGAAAGGCGCGATCGTCTGCACCGCCAGCGTCGCCGGGCTGCGCTCCGGCGCGGGCGGCCCGGCCTATTCGGCGAGCAAGGCGGGGGTGATCAACCTGGTCCAGACCAGCGCGCAGCAGCTTGCCGGATCGAACGTGCGGGTGAATGCGATCTGCCCGGGCCTGATCGAGACCGGCATGACCCACCTGACCTTCGATTACGCCCGAGCCAAGGGTGTCGAGGACAAGATCGGCCGCCTCAATCCGCTGCGCCGCGGTGGCGTGCCCGAGGAGATCGCGCGGGTCGCATTGTTCCTCGCGTCGGACGAGGCGAGCTATGTCAACGGACAGGCATGGGTTGTCGACGGCGGGCTTTCGACCAGCCATCCGGTGACCCGGCAGGAATATGGGAGGACGGCGTTCTAGATTGACTTGGAAGCCGTGGGCCAGCAGCCTGTGGTCTCTCGGGGGCGAGAGGGAGAGAATCAATGCGAATGCTGTTCAAGGCCGTGCTCGCGCTGGGCATCTTCATGACCGCTGCGCCCGCGTTCGCGCAGGAAGTGATCGTCACCGCCAGTCGGCGTGGCGGCTATCTGAACAGCTATGCCGACGGCGATACGCGGCCCTATGTGCACCTGAAGCGCACTGCCGATTACGCCGTGCAGATGGTGCGCGTGGTGGGCGACACCCGCGATGCCGACAAGCGCCGCGAGGAAGTGTATGCGATGGTCCGCAATGCCGTCGAACTGGCGGGCAAGCATGGCGTCGAGCTTTCGACCGGAAATTACATCATCGAGCCGGTGACGCTGGCCAATTACACCAATCTGCCGCTGGCTGGCGACGGGCGCGCCGATACTTCGGTCGCGACCTTCCTGGTCAAGGTGCGGCTCGAACCGGGCATGGATTCCAAGGCGGCTCTGGGGCGCATCTCGAAGTTCATCGCGGCGGTGCCCGCGGTGGGACGCGCGGAGATAAAGGCGACAGGCGAACTCACGCTGTCGGTGGTCAACCCGGACCAGTATCGCGGCCAGATCATCGACCTGCTCGCCGCGGACGCCAAGGGGAGCGCGGCAAAGTTCGGCGACGATTATGGCGTGCAGATCAGCGGGCTCGACAAGCCGGTCGAATGGGCGCGCGGCAGCCTGACTGAGGTGTTCCTGTATCTGCCGGTGGAATATGTGATCCGGCCGAAGGGGAATTAGTCCTTTAGCCGGATCAGCCCTTCCTGCGCGGCGCTGGCGACCAGCCGGCCATCGCGTGAATAGATCCGCCCGCGGTTGAAGCCGCGCGAGTGGCCGGCCCAAGGGCTGTCGGTCGTGTAGAGCAGCCATTCGTCGAAGCGGAACGGCTCGTGCAGCCAGACGGCGTGATCGAGGCTGGCGGTCTGCACCTTGCCGTTCATCCAGCTGACCCCGTGCGGCAGCATGCAGGTGCCGAGGAGGGTCATGTCGGTGGCGTAGGTCAGCATCGCGCGGTGGAGCGCGAGATCGTCGGGTAGCGCTGCGGCGACGCGGAACCAGCTGTGCTGCTGCGCGGCCTGCTTTTCGGGCTTGAACCAGTTGCGCGGGTTGACCGGGCGGATTTCGATCGGGCGGGCGCGCAGGAAGAAGCGGCGGAGCTTCTCGGGGACCTGGTCCTGGATCTCGTCACGCAGCTCGCTTTCGGAGCGCAAAGTATCCGGATCGGGGACATCGGGCATCGCATCCTGATGCGCAAGGCCATCGGACGGCAACTGGAACGATGCCGTCATGTTGAGGATCGGCTGGCCCTTCTGCATCGCGATGACTCGGCGATTGGCGAAGCTGCGCCCGTCGAAATCGCGGACGACGCGGTAGATGATCGGGTGGTTCTCGTCACCCGGCCGCATGAAATAGGCGTGGAGCGAGTGAGCCGCCTTGCCGTCGTCGACCGAACGTTGCGCGGCCTGGAGGGCCTGGCCGATCACCTGCCCGCCGAACACGCGGCCGACGCCGCCGGGCTGGCGCGCGCCGCGGTAAAGGTCGGTGTCGATTTCCTCGACATCGAGCAGGGTGGTGAGTTGCTGGACCAGTTCTTCGGGCGTGGTGGCGCGATCGGGGGGAATTTCCATCAGTAACCCGCGGCTTTCGCGAGCGCGTCTGCGTGGAAATTGGCGTCGCCGAACATCTCGGCCAGGACTCGGGCGCGTTTCATGTAGAAGCCGATATCATATTCGTCGGTCATGCCGATGCCCCCATGCATCTGCACGCCTTCCTGCACCGCGAGGGTGGTGGCCATCGCGGTCATCGCCTTGGCGATCGAGACCGCGTCGGTGGCGCCGGCATCGCCTGCGTCGAGCAATTGCTGGGCCTTGAGCACGGCGGCGCGGGCGACTTCCATTTCGGAATAGAGGTGCGCGGCGCGGTGCTGGAGCGCCTGGAAGCTGCCGATGGCGGCGCCGAACTGCTTGCGTTCCTTGAGGTAGTCCACCGTGCGGTCCATCGCGCCGCTGCCGACGCCGACCAATTCGGCCGAGGCTCCGGCGCGGCCACCCGCGAGCAGGTGGGCGAGCGGATCATTGCCCTGATCGACCTCGCCGATCACCGCGTCGGCATCGACGTGGACGCCGTTGAATTCGAGCCGCGCGGCGATGCTGGCGTCGGCGAGGCGCTCGGGCGTGGCGGTAAGGCCGTTTGCGTCCTGCGGCACGGCGAACAGCGTGGTGCCGCCGCCGGTGTTCGCGGCGACGATCAGCAGGTCGGCGATATGGCCGTGCGCGACGAATTGCTTGGTACCGGAGAGACGGAAGCCGTTGCCCGCACGCTCGGCCGTCATCGCGATGGTGCCGTTGTGCTTCGGCCCTTCGTCAATCGCGAGCGCGGCGACGGTGTCGCCGCTGAGGATGCCGGGGAACCAGCGTTCGCGCTGGGCCGAGCCTTTAAGCGCTTCGACCGCGGCGACGGCGGTGGCGAGGAAGGGGGAGGGGGAGAGGTTGCGGCCGATCTCTTCGAGCACCACGCCCGCCTCGACATGGCCAAGGCCAAGGCCGTTGTCGGCTTCGGGGATGAGGATACCGGTGAGGCCCATTTCGGCGAACCGCTTCCACAGATTGCGCGAGAAGCCGGTGGCGTCGTTGGCATCGCGCATCGCGCGCATGTGCGATGGCGGGGCATGCTCGGCGACGAAGTCCTTAGCGGTGTCGCGGAGCATCGTCTGTTCGTCGGTTAGGTAGAGGGGCATTGGTTCTTCTTTCCTGCTCCCTCTCTCCGCTTGCGGAGAGAGGGAATTTAAGACGGCAAATCCAAAATCCGCTTGGCAATGATGTTCAGCTGGACTTCGCTCGTCCCGCCTTCGATCGAATTGCCCTTGGTGCGCAGCCAGGCGCGGGGGGCGTGGCCGTGGTTCGAGGCCTCGCTCTCCCATTCGAGCGCGTCCGATCCGCCTGCGGCCATTTGCAGTTCGTGGCGGGCCTTGTTCAGCTCGGTGCCGTAATATTTCATCATCGATGGCTGGGCGGGGTGCGCGCGGCCGGCCTTGAGCTCGTCGATGAACTTCTCCGACATCGCCGCGAAGGCGCGGGCGCGGACCTGGAAGATCGCGATCTGACCGCGCAGCAAAGGATCGACGCCCCCGCGCGCCGCCTCGACCAATGGGTCGGCGCCGGTGCTGCCGAGGCCCATGCCCGAGATCATCTCGCGCTCATGGCCGAGCAGGTATTTGGCGACGTCCCAGCCCTTGTTCAGTTCGCCGAGCAAATTGCCCTTGGGCACCTGCACATTGTCGAAGAAGGTTTCGCAGAAGGGCGAATTGCCGGAGATCAGCAGGATAGGCTTGGTGCTGACGCCCTCGCTGGCCATGTCGAACAGCAGGAAGCTGATGCCGCCCTGCTTGACGGTCTTGTCGGTGCGGACAAGGCAGAAAATCCAGTCGGCCTGGTCGGCGTAGCTGGTCCAGACCTTCTGGCCGTTGATCAGGAAATGGTCGCCCTTGTCCTCGGCGGAGGTTTGCAGGCCGGCGAGATCGGAACCCGCGCCGGGCTCGGAATAGCCCTGGCACCAGCGGATTTCGCCGCGGGCGATTTTCGGCAGGTGCTCGAGTTTCTGTTCTTCGGTGCCGTACTTAAGGAGGGCCGGCCCGAGCATCGAGATGCCGAAGCTGTTGAGCGGATTTCGGCATTTGAGGCGGGCCATTTCCTCGCGGAGTATCTTGGTCTCGGCCGCCGAGAGCCCGCCGCCGCCGTAGGCTGACGGCCAATCGGGCACGGTCCAGCCGCGGGCGCCCATGCGGTCCATCCAGAGCTTCTGGTCGGGATGCGCGAAGTAGGGGTTGCGGCCGCCCCAGGTGGCGTCCTTCTCGCTTTGCATCGGGGTGCGCATGGCGGGTGGGCAGTTGGCCTCCAGCCAGGTGCGGGTTTCGGTGCGGAATTGGTCGAGGTCTTGGGTCATGTCTAATTCCACGCGAAGGCGCGAAGGCGCGAAGAAGGAAGATAGATGTTCGCGCAGAGGCGCGGAGACGCGGAGAGGGGTGGCTTCGCTGCAACCGATCGCGCCGCGTCGGCGGCAGAATCCGCTGCAGCGTGAAGATGAGAAGCTCCGCTTGCGCGGCGGGTCCGCATCTCTGCGCCTCTGCGTCTCTGCGCGAACAAATCTTCTTTGCGCCTTCGCGCCTTCGCGTGAGTCATCAATTGAACCGCTCGCCCTTCTCCGCCTTTTCGCGGAGCAAAGGCGCGACTTCGAAGCCGTATTTCTCCAGCCCCTCGACGATCTTCTTGAGGCCGACGGTATCCGCCCAGAACATCGGGCCGCCGCGATAGACCGGCCAGCCATAGCCGTAGATCCAAACGACATCGATGTCCGACGCGCGTTGCGCCTTGCCCTCGGCCAGGATCAGCGCGCCTTCGTTGACCATGGTGTAAAGCGTGCGGACGATGATCTCGTCGTCGCCGATCTCGTGCTGCGGGGTGCCGGTCTTGGTGCGGAATTCCTCGATGATCTCGGCGACCCGGGGGCTGGGCGACGGGTTTCTTTTCTCGTCGTAATCGTAGAAGCCGGCGCTCTTCTTCTGCCCCCAGCGGCCTTCGGCGGCGAGCGCGTCGCGGATATTCTCGATGCGGGTCGGGTCGCGATGCCAGCCGATATCGACCCCGGCAAGGTCGCTCATCTGGAACGGGCCCATCGGCATACCGAATTCGACATGGACCTTGTCGACCTGTTGCGGCGTAGCGCCTTCGTGGAGGAGCTTCATTGCCTCCATCTGGCGCGGGATCAGCATGCGATTACCGATGAAGCCATAGCAAACGCCCGCCACGACCGCGACCTTCCTGATCTTCTTCGCCAGCGCCATGACGGTGGCGAGGACATCGTCCGCGGTGTCGTCGCCGCGCACGACTTCCAGCAATTTCATGACGTTGGCGGGCGAGAAGAAGTGCATGCCAAGCACGTCCTGCGGACGCGAGGTGCTCGCGGCGATCTCATTGACGTCGAGATAGGAGGTGTTGGAGGCAAGGATCGCGCCGGGCTTGCAGATCGTGTCGAGCTTGCCGAAGATCTCCTTCTTGACGTCCATGCTCTCATAGACAGCTTCGATGATCAGGTCGCAGTCGGCTAGGTCTTCGAGGTTCAGCGTGGGCTTGAGTGCGCCCATCGCCTGCTCGACCTGCTCGGGTTTGATGCGGCCGCGCGCGGCGCTCGCTTCGTAATTCTTGCGCATCACGCCGGTGCCGCGATCGAGCGCTTCCTGCTGCATCTCGACGATGGTGACGGGGATGCCCGCCGACAGGAAATTCATCGAAATGCCGCCCCCCATCGTGCCCGCGCCGATCACGCCGACGCGGTTGATCGGGCGCAACGCGATATCTTCGGCGATACCGTCGATCTTGCTCGCCTTGCGCTCGGCGAAGAAGATGTGGCGCTGGGCGGCGGATTGGACGCCCATGATCAGCTTCATGAAGTCGTTGCGTTCCTGCACGACGCCCTCGGCATAGGGCATGGTCGCGGTGCGCTCGATCAGGTCGACGATGGTGGCCGGGGCCTCAAAGCCGCGGAAACGCTTGGCGTTGGTTTTGCGGAAGGTTTCGAACACGGCCGGATCAGCGGTGATGCTCTTCTCGCTGGCGCGGGGCAGGGGGCGCGCATCGGCGACTTCGTTGGCAAAGGCGATTGCATCGGCGAGCAGGCTGTCCTCGCCCGCGAGGCGATCGACCAGCCCGGCGGCCTGCGCGGCTTTGGCGGGGATCGGGTCGCCCTTGGCGGCCATTTCGAGCGCGGCCTCGACGCCGGCGATGCGCGGCAGCCGCTGGGTGCCGCCCGCGCCGGGGAGGATGCCGAGCTTGACTTCGGGCAGACCGAACTTGGCCGAGGGCACCGCGATGCGGTAATGCGACGCCAGCGCGACTTCGCAGCCGCCGCCGAGCGCGGTGCCGTGGACCGCGGCGATCACCGGCTTGTCGAGCGCTTCGATCTGATCGACCAAAGTTGGCAGGCCGGGCTCGGCCATCGGCTTGCCGAATTCGGTGATGTCGGCGCCGGCGAAGAAGGTCTTGCCCGCGCAGGTGATGATCACCGCCTTGACGCTGTCGTCAGCCGCGGCTTCCTGGATACCCGCCTGCAGCCCCTGGCGCACCGCCGCGCCGAGCGCGTTGACCGGGGGATTGTCCGACGTGAGGATCAGGACGTCGCCCTGGCGGCTGGTGGTGATAACGGACATCATACTCTCCTGATTCAGTCGTTCAGCGCTGAGTAGATCAGCGTCTTGAGTTCGCGGCGGATTGGGTAGGTCATCGACGGCGAAAATTGCGTCATGAAGACCATCGAGATTCGCTCGACCGGATCGACGAAGAAGGCGGTGGAAAACATGCCCCCCCAGTAAAATTCCCCCGCCGATCCGGGCATCAGCGTGCTCGCCACATCGGTGGTCACCGCGAAGCCCAGCCCGAAGCCCACACCGGCGTTGGTGGTCTCGCTGAACAGCGAGGTCGACATCGACGCGAGGTCCGAACCGCCGGGCAGGTGGTTCATCGTCATCAGCTCGATCGTCTTGCGGCTGACGATGCGGGTGCCGTCCAGCTCGCCCTTGTTCAGCAGCATCGTGTTGAAGCGGTGATAATCGGCCGTGGAGGAAACCAGCCCGCCGCCGCCCGAGACCTGCGTCGGGGGATTGGCCCACAGGCTTTCGGCGCCGCGATCGAACATGACGCGCTCGCCCCTGGGGCTCATCGTCCAGCAATCGGAGAGGCGGTCGAGCTTTTCGGAGGGGACGCTGAAGAAGGTGTCGTGCATCCCCAGCGGCGCGAAGATGCGTTCGGCGAAAAATGTCTCCAGCGGCATGCCGCTGAGGCGCTGGACGACGAGGCCGAGGACATCGGTGGACACCGAATAATTCCACGCGGTGCCCGGCGAGAATTCGAGCGGGAGCTTGCCGAGCGCGGCGACCAGCCCTTCGAGATCGAGATTGCCCCACCAGGTCTCGATCTTCCCTTCGCGGTGCGCGAAGTCGATATTGCTACGGTTCTGAAAGCTGTAGGTCAGGCCCGAGGTGTGGCGGAGCAGGTCGACCATCCGCATCGGCTCGTCGGTCGGCCGGGTCTTGAACGGCACGCCCGCGCCGCCGCCGTCATAGACGCCGAGGCCCTTGAATTCGGGCAGAACGTGGTGGACCGGGGTCTCGACCGCGACCAGCCCCGCCTCGACCAGCATCATGAAGGCGATGCTGGTGACCGGCTTGGTCATCGATGCGATGCGGAACAGCGTGGTCTCGTCCACCGGCGTGCCGTCCTCGCGCGCCGCGCCCTGGCTGGACAAATGCACGACTTCACCATTGCGGGCGATTAATAGCTGGGCATGGGGCAATTTGCCGCTGTCGAGATAGCGCTCCTTGACCAGGACATCGATCCGGGCCAGCCGGGCGCTATCGAAGCCCTGCGATTCCGGCTTGGCGAGTTTCATGACGCTTCCATACCCCGTGTTCGAATCCGCGAAACTCCTATTGCCTTGAGCGCGCCTTGAATCAACACTAGTTCGAACGGGAATCACGTGTTCGGGGACAAACCCGACATTCTACAAGTTGGAGAGATACCGGGTGTCCACCGAACCGATCGTGCCGCTGGACCCGAACTGGCCCGTGCGGCCGCTGGCAGAGATTCATGCCGAGCTAACCGCGCCCGGCGCCAAATTCGAAACCGAGCTGGCCGATATCCGCGGCGTGCAGACGCGGGTGTGGAAGAATGCTCCGCCGACGCTGCGTGTGCTGACCCAGATGGTGCGGGCGTACGGCCCGCGCGAGTTCACCATCTACGAGGACGAGCGCGTCACCTATGAGGCGCATTATCGCGCGGTCTGCCATCTGGCGCACAAACTGACCGAGATGGGCGTGGGCAAGGGCGACCGCGTCGCGCTGGCGATGCGCAACCTGCCCGAATGGCCGGTGATCTTCTTCGCGGGCGTCAGCATCGGCGCGATCCTCGTGCCGCTGAACGCGTGGTGGACCGGGGGCGAGCTCGAATATGCACTCAAGGATTCGGGCGCGAAACTGCTGGTCGTCGATGGCGAGCGGCATGAGCGGCTGAAGCACTGCTACGACAAATTGCCGGCGCTGGAGCGCGTGATCGTCAGCCGCGCCAAGGGGGAAGTCGAGCCGCCGGTAAGCCGGCTCGAAGTGCTGATCGGTAACCCCCGCGACTGGGCGGACCTGCCCGACATCGGCCTCCCCGAGGTAACGATCCTGCCCGACGACGAGGCGACGATCTTCTATACCAGCGGCACCACTGGCAGCCCCAAGGGCGCGCTGGGCACGCACCGCAATTTCGTGACCAACATATTGTCGAGCGGCTTCTCCTCGTCGCGGACCTTGCTGCGCCGGGGCGAGATTCCGCCTGCGGCGCCCGATCACAAGACGACACTGCTGGTGATTCCGCTGTTCCACGTCACCGCGTGCAGCGCGGCGATGATGACGATGATCGCGGCGGGCGGCACGATGATCTTCATGAAGCGCTGGGATCCGGTGCTGGCGATGGCGCTGATCCAGCGCGAGAAGATCAACATGACCGGCGGCGTGCCGACGATCGCCTGGCAATTGCTCGAGCATCCCGAGCGCGCGAACTACGACCTCTCCAGCTTGGAGGCGATCACTTATGGCGGTGCGCCCTCCGCGCCCGAGCTGGTCAAGCGTATCTTCGAGGAATTCGGCGCGCTCCCCGGCAATGGCTGGGGCATGACCGAGACCACCGCGACGGTGACGACCCATTCGGGCGAGGATTACCTCAATCGCCCGACCAGCGCGGGGCCGCCGGTCGCGGTCGCAGAGCTCAAGATCATGGACGTCGAGGCGACCCACGAATTGCCGCCCGGCGAGGTCGGCGAAGTCTGGGCCAAGGGTCCGATGGTGGTGAAGGAATATTGGAACAAGCCCGAGGCGAGTGCCGAGACCTTCGTCGACGGATGGGTGCGCACCGGCGACCTCGGCCGCATTGACGAGGAGGGCTTCCTTTATATCGTCGACCGGGCGAAGGACATCATCATCCGCGGCGGCGAGAACATCTATTCGAGCGAGGTCGAGGACGTGATGTATGCGCATCCGGCGGTGACCGATTGCGCGCTGATCGGCGTGCCGCACCGTTCGCTGGGCGAGGAGCCGGTGGCGGTGGTGCATCTCGCGCCCGGCACCAGCACGAGCGAGGTCGAGCTGCAGGAATGGGTCCGTGCACGGCTGGCGGGGTTCAAGGTGCCGGTGGCGATCCGGTTCGTGCCCGAGACGCTGCCAAGAAACGCCAACGGGAAGATCCTGAAGAAGGATTTGAAGGCTATGTTCGCCGAAGCGGCGGTGTGAGCGCGCCGCCGACGGCTGCCGATATCCGCGACCGTGCTGCGCGAGCAGCTTTTGCCGGGCCGCTCATAACGAACGTGCTGCGGGGTTTGATATCCGAAGCGATCGTCGCGGCAGCGCTCGAGCCCGAGTGGCGCTGGTGCAGTGCCGACTATTCGAGCTGGGACTTCGACCGGGCCGATGGCGTTCGCCTCGAAGTAAAGCAATCGGCGGTTCGGCAGACCTGGGCCAGCGATTCCGCCCCACCTAGCAAGACTTCGTTCGATATCGCCGCGCGAAAGGGGCGATGGGAGGGGGCATCGTGGATCGAGGAGCCTGGGCGTCACGCGCAGATTTACGTCTTCGCGCTCCACGGCGTTGGCGATGAGACGGCGGATCACTGCGATCCCGCGCAATGGGAGTTCTTCGTGGTCCGGGCGAGCGACCTTCCACAAACGCAACGTATCGGCACGGCGGCGCTGCGCCTGATCGCCGTTCCGTGCAGATTTCCTGTGCTCGCCGAAGCCGTCGCCGATTGCGCCGCGAAGATGTGTGACGCCGGCCCTGACAATCGAACCGAAAGATTTGGCGGGTACTATCGGCTTCCGGTTCATATGCGGGGCGGGCGATGGAAGACCAGGATGCGCTGAGCGGCTTGCCGCCCGAGGAGCGTGCGCGGATCGCGGCGCTGCTGGCGGAGCGGGGGGACGATGGCGACGACGCCTGGGTCGAGGAGCCGGTTGGGCCGATCCGTAGGGTGGTGCGGCTGCTGCTTCGCTCACTGTGCCTGGCAGCGGCAGGGGTGATCGGCTGGCATTATTACGCGCTCGCCAGCTTGCCAGATAAGCCGTTCAACGCCGTGTTCGTGCCGATCGGGCTGACCATTGCGTCCGGGCTGGCGGGAATCGTTCTCCTGCTCTGGTTCGACGGCAAGTGGCGGCGGATATTGTTGCTCCTGCTCGGCGGCGGCGCGCTGGCGTTCGCGGGGAACTCGATGCGCTGGGTCGAGTCGTCGCACAGTGGCGTCCACGAATATTGGGCGGGGCTGCCGCGCTCGGCGGTCAAGCTCTCCGGCGATCTTTGCTACCGAATCGATGCCGAAACGTTCGCGCTGGGCGGCGGCCGTGCCGTCTTCACCTATCGGCGCGGCATCTGGCCGAGCAATTTCGGGGAGGCCGAGTTCAGGCGCTATTTCTTCTCCGACCTGCGGATGGCGGCGCGGGCGGACGGGTGGAAGTGCATCGCGCGCGGAGCATGATTCTTGCCAAATTTTGCCAAATCCGCCATGTCGGCATGATGGCTACGATGAACATCTCGCTCCCGGATTCGCTGAAATCCTTCGTCAATCAGAAGGTGGTGGGCTTTGGATATGGCACCAGCAGCGAATATGTCCGGGAGTTGATACGACGAGATCGTGATCGAGATCATTTCCGGCAGATGGTGCTGGACGGGGCCAATTCCGGCGAGGCAGGAGTCGCCGACGATGCTTATTTTGCCGAGCTGAGAGCGCTGGTCCGGGGTATAGCAACGGAGTGAGGCCCAAACCGCTTGCAGTGCTTCCGGCCGCCATACAGGACCCGCGTTCGGCTTTGGTCTATTCTCGACGCGAAGCGGCGAGGCAGTCGCCATCCGATTTATCGAGGCGCTGCAGCGCGGCCCGCTTTCACAAGTCGGTGCCCGCGGATCCGGTGACATTGGCCACCGCGCGGTTCCAGCCGCGCAGGCGCGCCTCCCGGACCTTGCCGTCGATCTTTGGGTCGAAGGTTCTCACCTCGCCCCGCATCCCCGCCGCGTCCTCCAGCCCCGTAAACATCCCGCATCCGACGCCCGCCAGCATCGCCGCCCCCAAGGCGGTGGTCTCCGCGAAGGCGGGGCGCTCTACGGGCACGTCGAGCATGTCGGCAAGGTCCTGCGCGATCCAGTCGTTGGTGACCATGCCGCCGTCGACCCGCAGCCTTGCCCAATCCACCCCGTCGGCGGCGAAGGCGGTCTTGAGGTCGTGGCTCTGGTGCGCCATCGCCTCCAGCGCGGCGCGGACGACATGGGCGCGGCCGGTGCTGAAGCTGAGGCCGGTGATCGCGGCGCGGGCTTCGGGTTCCCACCAGGGCGCACCCAGGCCCGAGAGGGCGGGGACGAGGTAGACGCCGCCATTGTCCTCCACCGAGCGGGCTATGGCCTCAGTCTCGTCTGCGCGCGCGATCAGCTTGAGCGAATCGCGGAGCCATTGGACCAGGCTGCCGGCGACGAACACCGATCCTTCGAGCGCATAGGTCCGGCGGCCGCCGAGTTGCCACAGGCAGGTGACGAGCAGGCGGTTCTTCGAGGTTGGCGGCGTCGTGCCCGCATTGGTGAGGACGAAGGCGCCGGTGCCATAGGTGGCCTTGGTCTCGCCCTTCTGCAGGCAGGCCTGGCCGATGGTCGCGGCCTGCTGATCGCCCGCAAGACCGCAGATCGGGATCGATCCGCCGAACAAGGTGGTCTCGCCGAACTTGCCGGCGCAATCGACGATTTCGGGGAGGGCGTTCCGCGGGGCGTCGAACAGATCGATCAGCCCGTCGCTCCACGCCCCGCTGCCCAGGCCCATCAGCAGCGTGCGCGAGGCGTTGGTCGCATCGGTGATGTGCAGCCCGCCGGTCAGCTTCCACACCAGCCAGCTCTCAATCGTGCCGAGTGCGAGATTGGCACCGGCCTCCTTCAATTGCGGCCAATGCTCCATCGCCCAGGCGATCTTGGTGCCGCTGAAATAGGGATCGAGCAGCAGCCCGGTGCGCGCCTGCACCCCCGGTTCCTCCCCCGCATCGCGCAGCTTGCGGCACAGCGCCGCGCTGCGGCGGTCCTGCCAGACGATCGCGGGGGCGAGCGGCTCGCCGTTGGACTTGTCCCAGAAAGCCAGCGTCTCGCGCTGGTTGGTGATGCCGATCGCGGCGATCTGGTCCGCGCCGCCCGCCTTGTCGACCATCGCCTGGGCACAGGCGAGCGACTTGGTCCAGATCTCGGCGGCGTCATGCTCGACCAGCCCGGGGGCGGGATAGCGCTGGGTCAGTTCGGCCGATTGCGAGCCGAGGACCGCGCCGTCGGGCGCGAACAGCATCGCGCGCGTCGAGGTGGTGCCTTCGTCGATGACCAGCAATTTTTCGCCCATTTCCGCTGATTAGCCGGGATTACATCGGCTGCAAACCGCGCTAGGGTCAGCTCCAGCGAGGGACGGGCAATTGGACGAACCTACCGGCAAGATAAGCGGCGATACTCCCGGCGGCGGCTTTGGCGGCCCCGCGGTTCCGGCTACGCCCGCTCCCGAGCCGGCCAACGAGCATGAGCAGCGCCGCGACCGGCTGATTGCCGCGCTCACCTTGATCGCCGGCATCGGTTTGCTGCTGGCGATGCCGTTCGCGCTGCAGGCGGGGGCGGCGTTCTTCCTGCCGCTCACCGCCGCGATCGTCATCGCCATCGCCCTGGTGCCGATGCTCGAATGGCTCGAACGGCACCGTATCCCGGCGCCGCTCGCCGCGCTCACCTGTGTGCTGATGTTCCTCGTCGCGGCCAATGTCGCGCTGGCATCGATCGTGGTGCCGGCGGCGCAATGGGTGCGCGACCTGCCCAACAAGATTCCGCAGATCCAGAGCAATCTGAAGCCGCTGATCGAATTCTACGCCAACCTCGACGAGTTCGTGAACAAGACGCTGATGAACTTCGCCGCGGCGCCGGTGAAGCAGCCGGTGATCGCCGCCACCCCGCCGCGCTCGCTGCTCGATCTGTTCGCCACCTCGGCGCCGTCGGCGATCCTCGAGATGTTTTTCGGCGTGCTCGTCATCTATTTCTTCCTGTCGGGCTGGACCCGCCTGCGCCGCGGCGCGATCACCAGCCGATCGAGCTTCGGCGGCGCGATGGCAACCGCGCGGGTGATCCAGGACGTGGTCGACGATACCTCGGCCTATCTGGGCACGATCACGATCATCAATCTGACGCTGGGGCTGATCGTCGCGGGCGCGCTGGCGCTGATGGGGATGCCGACGCCGCTGATGTGGGGGGGCTTGGTCGCCTTGCTCAACTATATTCCCTATTTCGGGCCGGTGATCGCGGCGGTGCTGCTCGCGGTCGGCGGGCTGATGTCCTTCCCCGATATCGGCACCGCGCTGCTGCCCGCGGTCGTGATGATCGGCGCGCATCTCATCGAGGCGAATGTGGTGACGCCGCTGGTGGTCGGTCACCGGCTGACGATCAACCCGATCCTGATCCTGATCTCTCTGAGCTTCTGGGGATGGGTGTGGGGCACCACCGGCATGCTGCTGGCGGTGCCTTTGCTGATCATCATCCAGACGGTGATGAACGCCGCGGGCAAGCCCGATATCGCCGGCTTCCTGTTCGAGCACGGCACCCTGGTGCGCGACGGAACCGCGATGCGTTTTCGAAGACCGGGAAGCCGCGACCAATCCGGTTGACAGCCCCTGGAGGCGCGGCTAGTGCCCGCCTCCTCGCTGGTTCAAGCGGGTGTAGCTCAGTTGGTTAGAGCGCCGGCCTGTCACGCCGGAGGTCGCGGGTTCGAGCCCCGTCACTCGCGCCATCGCTTCCATGACAGGCAGCGTAATCGCTTATGGATTTGGCGGCGGACCCGGCGCCGGCTCGGCGGGCGCGTGCATGCGGCTCTCGAACGGCGGAAGCGGCGATCCCGGCTTGGCGACCTGAAAGCCGAATGCGTATTGCTCGCCATACCAGTTGACCGAGATGTTGACGGTCGCCGGCAATTTCCTGGGGGTGAACTTCGTGGTGACGATGCGGCCGGCATAGCTTTCGCCCGGGTCGATGGTCGTGATCTGGAGCGCGTCGGCGCCGATCTCGTCGATCGTCGCATCGAGCGTGTTCTGGATACGGCCGATCGTCAGGCCCGTTCCCGCGACGATCCCCGCCGCCGCGACCTGCCCGCCCGCGCTCGGGACGCTATAGGTGCTGCGGTAGGTGCCACGCGGCGTGCGGAACGTGCTGCGATAGGTGTCGCGCTGGCTCGCCGCGCCAGTGGCGGCAATCGCACCGATCAGCGCCACGCCAAGCTGCGACCAGCGCGCGCGATTCGTCGCCTTCCGCTCGAGGTCGTCGCGCGACAGCAACGTCGCCGGCTTGCCATCGACGAACACCCGGATCGCGCTCAGATCGATCGTCGCCGGCAGCGGCCCGCCGTTGAACAATGCGACGCTGAACGAAAGCCCGCCATGATCGAACGGCAGCGCCTCGATCTGGACCCCGCCGCGTTCGCCATCCAGCGTTACGATCGGCACGCCGCGGGAATAGCGCACTTCCTCCTTGCCGATCTGGAGCGCGTAAATGACAAGCTTCGGGCCCGCCGATGCCGGGCTCGCCAGCATTCCCAGCGCGATCGTCGCGGCAACTAGGCGCATTCTTATCCCCCAAATAGTATTTACGCTATGCGGGGATCATGCCGGGGAGGGGCCCGGCATGCAACTATGGGGGTTTACCGCCAGCGGCCCGTCTCCATCCAGCGCAGCAGCGGCTTGAGCGGCAGGATCCATACCACGCCCAATGTAACGTAGATCAAAGCCTGGATGAGGATCGGCAGCGACCCGATCTGCGCGGAGAAGCTGGCGACGATCACTACCCACACCAGCGCGAGCAGGACGATTGCGAGCGCGCCGGCGGGTTTGCGCCAGGAGGGATCTATTTGTCTGTGTGGCACAGCATGCCCTCCTCGGTGATGACGGCATGCAGGGGAAGGTCCCAGACGTCGGTGGGGATGGCCGGGGCCTGCTGAACCGACCAGGCGACGCCGACGCGCCAGGCATTCTCGTAGCGGGCGAAGGCGCGGTCGTAATGCGCCGCGCCCTGGCCGAGCCGGTTGAGACGCGCGTCGAAGCCTACCAAGGGGGTGAGGATCACGTCGGGGGCGACTTCGGGCCTGGCGGGATCGGGCTGGCGCAGGTTCAGCGGGCCATCGACCAGGGCGTCGCCCGGCACCCAGGCGAGAAAGCGGAGCGGCGTCGAACGGTCGGCCACGAACGGGAGGGCGAGGCGGCAGCCCCTTGCCGCCGCGGCGGCGGCGAGCTGGGCCGGGTCGGCCTCGCTCCCGATCGCGATATAGGCCGCGACGATTTCGCTGCCGGTCAACCGTTCGACGAAGGCGGCGGGGGCCAGAATCGCGCCGTTGGCGGCGGCGGCGAAGCGGTCGCGTTCTGCGCGGAGCCGCGCGCGGAGGGCCAGTTTATCGGGGATCATAGGCGTGCAGGTGGTGGGACCGCCGTGGCCGTTTGCCAGAATATCCTCTGACGCCAAGTACGTCAGGTGGGGACCATATGCAGCAGACCAGGATCTGCACAGGGACAGTCCCCATGGATGATGAATCGCCTCAGGGATAATCGCTAAGGCTCGTACCGGGCAGTGCCCACCGAGGCCTATGTAGGGCGCAAAGCCGCATCAGACAAGGCACTGTGCTCCGGCGGAGGCCGGAGCCTTGGCTGGCCTGCCGATCCGCCAACGCTCCGGCCTTTGCCGGAGCACGGCGAACCACTCAAGCGCCGGCGCTGTCTTCCTCAAGGGCGGCGGCTACCGCTTCCAGCCGGTCGGCGATATTGTCGAGCAGCACCGGCGAAACGCCCGTCGCCGGGTTGCGTTCGGACTCGTCGAGCAGATCGGCGAGGATCAGGCCGAGATAGAGGAGGGTGCGCTCGCCGCTGAGGCCGCCCGAGGCCTGGTTGGCGGTAGGGGCATGGCGCGCCATCAGCGCCTCGAGCCGCTTGATGTGCGGCTCCTCGCCGTCGCGGCAGGCGATGGTGTAGGATCGGCCGGCTAGCGAGAGCGTCACTTCGGCCATCAGTCGCCCTCCGCCGGTTCGCGCGCGATCAGCGTGTCGAGAGACGCCACGGCATCCTCGATCCGTTCGCGCAGCTTGGCGTGGCGGCGGGTGAGGCGCTCGACAGTATAGGCGCGTGCGGTTGCGGCGGCCTCGATGCGGGCAAGCGCGCGTTCGATGCGGTCGTTGGGAGTTTCCGCCATGATGGATGATTAAGCACGGGCACGGCGGGCGGCAAGCGGCAATCCAAACCAGTGCGACCAGCCGGTTGACGCCGCCGCCCATGCGCCCCAAAGGCGTCGCCACGCCAGCCAGGGAAGATCGATGACGGCAAGCTTCACCGATTGCGCCAATGCCATCCGCGCCCTCTCGATGGACGCGGTCGAGGCCGCCAACTCGGGTCACCCCGGCATGCCGATGGGCATGGCCGACGTCGCGACCGTGTTGTTCCAACGCTATCTGAAGTATGATGCCGCCGACCCGAAATGGCCCGATCGCGACCGGTTCGTGCTTTCCGCGGGCCACGGATCGATGCTGATCTATTCGCTGCTCCACCTGACCGGTTATGCGCGGCCGACGATCGACGACATTCGCACTTTCCGGCAGGTCGGCAGCCCGTGTGCAGGGCATCCCGAGAATTTCGAGCTGGCCGGTGTCGAATGCACCACGGGGCCGCTGGGACAGGGGCTGGCGATGGCGGTGGGCATGGCGATCGCCGAGCGGCATCTGAACGCCGGGTTCGGCGATGCGCTGGTCGATCACCGTACCTGGGTGGTCGCGGGCGACGGGTGTCTCATGGAAGGCATCAACCATGAAGCGATCGGGATCGCCGGGCATCTCAAGCTCGGGCGGCTGATCGTGCTGTGGGACGATAACCGCATCACCATCGATGGCGCGGTCTCGCTGTCGAGCTGCGAGGATATTCCGGCGCGGTATGCGGCGACCGGCTGGCATGTCACGCATTGCGATGGTCATGACGAAGCCGACATCGCCCGCGCATTCGATGAGGCGATCACCGATCCACGCCCGTCGCTGGTGCGTTGCCGCACGATCATCGGCAAGGGCGCGCCGAACAAGCAGGGCACGTCGAAGACCCACGGTGCCGCGCTCGGGACCGAGGAGGTTGCCGCCGCGCGTGAGTATCTCGGGTGGAACTATCCGGCGTTCGAAATTCCCGGCGATATCCGCGAGGCATGGCTTAGCGCGGGCAAGCGCGGCGCCGAACCTCATACCGAGTGGAAACAACGGCTTGCAGGCTATCCAAAGGCTGCGGAATTCCTCAACCGGTTCTCCGCCGACGCGCCCGCGCTCGACCTCGGCGACTATCTCGCCGGCCTGATCGCCAGCCCGCAGAAAGTCGCGACGCGCAAGGCGTCCGAGCTGGCTCTCGAGGTGATCAATGCCCAGCTGCCCGACACGATCGGCGGCTCGGCCGATCTTACCGGATCGAACAACACCTTCACCAAGGGACTCGGCACGCTCGATGCCGAGAATTACGGCGGGCGCTACGTCAATTACGGCATCCGCGAGTTCGGCATGGGCGCGGCGATGAACGGCATGGCGCTGCACGGCGGCGTTATCCCCTATGGCGGCACTTTCCTGGTCTTCTCCGATTATGCCCGTCCGGCGATCCGGCTTTCGGCGCTCCAGCAGGCGCGGGTGATCTATGTGATGACCCACGATTCGATCGGGCTGGGCGAGGACGGGCCGACTCACCAGCCGGTCGAGCACATCACCAGCTTGCGGCTGATCCCCAATCTCGACGTGTTCCGCCCGTGCGACGTGGTCGAGACCGCCGAATGCTGGGCGCTGGCGATCGCCAAGGCCGACGGGCCGTCGCTGCTCGCGCTGTCGCGGCAGAACCTGCCGCAACTACGCACCGACGTCAGCGAGAACAAGTGCGCAAAGGGCGGCTACCGCCTGTTCTCGGCGCAAGCGCCGCGCAAGGTGGTGCTGATCGCCACCGGCTCCGAGGTCGAGATCGCCGCGGCGATCCGTGCCGATCTTGAAGCGCAGGGCATCGGCGCCGATGTGGTGTCGATGCCGTGCTGGTCGCGGTTCGATGCGCAGGATGCCGGCTACCGCGCCGATCTGCTCCCCGGTGATGTGCTCAAGGTCTCGATCGAGGCCGGTACCACGCTCGGGTGGGAGCGCTACACGGGGCTGGACAGCCTGCGCTTCGGGCTGGATCGCTTCGGCGCATCGGGCCCCGCGCCCGATCTGTACAAGCATTTCGGACTCACCGCCGCGGCGATCGTGCCGCAGATTCTGGCAAGACTGAAGGACTGAGAGACATGACGAAGGTTGCGATCAACGGGTTCGGACGCATCGGCCGCCTGGTGGCGCGCGCCATCCTCGAGCGCCCCGACAGCGGGCTCGAGCTGGTGACGATCAACGACCTCGCCGACGCCAAGTCGAACGCCTGGCTGTTCTCGCGCGACTCCGTCCACGGCAAATATCCCGGCACCGTCACCGCCGAGGGCGACGATCTGGTCGTCGACGGCAAGCGCATCAAGGTGACCAAGGAGCGCGATCCCGCGAACCTGCCGCATGCCGCCAATGGCGTCGAGATCGTCCTCGAATGCACCGGCTTTTTCACCGACCGTGCGTCGTGCGAAAAGCATATCGCCGCGGGCGCAAAGAAGGTGCTGATCTCGGCGCCTGGCAAGAATGTCGACCTGACCGTGGTGTTCGGCGTCAACCACGACAAGCTCGAGGCGGGCCACACCATCGTCTCGAACGCATCATGCACGACGAACTGCCTCGCCCCGGTCGCCAAGGTGCTGAACGACGCGATCGGCATCGAGCGCGGCTTCATGACCACGGTCCACGCCTATACCAACGACCAGAAGATCCTCGACCAGATCCATGACGACCTGCGCCGCGCCCGCGCCGCCGCGATGAGCATGATCCCGACCACCACCGGCGCTGCCCGCGCGGTGGGCGAAGTGCTGCCCGAGCTAAAGGGCAAGCTCGACGGTTCGGCGATCCGCGTGCCCGTGCCCGACGGCTCGCTGATCGACCTGACCTTCACGCCCAAGCGCGACACGACCAAGGAAGAGGTCAACGCGATCCTCAAGGCGGCGTCGGAGAGCGGTCCGCTCAAGGGCGTGCTCTATTATTCGGACGAGCCCCTGGTTTCGATCGATATCGTCCATACCCCGGCTTCGTCTACCATCGACAGCCTCGAGACGACGGTGATGGACGGCAAGCTCGTCCGCGTGGTCAGCTGGTACGACAACGAATGGGGCTTCTCGAACCGCATGGTCGACACCGCGAGCGCGATGGCGAAGCTGGCGGCGAAGCTGGGGTGACCGGGCGGCTCGCCGGGATCGCCCGCCACGGCCGTCCGCGCGGCCCGATGGAAGTCATCGACGCGGCCGACGTGACGGTCGAGATGGGCATCCAGGGCGACTTCCGCGGCTGGATCAAGCCCGGCGGCAAGGGCAAGCGCCAGGTCACGCTGATGGAGGCGAGCGACTGGGCGGCGGCGATGGACGAAGTCGGCCATTCGATCGAATGGCAGCATCGCCGGGTGAATTTGCTCGTAGAGGGCTTCGACTTGCCGCAGACCGAAGGCGCGCTGCTGCGGATCGGCGCGGACGTGGTGCTCCGCGTAACCGTCGAATGCGATCCGTGCAGCCGCATGGAAGAAGTGGCCGAGGGGCTGAAGGCCGCGCTGACGCCCGATTGGCGCGGCGGGGCATGCGCGCGAGTGATCGCGGGCGGGCATATCGCCGTTGGCGACGAAATCAGGATCGAAGCATGAGCAGAGCGTTCAAGACCCTCGACGATATGGGCGAGATCACCGGCAAGCGCGTATTGGTCCGCGAGGATCTGAACGTGCCGATGGCCGACGGCGCCGTAACCGACGACACCCGGTTGCGCGCTGCCGTCCAGACCGTCGCCGAGCTGGCGGATCGCGGCGCTATCGTCGTGATCCTCGCGCATTTCGGGCGTCCCAAGGGGATGCGCAATCCGACGATGAGCCTGTCTTTGGTCACGCGTCCGTTTTCGCAGGTGCTGGGGCGGCAAGTGCGCTTCATCGACGATATGGATGCGGGCGACGCGGTGAACATGATGCAGCCCGGCGACATCGGCATCCTTGAGAATACCCGCTTCGATCCGGGCGAGGAGAAGAATGCGCCCGAGACGATCGACCGGCTGGCGGCGCTGGGCAATTTCTACGTCAACGACGCCTTCTCAGCCGCGCACCGCGCGCATGCCTCGACCGAGGGCCTTGCGCACGCGCTGCCCGCCTTCGCCGGCCGCCAGATGGAGGCCGAGCTCGACGCGCTCGACAAGGCGCTGGGCAATCCCGAGCATCCGGTTGCGGCGGTGGTGGGTGGGGCGAAGGTCTCGTCCAAGCTAGACGTGCTCAAGCATCTGGTGGTGAAGGTCGATCATTTGATCATCGGCGGCGGCATGGCCAACACCTTTCTCGCCGCGCGGGGCGTGGATGTCGGCAAGTCGCTGTGCGAGCATGACCTGACCGGCACCGCCGAGGAAATCCTCGACGCCGCCGACCGGGCGAATTGCACGGTGCATCTGCCGTATGACGTGGTGGTGGCGAAGGAGTTCGCGGCCAACCCGCCGAGCCTGCGCACCGTCAACGTCCACGAAGTCGCAGCCGACGAGATGATCCTCGACGTCGGCCCCGCCGCCACCGAGGCGCTGGCAGACGTTCTCAAGACCTGCCGCACGCTCGTCTGGAACGGCCCGCTCGGCGCGTTCGAGACTCCGCCGTTCGATGCCGCCACGGTCGCGCTGGCCAAAACCGCCGCGGCGCTGACCAAGGAAGGCTCGCTCGTCTCGGTCGCCGGGGGCGGGGACACGGTCGCCGCGCTCAACCAGGCGGGGGTTGCGGACGACTTCACCTTCGTGTCGACTGCCGGCGGCGCTTTCCTCGAATGGATGGAAGGCAAAGAGCTTCCGGGCGTGGCGGCGCTGGCCCGCTAGGGCTTTTCGTTGAGCAGCGGCACCAATAGCCGGTTGAGCGCATCGAGATCGAACGCGCCCGCCTTAGCGTAACGTACCACGCCCTTGCGATCGATGATGAAGTTGGTCGGCACGCCCTTCATCACGCCGTACGGCCCCTTGATCTTGCGCACGGCAGGAATGTTGAGGTGCTCGAACAGCTTCTTCAGCCGGTTATTGGACACAGAATCTTCGGTCGCGATGGCGTATACGCGCAGGCCGTTCTTCTGGCGCAGCTTGTAATAGATGTCGAGCGTCGGAAGCTCGTCGCGGCACGGCACGCACCAAGTCGCCCAGAAATTGAGCACGACGACGTTGCCACGCAACTCCTCCAGCTTGACCTTGCTGCCGTCGAAAAGCGTCAGCTCGAAGTTCGGTGCCATCTCGCCGATCACCGGCTTTGGCGCCGCGCTGGCCAGCGTCAACGGCAGCACCGCCAGCGCGAGCAGCCGCAATACGAACGACGATAGGAATTTCATAAGCTTGCCCCCGACTGATGCCAGCGTGCAGGGCCACCCGGGATCCGTCAAGCAGCCGGGCTACGCCCGCGCGGAGAGTGATCGGCTGCGCCACTCACAGTAATCGTCATAACCTGCCGCAAGTTGCGGACCCTTCCGATGTGCGTGGTGTTGAGCCGACATCATCACAGGGAGGGCAGCACATGGCGACCAAGAAGATTCCGGCCCGCAACGGCGGCGAGACGCACCAGACTGCCGGCAGCGACGGCGCGATACTGACGACGAACCAGGGCATCCCGGTCTCGGATAACCAGAACCAGCTCAAGAGCGGCCCGCGCGGTCCGGTGCTGCTCGAGGATTTCGTCCTCCGCGAGAAGATCTTCCACTTCGATCACGAGCGCATTCCCGAGCGGATCGTCCACGCCCGCGGTTCGGCCGCGCACGGCTTCTTCGAAGCCTATGAGGACCTCTCCGACATCACCCGCGCCGACCTGTTCAGCGAAAAGGGCAAGCGCACCCCGGTGTTTACGCGCTTCTCGACCGTCGCCGGCGGCGCCGGATCGGTCGACACCCCGCGCGACGTGCGCGGCTTCGCGGTGAAGTTCTACACCCAGGAAGGCAATTGGGACCTGGTCGGCAATAACATCCCGGTGTTCTTCATCCAGGATGCGATCAAATTCCCCGACCTGATCCATTCGGTGAAGATGGAGGCCGACAAGGGCTATCCGCAGGCGGCGTCGGCGCACGACACCTTCTGGGACTTCATCTCGCTGATGCCCGAATCGACCCATATGATCATGTGGGCGATGAGCGACCGCACCATCCCGCGCACGCTGCGGACGATGGAGGGCTTCGGCATCCACACCTTTCGCATGGTCAATTCCAAGGGCAAGTCGACCTTCGTCAAGTTCCATTGGAAGCCGAAGCAGGGCGTCGCCTCGACCTGCTGGGACGAAGCAGTCAAGATCGCCGGCGCCGACCCCGATTTCCAGCGCCGCGACCTGTTCGAAGCGATCGACCGCGGCGATTTTCCCGAATGGGAGCTGGGCATCCAGGCGTTTGACGAGGCCTTCGCGGACTCGCTGCCGTTCGACGTGCTCGATCCGACCAAGATCATCCCCGAGGAATTGCTGCCGGTTCGGATCATCGGGCGGATGGTGCTCGATCGCTACCCCGACAATTTCTTCGCCGAGACCGAGCAGGTCGCCTATTGCCCGGCGAACGTGGTGCCGGGGATCGATTTCACCAACGACCCTTTGCTGCAGGGCCGATTGTTCTCCTACCTCGACACCCAGCTCAAGCGGCTGGGCTCGACCAATTTCCACCAGATCCCGATCAACGCGGCCAAATGCCCGGTGATGAATTTCCAGCGCGACGGGCATATGCAGATGGCGGTGCCCAAGGGCCGCGCCAATTACGAGCCCAATTCGCTGAGCGATGTCGGCGAGGAAGGCGGGCCGCGCGAGTGCCCGATGAAGGGATTCACGACCTTCCCGGCGCAGAATGGCGAGGGCGAGCAAGGGGACAAACTCCGCATCCGGCCGGAGAGCTTTGCCGATCATTACAGCCAGGCGCGCATGTTCTTCCGTTCGCTTGCCGGCCCCGAGCAGGCGCATCTGGCGTCGGCCTTGGTGTTCGAGCTTTCCAAGGTGGGGCTGGCGCATGTCCGCGTGCGGATGATGGGCAACCTCGTCAACGTCGATCCCGATCTCGCCAAGCGGGTGGCGGACGGTCTGGGCATGCCGCTTCCCAAGGCCAACCCGAGCGCCGCGCCGGTGCAGGACATGGATACCTCGCCTGCGATCCGCATCATCGAAGGACCGTTCGATCTTCCCACGATCAAGGGCCGCTCGATCGGAATATTGATCGCCGATGGCACCGACGCGGCAGGATTGGAAACCCTGACTTCGGCGATTGGCGATGCCGGTGGCCGCCCCGTGCTGGTCGCTCCCAAAGTGGGCGGCGCGAAACTTTCGGACGGCAGCAAGATGCCCGCCGATCTGCAGCTGGCGGGCGGACCTTCGGTGTTGTTCGACGCGGTCGTCGTGCTGCTCTCCGAAGCCGGCACCGCTTCGCTCCTTAACGAAGGCGCTGCCGTCCAATGGGTGATGGACGCCTTCGGCCATTGCAAGGCGATCGGGCACACGCCCGAGGCGCAGGCCCTGCTCGACAAGGCGGGGGTCGTCCCCGACGCGGGGGTGGTGCCGGCCGACAAGGGCTATGTCGCCGCCGCCGGCAAACGCTATTGGGATCGCGAACCCAAGGTGCGGACGCTCGCATAGCGAGTGGGGCGGGTCACGGTGCCATGCGATGTTGATCGCGGCACCGTGCCGCTGCCTATCTGCTGGCTAACCGACGGGGGGTAAATACGGCGCCTGCGTCGGCAGCCGCGCGATCGCTGGCGGCGCGTGCCCGCAGCCGAGCGGGCTCGAGCCATTCCATGCTTGGATGGACGGCCGGCTTGAAGTCCGTATTCTCGAATCCCGCAAGCGGAAGAACCCGGCTCGGGATGCCACTTCGGAAGGTGTTTCCCATCCAGTGAATGCGGTCGGCACCCTTATACCGGAAATGAATTCCGACGCGAAAGGTGTAGACGAAATCGGGACTGTAAGAGAGATCAAGCCGGAGTTCCTCGGGCTCCTTTGGCGCGAGGCGGAAATAATCGATGCCGCTTCTCAGCTCGCCCGTGGCGGAATCGATTAGCGGCGCGAATTGATACCCGGTCTGCGGAAGCAGCACGCCGGCGAAGTGACGCAACTCGCCGCCATCACCGCGTTCACCGTGATAAATCGCAGCGATATTGCCTCCGATCGGCTCAATTCGAAGGACATCGACGACAAGGTAGGGCGCGAATTGAACATATTCGCTGTCCGCCATGGACTTGACGGAAAAGCCCAGCACTGGAATTTCCCCGAAGGCCGCGGGAACATTCGCTTCGATCCATTCCAGCGATTTTCCCATATGTTCTCTCGGGAAAACGACATTGTCGAGGCTGTTGACCTCGGCATGCGAGCTGATCGGATCGAATTGCTCGGGCTCGGCCGCCGGCGCAAGCGCGCCGACTGTATTTTCGACGCGGTCCATGGAGGCTTGCATCGTCTGCGTGGTTTCCGCGTCCTTGACGGCATCCATCTGATCCACCGCAAAGGTGAAAAAGGAGAAGCCCAGTCCGAAGATTCCGATCAGCGCGAAGATGCCGGTAGCCAATGGATGACGTCCGCACATCTCGATGAACGATCTGATCTTGCTGCCGGTTGAGGCCGCACTCTCGGCCGGCGGCGGTGCTCCATCCTCCATCGCGTTCCCCCTCGATAGACTCGTATCATGACGATAGCAGATCGACTATGCGGCGCGATACTGGACCAGTGGACCGGTGAAACGACCCGTCACCGTTGTCAGGCTTCCGCGCCGCACCATCGCTGTTTAGGGACCACGACAACCGAGCGAATCAGGGGACCCCGATGACCATCACGCCCGCCGTCAAAGCCATTCTCGCCGATTACGAGTCCGACAATCCCGGCGTGAAGGGCAACCTTGCCCGCATCCTGATGCAGGGCAAGCTGGGCGGCACCGGCAAGTTGATCATCCTGCCGGTCGATCAGGGTTTCGAGCATGGCCCGGCGCGCAGCTTTGCGGTCAATCCCGACGCCTATGACCCGCACTATCACTATCAGATGGCGATCGACGCGGGGCTGAGCGCCTATGCCGCGCCGCTCGGGATGCTCGAGGCGGGGGCGGGGACCTTTGCGGGGCAGATCCCGACGATCCTCAAGTGCAACAGCTCGAACAGCTGGGCGTCGAGCGCCAACCAGGCGCTGACCGGCGGGGTGGATGACGCGCTTCGGCTCGGCTGTTCGGCGATCGGCTTCACCATCTATCCGGGCTCCGAAGATGTGTTCGACATGATGGAGGAGATCAAGGAACTCTCCGCCGAAGCCAAATCGGTCGGCATTCCCACGGTGCTGTGGTCGTATCCGCGCGGCGGCATGCTCCCCAAGTCGGGCGAGCTGGCGCTCGATGTCGGCGCCTATGCCGCGCACATGGCGGCGCTAATGGGCGCGCATATCATCAAGGTGAAGCTGCCCAGCGACCATATCGAGCAGAAGGACGCCAAGCCCGCCTATGAGGGCACCGACTGGTCGGCGCAGTCGGACCGGGTGAAGCATGTCGTGAAGTCGTGCTTCAACGGCCGCCGCATCGTCGTCTTCTCGGGCGGCGCCGCCAAGGGCGAGGATGCGGTGTTCCAGGACGCGCGCGACATTCGCGACGGAGGCGGCAACGGATCGATCATCGGCCGCAACACCTTCCAGCGCGCGCGCCCCGATGCGCTGGCGATGCTCGACAAACTGGTCCGCATCTACAAGAACGAGGAATGATCGCACGCCGCCCCATCCTCGCCGGCCTCGCCTTGGCGATGCTCGGCGGGCGGGCATTTGCGTTTGGGAGACCGGCGATGGAAGAGATCGACCTCTTTGGCATGATCGGCAAGATCACCGCGGCGCCGGGCAAGCGGGACGCGCTGATCGCGCTGCTGACCGAGGGGACGGCGGGCATGCCCGGCTGCATCTCCTATGTCGTCGCCGAGGACCGGGCGAACGCGGATGCGATCTGGGTCACCGAAATCTGGACGACCAAGGCCCATCACGAGGATTCGCTGAAGCTCCCCGCGGTGCAGGCGGCGATCGCCAAGGGCCGCCCGATGATTGCCGGGTTCGAGACCAGCGCCGAGACGCGCCCGGTGGGTGGCCACGGGATGACGCCGGAGAATTGACGCGCGGGGAGCATTGCGATGGACGCCTGGCAGCTAGTGGACACCTATATCGCCGGGCATCTGCTGGGCGAGGATCCGGCGCTGGAGGCGGCGCTCGCCGCCAATCACGCCGCGGGCCTTCCGCCGATCGATGTCTCGGCGATGCAGGGCAAAATGCTTCACCTGTTCGCGCGCATGGCCGGGGCGCGGCGAATCCTCGAAGTCGGCACGCTGGGCGGTTATTCGACGATCTGGCTGGCGCGCGCCTTGCCGAAGGATGGCAGGCTGGTAACGCTGGAGATCGATCCGCATCATGCCGAGGTTGCCCGCGCCAATATCGCCGCCGCCGGGCTGGCCGACAGGGTCGAGGTCCGCACCGGCCCCGCGGTCGATACCCTCGCGGCGCTGGAGGCCGAAGGGGCCGAACCGTTCGATCTGGTCTTCATCGACGCCGACAAGCCGACCAACACCGCCTATCTGCGCGCCGCCATCGCGCTGTCGCGGCCGGGCACGACGATCGTCGTCGACAACGTCGTCCGCGAGGGCGAAATCCTCGATCCCGCTAGTTCGGACGACCGGGTGCAGGGTACCCGGCGCCTGTTCGAGATGCTTGCCGCCGAACCGCGGATCGACGCGACCGCGATCCAGACCGTGGGCGCGAAGAAGTGGGACGGGTTCGTGCTGGCGATCGTCGGCTGATCAGCGCCCGCCGGCGAATTCGAAGTGAAAGAGATAGCCGCCTGGCGGCAACGGCGTGCCGAGCCTTTTGGCTGGCGTAGCGTCGCGAAGCGTGAGTTTGCCGTCGGCGACGCGCACCGGCTCGCCCATGACCATATCCACCCGCCGCTTGCCGCGCCCGGTGGTGACTTCGACGCGAACCACCAGCCGTCCGCTCCATACGCAACTGACGTCGTCAGGGCACAGGCTATTCTCGATAACCGCAATCGGGCGGACGATCGGACCGCCGACACGCGCGGTCTGGCCGATCCGCGCCGTTCCTTCGGGATTGCGCCCACCGGCCGTTCCGGGGGTAGCGCACATGGCGAGCAGCAAGGGCACGGCGAGGCGAAGCAGAGTCTGCATGCCGCTGATCGTGCCTCAGCGGTGATGCATGTGCAATGAACGCCAACTATCTTCCGCGCAGGCGACGCGTTAGGGGGCGCCCATGACTATCGATGAAGATCCCCTCGGCCCGCTCGATCCCCAATTTGCGGCGCAGTTCGTGCGCGATATGCGGCGCCCGCCGTGCCAGCTCTATCTGGTGTCGCCGCTCGACGTGGACGGCGGCTTTCCCGAGCGGCTCAAGCGCGCGCTGGGGGCGGGGCAGGTCGCGGCGTTCCAGTTTCGGGTGAAGGGTGTCGACCAGCATGAGGCCGCGCGGCTTGCCGAGCCGCTCCAGCGCATCTGCGGCGATCATGACGTCGCGTTCCTGGTCAACGACGATGTCGGGCTCGCCCGGCGGCTTGGCGCCGATGGCGTGCATCTCGGGCAAGGCGACGGCGATCCGCGCGAAGCGCGCGCACTGCTTGGCCCGGAGGCGCAGATCGGCATCACCTGCCACGACAGCCGCCACCTCGCGATGGAAGCGGGCGAGGCGGGGGCGGACTATGTCGCGTTCGGCGCCTTCTACCCGACCAGCACCAAGGAAGTGCACCACTATCCCGATCCGTCGATCCTGTCATGGTGGTCCGCCTTGTTCGAGATTCCCTGCGTCGCGATCGGCGGGATCACCATCGAGAATGCCGCGCCGCTGGTGAAGGCGGGGGCGGATTTCCTCGCGGTATCGAATGCCGTTTGGGGCGGAGACGAGGAAGCGGCGGTAAAGGCGTTCGGGGCGCTGCTGCGCTAGAATCAGGCCAAGGGAAATGACACCTAAGGCGCGCGAGCCACACAAAAACAGGAGAAGGCCGCGTGAGGGGCGCTGATGTTGCGATCATAGCTGCCGTGGCTCTATCCGTGCCCGTATGGATTTATAGCGTACGTCAGCAGTGGTCAGGTACCGGTTCGACGGCACGGATGCTGGCATCAGGTTGCGTATTTATCGCGATCATCCTGACGGGCATGTTTGCCGCGTATCTGCTCGGCTAATGGAAACCGGGACACTGCGGAAGTTGACACTAAATAGACACTGGTCCGCATGTTTCAGCGCAGGTCCAACATTGCAAGGCCCGGTCAGGCCTGATTGAAAACCCTTGGATTAGAAACGGTTGCGGCGCGCGCGGATATCCTCCTTCGCGCCGCCAGCTTGGCGTCGCGCACTATGTAGCTGGCGTTGGCGAAGCTCCAGCCGCCGCCATATAGGCGAGCGTCGCGAGCGCGACCGCAAGCACGAGGACCAGAATCGAGATCAGGTTCCGCGAGGGCGAACCGAGCGCGTTTTTCGCATCCATGAATATACGTCGCATCGCAACATGAGGTGCAGGGCGGCGAAACATGTGTCCAGCGCCGAGGGATACAAGCGGCGCCGGCAATCGTTGTCGTAGCGATATGGTGTTGCAGGAGCTTGATGTGGTTCGGAAATTCTGCGGTGGTGTGATTTGTCTCGCAGCTGCGTCTGCTGGTCCCGCTTATGCGCAGGGGCCGGGAACCTCCGGCAAGCCGCCGATCGATATGACCATCCTGCATGCGCAGGTAATCCTCGACCACCTCGGTTTCGCGCCGGGGATATTGGACGGTCGCGAGGGGCGTTCGCTGGTCGCAGCGCTCAAGGGCTTTCAGCAAACCCGCAATTTGCCCAAAACAGGCGAACTCGATCCGCGCACGCTCTCGGCGCTCTATCCGTATCGCGCGTTGCGTCCGACCAAGAAATTGGCGCTGACCCCGGATGCGCTGGCCGGGCCGTTCGTCAACCCATTGCCCAAGGATCCGGTGGAGCAGGGCAAATTGCCGTCGCTCGCCTATCGCGGGCCGATGGAGAAGCTTGCCGAGATGTACCACACCACCCCCGATGTGCTGCGCGAGTTGAACGATCCGGCCGCCCTGCTGCGCCCGGGCACGGTGCTGACCTTCCCCAACGCGCTGCCCGCGTCGCGCGACTATCCCGCCGATCTCGATGCCGATTGGCGCGCGACGCTCAATGCGCTGAATGTCGATGCCAATCAGCCGACGGCGAAGCGGCTGGTGGTCGATAAATCGGAACGCACGCTCAGTGTGTATGACGCCGACGACCGCCTAGTCGCGTTGTTCAGCGCGACGATGGGCAGCAGCCACGACCCGCTGCCGATCGGTTCGTGGAAGGTGCAGGGCGCCGATTACAATCCGAAGTTCAGCTATAATCCGAAATTGTTCTGGGACGTGAGCGACAGCAAGGAGAAGGTGCTGCTCCCCGCCGGGCCCAATGGTCCGGTCGGCGTCGTCTGGCTCGATCTCAACAAGCCGCATTACGGCATCCATGGCACCCCAGAGCCGCAGACGATCGGCCGCAGCGAGAGCCACGGCTGCATCCGCCTGACCAATTGGGATGTCGCCCGCCTGGCGCTGATGGTGAAGCCGGGCACCGTGGCGGTGTTTCAGGAGTGACGCGATGAGCAGTGTTGCCTGGGGCGCCGGGGCCGCATTGGTCGCGCTGGTCGTGGTGGCCGGTTCGATGGTGCACATCGTTCCGCCCGACGCCACGCCCGCCCCGGTGCCGGTCGTCAAGCCTTCGCCGGCCGCCGCGGTGGTCACGCCGGGAACGCCGGCGATCGTCGCGCAGCAGCCCGGCCAAACCCTCGAGGGTGCCCCGGTCACGCTTGCCGAGCATCCGCCGCTCACCATCCCGGTGCAGGGCATCGCGCGCAACAAGATCGTCGATACCTGGGGACAGGCGCGCGGCGGCGGCACGCGGCCGCATCATGGCACCGACATCATGGCGGCAGGCGGCACGCCGGTAATCGCGGCGGCGGACGGCACTGTCGAGAAGCTCTTCTTCAGCAACGGCGGCGGGGGCATCTCGCTGTACGAGCGCTCGCCCGACCGGCTCTGGCAATATTATTATGCGCATCTCCAGTCGTACGCGGTCGGCGTGCATGAGGGGCAGATCGTCCATGCGGGCGAATTGCTCGGCTATGTCGGCGACACCGGCAACGCCGGGACGGGCAATTTCCATCTCCATTTCGGCATGTCGCGGATGGTGCCCAGCGAAGGCTGGTGGAAGGGGGCGCCCGTCAACGCCTATCCGCTGCTTGCGGGAAAGGACGCTGGAGGCTAAGGGCCGCGCTCGCTCTTTCTCAGCTTACAGGTCTCGATCCATGAAGATCAGCGGTGTCGAAATTCGCCCCGGCAACATCATCGAATATGAAGGCGGCATCTGGCGTGCGGTGAAAACCCAGCACACCCAGCCCGGCAAGGGCGGCGCATACATGCAGGTCGAGATGAAAAACCTCATCGACGGCCGCAAGAACAATGTCCGTTTCCGCTCCGCCGAGACGATGGAAAAGGTGCGGCTCGACACCAAGGATTTCCAGTTCCTGTTCGCCGAGGGCGACGCGCTGACCTTCATGGACAAGGAAACCTACGAGCAGATCACGCTGCCGCGCGACTTGCTCGGCGACGCCGCGGCGTTCCTGCAGGACGGGATGGACGTGGTGATGGAGCTTTGGGAAGAGCGCCCGATCTCGGTGCAGCTGCCCGACACGATCGAAGCGTTGATCGTCGAGGCCGATGCGGTGGTGAAGGGGCAGACGGCATCGTCGTCGTTCAAGCCGGCGGTGCTCGAGAATGGCGTCCGCGTGATGGTTCCGCCGCATATCGGCGCCGGCACCCGGATCGTCGTCGACGTCTATGAGCAGAGCTACGTGCGGCGGGCGGATTGATCCTCTGATGGTATCGCACTCCGGCCTTCTCACCGTCATGGACCGCGCCGCGCGCAAGGCCGCGCCGCGCCTGCGCCGCGACTTCAACGAGGTCCAGCAGCTTCAGGTCAGTCGCAAGGGCCCCGCCGACTTCGTGTCCATGGCCGACAAACGCTCCGAAGAGACGATTATCGCGGAGCTGCGCCACGCGCGGCCCGATTGGGGCATACTCGCCGAGGAAGGCGGTTCGATCGAGGGCGATCCGGACAAGCCGCGCTGGATCATCGATCCGCTCGACGGCACCTCGAACTTCCTCCACGGCATCCCGCATTTCGCGATCTCGATCGCGGTCGAGGACCCGCACGGTCCACAGGGAAAGCCGGTGATCACCAGCGGGCTGGTCTATCAGCCGCTGACCGACGAGAGCTTCTGGGCCGAGACCGGGCGCGGCGCCTGGGTGCAGAGCCAGCGGCTGCGCGTCTCGGCGCGGCGCGATCTGGCGGATTCGCTGATCGCGACCGGTATCCCGTTTCTCGGCCATGGCGATTTCGCGCAGTGGAGCCGGATTTTCGGCGCGGTTGCGCCCGAAGTCGCGGGCATCCGGCGGTTCGGTGCGGCGTCGCTCGACCTTGCCTGGGTCGCTGCGGGGCGGTTCGACGGCTATTGGGAATCGAACCTCCAGCCGTGGGACATCGCGGCGGGGATGATCCTGGTGAAAGAGGCCGGCGGTTTCGTCACCGATTTCCGTGGCGGCGACCAGCCGATGATCCGCAACGAGTTCCTCGCCGCGAACGACGTGCTCCATTCGAAGCTGCACAAATTGGTGGCCGGCGCGCTGCGCTAACGCAGCGCGGTGTTCATCTTGGCGACGTTGGCCGAGCCCGAGTTCTGTTGGATCAGCGCGATGTTGGGCGTGACCGGCAGTTCGCGGCGCGAGATCAGCACCGATCCCGCGCTGACCGCGAAATCCCTGCGCGACAGCAGGTAGCCGCCCGCCTCGGCCGCGCCTCTGAGAACGCGGCTGTGCGGATAGGCATATTCGTTCTTCTCGAACACCGCGACCACGCCGCCCGCGCCGATCCGGTCGAGCACGGTGCGCGCCGCGGCGGGGTTGGTAGCGGTCAGCGTGTAGCCGTTGCCCATGAAATCGCTGGTCGAAAGCCATTGCGACGCGCGGCTCACCCAGATGCGCCTTGCGCCGTTATCGGCATGCGCGGCCGCCGCGATGATCGCGCCTTCGCCGCCCGCGCGCCCGTCGACCAGCCACAGCCCGCCCTCGCGCGCCATCTGCCGCGCTAGTGCCGGGGCGCCGACATCGGGCTTGGGCGGGAGCGTCCATAATGCCAGCAGGGCAGGGGCCAGCGCGAGCGCCCCGACCGCGACGCCCGCGTAGCGCTGCACTTTGCCCGCGCGGGCGAGCGCCATAAGGCCGAACCCGGCGAGCGCGACCAGCCACGGCAGGAGCGGGGTGATGTAGCGCGGTTCGAGCGCGGCGGGCACGATCGACTGGAACAGCAAGGTCGCGGCCACCACCGCGATCGCCAGCCGCGCGATCCGCGATTCCTCGGGCCGCAGCGCGCCGAACGCCGATGCCGCGCCGATCAGCGCCAGCGCGACGCCGCCGATCCCGACATTGCCGAGGATCGCCCACCAGTTCGCCGAGATCGCGAGGCCGGCATATTCCAGCCCCGGCGCATAATTGAACCCGCCCGCGGAGATCTTGAACGAAATCCAGTACCAGGGCGCGACCACCGCCAATGTCGCCAGCGCGGCGACCCACAGCGCGGGGCGCTTGAGCAGCCGCCAGCGCCCGGTCAGCGCGATATCGATTGCCGGGACCAATGCGATCAGCGCGCCGTTGCCCTTCACCAAAGGCGCGGCGGCGGCGAAGGCGGCGAACAGCAGAAATCGCCACCAGCGCGGATCGTCCGACGCTTTCGCCCATGCGATCGCTCCGCACGCCACCACCAGCGCCACCGGCTGATCGAGCAACAGATAGCGCCCGCCGTCCACCACCAACGGGAGCAGGACATAGGCTAGCCCCAGCGCCAGCCCGAGCCGCCGCTGCCCGATCCGATCGAAAACCCAAACCACCGCGCCCGCCGGCAATCCCGCCACGAATGCCGCGAGCAGCAGCGCGCCCAGCGGATCGGGCCGGAACATCGCGAACAGTGGCGCCTGAAGCATGTACCAGCCCGGCGGCCAATGCCCGATCGTCAGCCGGGGGAAGTGGGCATAATAGTCTTGCGCGAACGCCATCGGCGCGGGCAAGCCCGCCCGAATCCAGTCGCCGAGGAACAATGCGTTGACGTAATGCCCGCCCTCGTCCGGCCCGATCAGGCTTGGCGACAGCCCACCGGTGATCCACGCCACCAACAGCGCGATCACGCCGAAAATGATGGCGGCGGAGAGCGGAAACGGCAAGAAAAGGCGCAGGCGCATGGCGCGGCTCTAACGGCGAGGGCTTAGGAAATGGTGGATTTGCCGATCGGGCGCGCACTTGGACTGGCGGCGGCGATGCTGCTCGCGGGCTGCGCGACGGGCCGGGCGGCGCCACCGCAATCGGGCAGCGCCATGCGCGAGGCGATGCGCAGTGCTATTGCGGCGGGCGACCGCCCCGCGCTCACCCGCGCCGCCGTGATGCTCGCCCGGATGGACGGCGGCATGTCGGACCGCACCTTCGGCAGCTTTGCCGCGCTGCTCGATGAGCCCACGTTGCGCGCGGAACATGCCGGCCGCCTCGAGCAGCCCGGCGGACGCGTCGAAGCGCTACGCCGCTGGTATCGCGCCAATGCCACCGTCCTAAGCTACGGCGCCCCGTCACCGGTCACCGAGGTCCCTGCCGAATTCCGTCTGGTCGAAGGACTGGCCTATGACGCCGTTACCCGCCGCCTGTTCGCGGGCACTGTAATCGAGGGACGGCTCGCCTATCGCGACAAAGGCGTGTGGCACGAAGTCCCGATCGACTTCCCGCGCGGTGGCCTGTTCGGCATGGCGATCGACGCCAAGCGGCGGCTGCTGTGGATCGGCACCGGCGCGGTTGCTGAAACCGGGGTACGCGACGATCCCATGGCCGGGCTGATCGCGGTCGATCTGGATGGGCTGAAGGTCGTGCAGCGCATCCGCTTGCCCGGCGACAAGCCCGGAGTCGTCGGGGACGTCACGGTAGGCCCGGACGGCACCGTCTACGCCAGCAACAGCGAATCGGGCGCGATCCATCGCTACCGGCCGGGCGAGGCGGGGATGGTGGACGTGGTTCCACCCGGGCATTTCAGCAATCCGCAGGGCATGGCGTTGTCGCGCGATGGCCGAAATCTCATCGTCGCCGAGTATCACAGCGGGCTTTGGGTCGTCCGCCTGCGTGACGGGCGGGTGACGCCGATTGCCGTCGATCACCCGGCAATGCTCGACGGGATCGACGGGCTCGTGAAGGTGCCGGGAAGCGATACCCTTCTTGCCACGCAGAACGGCACCGCGCCACGCCGCATCCTGAGGCTCACCCTCTCGCCGAATGGCGCTCGCGTCGCGCAAATCCAGGTGCTTCAGGTGCTGCCCGCACAGGCCGGCGATCCGACCCTCGTCACGCTTGCCGGTCACGATCTGTGGTTCGTCGGCGACGGCCAATGGGAGCGCTATGGCCCCGGCGGAAAGCCGCGCGGCGATAAGGCTCCAGGCCCGACTCCGATCCTCGCCATCGGCCTCGATGCATTGCGATGATCCATCGGCTTTTTGCGAGTCATTCTCAAGGCTTCAAACCGTTGCTTCACCGGCTTCCCGGTCCTAAAGCCACCTCAGATTCCGCACTCGCGAGAAGAGCCCTTGGTAGTCCTGTCAGAATATCTGCCGATCCTGCTGTTCCTCGGGGTGGCGTTCGCTTTGTCGACCGCCTTCGTGGTGCTGCCGATGGTCGTCGCGCGCCTCACCGGTTCGCATAAGCCGTACCCTGAGAAGCTCACCGAATATGAGTGCGGCTTCCCGGCGTTCGAGGACAGCCGCAGCCAGTTCGACGTGCGCTTCTATCTCGTCGCGATTCTCTTCATCATCTTCGATCTCGAAGCCGCGTTCCTCTATCCCTGGGCGGTCACCGTGTTCAAGCTCGGCGGCGCGGCCAGCTGGACGGCCTGGATTTCGATGATGGTGTTCATCGTCGAGCTTGCGCTCGGCCTCGTCTACGCATGGAAAAAGGGAGCGCTCGAGTGGGAGTAGAACTCACCGCGCCGCCCGCCGGCACTTTGCCGCCCGTGCCGCAAGGCACGCTGCCGAACGTGGGCTTCCTCAACGACATCAACGCCGAGCTCGGCGACAAGGGCTTCCTCGTCACCTCGACCGAGGAATTGTTCCAGTGGGCGCGCACCGGCAGCCTGTGGTGGATGACCTTCGGGCTCGCCTGCTGCGCGGTGGAGATGATCCACGTCAACATGCCGCGCTACGACATGGAGCGCTTCGGCGCCGCGCCGCGCGCATCCCCGCGCCAGAGCGACGTGATGATCGTCGCCGGCACGCTGTGCAACAAGATGGCCCCCGCGCTGCGCAAGGTCTATGACCAGATGTCGGAGCCGAAGTACGTCATCTCGATGGGCTCGTGCGCCAACGGCGGCGGCTATTACCATTATAGCTACAGCGTCGTGCGCGGTTGCGACCGGATCGTGCCGGTGGACATCTACGTCCCCGGCTGCCCGCCAACCGCCGAGGCCTTGCTCTACGGCATCATGCAGCTCCAGCGGAAGATCCGCCGCACCGGGACGCTGGAACGGTGAGGGCACCCGCTCCGAAATATGCCGCCAACGATGGCGTGATCGATGCCGCCACCGCCGCGCTCGGCGACATGCTGATCGAGGCGCAGGATCTGGTCGGCGAGGTCTCGCTGACCGTGACGCGCGACAGCCTGGTCGAAGCGATGATCGCGCTGCGCGACGCGCCCGCGCTGCAATATCAGCAGCTGATGGAGATCGCCGGCGTCGATTACCCGGAGCGCCCCGAGCGGTTCGACGTGGTCTATCATCTGCTGTCGCTGACGAAGAACCACCGCATCCGCGTCCGCGTGATCACCGATGAGGTCCAGCCGGTCCCGTCGGTCACCGGCATCTGGCCGGTCGCGGGCTGGCTCGAGCGCGAAGTCTACGATATGTATGGCGTGCTGTTTTCGGGCAACACCGATCTGCGCCGCATCCTCACCGATTACGGTTTCCAGGGCCATCCGCAGCGCCGCGATTTCCCGCTGACCGGCTATGTCGAGCTGCGCTATTCGGAAGAGGCCAAGCGCGTGGTCTATGAGCCGGTCAAGCTGGCGCAGGACTTCCGCAACTTCGATTTCATGAGCCCGTGGGAAGGGGCGGAGTATATCCTCCCCGGCGACGAGAAATATGTCGCGCCGACACCGCCGGGCCCGCCGCCCGCGCCGGCCGCCGTGCCGCAAGCCAAGGGCGCGCCGACGCCGCTCAAGGCCGATGAGATCGTCAAGGCCGATGCCGCCGCGAAGCCGGTCAAGGCGCGCGTGAACAAGCCCAAGACCTCGGATTCGACCGCCGACACCGGCGCCGGCAAGCCCGGTCCCGGCGATGGCGCGAAACCCGCCAAGTCCGATGTGCCCCCGGGCAAGGGGCAGAACCAATGAGCGATTATCTCGACGAGATCGAAGGCCTTACCGACGCGGGCAAGCCCGAATTGGGCGATACCGAGATCGCCAATTACACGATCAATTTCGGCCCGCAGCACCCGGCCGCGCACGGCGTGCTGCGACTGGTGATGGAGCTCGACGGCGAGATCGTCGAGCGGCTCGATCCGCACATCGGCCTGCTCCATCGCGGCACCGAGAAACTGATCGAATACAAGACCTATCAGCAGGCGCTGCCGTATTTCGATCGCCTCGATTATTGCTCGCCGCTGTGCATGGAGCACAGCTTCGTGCTCGCCACGGAAAAGCTGCTCGATCTCGAAGTGCCGATCCGCGCGCAATATCTGCGCGTGTTCTTCGCCGAGCTGACCCGCATCTCGAACCACATGCTCAACCTCGGGTCGCACGTCATGGACGTCGGCGCGATGACGCCGAACCTGTGGATGTTCGAGCTGCGCGAGGATTGCCTCAATTTCTTCGAGCGCGTCTCGGGCGCGCGGATGCATTCCAACTATTTCCGCTTCGGCGGAGTGCATCAGGATGCGCCGCTCAAGCTGCTCGCCGATATCGGCGACTGGCTCGATACGCGGCTGCCGCGCCTGTTCGGCGATGCGATCAGCCTGGTGGCCGAGAACCGCATCTTCAAGCAGCGCAACGTCGATATCGCCATCGTCAGCCGCGATGACGCGATCAAATGGGGCTTCTCGGGCCCGATGATCCGCGGCTCGGGGATTCCCTGGGATTTGCGCAAGTCGCAGCCCTATGAAGTCTATGACCGCATGGACTTCGAAATTCCGGTGGGCACGCGCGGCGATTGCTATGATCGCTTCATGGTCCGCGTCGAGGAAGTCTATCAGTCCGCGCGGATCATGCGGCAGTGCCTCAACGAAATGCCCGAGGGGCCGATCGCCAGCCTCGACCGCAAGGTCGTGCCGCCCAAGCGCGGCGAGATGAAGCAATCGATGGAAGCGCTGATCCATCACTTCAAGCTCTATACCGAGGGCTTCCACGTCCCCGCCGGCGAAGTCTATGTCGCGACCGAAAGCCCCAAGGGCGAGTTCGGCGTCTATCTGGTCAGCGACGGCACCAACAAGCCGTACCGCTGCAAGATCCGCCCGACCGCGTTCAGCCATTTGCAGGCGATGGATTTCATGTCGAAGGGCCACATGCTCGCGGACACCACCGCGATCCTCGGTGCGCTCGATATCGTGTTCGGGGAGTGCGACCGGTGAAGCTGCTGCAGATTCTGGCGCCCCTGGCGATCACCTGTCTCGTCGGCGCATGCTCTGAGCCGGCCGAGGTTGCGGATAACCTCGTCGTGCTGGACGAAGGCCCGATCAACCCGGACTGCGAGCTGGCGAAGAATGCGCTCAATGGCGCCTATGAGTATAAGAACCGCGATAAACCGGTGAAGGTCGCGGGTCCTGACACCTCGAAGCTGTCGCGCTGCCATTTGAGCGGCGCGGGCGCGTTCCTCGCGAAGCGCGGCAGCGAGCAATGGTATTTCGTGCCGCGCACCGACAATATCTTCAGCTTCGATCCGCGCCTGATCTATTCGAGCGAAGGCGGCACCGAGCGCTGGATTTCGATGGTGGATTCCGCGCCCGCCGCGGCTAGGCAGGCCGCCGAGCTCCAGCGCCTGTTCGCAGCCTCCAAGGAAGTCAAATAAGTGGCTGACGCACCCCAACTCCCCGATGAGGCCGAGACCCGCGCGCGCTGGGGCAATTTTGCCTGGAATCAGGCGAATGCCGCGAAGGCGCGCGAGATACTCGGCCGCTATCCGGCGGGCCGGCAGATGTCGTGCACGATCCCGTTCCTCGATCTGGCGCAGCGCCAGGTGGGGGCGGAGACCGATACCCAGGGCTGGCTGCCGGTGCCGGTGATCGAGTTCGTCGCGCGCGAGCTCGGGCTTCCCTATATCCGCCTGCTCGAGGTCGCGACCTTCTACACCATGTTCAACATGGTTCCCGTCGGCAAATTTCACGTCCAGGTGTGCGGGACGACCCCGTGCATGCTGCGCGGATCGGACGATGTGATGGCGGCGTGCAAGAGCCGGGGCATGCACAAGGGCAGGACCACCGCGGACGGGATGTTCACGCTGACCGAGGTCGAATGCCTCGGCGTCTGCGCCAACGCGCCGATGGTGCAGATCAACGACGATAATTTCGAGGATCTGACCTACGAAAAGACCGTCGAAATCCTCGATGCGCTGGCACGCGGCGAGCGCCCGAAGCCGGGTCCGCAATTCGGCCGTCAGACCAGCTGCCCCGATGGCGGCCCGACCAGCCTGACGCAGATGGCAACCGAGAACCACGATTACCGGGGGGAATGGGCATGAGCGGCGACAACAAGAACCTGCTTTTCACGATTCTGGCGATCATCGGCGGCATCGTCGTGCTCGGCTGGGTGCTGCGGCTGACCTTCGCGTTGCTCGGCCCGCTGATCGTCATCGGCCTCGCGGTGCTGGTCTATCTGATGTTCGTCAAGAGCAAGGGGAGCGGACGCTAGTGCTCCTCGACAAGGATCGTATCTTCACGAATGTGTACGGTTTTCAGCCCTGGGGGCTGAAGGCCGCGATGCAGCGTGGCGACTGGGACAATACCAAGGCGCTGATGACGCTGGGCCAGGACCCGATCATCGACAAGATCAAGGCATCCGGCCTGCGCGGGCGCGGTGGGGCTGGCTTCCCGACCGGCATGAAGTGGAGCTTCATGCCCAAGGAGCCCAAGCCTGAGCGGCCGAACTTCCTGGTGATCAACGCCGACGAATCCGAGCCGGGCTCGTGCAAGGACCGGGAGATCATCCGCCACGATCCGCACAAGCTCATCGAAGGCGCGCTGATCGCGGGCTTCGCGATGCGCGCGCGGGCGGCGTACATCTACATCCGCGGCGAATATATCCGCGAGGCCGAGACGCTCTTCGCCGCCGTGCAGGAGGCGTATGACGCCGGCCTGATCGGCAAGAACGCGTGCAAGACCGGCTATGACTTCGATGTCTTCGTCCATCGCGGCGCCGGCGCGTACATCTGCGGCGAAGAGACCGCGATGCTCGAAAGCCTCGAGGGCAAGAAGGGCCAGCCGCGCCTCAAGCCGCCGTTCCCGGCCGGCGCGGGCCTCTATGGCTGTCCGACCACGGTCAACAACGTCGAGTCGATCGCGGTCGTGCCGACGATCCTGCGCCGCTCGCCCGAATGGTTCGCCAGCTTCGGCGCCGAGGGCAATCGCGGCACCAAGCTGTTCCAGATCAGCGGCCATGTCGAAAAGCCCTGCGTGGTCGAGGAAGCGATGAGCATCCCGTTCCGCGAGCTGATCGAGAAGCATTGCGGCGGCATCCGCGGCGGTTGGGACAATCTCCTAGCGGTGATCCCCGGCGGCTCGTCGGTGCCGTTGGTGCCCGCCAAAGAGATCATCGATTGCCCGATGGACTTCGACGGGCTGAAGGCGCTCGGGTCGGGCCTCGGCACCGCCGCGATCATCGTCATGGACAAGTCGACCGACATCGTCCGCGCGATCAGCCGCATCTCTTATTTCTACAAGCATGAGAGCTGCGGCCAGTGCACGCCGTGCCGCGAAGGCACCGGATGGATGTGGCGGGTGATGGAGCGGCTGCGCACCGGTGACGCCGACGTTTCGGAAATCGATACGCTCCACCAGGTCACCAAGCAGGTCGAGGGCCATACCATCTGCGCCTTGGGCGACGCGGCCGCCTGGCCGATCCAGGGCCTGATCAAGCATTTCCGCCCCGAGCTCGAACGGCGCATCGCCGAACGGAACGGCGACGGCATGACACCCATGATGGAGGCGGCAGAATGATGACGCGTTTCGCAATTCTCGCCGCGGTTTCGCTGATCGCCTTCGCCCAGCCGGCGGCGGCGCAGGGCAAGGTTTCCGCAACGGCGTACAAGACCACGCTCGCCTTCGCCGGCTGCGCGGTCGATGCGGACTGGGATAATGCGCGCGCGTTGCTCGCCGCCGAGCCCGGCAGCAAGCCGGCGAATGAAGCGGCCGATCACTTGCTTGCGAACAAGACCTGCGGCGACGAGGGCAGCGCCAAGGCGATGCGCGGCGCTGTGGCCGAGCGGCTGTACGTCAAGCAATATCCGGCGGCCCCGGCCGAAGCCCTCGGCCCTGCGGCGCCCTTCACCGGGAGCGGCAAGCCCGACATGGCCTATTTCGACATCACCCGCTGCGCCGCGACCCGCGACCCGGTGGGCGCGGACATGCTGGTCCGCTCGGAACTGCGCTCCGACGCCGAAAAGGCCGCGCTTCGCCGTATCGTCCCGGTAATCGGCTCCTGCACGCCGGGTGGCGCCCAGGTCGGCTTCGATCGCGAAGGAATGCGCGGGCTCCTGGCCGAGGGACTGCTCACGGTGCGCGCGGGGCAGGGAAGCAACTGATGCCCGAGCGCAAATCGATCCTTGCGTCGATTTGGAACAGCGCGCCTCTGCGCACGCTGCTTGGAGCGGCGTGCCTGCTTGGCGCCGTGGTATCGCCCGCAGCGGCGCAGAAGCCCGGCGCGGGGCGGCTCGACGACCCGACCCTCAGCGCGGGCGACCTTAAGATTGAGGCGCGCCGCGCTACTTTACTGATGGCCGAATGTTTCGTGCGGGGCGGGCGTTCGTTCGTGATGAATTTTATCGCCTATCCGGCTGAGAGCAAACAAGCGCGGTGGGCTTGGGGGCAACTAGGCTACCATCGCTGGTGTCTTCCGGATGCGAATATGAAATTCAGCGGCACACTCCTGCGCGGCGCGCTTTTCCAGGCGCTGTATCTCCGGGATTTCGGGGCAACCGATGCCGGTAGCTTCGCGGCCGTGCCCGTGATCGATTATGCGGCGACATATCGCGCAAAGTCAGACAAGACGTTCGAGAGCGCGGTAGGACAATCGCGTTTTGGCGATTGTGTTGTCCGTGCCAATCCCGTCACCGCGCGGTCTCTTATTCGAAGCAAGATAGGTTCGCCGGAGGAATTGTCGTCGTTCGCGAATCTAGCATCGGCGCTGAATGGCTGCGTCACCAAGGGTCGCCTTGTTAATTTTAGCCGCTCGGCATTGCGCGGGCTGGTCGCCGAGGGACTCTATCGGCTGATGGCGGCTAAAGCGGGCAAGACCGTATCGTCGAACGCCATCCAGTCCCTGCCCCGCGATGCGGTGGCCGCAAGCATGGCCCGCGAAGCCGGACGCAATCGATCGAAAGCGCTGTAATGCCCAAGCTGAAAGTCGACGGAATCGAAGTGGAAGTGCCGGCGGTGGCGACCCTGAAGTCGGCACCGATCGTTTGTCGTGGCGCCAGAATCGCGACCGGCGTCGCCGTACTTCTTGGCCTTACGGTGCTGGCGCCCGACGCCACGGCTCAGTCGTCGCGGAGGCAGATGCTCGACGACTGGTCCGAATGCATGTGGACGAAATATCCGGACATGGCGCGCAGTTTCGTCGCGCCGAATTTCAGCGGCACAGTCCGTACCGGTCCGGCGTGCAGCGGTCTGCTGCGCGAAAGATTGGCCGATATTGCATTGGCATCGCTCCGCAAGGTGCGGATGAATCGACTGGACGCCTGCATCCTGCGCAATCCGAAGGCGCTGTCCGCGATTAATGCGCCGCTCAAGCCGCTGAATGCCGGCCAGCGCAAACAGCTCGTCGCGATCGAGTTGGAGGCCCGCCGCGCCGAAGCACGTGCGCAGGGCAGCGACCCGGCCGCCGTCGCCACCGATCTTAGCGACAATGATATTGCGGTAGTGCGTGTGCTGCGTATGCCGATGCTGAGGGAAGTCGCGGCGGCAGGCAAGAAGTGCGATTCGGAGGGTTGGAAGATTGTGGCAGAGAAAAACCGGTCTAGCCCCGGCATTTACCTAATGTCGTTGAGCAGGAAAGCGAAGTAATCCGATGCCCAAGCTGAAGGTAGACGGTATCGAAGTCGAAGTGCCGGCGGGGGCGACGATTCTCCAGGCGTGCGAAGCCGCGGGCAAGGAGATCCCGCGCTTCTGCTATCACGAGCGGCTGTCGATCGCCGGCAATTGCCGGATGTGCCTTGTCGAGGTGAAGCCCGGGCCGCCCAAGCCGCAGGCGAGCTGCGCGTTGCCCGCCGCCGAGGGCCAGGACGTCCGCACCGACAGCGCAATGGTCAAGGCCGCGCGCGAAGGCGTGATGGAGTTCCTGCTGATCAACCACCCGCTCGATTGCCCGATCTGCGATCAGGGCGGCGAATGCGACCTGCAGGACCAGTCGATCGCTTATGGCCGCGGGCACAGCCGCTACACGGAGAACAAGCGCGCGGTGACCGAGAAGTATATGGGTCCGATCATCAAGACGATCATGACCCGCTGCATCCAGTGCACGCGCTGCATCCGCTTCGCCGAGGAAGTCGCCGGCGTCGAGGATATCGGCGCGCTCTATCGCGGCGAGGACATGCAGATTACGACCTACCTCGAGCACGCGTTCAAGAGCGAGCTGTCGGGCAATGTCAACGATCTCTGCCCGGTCGGCGCGCTGACCCACAAGCCGACCGCGTTCGAGGCGCGGCCGTGGGAGCTCAAGAAGACGCTGGCGATCGACGTCACCGACGCGGTCGGCACCAACATCCGCCTCGACAGCCGCGGCCGCCAGGTGCTGCGCGCGCTGCCGCGGATCAACGAGGACGTCAACGAGGAATGGGCGCACGACAAGACGCGCTACCATGTCGACGGCCTGCTGCGCCGCCGCCTCGACAAGCCGTATGTGCGCAAGGCCGGCAGACTGGTCGAAGCGAGCTGGGATGAGGCATTCGCCGCCATCGCCGCGGTCAACCCCGGCGCCAGCGTCGCGGCGATCGCCGGCGACCTGCTCGATTGCGAGACGATGTATGCCGCCAAGGCCTTGCTCAAGGCGATGGGTTCGGACCTGCTCGAAGGCCGCCAGACCGGCATGGCCTATGACGTTACCAATCTCGGCGCGGTCGCGTTCAATTCGACCATCGCCGCGGTCGAGGACGCCGATGCGATCCTGCTGGTCGGCACCAATTTGCGCTGGGAAGCGCCGCTGGTGAACACCCGCGTGCGCAAGGCGGTCAAGAGGGGCGCAAGGGTCTTCGCGATCGGGCCCGAGACCGATCTGACCTACAAGACCGAATGGCTCGGCAACGATCTCGGCCTGCTCTCGGCGCTGCCCGGCCATGCCGCCGAGGCGCTCGACGCCGCTGCCAGGCCGCTGATCCTGGTCGGCCCCGGCGCGCTCAAGGACGGGCACGGCCCGGCGCTGGCAATGGCAGGTTCGTTCATGCGGGACGGATGGAACGGCTTCAACGTCGTCCACACCGCCGCGGCGCGGATGGGCGGGCTGATGCTGGGCTTCGCGCAGAAGGGCGGCATCGCCGACGTGGCCGCCGCCGCGCCGAAGCTGGCCTTCTTCCTAGGCGCCGACGAGGTCGATTTCTCGGCGTTCGCGGGCAGCTTCAAGGTCTATATCGGCCACCACGGCGACAAGGGCGCGGACCAGGCCGATGTCGTCCTGCCCGGCGCCAGCTATGCCGAGAAGCCCGGCACCTATGTGAACTTGGAAGGCCGCGTCCAGCGCGGCGACCGCGCGGTGTTCCCGCCGGGCGACGCCCGCGAGGACTGGACGATCCTGCGCGCATTGTCCGACAAGCTGGGCCACACGCTCCCGTTCGACACGCTAGAGCAGCTCCGCGCCGCGATGGCGTCCGACGTGCCTGGCCTCGGCCAGGAAGGACTGGTCCGCTACGATTGGAGCCCGCCCAGGCTCGCGGCCAAGGCATCGGGCCCGGTCGCCTATCCGATCGCGGACTTCTACCTCACCAACGCCATCTGCCGCGCCTCGCCGACGATGCAGCGCTGCTCGGCCGAGTTGCTGCATGGCGAAGATTTCGCGGAGGCGGCGGAGTGATGGCGTATGTCGATTTTGGGCGAGATCGTTGCGCAGATCCTCGGCGAAATCGTCGAATGGACGATCGGGCGATTGCCCAGGCCAGTCCGGATCGGATGCTGGTCGATATTATGCATAGGGTTCTTGGCGCTGGTGATATGGCTGATTTTCTGGTGAGCGCTGCGCAATGACGGCCTTCTTCCAATCGTTGCACCTTTTTGGGTACGGCCTCACCTTCGAGGGAGCGTGGCTCGTCGCGACCATCGCCGGCATCCTGCTGATCGCGCTGCCGCTGATGCTCGCGGTGGCGATGATCATCTATGTCGACCGCAAGATCTGGGCGGCGATGGCGCTGCGCCGCGGGCCCAATGTCGTCGGCCCGTTCGGCCTGCTGCAGAGCTTCGCCGACGGTCTCAAGGTCTTCCTCCAGGAAACCATCATCCCGTCGAGCGCGAACAAGTTCCTGTTCCTGCTCGCCCCGATCATCACCTTCACGGTGGCGCTGATCGTCTGGGCGGTGATCCCGTTCCAGGCGGGCGTGGTGCTGGCGGACATCAATGTCGGCCTGCTCTACATTCTCGCGGCGTCGTCGCTCGGCGTATACGGCATCATCCTCGCGGGCTGGTCGTCCAACTCCAAATATCCGTTCTACTCGGCGATCCGCGCGGCGGCGCAGATGGTCAGCTACGAAGTCTCGATCGGCTTCGTGCTGGTGTCGGTGGTGCTGTGGGCGGGCACGTTCAACCTGAGCGGCATCGTCGAGGCACAGCGCGGCGCGGCGATCTTCGGCTGGGTCAACGGCTTCATCGCCAATCCCCTGCTGTTCCCGATGGCAGTGGTGTTCTTCATCTCGTCGCTCGCCGAAACCCAGCGCGCGCCGTTCGACCTGACCGAGGCCGAGAGCGAGCTCGTCGCGGGCTATCAGACCGAATATTCGTCGATGAGTTTCGCGCTTTTCTGGCTCGGCGAGTACGCCAACGTCCTGCTGATGTGCACGCTCAACGCGACGCTCTTCTGGGGCGGCTGGCTGCCCCCGATCGACTGGGCGCCGCTCTATTACGTTCCGGGCATCCTCTGGCTGTTCGCCAAGATCGGCTTCTTCTTCTTCCTGTTCAGCTGGGTGAAGGCCACCGTCCCGCGCTACCGCTACGATCAGCTGATGCGGCTGGGCTGGAAGATATTCCTGCCGCTGTCGCTTATCTTCGTATTCCTGATCTCGGGCTATCTGATGTGGCAGCGGGTGGGGTTCGGGGCATGATTTTTTCGCTCTTCGCCGCGCTCGCATTCGCACCCTTCGCTCCAACGGAAAGCTACGATTGTGTGCTCGACGCGCCCGTTGCAGCCTCGACGGCGGAGGGCGGACAGTCGTCCAAGATCGGCCTGCCGGAATCGATGCTGCGATTCACCATGGCTATCGATCGGAGCCCTGGCGGAATTTCCGCCAGGATCGACTGGCCTGAAAACCCATTCCAGATCGCCGGCAGCTTCAAAGGCATCCCGACCGGCCCAGGCGCCACTGCCTTTCTGGCGCTTTCCGGCGGGCCATGCATGTTTACCGAGCAGGCGTGCATGGCGGTCATTCACTTCGTGGAACAGGCGGACAAGACCGCCAAGGTTATAATCTCGCCGGTAGCTTTGACCCGCGATTCGAAGACCAACGTCCGCACTCCATTCGCCGTGGTCGCAGCGGGACGCTGCACCAGGCAAGGGACCGCCAAATGAGCATCGCCCAACTCGTCCGCTCCTACACATTGTGGGAGTTCATCAAGGCCCATTGGCTGACCTTGCGCTATTTCTTCAAGCCCAAGGCGACGATCAACTATCCGTACGAGAAGAACCCGATCAGCCCACGCTTCCGCGGCGAGCATGCGCTGCGCCGCTACCCCAACGGCGAGGAGCGCTGCATCGCGTGCAAGCTCTGCGAGGCGGTCTGCCCCGCGCTGGCGATCACCATCGAGGCCGAGCCGCGCGACGATGGCAGTAGGCGGACGACGCGCTACGACATCGACATGACCAAGTGCATCTATTGCGGGCTGTGCCAGGAGGCTTGCCCCGTGGACGCCATCGTCGAGGGGCCGAACTTCGAATTCGCGACCGAAACGCGCGAGGAACTGATCTACGACAAGGCCAAACTGCTCGCCAACGGCGATCGCTGGGAGCGCGCGATTGCCGCGAACCTTGCCGCCGATGCACCCTATCGTTAAGCGCACCGCAACCGCCGGGGACCCCCTGATTCCGTGATCCAGATTCTCGCCTTCTACCTGTTCGCAACGGTCGTGGTCGCTTCCGGCGCCTTGACGATCCTGTCGCGCAATCCGGTACACTCCGTGCTGTGGCTCATCCTGGCGTTTTTCAACGCGGCGGGGCTGATGGTGCTCGCGGGCGCCGAGTTCATCGCGATGCTGCTGGTCATCGTCTACGTCGGCGCGGTCGCGGTGCTGTTCCTGTTCGTGGTGATGATGCTCAACATCGATTTCGCCGAGCTGCGCGCGGGGGTGATGCGATATGCCGCGGTCGGGCTGGCGCTCGCGCTGGCGCTGGTGGCGGAGATCATCGTCGCGATCGGCGCATGGAGCGCGGGCGGGCTGGCGCTTGGCCGCCGCATCGCCCCGGTGCAGGACGACCTGCCCAATATCGAGGCGATCGGGCAGTTGCTCTACACCCGCTACCTCTACATTTTCGAAGGCGCGGGCCTCGTCCTGCTGGTCGCGATGATCGGCGCGATCGTGCTGACTCACCGCAACCGCGGCGACGTCCACAAGCAGAACGTCAACCGCCAGATCAACCGCCGCCAGAAGGATGCGACGCGCAACATGAAACCGCCGGTCGGGCAGGGGGTCGAGCTGTGATCGGCGTCACGAAGTTCCTCCCCGGAACGGGGAGGGGGACCATTTGGCTCCTTCAGCCAAATGGGGGAGGGGCGCTCGCCCCTTCGGCGAGCGTGCGCCCGTGCGGCAAGCGTCAACGGCGCGTCTTCGCGCGCCGCCCCTCCGTCAGCGCTTCGCGCTGCCACCTCCCCGTGCCGGGGAGGAATTGGCCATGATCGGCGTCACCCATTATCTGGTCATTGCGGCGATCCTGTTCACGCTCGGCGTGCTCGGAATCTTCATGAACCGCAAGAATCTCATCGTCATCCTGATGGCGATCGAGCTGATCCTGCTCGCGGTGAACCTCAATTTCGTCGCTTTCTCGGCGGCGCTGCACGACATGGTCGGCCAGGTGTTCGCGATGTTCGTGCTCACCGTCGCGGCGGGCGAGGCCGCGATCGGGCTCGCCATCCTCGTCATCTATTTCCGTAGCCGGGGCACGATCTCGGTCGACGACGTCAATCGGATGAAGGGCTGATGCCGGCGATCTACCTCATCGTTTTCCTGCCGCTGCTGGCGGCAGCGGTCGCGGGCCTGTCGAACAAGGCGTTCGGCAGCATGGCGCCGAAAATCGTCACCACCGCGGCGCTGTTCACCGCGGCGGGGCTGTCGTGGATGATCTTCCTCGGGTTCCTCGGCGGCGCTTCCGAAGCAAGCGTCGCGCCGGTCTTCACCTGGATGCAGTCAGGCGATCTTCAGGTCGCATGGGCGCTGCGCGTCGATTCGCTCACCGCGGTAATGCTCGTGGTGATCACCAGCGTCTCTTCGCTCGTCCACCTCTATAGCTGGGGCTATATGGACGAGGACCCGGACCAGCCGCGCTTCTTCGCCTATCTCAGCCTGTTCACCTTCGCGATGCTCATGCTCGTGACCGCCAACAATCTCGTCCAGATGTTCTTCGGCTGGGAAGGCGTCGGCCTCGCGTCCTACCTGCTGATCGGCTTCTGGTTCCGCAAGCCCAGCGCCAACGCCGCCGCGATCAAGGCGTTCGTGGTCAACCGCGTCGGCGATCTCGGCTTCATGCTCGGCATCTTCGGCACCTATCTGGTGTTCGGCACGATCGACATCCCGACCATCCTCGCCGCCGCGCCGCACATGGCCGGATCGACGATCGGCTTCCTCGGCGCACGCTGGGATACGATGACGATCCTGTGCCTGCTCCTCTTCCTCGGCGCGATGGGCAAATCGGCGCAGCTCGGCCTCCACACCTGGCTGCCCGACGCGATGGAGGGCCCGACCCCGGTGTCGGCGCTGATCCATGCCGCGACGATGGTCACCGCCGGCGTGTTCATGGTCTGCCGCCTGTCGCCGATGTTCGAGACGAGCGCGGTGGCAATGGGCGTGGTCACCTTCATCGGCGCCGCGACCTGCCTGTTCGCCGCCACCGTCGGCATGACCCAGACCGACATCAAACGTGTGATCGCTTATTCGACCTGCTCGCAGCTCGGCTATATGTTCTTCGCCGCCGGCGTCGGCGCCTATGGCGCGGCGATGTTCCATTTGTTCACGCACGCCTTCTTCAAGGCACTTCTGTTCCTCGGCGCGGGCAGCGTGATCCACGCGATGCACCATGAGCAGGACATGCGCTTCTACGGCGGCCTGCGCAAAAGCATCCCGATCACCTTCTGGACAATGATGGCGGGCACGCTCGCGATCACCGGCGTCGGCCTGCCCGCCGTGCTGGGCAACCCGCTGGCGATCGGCTTCGCGGGCTTCCATTCGAAGGACGCGATCATCGAATCGGCCTGGGCCTCGGGCAATCCGAGCGCCTTCTGGGTCGGCGTGTTCGTCGCGCTTCTCACCAGCTTCTATTCGTGGCGCTTGGTGTTCCTGACCTTCTACGGCAAGCCGCGCTGGGCCGCTTCCGAGCATATCCAGCACGCGCTTCACGACGCACACGGCCACGGCGATCATCCGTCCGAGGAAGACGCCGGCCACGCCGCGCACGACGATCATCACCACGCGCCCGCAACAGGCACCGGCGGCTATCATCCGCACGAGAGCCCGTGGACGATGCTGGTCCCCTTGGTCCTGCTTACCATCGGCGCGATCGCCGCTGGCTTCGTCTTCCACGGCTACTTCATCGAGCCCGAGGCCGGCGAGAAATTCTGGCGCGGCAGCATCGCCTTCAACGAGCATCTGATGCACGCGATGCACGAGGTTCCGCTGTGGGTGAAGCTGTCGGCAACGATCGCCATGTTGAGCGGGCTGCTGATCGGCTGGCTGGCGTACGTCCGCCACCCCGAATTCCCCGCCAAGTTCGCCGATCAATTCCGTCCGCTCTACCTCTTCTCGCTCAACAAATGGTATTTCGACGAGCTCTACAACTTCCTGTTCGTGAAGCCCGCCTTCGCGATCGGGCGGTTCCTGTGGAAACGCGGTGACGAGGGCACGATCGATCGCTTCGGCCCTAATGGCCTCGCCAGGCTCGTCGCGCTCGGCAGTGCCGGCGCGGTGCGGCTCCAGTCGGGATATCTCTACACCTATGCCTTCATCATGCTGATCGGCCTCACCGCAGCGCTCACCTGGGTGGTCACGCACTGATGCTCGACGGTCTTCCCATCCTCACGATCCTGCTCGCGGTGCCCGCCGTCGCGGCGGTCGCCTGCCTGTTCGTCACCGCCGAGCGCGCGCGCTGGATCGCGCTTATCGCCACGCTGATCGATCTCGTCCTCGGCAGCCTCATGTGGGCGAGCTTCGACATGGGCCCGCATGCGGCGCAGTGGCAGTTCGTCGAGAACGCCCCGGTCTTCGGCCGCTTCAGCTACGCGCTCGGGATCGACGGCCTCGCGCTGATGCTGATCATGCTCAGCGTCTTCCTGATGCCGATCTGCATCCTCGCGAGCTGGAAGGCGATAACGACACGCGTGCCTGAATATATGGCCGCCTTCCTCGCGACCGAGATCCTGATGATCGGCACCTTCGCCGCGCAGGATCTGCTATTGTTCTACGTCTTCTTCGAAGGCGGCCTGATCCCGATGTATTTGATCATCGGCATCTGGGGCGGCGCCAACAAGATTTACGCGAGCTACAAATTCTTCCTCTACACCCTGCTCGGCTCGGTCGTGATGCTGATCGCGATGCTGTACATGATCGCCACCGCCGGCACCTCCGACATCCCGGCGCTGATGGCGTATGATTTCCCGCCGCAGGTGCAGACCTGGCTATGGCTGGCCTTCTTCGCCTCCTTCGCGGTCAAGATGCCGATGTGGCCGGTTCACACCTGGCTTCCCGACGCGCACGTGCAGGCCCCGACCGCGGGTTCGGTGATCCTGGCCGGCGTGCTCCTGAAGCTCGGCGGATACGGCTTCCTGCGCTTCTCGCTGCCGATGTTCCCGGAGGCCTCGGCCCAGCTCGTCTGGCTGGTGTTCGGCCTGAGCGCGGTCGCGGTGATCTACACCAGCCTCGTCGCGCTCGTGCAGTCGGACATGAAGAAGCTGATCGCGTACAGTTCGGTCGCGCATATGGCGATCGTCACCGGCGGGCTGTTCGCGTTCAACCAGCAGGGCATCGAAGGCGCGATGATGGTCATGCTCGGCCACGGCCTCGTCTCAGGCGCATTGTTCCTGTGCGTCGGCGTGATCTACGACCGGCTGCACACCCGCGAGATCGACCGCTACGGCGGCCTCGCGATCAACATGCCGCGCTATGCCCTGCTGTTCATGCTCTTCACCATGGCCTCGGTCGGGCTGCCGGGCACCAGCAACTTCATCGGCGAGTTCCTCGCGCTCGCGGGCATGTACAAGGTGTCGACGCTGATCACCCTGCTGTGCACCACCGGCATCATCCTCGGCGCCGCCTATATGCTCTATCTCTATCGCCGCGTCGTGTTCGGCGATCTGGTCAAGGACGACGTCAAGGCGATGCCCGATCTGTCCGCCCGTGAGATCCTCACGCTTGCGCCGATAGCGGTGGTGGTGCTGTGGATGGGTGTCTATCCCGAGAGCTTCCTGAAACCCATGCGCCCCGATGTCGCCCGCCTCGTCGAGCGGATCGAGCGCGTGCGCCCTGCGGGTGACTCGCTACCGACGCCGGGACATGCCGTCGCCGCGCCTGCCCATCACGGGGAGGCACACTAATGGACTATAAAGTGCAACTGCTGATGACTCTCCCCGAAGTCGTCCTCGGCGTCGGCGCGATCGCGCTGATGCTGGTCGCGGCGTGGGGCGGGCAGGCCGCGACCCGCGCGATCAGCTGGGCCGCGGTCGCGGTGCTGATCGGCGCGGGCATATCGCTGTTCGGTCCCGCCTCGGCCGGTGGCGAGGCATTCGGCGGCCTCTACCGCCCCGATATGTTCGCTGCCTTCGCCAAGGCGGTGATCTTCGCCGCCGCCGCGGTATCGATCCTGATCGCCCCCGGCTTCTTCCAGCGCACCAGCGGCGACGATCTCCGCCCCGAATATCCCGTGCTGATCCTGCTTTCGGCGGCGGGCATGGGGATGATGGTCTCGGCGGGCGATCTGCTGACGCTCTACGTCGGCCTCGAACTGCAGAGCCTCGCCGCCTACGTCCTCGCCAGCTTCATGCGGCGCGACGTGCGTTCGGCCGAGGCGGGCCTCAAATATTTCGTCCTCGGCGCGCTCGCGTCGGGCATCCTGCTCTACGGCATCAGCTTGGTCTACGGCTTCAGCGGGACCACTTTGTTCGCGGGCATCGCCGACGCCTACGCCGGCGGCCGCTCGATGGGGCTATTGTTCGGGCTGGTGTTCGTCTTCGCCGGCCTCGCCTTCAAGATCAGCGCCGTCCCGTTCCATATGTGGACCCCCGACGTCTACGAAGGCGCGCCGACCCCGGTAACCGCCTTCTTCGCCAGCGCGCCCAAGATGGCGGCGATGGCGATGGCGGTGCGCGTCGCGACCGAGGCGATGGGACCGGCGATCGCCGATTGGCGCCAGATCGTCGTGTTCGCCGCGCTCGCCTCAATCCTGCTCGGCGCGTTCGGCGCGATCGGGCAGAAGAATATCAAGCGGCTGCTCGCTTACTCGTCGATCAACAATGTCGGCTTCGCGCTGATCGGCCTCGCCGCGGGCGGGCAGGCGGGCGTGGCGAGCGTGCTGTTCTACATGGCGGTCTATGTCGTGATGACGCTCGGCTGCTTCCTGATCGTGCTCCAGATGCGCGATGCCGAGGGCAATCAGGTGGAGACGCTCGACAGCATGGCCGGCATGTCGCGCACGCGGCCCGCCCTCGCGCTGGCGATGGCGATCTTCATGTTCAGCCTTGCCGGCATCCCGCCGCTGCTTGGCTTCTTCGCCAAGCTGGAAGTGTTCAACGCCGCGACGTCGGTCGGGCTGTTCTGGCTTGCGGTACTGGGCATTATGGGGTCGGTCCCGGGCGCATTCTATTATCTCAGCGTCATCAAGCGGATGTATTTCGATACGCCCGCGCCGAAGTTCGCGGGTAGCCCGGGCGTGGTCGAAGGCGGTTTGCTGGTCGCGACCGCGGTGGCGATCTCGCCGGTCGGCATGTTCGCGATTCCCTGCCTGCTGGCATGGACCGGCCTCGCCGCGAAGTCGCTTTTCTGAGCGCAGTGATCCGCACCGTCGCCGAGACGGGGTCGACCAACGCCGATCTGGCCGGGCTGGCGCGCGCAGGGGCAGGCGAGGGCATGTGGCTGCGTGCCGAACGCCAGACCGCCGGGCGCGGGCGGCAGGGCAGGGCGTGGGAGTCGCCCCATGGCAATCTCTATGCCTCGACTTTGGTCCGCATCCGCCCGACCGATCCGCCCCCCGCCACCTTGGCGCTGGTGGCCGCAGTCGCGCTGGAGGAGACGGTCGCGGTCTTTCTCGAGCGGCACGCCACGCTGAAATGGCCCAACGATTTGCTGATCGACGGCGCCAAGCTCTCCGGCATCCTGCTCGAAAGCGCGGGGGACGCCATCGTCATCGGTTTCGGCGTCAATCTGGCGCACCACCCCGAGAGCCTAGAGCGCCCCGCCACCAGCCTTGCCGCGCATGCCGCCGCGCCCGATCCGCACCTGTTTCTCGAAACGCTTGCCGAGAGCCTCACCCGCTGGGTGGCGCGCTGGCGCGGCGAGGGGCTGGCTCCGATCCGCGAGCGCTGGCTCGCCCGCGCGCACCCGATCGGCACCGCACTCACCGCGCGCCTCGGTGCCGGCATCAGCGAAGACGGCCTGTTCGAAGGCCTCGACCGCGATGGCGCGCTCATCCTGCGCTTGGCCGACGGCACGAGCCGTGTCATTCACGCCGGCGACGTGTTCCTGCTCTAAGGCGGAAGGGAAGAAAATGCTGCTCGCGGTCGATGCCGGCAACACCAATGTCGTCTTCGCGCTGGTAGAGGCGGGCAAAATCCGCGCGCGCTGGCGCATCGCCACCGATCCGCGCCGCACGGCGGACGAATATGCCGTCTGGCTCAGCCAGTTGCTCACCCTCGAAGGCTATACGATGGCCACCGTCACGGGGGTGATCGTCGGCACCGTAGTCCCGCGCGCGCTCCACAACCTCCAGGTGCTTGCCCAAAAATATTTCAAGACCGAGGCGGTAATCGCGGGGAAGGGCACCGCGACCTGGGGCTTCCAGCTCGATGTCGAGGAGCCCGAGCAACTCGGCGCCGATCGCGCGCTCAATTGCATCGCCGCCCACGCCCGCCACCCCGGCGACCTCATCATCATCGATTTCGGCACCGCGACCACCTTCGACGTGATCGACTATCAGGGCACGTACAAGGGCGGCATCATCGCCCCCGGCATCAACCTGTCGCTCGACGCGCTCGTCACCGCCGCCGCCAAGCTCCCCCGCATCGCCATCGAGGCGCCCAAGGGCAATAACAGCGTGATTGGCCTGAACACCGTCGATCAGATGCACATCGGCATCTATTGGGGCTATATCGCGATGATCGAGGGCCTGACCGCGCGATTGAAGGCCGAAGTCGGCCGCCCGCTCAAAGTGATCGCCACCGGCGGCCTCGCGGTGCTATTCGAGAAGCAGACCCAGGCGTTCGACACGATCGAAGCAGACCTGACCATTCAAGGGCTCTTCATGCTGTGGGAGCGGTCGCAGAATTAACCGTCACCTCGGCGAAAGCCGGGGTCTCATGAGGCAAGCGGACGCTTGCGGCCCGAGATCCCGGCTTTCGCCGGGATGACGGCAAGTAGATTGGAATCCAGTGACTCCCGGTAAAGAACTCCTGTTTCTCGCGCTTGGCGGCTCCGGCGAGATTGGCATGAACGTCAATCTCTATGGCACCCAGGGCAAATGGCTGATGGTCGATTGCGGCATCACCTTTGGCGACGCCAATTATCCCGGCGTCGACGTGATCCTGCCCGATCTCCAGTTCATCGAGGAAAGGCTCGACGATCTGCTCGGCATCGTCCTGACGCACGGGCATGAGGATCATATCGGCGCCTTGCCCTATCTCGCGGGCGATCTCGGCGTGCCGCTATGGGCGACGCCGTTCACTGCGGGCCTGATCCGCGGCAAGCTCGAGGAAGAAGGCATCGAGGACCGCGTGCGGCTCAACGTCGTCAAGGACGAGGAGCCGTTCCAGATCGGCCCGTTCAGCCTGCGCTATGTCCCGCTGGCCCACTCGATCCCCGAGGGCAACGCCGTCCTGATCGAGACGCCCTACGGCAAGATCTTCCACACCGGCGACTGGAAGCTCGACGATGCCCCCGCGCTCGGCGGAGCCTCCACCGCCGCCGAGCTCACCGCGATCGGCGATCAGGGCATCCTCGCTCTGGTCTGCGATTCGACCAACGTCTTCAATCCCGAAGCCTCGGGCTCCGAAGCCGATGTCCGCATCGGCCTCGACGAAGTGATCGGCGCGGCGAAGGGCAGGGTGCTCGTCACCACCTTCGCCTCCAACGCCGCCCGCTTGCAGACGCTGGGCGAAGTCGCGGTCGATACCGGGCGGGCGCTGTGCGTCGCCGGCCGCTCGCTCGATCGCATCCTGCGCGTCGCCAAGCAGACCGGCTACCTCCGCGATTTCCCCGAGACGATCGACTTCGACACCGCGATGAGCCTGCCGCCGAGCCGCGTCATGATCGTCGCCACCGGCGGCCAGGGCGAACCGCGCGCCGCGCTGAACCGCGTTGCCGAGGGCAATCACCAGATCAAGCTGGGCAAGGGCGATCTCGTCCTCTTCTCCTCGCGCCAGATCCCCGGAAACGAAATCGCCATCGGCCGCATCATGAATCTGCTCGCCGAAAAGGGCGTCGACATGGTCACCGATCGCCAGGCCTTCATCCACGTCTCGGGCCACCCCGGCCGCCCCGAGCTGGCGGAAATGTACCGCTGGATCCGCCCCGAGATATTGTTGCCCGTGCACGGCGAGATCCGCCACATGCACGAGCAGGCACGCTTCGGCCGCTCCGAAGGCATCCCCCATGCGGTCGAGCAGTCGAACGGCGACATCATCCGCCTCGCCCCCGGCAAGCCCACAAAGATCGGCGAAGCCCATTCGGGCCGCCTCGTCCTCGATGGCGACGTGATCCTCCCCGCCGACGGCTCGACGATCAACGAACGCCGCCGCCTCGCGCTCTACGGCCTGATCTCGGTCGCGGTCGCGATCCGCGACGGCAGATTGCTCGGCACCCCGCAGGTCCGCATCCAGGGCGTGCCGGTCGAGGAAGACCGCGACGTCTTCATCGAGGATGCCGTGCAAGCCGCTGCCGAGACCGTCCGCTCGGGCAAGCACCAGGGCGACGCTCTACGCGAGGCCCTCCGCCTCGCGGTCCGCCGCACTGCGACGCGCTACACCGGCAAGAAGCCGGTGGTCGACGTGCTGGTGATCGCGGCATGAACTGGAAGTCGGCGATCGCGATTTACGCTCTGTTCTGGGCCTTCTCGGTATTCCTGGTCCTGCCCTTCGGCGTCCGCACCTCCGAAGAAGCCGGCGTGCCTTTGGTCCCCGGCCAGGCCCAAAGCGCCCCCGCCGAGTTCGACGTCAAGCGCATCGCGATCCGCGTCACCATCGTCTCGGCGGTGCTGTTCGGCCTGTTCTACCTGAACTATGTCTTCGGCTGGGTAACCCCGGCGATGCTCGACTGGTCGGGGCGGAGCTAGATTTAGGAGGACCGTGCTCCGGCGAAGGCCGGAGCGTTGGCCGCTAAGGTCTACCGTCCGCCAACGCTCCGGCCTTCGCCGGAGCACAGGATCGTCTGGACTAAGCCCGCAACCGATCGATCGCCTGCGCCAGCGCCACGTAGAGCTTCCCCATATCCGACGACAGCAACGTTACGCCCAAAGGCGACCCATCCCGCAGCGCCAATATCTGCCGCAGCATCGCCTCGAAATCGTGGATGTAGCGGTTCACATTGTCGCGAAAATCGTCGTCCTCGCCATACAGCCCCACCACTTCGCGCGTTTCGCCCGCGTCGAGCAATTTGACCGCGCGCCGGGTAAACACGCCGCGGTCGCCCTTCAGATACGCCGCCCAGGCGCTGTCCGAAACTTCGGCCGAGAAGCTCTTCGAAATATCGATCGACGCCGAATTGAGCGCCTCGATCAGCAGCGACACCCGCCGCGCGAAATTGTCGCCATCGGCCTTCTCATGCTCGGCGCGCCCGTCCTCGATCCGCCCCTCGACCTGGCGCGTGGTCTCGGCCAGCGCGAGCATCTGCTTGGTCAGCCGCTCGGAAGCGCGGGTCGCGGCGTTTACCGCCGCCTCGGTCGTCTCGGCGAGCTCGCCAAGCTGGCGCCGCACCGTCGAATCCATCACCCGCTTGAGCGCGTCGCCGCCGGCCTCTTCCAGCGCAGCCGCCGCGCTCGGCACGATCGTCGCCATGGTCGCCCGCGCATGATCCGCCGCTTGTGCCGAAGTCTCGCGCACACGTAGCAGGGCATCCACCAGCTGCGGCGCCGCTTCCTCGGCAAAGCGCCGCGTCGTCGTGATCGTGTCGTCCACGATCCGCTCGAGCGCATCGGCCTTGTCGCGCCCGCTCTCCAGCGTCTCTAGCAACGAAGCCTGCGTCTTGGCCAAGGTATCGCGCTGCTGTGCCACCACGTCGGCGATCGCCTCGATCGCGTCGTGCGTGCTCTCCGCCGCCGTCACCAGAGCCAGCAGTTCGGGCTTGGACGCGGCCACGATCTTGCGGCTCTCGCCGATCCGCGCGTCGAGCCGGTCGAGCGCCTCGGGCAAGGTCTCGTCCATCTCGCGCGCCGAAGCATCGAGCGCGACCAGCAACTCTTCGGAGGTCGCGATCACCCCGCGCGCGGTCGCCTCGCCCATACGGATCGATTCCGCGGTCGCTTCGAACGATTGCCCCAGCGCGCTGACCTGCGCGGCAAGCGCCTGCGTCCGGTCCATCCCCGCGGCGTGGAACACCTGGATCTCGCGGTCGGTGCGGCTCACGCCATCCGATAGCGAGCGGAACAGTTCGTCGCCGCGGCCCTTTTCCTCGCCCAGCCGCGCCGAGATGCGGCCCACGGCCTCCTCGATCGTCGCGATCCGCTCGGCCAGCGCCTCGGCGCTGTCCTTGCCGGCGCGGTCGAGCGCGGCCTGGTTGGCGCTGAGCATCGCCAGCATCGCCTCGCCCTGCGCGGCAATGCCCTTGCGCGCTTCGTCTACCGCCTGCGCGGCGCGATCGAGCACGGCATCCACCTCGGTCGACATTTCGCCGGTAACCTGCTCGAGCCGCGCGCTGGCGGTCTCGCTGGTTGCTTCCATCCGCGCGATATGCGCCGCCAGCCGCTCGGCCGCGCCGCCGGCGATGGCATCCGCCTCGCGCCCGCGCTCGCCCAGCGCGGTCAATTGTGTGTCGAGCGCCGCCGCCCGCTGGCTCGCGATCAGCCCGGCGGCATCCACCCGCATCGTGATGCCCTGCATCTCGTCATACGCCTTGGGCAGCGACGAGAGCACCACCGCGACGCTCTTCTCCGCGCCGGTGACGGCTTCGTTGAGCCGCTGGGTGCTGGCATCCACGGTCTGCGCCTGCAGGCCCATCGTCTGCGCCAGCGATTGCAGCCGGTCCGCGGCGGTATCGCCCATCGCCAGCATCGCGTTGGTCTGCTGGTGCAATTCGGCGCGGTTGGTCTCGATTCTATGGGCCAGCGTCGCCACCACGCGCTCGAGGCTCGCGGCTTCGGCGCGCATCGCCCGCGCGGTCGCGCCAAAGCGCCGCGCCTCGGCGGCGCTGGTCCGCATCGACAGCAGATAGAGGATACCGATCAGGGCAGGGGGCACGCAGAGCGCCGCGATCAGCTGCACCAGCACCACCGGCGCCATCGGCCCCGCCAGCGTATCGCGCAGCAACCAACCCATCCCGCCGAACCAGCCGAGCACCGCCACGATCGCCAGCGTCGGCGCGATCCAGCCAAGGCCGCGGCGCGGCGCGGCCTTGTCCTCGTCCGCGATCACCGCCTTGGGTTCCTCCACGGAAACAACGGCTTCGGTGTCGGCGAGCAACAATGCTTCGCCGTCTTCGCCCTCAAGCGAACGGATGGATTCCACTTTTTTCGCCCCTGCCATGTGGCGCATTTACCACATTTCGCGCCCGGACCAACTAGGTAAGGAAACGATGCGTTAACGCCGCAAGCGTAGCATCGAATCATGGCGTATGATCCCGGTGCAATCGATGCGACGTTGGCGGCGGCGGTGGGCGATGAGCCCGCGCTGATCGCCGAACTGCGCGAGGCGTTTCAAGACGGCGTGAAGCGCTGCCTGGAGGCGATGAAGTCCGCCGACAGCCCCGATGGCTGGGCCTCCGCCGCGCTCCGCCTCAAGGGCCTCGCCGCCAGCTTCGGCGCGATCCGCCTGATGGCACTCGCCGGCGAGGCCGCCAGCGGCCCCTCGGGCGACGGCGCCGTCCTGCGCAAGCTCCACCGCGCGATCGAGCGGCTCTAAGCGCGCTTGCAATGTAGGATTTCGGCTGCTTGGCTGTGCCTGTCGCCGGCGTGACCGCGTGGCCGCTCTTTGACTGCGTCGATCCACTAGCTGCCCGCCTCGCGTATGTTAACGAAATGAGCGCTTTTGGGTGAACTTAGCGAGGTCGCCGCTCACCGTTTCCGCGACAATTCCCGCATCGCATCGTCCAGCCCGCCCAGCGTCAGCGGGTACATCCGGTCGTTCATCAACTCGCGCAGGATCCGCGTCGATTGCGAATATCCCCATTGCGCCTCGGGGATCGGATTGAGCCACGCCGCCGCCGGATAGGTATTGGTGATGCGCTGCATCCACACCGCCCCCGGTTCCTCGTTGAAATGCTCGACCGAGCCGCCGGGATGGGTGATCTCATAGGCGCTCATCGCCGCATCGCCGACGAACACCAGCTTATAGTCGTGCCCGAACTTGTGCAGCACGTCCATCGTCGGCGTCCGCTCGGTAAAGCGACGCTTATTGTCCTTCCACACGCCTTCGTAGAGGCAGTTGTGGAAGTAAAAGAATTCAAGGTTCTTGAACTCCGCCGTCGCCGCCGAGAACAATTCCTCGCAGAGCTTCACGAACGGGTCCATCGATCCGCCGATATCTAGGAACAGCAACAGCTTCACCGCATTGTGCCGCTCGGCCCGCATCTGGATGTCGAGCCAGCCCTGCCGCGCCGTCCCGGCGATGGTCGCGTCGATGTCGAGCTCGTCCGCCGCGCCTTCGCGCGCGAAACGCCGCAGCCGCCGCAGCGCGATCTTGATGTTGCGGGTGCCAAGCTCTCTGGTGTTGTCGAGGTTCTTGTATTCGCGCCCCTCCCACACCTTGAGCGCGCGGCCCTGCTTGCTCTCCCCCCCGATGCGTACGCCCTCGGGGTTGTAGCCGCCGTTGCCGAACGGCGAAGTGCCCCCGGTGCCGATCCATTTGTTGCCGCCCTGGTGCCGCCCTTCCTGCTCGGCGAGCCGCTCCTTCAGCGCCGCCATGATTTCGTCCCACGATCCGAGCGACTTGATCGCTTCCATCTCCTCGGGCGTCAGGAATTTGTCGGCGATCGCCTTCAGCCAGTCCTCGGGGATTTCGGCCGGCGCGACGCCATAGGAAGAGGCAATCCCCTTGAAGACCTTGGCGAACACCTGATCGAATCGGTCGAGCAGCCCCTCGTCCTTCACGAAGGTGGCGCGAGCGAGGAAATAGAAATTCTCGGGCGTCCGCTCGATCACCTCGCGGTCGAGCGCCTCGAGCAATACCAGATGCTCCTTGAGGCTGGCGGGGATGCCCGCGGCGCGCAGCGCGTCGAGGAAGTTGAAGAACATGGGCGACGTCATGCCCGCGCGCGGCGGCAAGGGCAATCTCAACGCATACGCCGTGCTCCGGCGAAGGCCCGAGCCCTTGGCGGGCCTGCCGATCCACTGGCCACCGCTCCGGCCTTCGCCGGAGCACGGATACGATTTGGTTCGATGGGATAACGCCCCATCTACCGCGCGTAGACGTCGATCAGCGCCCCGACATAATCGGGATTGCGCGCGGTGAGATACGCCGCCGGCTCCGCTTCGGCCACCGGCCTGGCCGCACGCCGGTCGGGCTTGCCATAAACGAAGCCCGAGACCGGATAGACCGTCGTGCCCAGCCCCTTGGTGTCGCGGTACCAGACCCGCACATTGCTCCAGTCGCCGCGCGCCGAAACGTCGGTCAGCGTAACGTCCTGCTCGGTATGCCCACGCACGCCGTTTTGCCGCGACCAGTTGGCGTGGGTGATC
>Ga0247811_1000009_pt1 | contig 171239 bp, 166 predicted proteins | sample UWRJL134311R1_FD_189018 | JGI IMG/M metagenome (GOLD analysis project Ga0247811, IMG submission 189018) | Plant litter microbial communities from Arlington Agricultural Research Station in Wisconsin, United States - UWRJ-L134-311R-1 | ecosystem: Environmental > Terrestrial > Plant litter >...
CTCGGCTGCGGCCAGTTCGGGTGCAGGCTTGGGGGCGGCTTCGACAACCGGTTCGGGTGCTGCCACCGGCTCGGCTGCGGCCAGTTCGGGTGCTTCCTCGACGGCGACGTGATCGGCGACCGGCTCGGGCGCGGCTTCGAAGACGGGTTCCGGTTCCGGCTCGGCGAGATCGTTGGCGATAGTCGCCGGCGTCGCCTCCGTCGGTGCGGTGGCGGCGACGGGCTCATCGGCGAAAGCGTCGGCGGCGACCGGCGGTTCTTCGGTGGCAGAGGTCAGCCCGGCAGGGGCGGCATCGACCGGCTCGGCTTCGGGATTGGGAGCCTCGGCAAGCGGCGCGGGATCGGGCTCTCGGGCGGGCGCGCCCTCGACATGATCTGCGACGGGTTCGGGCGAATCGACGTATACCGGCTCCGGGTTGGGCGCGAGATCGGGCACATAAGCGGGGGCGGCGGCGAATTCGGGCGGGCGCGGGGTGATCGGCCGCGCGGTCGGGATATCCTCCACCTCGCGGGCGTGCGCGGCGAGATATTCGCGCTCCTCGCGCGCGGCGCGGCGGCGCTTGCCCGCCGTGCGCGCGCCGATCAACAGGATCAGCAGCGCGATCAGTACGCCGCCCGCGATCAGCGCGACCGGCATGGTCAGCCATTCCGGGCCGCCGGGAACCAGCGGCGTGGTGCTTTGCAGAGTTGCTATCATTGCGCCCTCCCGACGCTATTCCCCGAGTCTGGTAATGCATAACGCCGGATGCGCAGGCGTCCAGCGCACTTTTGTGCGCGTGCGAGACGATGTGCCGTTGCGGGCCGCTCAGCCGCCCTCGCGCGCGACTTCGCGCCAGCCGATGTCGCGGCGGCAGAAGCCGGTGGGGAAATCGAGGGCGTCGACGCCGCTGTAGGCGGCCGTCTGTGCCGCGCGCGCGGTATCGCCGGTGCCGACCACGCAGAGCACGCGCCCGCCCGATGCGACTAAGGCGCCGCCCTCCAGCCGGGTGCCGGCGTGGAAGATCATCGCGCCGGCGGCCTCGGCCTTGCCGATTCCGCCGATCGCGCCGCCCTGCGCCGGGGTGCCGGGATAGCCCTCCGCCGCCATTACCACGCCGAGCGCGGTATCGGGGGCGAACACCGGCGCGGCGCGCTCGCCGAGGCTGCCCTTGTCGGCGGCGATCATCAGCGCGAGCAGGTCGTCGCGCAGACGCGGCATCAGCACCTGGCATTCGGGATCGCCGAAGCGGGCGTTATATTCGATGAGCTTCGGCCCGTCGGCGGTGAGCATCAGCCCGGCGTAGAGCACCCCCGAGTAAGGCGCTCCCATCCGCGCCAGCGCCTCGACGGTGGGGCGGACGATCGTTTCGATCGCCTGGGCCTCGAGCTCGGGGGTGAGCACGGGGGCGGGACTGTACGCGCCCATGCCGCCGGTGTTGGGGCCGGTATCGCCTTCGCCGACGCGCTTGTGGTCCTGCGCCGAGCCGAACGACAGCAGCGCGGTGCCGTCGGTAAGGACGAACAGGCTGGCTTCCTCGCCCTCGAGGAATTCCTCGATCACCACGCTGGCGCCGGGGGTGGCGAAGATCGCGGCCACGGCCTCCTCGGCTTCTTCCAGCGTCATCGCCACCGTCACGCCCTTGCCCGCGGCGAGGCCGTCGGCCTTGATCACCACCGGGAGGCCAAAATCTTCCAGCGCGGCGAGCGCGCCGTCCTTCGACTGCGCCTTGGCATAGGCCGCGGTGGGGATTTTCTCACGCGCGCAGAGATCCTTGGTGAAGCTCTTCGAGCCTTCGAGCTGCGCGGCGGCCTTGTTCGGCCCGAACACGCCGATGCCCATGGTGCGCAGATTATCGGCGAGGCCGGCGACGAGCGGCGCCTCGGGGCCGACGACGACGAAGCCGATCGAATGGCGCAGGCAGAAATCGATCAGCCCGCGCTGGTCGTCGGCGGGGATGTCGGCGAGCTCGGCGTGCCGGGCGATGCCGGGATTGCCGGGCGCGGCATAGAGCTTTTCGAGCAGCGGCGATTGCGCGAGCTTCCACGCGAGCGCATGTTCGCGTCCTCCCGATCCCACCAGCAGGACGTTCATGCCCGATCCCCTTTTCGACGCAGCAGCCCGGCTGGTAGCCGAGCCGGTGCCCGGCGACAACGCCGCGCTCAGCGTCAGCGAACTCTCCCAAGCGCTCAAGCGGATGGTCGAGGGCGAGTTCGGCCATGTCCGGCTGCGCGGCGAGATATCGGGGTGGAAGCGCGCGGTTTCGGGCCATGCCTATCTGTGCCTGAAGGACGCCGACGCGATCATCGACGGAGTGATCTGGCGCGGCGCCGCCAGCGCGCTGCCGTTCAGCCCGCAGGACGGCATCGAAGTGATCGCGACCGGCAAGCTGACCACCTATCCGGGGCGTTCCAAATACCAGATCGTGATCGAGCGGATGGAATTGGCGGGCGAGGGCCAGCTGATGGCGCTGTTCGAAAAGCTCAAGGCGAAGCTTGCTGGCGAGGGGCTGTTCGACGCCGCGCGCAAGCAGCCGCTGCCCTATATGCCCAGGGTGATCGGGGTGGTGACGTCGCCCACCGGCGCGGTGATTCGCGATATTCTCCACCGGCTGGAGGACCGTTTCCCGACGCATGTGATCGTCTGGCCGGTGGCGGTGCAGGGCGAGGCGGCGGCGGGGCAGATCGCGGCGGCGGTGCGTGGGTTCGATGCGATCGCGCCCGGCGGGACGATCCCCCGCCCCGACCTGCTGATCGTCGCGCGCGGCGGCGGCTCGATCGAGGATTTGTGGGCGTTCAACGAGGAAGCGGTGGTGCGTGCCATCGCCGATTGCTCGATTCCGCTGATCTCGGCGGTGGGGCATGAGACCGACACCAGCCTGTCCGATTTCGCCGCCGATCTGCGTGCGCCGACGCCGACCGCGGCGGCCGAAATGGCGGTGCCGGTGCTCGCCGAGGTTCGCCATACCGTCTCCAGCCTGAGCCTGCGCACCGAGCGGTGCGCGCGGCGCTATCACGAGCGCGGCGGCGAGCGGCTGGCGGCGCTGGTGCGGGTATTGCCGCGCCGCGATGCGTTGCTGGGGCCGCAGCGGCAGAAGATGGACGATCTCGGCGGACGGCTTACCCGCGCGCTCGAACGGCGGGTGACGGTAGCGCGCAGCCAGCTCGACCGCTCGGGCGCGGCGCTGCGCCCGGCGGCGCTCGAGCATCGCCTGACCGCCGCGCGGCAGCGGCTGGAGGGGGCGTCACGGCTGCTCGATTCGGTCAATCCCGATAACCTCCTCCAGCGCGGCTATGTGCGTGTCGGCGCCAAGATCGGCGGCAAGGTGATCGCCACCGCCGAGGCGGCGCGCACCGCCGGCGCCATCACATTGCATTTTCGCGACGGCGCGATCGATGCACGGGTTGAGCGCGCGGGCGGCAAAACCTATGATAGGGACAAGCCCGAACAGCCGAACCTGTTGTAATCGTAAGAAGGTCCGCCGCCGATGCTCATGAACAACACCGCCCGCGCCGCGCGGCTCCATTATATGGCCAACGGCTTTCGCGTGCTGACGCCAGGCGATCACGTGATCTGCGTGGTGACCGGCGAGCGCGTGCCGCTCGACGAATTGCGCTACTGGAGCGTCGCGCGGCAGGAGCCCTATGCCAGCGCCGAACTGGCGATGCAGGTGATGCACGGATCGTGAGCGCCTGGGCATGAAATTGCTGCGGGTTTCCGCCGGTTCGATCGTTATCGCTTTTCCGGGCACCTTCGCGCCGCTGCCGCAGCTGCCGGCTGCCGTGGCCGCGGTTGCCGCGCCCGTCGCGCCGAGCCGCTTCGCGCTCACCGGCTCGCTGATGCAGGGCGGCGTGGCGATCGGCACCGCGCCGCGCGGCACGAGCCTGCTGATGTTCGGCGACGTATCGGTGCCGGTGGCGCCCGATCGCCGCTTCCTGATCGCGTTCGACCGCGACGCCCCGATCGGCGCATCGCTCACCGCGACGCTGGAGAATGGCAGCCAGATCAGCGAATCGGTCAGCGTCGCGCCGCGCGGCTGGGATATCTCGCGGCTGAGCACCCTGCCCAAATATCCGGTGCCTCGCCCCGAATATGAGCGGCTGCGCCCCGCCGAGGTCGCGCAGATCAACGCCGCGCGGCGGATGCAGACCGATGCGCAGGGCTGGCGCCAGAGCTTCCTGTGGCCGGTGACCGGGCGGATATCGACGTTGTTCGGGTCGCAGCGCATCTATGCCGGCGAGCCGGGATCGTACCATTCCGGCGTGGACGTCGCGCGGCCGGTGGGCACCGTGGTGCTCGCGCCCGCCGACGGGGTGGTGATCCTGGCGACGCCGCGGCCGTTCACGCTCGAAGGCAATCTGCTGATGGTCGACCATGGCATGGGGCTCAACAGCGCGTTCATGCACCTCTCGCGAATCGACGTGAAGGTCGGCGAGCATGTCCGCCGCGGCCAGCCGATCGCGCGGACCGGGATGACCGGGCGCGCGACGGGCCCGCATCTCCATTGGGGGATGAAGTGGCGCGATTCGCGGATTGATCCGCTGCTGCTGGCGGGATCGATGCCCGTCGCGGACTAGGTCCAGGCCCCAACCTGTCCCGTTATCGCACAGCGGGACGGGCCGATCCCCCGCCTAGCGGATCCGTTTGACCTTCACCGGGCGTTGGCCCGCAACCGAGGCGGTGTAGCTGCCCAGCCCGCCGGCGCGGATCTTGATCGCCGCGCCCGGCCGCGGATCATAGCCTAGCTTCGCCTCGGTCGTCTGCCAGCTGGTGCCGTCCTTCAGGCGCAGCACCCACATGCCGTAGCCGGTCTCCTGCACGTTCTGCACTTCGCTCTCGATCTCTGTCAGGCGGGGCTCGCTGGCGTCGTCGTCGCTGCCGCCGAACAGCCGGACCTTGGGCAGGGTGAAGCCGAACACCGTACGCAGCGCCTTGCGCATTTGCGGGCGGTCCAGCACCACGATCTCGCGTTTTTCCCGCGCTGCAGCAAAGACTGACGCAGTGCGGTCGAAACACGCCAGCCGCGCAGCGCCGTCGGTAATCGCGCGGCACGCGACCAATTCGTCGGCAACCTTGCTTCCCTGCTCGGGACGGTCCTGCGCCGCTGCCGGACGCGGCATCATCACCACCACAACGGCGGCTGCCCACAATCCCATACGCCCGATATGCATGCGCTTCCTCCTGCTTTGGGCGCTTGTATTCGCGTTCCGCGCCCGGCTTTTCAACCCGTTTACGCCCGCCGCGCCCCATTGCAGCATTGTGATGTTTTTATCACATTTCCGGCGAAATGGTGGTGGGACACGCTTTCCCATTGCTGCGGGGGCGAAAGCTTAGGTAACAAACGATCTTCTACGGCGTCGTGCGCACCGCGGCGCTGCCAGGAGTTATGAGACCGGCCCGAGGGCCTGTACAGGGGAAACCACATGAAGGCTGCATTTCGTTCGCGACTGCTCGCATCGACCTTAATCCTAAGCTCGGCGGCATTCGCTACTCCCGCGTTCGCGCAGGACACGACGGCGACCGAAGACACGGCGGCTGAACAGCCCGAGATCGTCGTCACCGGCTCGCTCATCTCCAACCCCAACCTGCAGTCCACCAGCCCGGTCAGCGTGATCGGCGAAGAGGAAATCCAGCTGCGCCAGGCGAACGTCGCCGAAGAGCTGCTGCGCGAGATGCCCGGTGCGGTTCCTTCGATCGGTTCCGCGGTCAACAACGGCAACGGCGGTTCCTCGTTCGTCAACCTTCGCGGCCTCGGCTCGAACCGCAACCTGGTTCTGCTCGACGGCGTGCGCCTGACCCCGGCGGAACTCGCCGGCCGAGTCGATCTCAACAACATCCCGCTCGCGCTCGTCGAGCGCGTCGACGTGCTGACGGGCGGCGCGAGCTCGACCTACGGCGCGGACGCCGTCGGCGGCGTCGTCAACTTCATCACCAAGAGCGATTTCTCCGGCGTCGACATGAACGTGTCGGAGCAGCTCACCCAGAAGGGCGACGGCAACTTCCTGCGCGGCGATCTCACCATCGGCGCCAACCTCGATGACGGCCGCGGCAACGTGGTGTTCAGCATCGGCTATCAGGAATCGGACCCCGTCTATTTCGGCGGTGACCGCACGAATTCGCAGCTTACCCTCGAATCGTACGACGAGTTCTACGTCGCGGGCCAGGGTTCGGCGACCACCTTGCCCTCGCGCTTCGTTCTCGGCGGCGGCGTTCCTACTTCGCAGGTTTCGCCGGACGGTACGGGCATCCAGCCTTACTATGCCGCGTACAACTTCAACCCGTTCAACGTCTTCCAGACGCCGTTCCAGCGCTACAATATGTACAGCGCGGCGCACTATGACGTGACCGATCACATCACCGTCTACGGCCGCGGGCTCTATTCGAACAACACGGTCAACACGATCATCGCGCCGTCGGGCATCTTCAATTCGTCGGTCACCGTTCCCGTCAGCAATCCGTTCCTGTCTGCGGCGCAGCGCACCTATTTCTGCAACAATGCCGACACCAATACCGCAGTTGCCGGCAACCAGACGCTGACTCCCGCCGAATGCGCCGCGGCTGCTACTGCGCTCAGCCCGACCAACGCGGCCTATCGCACCTTCACCTTCAACGTGGCTCGCCGTACCGAGGAAGTTGGCCCGCGTCTCAGCTCGTACAACACGCAGATCTTCGATTTCCGTGCCGGCGTTCGCGGTGACATCACCAGCTCGATCACGTTCGACGTGTTCGGCGCCTACGGCAAGAGCGACAACACCCAGTCCATCGAGGGCTATGTGCTGCTGTCGCGTGCCCGCCAGGCGCTGCTCGCGACCAACACGACGACCTGCCTCAACGACACCAACGGCTGCGTCCCGCTGAACATCTTCGGCACCAATGGCTCGATCAACGCCGCGATGGCCGACTTCATCAGCGACGCTGCCCAGACCAAGGTCTCGACGACCCTCGGCCAGGCACGTGGCGTGATCAGCGGTGACTTCGGGGTCAGCTCGCCCTGGGCTGCCGAGCCGATCAGCTTCGCCGTCGGCACCGAGTATCGCGAGTATACCGCGCTGCAGCGTGCGGACGCTCTGGCCAAGACGGCCGGCGAGCTGGGTGGCGCCGGCGGTGCCGCTCCGGACATCACCGGCGGCTTCAAGGTCTATGAGTTCTTCGGCGAAGCAGTGGTTCCGCTGATTTCGGACAAGCCGTTCTTCCACGAACTGACTGCCGAAGGCGGTATCCGCCAGTCGCATTACGAAGTCGACGCAGCGGGCAAGCCGACCTTCTCGACCACCACCTGGAAGGCGGCGGGCAGCTGGTCGCCGGTCGAGGACATCCGGTTCCGCGGCAACTATCAGCACGCGGTTCGCGCCCCGAACATCGGCGAGCTCTTCTCGCCGGTCAGCACGGGCCTGACCAACCTCGGCACCGATCCCTGCGCGGGCGCGGCGCCGACGACCAACGCCAATCTTCGCGCGGTCTGCCTCGCGCAGGGCGCACCTGCCGCGCAGATCGGTTTCATCACGAACCCGACTGCCGGCCAGGCGAATGCCACGGGCGGCGGTAACATCAACTTGAAGCCGGAAGTCGCCAACACCTACACGTTCGGCGCGGTGTTCAAGCCGACCTTCTTCCGCGGCTTCACTGCTTCGATCGACTATTATAACATCAAGGTGAACGGCGCGGTCAGCTCGCCGACGCCGGGCGATCTGATTACCGCATGCTTCGGTGCGACCCCGACCAGCCCTCCGGCTTCCGCGGCTACTTCGGCAGCATGCACGATCATTCGCCGTAACCCGACTTCGGGTAACCTTGATGGCGATCCGGCAACGACGCCCGGTCTGTTCGCGGCAATTTCGAACCTGGGCGTGATCAAGACCGACGGTATCGATCTCTCGCTCAGCTATACGCGCGGCCTGGGTACCCTGTTCGACGAACCCGTCCGCATCAGCGTCGGTTTCAACGGCAACTACACTGCCCATTCGAAGTTCAAGGCGACGCCTAGCGCCCTCGATCGTGAGTGCGTCGGCTACTACAGCGTCAACTGCGGTTCGATCCAGCCGAAGTACCAGTTCAACACGCGTACCACGCTGTCGTTCGGCCCTGCGGATATCTCGCTCCTGTGGCGCTATATCCACAACGTGAAGTTCGAACCGGCTCAGCTCGCCGACGATCTGGCAGCTGCGACCGCAGCGGGCTGCACGGCTCCGCTCGGTGCGGATCCGGATGGCTGCATCGTCGATCCGCGCTTCCGCTCGATCAAGGCGAAGAACTACTTCGACCTGTCGACTCGCTTCTCGGTGACCGATAACTTCACCCTGACGATGACGGTTCAGAACCTGTTCGATCTCGAGCCGCCGACGGTTGGTGGCACGGTGGGTTCGACGACCTACAACGGCGGCAACACCTATCCGTCGACGTACGACGCGCTGGGCCGCCGCTTCGCGGTCAGCGGCCGCGTGACCTTCTAAGGTCAAGCGTCAGTGAAAAAGGGAAAGGCGGGCCTTGTGCCCGCCTTTTTCTTTTGTGGCGCGCGCCGTTGCTTCGTGGAGGTGCATGCGCGTGGCGGCGCCAAGTCCGAATCGCGATCGCAAGGCGGATCGGACTCGATCCGAAGCTTCCCGTTTCGAAAAAGCGGATGCGGGCGAGCGCTTGCAAGCCCGCCGCGTGGGGCGTTCCGGCCGCGGCCGGGACTAGGGTTGGGGTCCTTATATTCCCCCTTCGCCATCCCCGCGAAAGCGGAGACCCATCTCCCGCGCCAGCGGCAGAATGCACCGGCGCGATCAATGCGCGATCGTGGATGGCTTCGGAGATGGGTCCCGCTTTCGCCAGGATGACGGCCTGAGACAAATTGCGCCACGCAAAAACAAGCGCTTATTCGGGTTCTCAACCTGGCCGTCCAAACCGCTGTTCCTGTCGCGGCGATGCGGGCGATCCGGCGCGGATCAGCCGATCAGGGCCGCAGGCAACGTCATCGGCACGCCCGCATTGGCGGCAACCGCCTCGGCCCAGGCCGCGACCTTGTGGATCTCCTCGGCGTGCAGGCTGAGGCCGGCCTCGCGTTCGCGCGCGCGTTGCTCGGGCAGGAACGTGCCGCCCGCCTTGGCTTCACGGGAAAATTCCGCCGCGACCATCCGCTCGACTGTCCCCGGCTCGGCGGTCAGGCCGTAAAAAGCGATCAGCGCGTCCAGCGCCTGGGCCGGCTGCGCGACCAATTGCTCGCTGTTCAAGCTGCGCACCCGCTCGGGCAAGGCGGCGGCGAGCCGGGCGAACAGCGCCTGCTGGGCCAGCCACCCGACTGCGGCTGCCTGAAGATCGGTGTGCAGCAGATAGTCGGCGGGCGCGAAGCCGAGCTGGACCATGCCGTCGGCGAGTTGCTTCGACAGGAGCTCGCGCACCCATAGCCTGCCCCACATGCCCTTGCGCGCGATCGACGCGACAAAGGCGGGCAGCGGCGCATGCAGTAGGACCGCCTTGCTCTCGGGCCGCAGCTCCAGCATTGCGCTGGCGAGGCCATTGGTCACGTTCGAAGGCTTGATCACCACCGCCTCGCCCGGTTCGAACGGGCGCGCAAGCAGCGCGAGCGCCGATCCGAGAACCTCGCCAAGCCGCGCCGCATCCGCGCCGCGATGCCGCCATCCCACCAGATCGTTGAGAATCTGCGGTTCCTTCAGCGCCGAAGCGGTTCCGGGGATGTCGAGCGCGCGCGCAAGCAAGGTCGAGCAGCAATAGGCCGAATGGAAGATGAAATGCAGCGGCGCGGGCCGCCGCGCCAATGCCACCGCGTCCGCGCGGCGCACGACCAGGGGCGGGCCGGGCGACAGCAATTCGTCGGTCAGGAATGCCGCGGTGCCGCGCAACGGGCGCCCAGCCTCGACGAAATGCACCGCGTCGTGCCCCGGATCGTAGCGGTGCGCCAGCCACGCGGGGGCCAGTTCGCCGGCGGGGGGCCGGGACGATGTCATCCTCTTGTGCACCCCAGCATAATATGGTTCAATTCGAACTGAAAATGCCTGCAAGGGCGAAGCATAGTCAAGGAGTTCCCGATGAATCGTGTCGCGGTTGCCGCCGTATTGGCCATAACGCTGTTGGCGGATGCCGGCTATCCCCTGGCCGCGCAGGACGCGCCCAAGGCGAAGCGGACCGACTCCGAACCGGTCGTCTGCAAGGCGAAAGCCGAGACCGGATCGATGGTGCGCCGCCGCAAGCAGTGCTTCACCAAGTCCGAGTGGGACCGGATCGCCGCCGCCGCGCGCGAAGGCGCCACCGACATGATGGACAAGAATGCCAACCGTAGCTCCGGCCAGTAAGCCGCTGATGGTGTGGTGCACGGGTATCGGCGCGCCGCCGATGCCGTTCCGTGGCTGAGCCCACCGCCGCCGCGCGTTCGGTTCTCGCAGCGGCCGCCGCGGCGCGCCAGAAGGGCGACCGTGCCGGCGAGTTGGCGCTGCTCGACGCCGCGATCGGCGAGCGGCCCGGCGATCCGCACCTGCTCAACGCGCGCGGCATGCGGGCGCTGGCGGATGGCGACCATGACACGGCGGTTGCCAGTTTTCGCGCCGCCGCGAAGGCCGATCCGCGCGAGGGAGTCCTGTGGGTCAACCTCGCCAGCGCCTATCGCGCGATGGGCGACGACGATGGCGAGCGGCAGAGCCTCGAGCAGGCGCTGGACCGCAATCGCCTCAATTTCATGGCGCATTTCCGGCTGGCCGAGTTGCATCAGCGCCGGGACGAACGGATTCCCGCCGCGCAAAGCTGGGGCAATGTGCTGCAGATGGCTGCCGGGATGGAGGGATTGTCCCCGCCGCTTGCCGCCGCGATCGAGCGCGGGCGCGAATTCCTGCAGGCGCATAACGCGCGGATCGCCGCCGAAGTCGATGCCCAGCTGGGCCCGATGATCGCCGCCGATCCGGCCGCCGCGCGGCGCTTTACCGCCTGCGTCGATCATGCGCTCGGGCGGCGGCGCGTGTATCGCAACGAATGTGCCGGGATTCTCTATCCCTTCCTTCCCGCCGACGAATTCTTCGATCGCGCGCTGTTTCCCTGGTTCGAGAGGCTGGAAGCGCGGACCGATGCGATCCGCGCCGAGGCGCTGGCACTGCTTGCGGAGGGAGGCGAATCGATTCGCCCCTATGTGCGGCAGGACAAGGGGACGCCTGAGAACAAATGGTCGGCGCTGGATGGCTCGCTCGATTGGAGCGCGTGCTTCCTGTGGGAATATGGCGCGCGCAACGAGCCGGTTTGCGCGCGCTGCCCTGAGACCGTCGCCGCGCTCGAGGCCTTGCCGCGCAGCCACATCCCCGGCAAGGCGCCCTCGGCCTTCTTCTCGATCCTCAAGCCGCACGCGCATATCCCCGCGCACACCGGCGTGACCAACACCCGCGCGATCATCCATCTTCCGCTCGTCGTCCCGCCCGCCTGCCGCTTCCGGGTGGGCGGCGAGATCCGCGAATGGAAGGTCGGCGAGGCCTTCGCGTTCGACGACACCATCGAGCATGAGGCGTGGAACGACAGCGACGAGCAGCGGATCGTCCTCATCCTCGACGGCTGGAATCCGCACATGAGCGAGACCGAGCAAGCGCTGCTCACCCGCTTCCTGGCGATCACCGACCAGGCCTGATCAGCCGACGCGCAGCTCCAATTTCCCGTCGCCCTCGTCGACCTTCACGGTCGATCCGTCCTTCACGTCGCCGCGCAGGATCAGATCGGCGAGCGGGTCCTGCAGATAGCGCTGGACCGCGCGCTTGAGCGGGCGCGCGCCGTAGACCGGATCGTAGCCGACCCGGCCGAGCCATGTGCGGGCGGCCTCGGTCAGGTCGATATGGATCTTGCGGTCGGCCAGCAGCTTCGAAACGCGGCCGACCTGGATGTCGACGATCGGCGCCATGTGATCCTGGCCGAGCCGGTGGAACAGGATGATCTCGTCGAGCCGGTTGAGGAACTCGGGGCGGAAATGCGCGCGGACGACTTCCATCACCTGCGGCTCGACGTCCGAAACTTTACCATCGTTACCCATGTTCGACAGGAACTGGCTGCCAAGATTGGAGGTCAGGATGATGATCGTATTGGAGAAATCCACGGTGCGGCCCTGGCCGTCGGTGAGGCGGCCATCGTCGAGGACCTGGAGCAGGACGTTGAACACGTCGGCGTGCGCCTTCTCGACCTCGTCGAACAGCACGACCTGATAGGGGCGGCGGCGGACGGCTTCGGTGAGCACGCCGCCCTCCTCGTATCCGACATAGCCCGGAGGGGCGCCGAGCAGGCGGGCGACGCTATGCTTCTCCATGAACTCGCTCATGTCGATACGGACCATGGCGTTGCCGTCGTCGAACAGGAATTCGGCGAGCGCCTTGGTCAGCTCGGTCTTGCCGACGCCGGTTGGCCCCAGGAACAGGAACGAGCCGAGCGGGCGATTGGGATCCTGCAGCCCGGCGCGCGAGCGGCGGACGGCGGTGGAGACCGCTTTCACCGCCTCGGCCTGGCCGATCACGCGCTTGCCGATCGCCTCCTCCATATTGAGGAGCTTCTCGCGTTCGCCCTCGAGCATGCGGTCGACCGGAATGCCGGTCCAGCGGCTGACCACCCCGGCGATATCGTCGGACGTGACTTCCTCGCGCAGCATCGCGCCCTTGGTCGCGCCCGCCGCTTCCTCCAATTGCTTGGTCAGCGCGGGGATGGTGCCGTAGTTGAGCTCGGCCATTTTGCCGAGATCGCCGGCACGCTGGGCCTGGTCGAGCTCGAGCCGGGCGGCGTCCAGCTGCTCCTTGAGCTTGCCCTCGGCGTTGATCTTGTCCTTCTCGGCCTGCCAGCGGCCGGTCAATTCGGACGATTGCTGCTCGAGATTGGCGAGCTCGGATTCGAGCGTGGCCAGCCGGTCCTTCGACGCGGCATCGCTCTCCTTACGCAGCGCCTCGCGCTCGATCTTGAGCTGGATAATGCGGCGGTCGAGATTCTCGATCTCCTCGGGCTTGGACTCGACTTCCATGCGGATGCGGCTGGCGGCCTCGTCCATCAGGTCGATCGCCTTGTCGGGCAGGAAGCGATCTGTGATGTAGCGGTTCGACAGCGTCGCTGCCGAGACGATCGCGCCGTCGGTGATCCGCACGCCGTGGTGCAGCTCGTACTTGTCCTTGATCCCGCGCAGGATCGAGATGGTGTCGGGCACCGTCGGCTCGCCGACGAACACCGGCTGGAAGCGGCGCTGGAGCGCGGCGTCCTTCTCGACATATTTGCGATACTCGTCGAGCGTGGTCGCGCCGATGCAATGCAATTCGCCGCGGGCGAGCGCGGGCTTGAGCAGATTGCCCGCGTCCATCGCGCCTTCGGATTTTCCGGCGCCGATCAGCTGGTGCATCTCGTCGATGAACAGGATGATATGGCCTTCACCTGCCTTGACCTCGTCGAGCACGCCCTTGAGCCGCTCCTCGAATTCGCCGCGATATTTGGCGCCGGCGATCAGCGCGCCCATGTCGAGCGCCATCAAGGTGCGGTCCTTGATCCCGTCGGGGACGTCGCCGTTGACGATGCGCAGCGCCAGGCCTTCTGCGATCGCGGTCTTGCCGACGCCGGGCTCGCCGATCAGCACCGGATTGTTCTTGGTGCGGCGCGCGAGGATCTGGATGGTGCGGCGGATTTCCTCGTCGCGGCCGATCACCGGATCGAGCTTGCCCGCGCGGGCATCGGCGGTGAGATCGCGCGCGAATTTCTTGAGCGCGTCGTAGCGGTCCTCGGCGGTGGCGGTGTCGGCGGAACGGCCGTTGCGAAGACTGTTGATCGCGGCGTTGAGTGCTTCGGCCTTCACCCCGGCGGCGGCGAGCGCCTTGCCCGCAGCATTGCTGGGCGCGAGGACGAGCGCGAGCAACAGCCGCTCGACGGTGACGAAGCTGTCGCCCACCTTCTGCGCGACCTGCTCGGCCTGGTCGAGGACGCGCACGGCATCGTTGTCGAGCCCCGGGGTCTGCTGCGCGCCGCCGCCCGAAACCGCGGGGATTCTGGCGAGCGCGGCATCGGTTTCGACCAGCGCCCTCCTGGCGTCGCCGCCCGCGGCCTGGATCAGCCCCGAGGCCATGCCCTGCTCATCCTCGAGCAGTGCCTTGAGGATATGCTCGGGCGCGATCCGCTGATGGCTCATGCGGATCGCGACGGTCTGCGCCGACTGGAGGAAGCCCTTGGCGCGGTCGGTGAATTTATCGAGGTTCATGGTTGGCCCTGTTGGTTAAGGTGCCGATGTAGTGTTGCTAATGTGCAACACAAGAGACCGATTGCTTCCGAAATTCGTTCTGTGGCCTGTGCCGCCGAACCCAGCCGTGCCGACGCACGCTAGGATTTTTCCAAAATGCGACCGAGCCAAGTTTCGAGAGGAATGACGTAGACGGTAATTTTCATCAGATCGAGCAAATCCTGCTTGAGGTTCGCCACATCTTCAGCGCTGGCGTCAGACGGTCTCTCGAACTTGACCTTGAGCTTGCTTTTTCCGCCCGAAGCAGCGGGCGGCACCCGTGACACTTTCGCTGCTGAATTGAGGAGCAAGGTCGCGCGATGGTCGAGGTTCTCCGTGTGCAGCAATATTTTCATGGTCAGCGCTTCCTGAAGAAGGGGGAGGCTGGTTTTTTGGTGGCTGTAGACCTCTGCGAAAGTGGTGAAGACGGCATGCTGCCTTAGACCGCCCATATCCGCGACCTTTCCGCCCCCCATTGAAACCAGGACGTGCCGCTTGGGATGATCCAGAACGATCGCATCGCCAGCTTCTACGTCGATAGCGTTCGGGTCTTCGATGTCGATCTTGGTCCCGCCCAGGAATATTTCCTGTTGCGGCCCGTCGTTCGGGCGGTCGTCATCCGGATCGTCGAGTAGCGCGTTCGCTAATCGCTCTCTTGGCACGCCCCACAGCGTGGAGAGGTATAGGAGATATTGCCAGCAGTTGAAGCTCTTTGGACTGGCCGTCTTTCCGGTCAGCCACAATCCGAAATCCGACTGGTCGGGCGGCTGCCATGCAAGCGGGGTTTCGGTCTGCAACGCTTCGAGCGCATCGGCGTAGGAAACGTTGCTCGTGGGTACCCCCTTCTCTTTGGAGAGTCCGTTGACTACGGCAACGACGCGGTCCTTCGGGAAAAGTGACTGAAGATCGACCAACTCGGCCTCCTCCATTCTCTGTACGGGGTCGGCAGTCCGACGCACTTCTCGAACCGCGAGGGAAGAGGCGGGAGGCGAGGCAAGGCTGCGCCGGCCCATTTGGTCGGCTTCCCGCTCAAGCCCGGGATCATCGTTTATCGCCAAGCCATTGGCCATTCGCTGCGACGTACGAACCCGCCCCTGCTTCTGCTGCACCACATGCCACGCCTCGTGCGGCAGATGATGCTCCTGACTCGGCGCGAGATGGATGTCGGAGCCTTGCGCGTAGGCATGCGCCTGCATCTGCGCCGGTCTGGACGAATTGCGGTGCACCCGCACGTCGTCCATCGCGATGCCCGACAGCGCCTCGACGCCGTGCTTGAGCCGGTCGGGCAGGCCGGTGCGGTTGGCGGCGCGCTGGATCGGCGGCATGGGCACGGCGGCGGAGAGACGGGCGGCGAGCGCGCGCTGGGCGATCAGGGCGGGGCGGGCGTTCAGCCAACGGCCGAGCGCCTCCAGCGCGCGGACGCGCGGCGCGCTGGCGAGCGCCGGATTGTCCGCGGCTTCGCGGCGCTGGGCGGGCGCCGGAGCGGGGCGCGCGAGACGGGCTTCCCGCCCGCCGGACTCACCCATCGCGGTGCTCCCGGGCGGGTCGGGGCCCATGCGCCGGATCGGCGAAGTCGCCGCTCGCGGCCATCGCGGCGTGGAACGGCTGGTCCTCGGTCACGCCGCCGGCATCCTCGGCGGCGGGGCCGAACATCGTAAAATACCAGGCGGTGCCCTTGTCGAGCGCCGCGAACGCTCCAGGCTTTCGGCGGCAGTTTCGCCGAGCCCCTGCATCGGTGGCGCATCGTCGAGCATGCTGCGCGCCCGGGCCGGCGCCGCAGTTTCGGCGGATGCGTGGCTCCGCGACACCGCGGGGCCCGCATTCCAGACTTTCCTGCGCGGCGATCTTCATCCCTTTCCGCGATAATCGATTGCGCGACCTTCTAGTCCTTGAAATCCTGAGGCCCATCGTCGCCCGAGGTTTCGATCGACTCCACCAGGGAGATGCGGTCCGGCGTAATGCCGCCCTGAACGATCGTCTCCTGCTGCTCGGAATAAAAAATCTGCTGCCACCACGGCACATTCTTGTGCAGGGGAAAGTGCACGAGTCCGCCCAGATCGACGCGATAAATGTATTTCATTCCGGGCGACGTCTTGCCCAGCTGATGCGCAAAGGTAAGTGCGGCATCACGCGTGTCGGCGGTGGAAATGACCCCCGGATTATTGACGTTGCTGAACTGATAATTCTGGATGTCCTTCATGGTTATCTGATCTTTGGGTTCCTTCTTGGGCTTGAATCCCATCTTACTTATGTCTTGCGGCGGGCGCATATCGACCCGGTACTTGAAGGTCTTGGGGGCCATGATCTCGGTGTGGGCGAGAATGTCGGCGGGCATTCTCTTGAACATCTTGAAGATGCCGGAGAAGATGCCGACCCGTTGCGCCACGGCCTGCGCCGGGCCGGGCGATTGCTGCAGCATCCGCGCGTACCGCTGAACTGGCGCGGCGCGATCCCCCGACGAAAGCATGGCCGCGACCGCGCGCTGCGCGGCGACCGCCGGCCCGGCGTTCAGCGTGACCGCCGTTCGGTGGAGTGCCGTCAGAGACGCGGCGCCGGCGAACCCGGCGGCTGCGGCATCGGTACGTTCGGTGCGCTCGGGCTTGGGGGCGTGTTCTGCATGCAGTGCCATCGAAATGCTCCTAAACGGTTCCTACTGCTTGTTACCGATCGCCTCGATCGGGCTCGGCGGTACCGTTCGTCGCGGCACCGCGCGCTGCGCCCGGCGTGTGCGCCGCTCAGCCATCGGAGGATTCCTCTTCCATGGACGAAGAGGATTCGTCGCCGGACCCCGAGCCCGATTCGGAACTTTCCTCCTCCATCGAGCCTTCGCCGCCGCGCAATTTCTTGCCGAGGCCGATGAGCAGCGCGCGGCCGGTGGCATAGCCTTGGCCCCCGAATTTCGCCCAGCTCGACCAGGCGGCGCCCGATGCCGTCTCGTCGCCGACCTTGATCGTGTCGATGCACCGTACCACCTCGCCCGCGACGGGCATGGCGATGTCGCCCAGCAGCGTCTCGAGCGCGTCGCGCACCGCCGTCCTTGCGCCGATCTGGGTAATCTTGCCCTTCTCTTGATATTTCTCTTCCAGCGCTTCCTCGACGACGAGCGAGGCCTCCTCGAGGCCCGTCGCATAATCCTCTTCGGCCTGGGCGGCTGCGGTATTGATGTGCTTGAGCGCTTCCTTCTGCTCTTTGGTCAGCGCCTCGCCCTTGAAATCGGTGATCTGCGGCGGCGTATAGACCACTTCGGCGACGTAATCGCGCGTCGCCCAGCCGCTGTGCTGCTTGCGCTTGATATGCCCGATCGATGCCGAGCTGGTGATGTCGAGCCAGGCGATGTCCTGGCCGCCGTACCAGATCACGAAGTCCGGCCGCGTCGCGCCGGTCGCATATTGGGTGGTGACCGTCAGCGCGCCGCTCTGCTTGGTCATGTGGGCGGCGGCGATCGTTTCGACCGCATAGCCATAGCGCGCATAGAAGAATTCGGGGATCGCCTTGATCGCGATCATCGTATCGAACGAATCGATCCAGGCGGTGAGATAGCCGGACGACAGGCCCAGCCCCTTCAACTTCGGATTGGCCTTGATGAACTGGGTTGCAAAGGCGACCGCCTTGTCGAGCGAATCGGCAAGCCCGAGGACGCCCGTGAGCACCTTCTTGTCGAGCGACTTCCCCTTATTATAGGTGATAAGCGCGCGCTGGACCACCGCGCGGCGGGGCGCGGCGGGGCCGGTGGCCGCGCGCTGGACCGGCTTCGCCTGCAGCGCGCGGGCCCCCGCCGCGTCAGCCTCGCGCTCGAGGCCGGGATCGTCGTTGACCGCGGTGCCGCCCACTTCGGTAGTCGCGCGCACGCGGCCCTGCTTCTGCTGGACGACGTGCCACGCTTCGTGCGGGAGATGATGGTCCTGGCCGGGGGCGAGGTGGATGTCGCTGCCTTGCGCATAGGCATGCGCTTCGAGCTGCGCGGGCTTCGCTGAATTGCGGTGCACCCGCACGTCGTCCATCGCCACGCCCGAAAGCGATTCGATTCCGGACTTGAGCTGATCAGGCATGCCGGTGCGGTTGGCGCGCTGCGCGACGCCGGTGCGCGTGGCGAGCTGCCCGGCGAGCGCGCGCTGGGCGACGATCGCCGGGCGTGCGTTGAGCGCCTGCGCGGTCTCGCCGAGCGCGCGCAGCTGCGCGGTTTCGGCAAGTTCCGCATGCGCGGCGGTGCCCGAGGGCGCGTGCGCGGCGATCGGCTTGTGAAGCGACTCGGCCTGGTCAGTCATCGGAGCTCCCGAAACGGTACGCGTAGCGACGAACAGACGGGCAGCATGCCGCGCGGCGATCGTTTTGCACAGGCATAATCGGCGCGGACGGTGGGAGATGGCGATATTATTCTTGGCGCGTCTAGGCGAATGCCCGGCGGCACTTGGACGCGTGGCGCGGGATCTTTGGATTTCCGGTTGGGGCCGCATCGCGAACTGTGCCGCCAGACGCCGCTCGCGTCGGCGCGCAGAGAGCGCTAGACGGCTCTGCCGACCGGTCATCGCCGGGTGCAAGAGAGGATATTCCATGAAATGGCTCCGCCGCATCGGCCTGACGCTGGTTGTCCTGCTAGCCGTGATCGCCTTCGGCCTCGCCACCTGGGAGCCGCTCTCCGCGGTCCGCGCGGCGCCGCCGCCCGAACACAAATATGATGCGACCATCGCCCGCGACAGCTTCGGCACGCCGCATATCTTCGGCAAGACCGATGCCGACGTCTCCTACGGCATCGCCTATGCCCATGCCGAGGACGATTTCGAGACGCTGCAGGAAGTGCTGGCGATGACGCGCGGCAGGCTCGGCGCGATCAATGGCGCGGACGGGGCCAAGACCGATTTCGTCGTGGCATTGCTCGGTGCGCGGGCGACCACCGACCGCGATTACATGAAGCAGCCGGCGGATATTCGCGCATTGCTCGATGCCTATGCCACCGGCCTCAACAAATACGCCGAACAGCATCCGGGCGAGGTCAAGCTTGCCAAGCTCTTCCCGGTCAACGGGCAGGATGTCGCGGTCGGCTTCGTGGTGCGCTCGCCGTTCTTCTTCGGGCTGGAGGGCGTGCTGGGGGCACTATCGGGCGACAAGCCGCTGCCGATCGAGAAGGCGGCCGGGACCATGCCCGACGCGCCCGATGCGCCGAACGTCACCCCGCTCGGGCCGAACGCTTCGGAGAATGGGTCGAACGCCTTCGTCGTCGCGCCCAAGCGGTCGGCGGACGGCTTCACGCGGCTGGTTTCCAATTCGCACCAGGGCTGGCGCGGGGCGGCGGCCTGGTACGAACTGGTCGTGCATTCGAAGCAGGGCTGGAACTTCGCCGGGGCGACCTTCCCCGGCGCGCCGTATCCCCTGCTCGGGCACAACGAGCATCTGGGGTGGACCAACACCGTCAACCGGCCCGACATGGTCGATATCTACAAATTGGTGCTCAATCCGGCGGGCGACCAATATCGCTACGACGGCCAGTGGAAGCCGCTGGAGAAGACGACCGTCTGGCTGCCGGTCAAGCTCTGGGGCCCGTTCATGCTGCCGGTGCCCAAGACCGTCTATCGCGCCATCCAGGGCCCGGTGCTGATCAACAAGAGCGGGGCCTTTGCGATCAATTATGGCGGCAAGGACCAGCTCGGCATGGTCGAGGAATATTATAGGCTGAACCGCGCGCAGAATTTCGAACAGTGGCAGGCCGCGCTGGCGCAGCACGCGATCCCGGGCACCAATTTCCTCTACGGCGATGCCGCGGGCAACATCGCCTATTTCTACAACGCCAATTTCCCGTTGCGGAAGCCTGGGTATGATTATTCGAAAGTGCTCAGCGGAGACACCTCGGCCAATTATCAGCCGGGCACGGTCCCCTGGGCGATGGTGCCGCGCAACATCAATCCCAAGTCGGGCTTCCTGATCAACGCCAACAATTCGCCCTATCAGGCGGCGGGCGCGGGGTCGGAGATCAAGCCGGGCGACTGGTCGCCCTTGCTGGGGATCGAAACCGACACCACCAATCGCGGCACTCGCGCGCTCGAGCTGATGGGGGCCGATCCGTCGATCAGCGATGCCGATCTGCACGCGATCAAGTTCGACAGCGGGGTGAGCCCATATTCGTTCCTCTATGCCTGGTACAAGGAACTGGCGGCGGTCGATCCCAAGGGCGATCCTTTGCTCCAGCGCGCGCACGACCTGCTGGCCAAGTGGGACTATAATTTCGACGGCAAGGGGCCGGCGGATTCGCTGGCCTTCTCGATCCTGCGGGTGCCCAATCGCTGGCATTACGAGCGCAAGGCCAAGCTCGATCCGCGCGCGGTGCTGGTCGAGGCGGCGTCGTACCTCCAGAACCATTTCGGGCGGCTCGATCTGCCGCTCGGCGAATTCATCCGGCTGCGGCAGGGCAAGGTCGACCTGCCGCTCGACGGCGGGCCGGATACGCTTCGCGCCTCGACCAGCTACGACGAAGCCCCCGATGGGCGGCTGCTGATCAAGCATGGCGACAGCTTCGTGATGTTCGTCGCGTGGGACAAGCTGGGGAAGGTGCAGTCGACCTCGATCCAGCCATTCGGGTCGGCGTCGACACGGCCCGACTCGAAGCATTACACCGATCAGGCGGAGATGTTCGTCCAGCATCGCTTCAAGCCGGTGTGGTTCAACCCGCCCGAGCTGCGCGGGCATGTCGAGCGCGTGTACCGGCCTTGATCGAAATCCCTCTCCCTGCGGGAGAGGGAATTTAAGGCTTCACGACGGGCCTCGGTGCCCTTGGCTGGCCGGGCGCGAAGCGGTCGCCGTAGGGATTGCCTTCGTACCAGCGCGGGGCTTCCGCGCCGTCGGCGATCTCGCGGGCGATGAGGTAATTGATCTGCGCGAATTTCGCGCCCGCTTGCCAGTCGAACGCCTGGCCGGGTTGGTCCGACACCTTGTGGTAATGAGTCGCGAGGAAATTGCGGAACGCCTTCTCGCCGCCGTTCGCGAAGCCCGTCATGAGGAAGACCGACGGCACCCCGGCTTTGACGAAGCTGTAATGGTCCGAGCGGACGAAGAATTGCTCTTCGGGCATCGGATCGGCGGACAAGGTGACGCCCATCCGCGCCGCCGCGCGCGCGACGATCGGGCCGAGCGTCGAATGCTCGGCGCCGAACGCGACGACGTCCTTGAAGTCGTAGAGCAGGATCGGCATGTCGAGATTGACGTCGGCAACCACCTTGCCGGCGCCTGTCACCGGATAATGCGCGAGATATTCGGAGCCGAGCAGCCCGTCCTCCTCGGCGGTGAGCGCGACGAACAGAATCGAGCGTCTGGGGGGCCGGCCGCTCTCGGCGAAGGCGCGCGCGGCCTCGAGCATCGTCGCCACCCCCGCGGCATTGTCCATCGCGCCGTTGTAGATCTTGTCGAGACCGGGGAGGTTGGGGTCCGTGCCTTCGTGGTCGAGGTGCGCCGACAGCATGACATATTCGCTCGCCAGCGCCGGATCGGAGCCGGGAAGGATGCCGATGACATTGGGGCTGTGGACGATGCGGACCTTGCTGGTGCGCGCCATCGTCAGCCGCGGCTTGAGCGCGAAGCCCTTGAGCGGCCCCGGCCTGGCGGCGGCTTCGAACATCTGGTCCGCGGTCATCGGCGCCCCGGCAAACAACGCCCTGGCCACCGCGGAATTGCCATAGCCGCCGATCCGCAGCCCGGGATCCACGCCATAAGGCGTGTTCGCCGGCCCCAGCCAGGCCGTTTGCGCACGCAGATAATAGTCCGCCGCGCCGCTCCATGAAAAGCCGCGCGGATCGGGCCCGACCAGATAGAGCAGGCCGATGGCACCGTGCCTGCCGGCGATGGCGGCCTTGTCCTCGCGCTCCGCCGCATAGGTGGCCTCGCCGGTCAGGCCGTGGGGGACGCCCGTCAACACCACCGCGAACTTCCCTGTGACGTCGAGGCCCTGATAGTCGCTATCGAGGCCGTAGCCGGCGAACATCGCCGCGCCCGCAACCTTTTGTTCGGTGTTGCCGAAGCTCGGGGAGGGGCCGATCAGGACCGCGTCGCCGTTCGCGAAGCGGGTGGCGCCGACGCTGAGCGACGGGGGCCGGGCATCGTCGAGCGCGAAATCGCCGAGCGCGACCTGCTGGTACCAGCTGCCGTCGGGGCCGCCCGGCTTCAGCCCCAAAGCCTCGAACCGGGTGGCGACATAGCGCGCCGCGATTTCATGCCCGCGGGTGCCGGCATTGCGGCCTTCGAGCAGGTCGTCGGCGAGGAAATCGACGTGCGCCTTGATGCCTTGCGCAGTGAAGACGGGCTCGGCGGGCGCGGCCTGGGCAATCGCCCGCGGGGCGAGCTGGGGCGACGCGAGGCCGAGCGAAATTGCGGCCAGAATCAAACGGATGCGCATCGAAAACTCCCAGACCGCCGGCACTCAGGGGATCGAGGCTAGTGGAAAAGTCGCGGGGCCGGAAGTGCCCGGTGTGGCGGCGGTTTCGGTTGCTAGCCGGGCGGCGCGCGCTATGGTCGCGGCCAATTGTCACGATCCTTTCGGGAATTCCCAGCGATGAAATCACTCCTTCTGCTCTGCGGCGCCGCAGCTTGTGCGCTGGCCGTTCCCGCCGCCGCGCAGACCGCGGCGCCGCCGGCGGCGACTCCGGCCGGCTCCGCCAAGCCGGTGCCGGTTGCCGAACTCGTCAAGCGGGTCGATATTCCATACGAGCGCTTCACGCTGGCGAACGGCCTGCGCGTGATCGTCCACACCGACCGCAAGGCGCCGATCGTCGCGGTATCGACCTGGTACGATGTTGGATCCAAGCACGAGCCCGACGGCAAGACCGGCTTCGCCCACCTCTTCGAGCATCTGATGTTCAACGGATCGGAGAATGCCCCCGGCGACTTCTTCGAGCCGCTCAAGCAGGTCGGCGCGACCGATTTCAACGGCACCACCAGCTTCGACCGGACCAATTATTTCGAGACGGTGCCCAGGCCGGCGCTCGAGCGTGCGCTGTTCCTAGAGAGCGACCGCATGGGGTACCTTACCGGCGCGATCACCCAAGGCGTGCTCGACGAGCAGCGCGGCGTCGTCCAGAACGAGAAGCGCCAGAACGACAACCAGCCGTACGGCCTGGTCTATTACAAGGTGCTGGAGGAGTTGCTCGCGGCCAACCCCTATGGCCACACTCCGATCGGATCGATGGCCGATCTCGACGCCGCCAGCCTCGACGACGTCAAGCATTGGTTCCAGTCGCATTACGGCCCGAACAACGCGGTGCTGGTGCTGGCCGGCGACGTGGACGTCAGCGAAGCGCGCCCGCTGGTCGAGAAATATTTCGGCGGCATCCCGGCCGGTCCCAAGAGCGTGCTGCCGACGGTGGCGATCCCCAACCTTGCCGCATCCAAGACCGTGACGATCAAGGACCGCGTCGCCGCGACCCTGATCCTGCGCGCCTGGACGGTGCCGGGGCTCAACGATCCCGCCGCCGCATCGCTCGACGTGTTCGGCGACGTGCTCGGCGGTCTCGCCAGCTCGCGGCTCGACAACGCCCTGGTTCGCAAGGAGAAGCTCGCGGTGCAGGTCGGCGCCGGGGTCCAGGCGATGTCGCAGCTCGGCATCTTCACGGTGCAGGTGGTGGTGCGCCCTGGCGCCGATGTCGCCGCGACCACGAGGCGGCTCGACGAGATTATCGCCGATCTGCTCGCCAACGGCCCCACCGCCGACGAGGTCCAGCGGGTCGCCACCGGCAGCGCATCGGATCGTATCTCGGGTCTCGAAGCGGTCGGCGGGTTCGGCGGCAAGGCTGTCGCGCTGGCCTCGGGCGAGCTCTATTCGGGCGATCCGGCGCATTACAAGAAAGAGCTGGCCGAACTCGCCAGCGTGACTCCGGTGCAGGTGCGCACGTTCGCGCGCAAGTGGCTGTCGCGCCCGTCGCTGACGGTGCTGGTCGAGGCCGGCGCGCGCGAGGCATATCAGGACGCCGCGCCGGTCGCGGTCAAGAAGGCCGATGCCGCCGCCGACGTGCCGGTCAAGGGCACTCGCGGCGAGATGCCGGGTGTCAGCCAGATCGGCGATCTCGACTTCCCCGATGTCGCGCGCGCCCGGCTGAGCAACGGCATCGAGCTGATCTATGCGAACCGCACCGCGGTGCCGGTCACGCAAGTGGCGATCAGTTTCGACGCCGGGGTCGCCGCTGATCCCGACGGCAAGCTTGGCATGCAGAATTTGATGCTCTCGCTGCTCGAGGAAGGCACCACCAGCAAGGATTCGATCGCCATCGCCGAGGCCGGCGAGCGGCTGGGATCGCGGATCGGCAATGGCAGCTCGCCCGACCGCACCTCGCTGTCGCTGCGGGTGCCGAGCCCCAATCTCGCCGGCGCGCTCGATCTGTTCGCCGACGTGGTCCGCAACCCGGCCTTCGCCCCCGCCGAGGTCGAGCGGATGCGCGCGACCGTGCTGGCGGGCATCGCGCAGGAACTGACCAGCCCCGAGGGTCTTGGCGGCCGCGTCATGCCCGCGCTGCTCTATGGCCCGGCGCATCCCTATGCCAAGCTCGGCGCGGGCTCGGGCGATCCTGCGGCGGTCAAGGCGCTGACCCGCGACGATCTCGTCGCCTTCCACCACGCCTGGATCCGGCCCGACAAGGCCAAGATCTTCGTGGTCAGCGATCTGCCGCTCGCCGAGGTGCAGGCGGCGATCGAGGCGCGCTTCGGCACTTGGCAGGGCGAGGGCGCGGCCGGCGTCAAGGCGTTCGCCGCCGCCCCGGTCCAGTCGGCGGTCAAGATCGTGCTGGTCGACCGCCCCGATTCGCCGCAGTCGCTGATCCTCGCGGGGCAGATGACCGATCTGCGCGCATCGGACGAGCTGCTGCCGATGATCGCCTCGAACGAAGTGCTCGGCTCGGGATTCCTGTCGCGGATCAACATGGACCTGCGCGAGAACAAGCATTGGTCCTATGGCGCAAGCGGCGGCTACCGCCGGCTCGAGCATGGCGTGAGCTATACGATCAACGCGCCGGTCCAGGCCGACAAGACCGGCGAGGCGCTGGCCGCGGTGATGACCGACATGCGCGAATTCCTCACTACCAAGGGCGTGACCGACGCCGAGCTGGTCCGCACCGTCAACGGCGGCACCCGCGAGCTGCCCGGGCGATTCGAGACCGCGGGCGCGGTGCTGAGCGCGATGCAGCAGAACGACCTGCTGCGCCGCCCGGACAATTATTACGACACGCTCGCGCAAAAATATCGCGCGCTCACCGTGCCCCAGCTTGACGCTGCGGCACGCGCGACTCTCGACCCCGCCCGGCTGGTCTGGGTGGTGGTCGGCGACGCTTCCAAGGTGAAGCCGCAGCTTGACAGCCTTGGCATCCCTGTCGAGGTGATCCCCGCGGCGAGCGTGGTCACGACCGGTTCGAAATGATCAGGCCCGCGAATTAGGAGAGACAATATGGCGAATGTGGATGGCAGCTGGGATACTCTCGTCAAATCCCCGATGGGCGACCAGAAGGCGACGCTGACGATCGCGACCTCGGGCGACAGCTTCACCGGCGCTTATTCGGGCGCGATGGGCAACACCGAGATCAAGGACGGCAAGGTCGACGGCGATCGCCTGACCTGGAAGCTCGACATCAGCGTGCCGATGCCGATGACGCTCGACGGCGACGCGACGGTCGATGGCGACACGATCACCGGCACCGTCACCGCGGGCGCGTTCGGCGCGTTTCCGCTGACGGGCACGCGCGTGGGCTGAGGGTTCTGCCTTTGCGCTCGAAAGGGGCTCGCTTCCGAAGGGAGGCGGGCCCTTTTCTATTCCTCCCTCGCGAAGCGGGGGAGGGGGACCGCCGCGAAGCGGTGGTGGAGGGGGCGTAGCCGCAAGGGCATAGCTTGCGGAGAGGCCCCCACCGTCAGCTTCGCTGCCACCTCCCCCGCTTCGCGAGGGAGGAATATGCTATCGCCAAACCCGGGTGACATGCCCCATCTTCCGCCCGGGGCGGATGTCGTGCTTGCCGTAGAGGTGCAGCCGGACCCCCGGCTCGGCCATCAGCGCGGGCCAATCCTCGGCGTCGTCGCCGATCAGATTGATCATCTCCACCCGCGCGCCCGTCAGCGCGGCGCTGCCCAGGGGCAGGCCACAAATCGCGCGGATGTGGGCCTCGAACTGCGATGTCTCGGTGCCTTCGATGGTCCAATGGCCGCTGTTGTGGACGCGGGGCGCCATTTCGTTGAACACCGGGCCGTCGCGGCAAGCGAAGAATTCCAGTGCCAGCACGCCGACATGGCCGAGCGCTTCGGCGACCTCGCGCGCCAATGCCGCCGCTTCTTCGGCCTGTGCCGCCAATTCGGGCGGGGCCGGGACGGCGGAGCTATGGAGGATGCCGGCGCGGTGAACGTTGACCGGTGCGGGATAGACCAGCACCGATCCGTCGGGGCCGCGCGCGACGAGGATCGAGAATTCCTGCGCGAAGGTGACGAAGCCCTCGAGCACCGAGGGCGCGCCGCGCACGGCTTCCCATGCGGCGTCGAGATCGGCGGCGGCGGAAATCCGCGCCTGCCCCTTGCCGTCATAGCCCATGCGGATGGTCTTGAGGATCGCCGGCGCGCCGATCTCGGCAAATGCGCGGGTCAGGCCTTCGCGGTCCGCGACCACCGCATAGGGTGCGGTCCGACCGCCGAGCGCGCGCACGAACGCCTTCTCGTCGTCGCGCGCCTGCGCGATCTCAAGCGAGCGAAGACTCGGCCGCACCTTGCCGGCGATCCCTCGCAAGGGCGCGACCGGCACATTCTCGAATTCGTAGGTGACGATATCGCAGGCGGCCGCGAACGCCGCGAGCTTGTCGGTCTCGTCGTAATCGCCGGCGGTGAAGGCCGACGCGATGTCGCAGGCCGGCCCGGGTTCGGGTGCATAGACGTGGATGCGATAGCCGATCTGCGCCGCCGCGACGCCGAGCATCCGGCCGAGCTGGCCGCTGCCCAATATGCCGATGGTGGAGCCCGGCGGGATCGGCGTCATTCGGGGTCGGTCGCCACGTCCGCGGTCTGCCGCGCGCGCCAGTCCCGCAGCCGCTGGGAGAGTTCCGCATCGCCAAGCGCGAGGATCGCCGCCGCCATCAGCCCGGCATTGGCGGCCCCCGCCGGCCCGATCGCCAGGGTGCCGACCGGAATGCCCGCGGGCATCTGGACGATCGACAGCAGGCTATCCATGCCCTTCAATGCCCTGGATTCGACCGGCACGCCGAGCACCGGCAGATGTGTCATAGACGCCGCCATCCCCGGCAGATGCGCCGCGCCGCCCGCGCCGGCTATAATGACCTTGATGCCCCGCGTGTGCGCCCCGGTGGCGTATTCGACCAATCGCTGCGGCGTGCGGTGCGCCGAGACGACCTTGGTCTCATGCGGCACGCCGAGCATCGTCAGGCGATCGGCGGCGTGGCGCATCGTCTCCCAATCGGACGTGCTGCCCATGATGATGCCGACAACTGGGTTCGTCATGTCCCCATCCCGCAAGAGGAAGCGCCGTCCCTAAAGACGAGGGGCGGAGAGGGCAACCTGAGGTGCGAAGAAGAAAGAAGTTTGTTCGCGCAGAGGCGCAGAGAGCGCGGAGATGTCACGACGCCGCGCAGCGGCAGTCCTTCAGCCGCTTTTGATGAAGAAGGACCCTTCGGGTCGGCGGCGAGACCTCTGCGCCTCTGCGCTCTCCGCGTTCTCTGCGCGAAAAACTCCTACCGCTCGCTCAGATAATAGCGATCCGTCGCGCCCAGCGCGTCGTCGAGCTCGTAGACGATCGGCTGGCCGGTGGGGATTTCGAGGCTGACGATTTCGTCGTCGGGAATTCCCGAGAGATGCTTGACCAATGCCCGCAGCGAGTTGCCGTGCGCGGCGATCAGCACGCGCTTGCCCGCTCTCAGCTCGGGGGCGATGCGTTCCTCCCAATAGGGCAGGACGCGCGCGATCGTGTCCTTCAGGCTCTCGGTCTGCGGGATCGGCACGCCGTGGTAGCGTAAATCCTTGGCGAGGTCCCAGGGCGAGCCTTCCTCGGGCAAGGGGGGCGGGATATCGAAGCTGCGGCGCCAGATCTTGACCTGGTCCTCGCCGTGCAGCGCGGCGGTCTCGGTCTTGTCCAGGCCGGTAAGGCCGCCATAATGCCGCTCGTTCAGCTTCCAGCTCTTCTCGGTCGGCAGCCACAGCCGGCCCATCGCTTCCAGCGCCAGATTGAGCGTCTTGATCGCGCGGCTCTGATAGCTGGTGAAGGTCAGGTCGAAATCCATGCCCTTGGCCTTGAGCAGTTCGCCCGCCGCCCATGCCTCTTTCCGCCCCTGCTCGGTGAGATCGACGTCCCACCAGCCGGTGAAGCGGTTCTCGAGGTTCCAGGCCGACTGGCCGTGGCGGATCAGGACGAGGCTGGGCATGACGGCTCCTTTGCGAGCGTCCTTAGCGCCTGAGGCGCGTGCGACAAGGCCGGCCGAGCCGGGAGCCGGCTCAGAGCGGCCTGGCGCCGGGCACGATCTCCAGATGCCAGCAATTATTGGGCAGGCTGGTCTCGTCAATGAACTTCTTGATATAACCGTCGGCATTGAGCCTGGCGAAGGCGGCGGTGATCTTGGCGACGTTGAACGCCGGGCCGGCCACCGGTTGGGTGCTGCCTACGCCGACGTCGATCACGTTCAGCTTCGCATAGATGTCGAGCGGGACGACATGCTGCGAGACGCGGATGCCCTGGGCGGCCAATGCGTCGATCTTGGCGATCATCAGGGCGATGACCTGATCCTTGGGCTTGCTCCTGTTGGCTTCGAACACGTCGAGCACCTTGTCGCCCGCCGGACCGTACAGCGCGTGCTGCCCGGCCAGGTCGGTGCTCGCCTTCGCATACATGATCGCCGCCTGCTCGGCGGGGAGGCGCAGCGTGCTGGTGATCACCGCGGTCCTTATGCCCGCGGCCACCACGGCTTTCTCGATCACCTTGAAGGCATATTGGCTGGCCAGCCGCGCGGCGGCGGGCACTTTCTCGCTGTAGACGACTTTCGCGGGCGCCGGCGGCGCGTTCAGCGCCCGCAGCGTGTCGCCGCCGGGATCGACCCGGCCGTCGGGCGTCTTCGCCCAGAGAATCTGCTGCTGGAACGCGATGATAGCGGTGATAGTCGCGGCGTCGGCCACGCCGTTGACGCCCAGCGGCGGAAGGCCAAGCTGCTTCGCCCGGGCGCCGAGCAGGGTTTGCACGGCGGTGACATCGCTTGCGATATTCGCGCCACCGCGGCCAACGGATTTGGTGATCGTAGCCGGCATCGAATCCCGTTCCTCATCCTGATGGGAAGCTACCCGGCCAACAACGCGCCTTTGCTCTGGCTGCCCCAGCGGCGGCCAGGAGTCGATACTAAAGCACCCGCGTCATGAAGCGGCTGAACGGATCGTCGGCCGGATAATCGGCAAAGGCGCCGCACGGCGAGAAGCCGAACTTGCGGTAGAGCGCGTGCGCGGCGTCGAAGGCGGGCGTGGAGCCGGTCTCGAGGCTCAGCCGCAGGTACCCCCGCGCGCGTGCCGTCGCCAGAATGTGCTGGAGGAGGTGCGCGCCGACGCCCTTGCCGAGATGCTCGGGGCTGGTGCGCATCGATTTGATCTCGCCATGCTCGGCATCGATCTGCTTGAGCGCGCCGCAGCCGAGCAGATCGTCGCCGTCCCACGCGGTGTAGAAGGCTATGTCGGGGGTCTTCAGCCCGCCGAGGTCGAGCGCATGGATGCTCTCCGGCGGCGAATTGGCGTGCATGCCCGCGAGGTGCAGACGGAGCAGTTCGATGACCTGCGGCTCGTCGAGGCCGCCTTCACGAATGTGCATCAAATCTCGTCGATCATTCCCGCCAGCGTATCGAGGCAGGCCCCCGCCAGCACCTTGCACCGCGCCGGGCTCCAGGCGAACTCGGCGTCGGCATTGGCCTCATGATCCTTGAACGGCATCTCCAGCGTCATCGAGACCGCGCCGAATCGCTCGGCGAGCTGGTTGGTCGACATCGAGAGGTTGGCCATGCCGGGCGCCGATTTCTCATAGCCCAGGTCGAGCTGGAATTCGGGGGTGGCGTCGGTCAGGCGCCGGCCGAATTCGTAGAATTTCTCGCCCTGCGCATCGGTCCAGCGCGGGATGCCTTCGAAGCCCGCGAGGAAATTGGCGGGGATGGCTTCGTCGCCGTGGACGTCCATCGCGAAATCGACCCCGGTCTTGTCCATCGCATTGCGCACGACCAGCACTTCAGGGCTCTTCTCGGGCGTAGGCGCATGCCATTCGCGGTTGAGGTTGACGCCCGCGGCGTTGGTGCGCAGATGCCCGCGCCTGGAGCCATCGGGGTTCATGTTGGGGACGACGTGGATGGTCGCCTTGCTCCGCAGCGCCTGCGCGGTGGCGTCGTTCGCGTCGGTGAGCTTCTCCAGCGCCCCCTCGGCCCACCATTCGGCCATCGATTCGCCGGGGTGCTGGCGGGCATAGAGCCACACCTGCTTGGGGCCATCGCCCATCGTCAGGCAATCGATCGGCTGGCCATCGAGCGTCTGGCCGAGTTCCTTATGGGTGACGCCCGGCATCAGCGCGATGCGGCTGACAAGGTCGTGGTGCCGCTCCATCGAGTATGGCGCGAAGTACGCGAACCAGACGATATCGGTGTCGATGGCCTTGGTGAAACTCAGCACGCCGTCCGCATACGACGAATCGGTCGTCCGCCACGCCTCGCGGTCGCTGCTCCAGCGCGCGCGATAGCCCGGCCAGCCGAACGCATAGGCCGCGCCGCCGGCATTCTGGATACGGAAGGTCAGCGTCCGCCCCTTGGCGCCGCTCACCCGGAAATGGAACCATTGGTAGAAGTCGGACAGATGATCCTTGACGATATCGAGGTCGACGCGGTCGCCCTCGATGCCAACAAGACGGATATTGCCGCTGTCGAAGGCGGCGTTGATCTGGATGCTCATTTCACCGTGATAGTGATGCCCGACTCTCCGGGAAAGCCCCTGAACAGCGCATTCGCCAGCCGTTGCGGCGTGGTGAGCGGTTCGTCGCCCTGGTTGAGCGCTTCGGTCACGGCGCGGCCTTCCCAGACGATGCTGGTATCGCTGCGCCGCTTGATCTGCACCGAAAGCTCGGTCGCGATCAGCTCGGCCCGGCCGCCGCCGATCCCGAAGCTGGCGCCGCCGCCGACGCTGGTGCCGCCGTGCCGGCCATAGCTGCCGCTTCCGGCGCCGAGCCCGATGGTGATCGGCGGACGCTTCCGCACGACGCCCTGCGAGGTGCGCTTGTACGAGACCGCGGCGATATAGGTCGACGTCTCGCCTTCGACGGGCGCGAAGCCGAGCCGGGCGAGCGCGCCCGCGACCGCGCTGTCATAAGTCTGATCCTCGGGGCTGACACCGGCATATCCGGTCATCGGCTGGACGCGGATTGTGTCCCCGGCGATCGGGTTGCCGAGGTGATAGCGAGTGACATCGACCGGGGCGGTCGCATTGGTCGCCGCGCAGCCGCCGAGCAGCGCCGCAGCGCCGATAATCGCAATTCCAAACACCCTTTTCATCGGTGTAACTCCTGACCGGTTCACCGCCTCTAACAAGAGTCCCACCGAGTCGGTTCCGTAACGTCTCGCATGCCTTGACTTGGGGCGGACCGGCCCTTAGGGCGGCGCCTCTTTTCCAGCATCATTATTCGAGAAACGAATCGGTCATGAAGATCGTGAATTCATTGAAGTCGCTCAAGGGCCGGCACCGCGACAACCGCGTGATCCGCCGTCGCGGGCGCATCTACGTGATCAACAAGGTCAACCGCCGCTTCAAGGCCCGCCAGGGCTAAGCAAGTGTCGCGTCCCCATGCTGTCATTTTCGATGTCGGCATGGTCTTGTTCCAGTGGAGCCCCCGGTTCCTCTACGAGCGCCTGATCGCGGACGATCGGGCGCTCGACGCGTTTCTGGCGAACGTCGTCACCCGCGACTGGCATTTCCAGCACGACCAGGGGCGCCCGTTCGCCGAGACTTCGGCCGAATTGATTGCAGAATTCCCCGAGCATGCGGCGCTGATCGCCGCCTGGGGGCCGCGCTTCAACGAGACGATTCCCGCGGCCGTGCCGGGCATGATCGAGATTGTCGAAGAGCTCGATGCCGCAGGTGTGCCGCTCTATTGCATCACCAATTTCTCGGGCGAATTCTGGAAGCCGTTTCGCGCATCGCAGGCGCGCCTGTTCGACCGCTTCCGAGAGATCGTCGTCTCGGGCGACGAGAAACTGATCAAGCCCGACGCCGCGATCTACGCGCTCGCGCTCAAGCGATTCGGGCTCGAAGGGCCGGACGCGGTGTTCGTCGACGACAGCCTGCCGAATGTGGAGGCGGCGAATCGTGCCGGCATCCACGGGGTGCATTTCACCGACGCCGCGGCGTTCCGGGCGGAACTGGTGAAATTCGGACTGCTTTCCTAGTTCCCTAGCGCAGGCCGGGACCCACACCCCCGTTCGTTTCGAGCATAATCGAGAAACCGAGGCCGGGTACTGTGCAGCGGTTTCTCGACTTCGCTCGAAACGAACGGGTTGAATAGTGTCATTCTGCCTTCGCCAAGCCCAGGCCCGCGAGGCGGATCAGCTCGGGCAGATGGTTGCGAACCGCCGCGATTAGGGCCGCATTCTCCGCCCAACGCTGGTCCTGCGGCATAACATAGGGTGGGTCTTGAACCAGGGTCGCAGCTAGAATTCGGCCTTCCACTTACTGCCGCCAAGACGATCGGCAGCCACATCACTATTGGTGATGGCGATCATGCTCATGCACACGTCGTCGTTAAGTTGGACGACGGACCATGGACCCGGGGAGGCTTGGGCGTCGAGGTGCGCCAGTTGCTCCAAAATTTCGCTTTGCATGTGATCCACCGACATTTGCCGGCGGCCACGTTAGCGTCGCAACCGCGATTTCGGCGGCAATCCCATCCGATTAGGACCTATCCCGGCGTGTCGCTCCCGCCCCGGTACGTCTTCAGCTCGTCGCCCATGATTCGCACCACATGGAGCACGTTGGTCGATCCCGGGGTTCCGAACGGCACGCCGGCGCAGACGATCACGCGGTCGCCCGCGGCGGCGATGTGGTGGCGCAGCGCCATGCGCTTGGCCTTGGCGACCATTTCCTCGAACGAGGCGACATCGCGGGTGTGGACCGCGTGGACGCCCCATAGCAGCCCCAGCCGCCGCGCGGTTTCGATCTTGGGGGTCAGCACCATGATCGGCACCGCGGGGCGCTCGCGGGCGATGCGGCGCGCGGTCGAGCCCGAGCTGGTGAAGCAGATGATCGCGCTGGCGCCGATGGTGCTGGCGATGTTCTTCGCGGCTTCGGACAAGGCGTCGGCGGTGGTGGGATCGGGGCGGGTGATGGTGAAATGGACGCGGTCGCCGTGGGTCGGGTCGCGTTCGACCGCATCGGCGATCGAGTTCATCATCGCCACCGATTCGACCGGCCAGTCGCCCGCCGCGCTTTCGGCCGAGAGCATGATCGCATCGGCGCCGTCATAGACGGCGGTGGCGACGTCGGAGACTTCAGCGCGGGTCGGCGAGGGCGAGGTGATCATCGATTCGAGCATCTGCGTCGCGACGATCACCGGGCGGCCCAGCCGGCGTGCGGTCTCGACGATGCGCTTCTGCAGCGGGGGCACCGTTTCGGGGGGCAATTCGACGCCGAGATCGCCGCGCGCGACCATCACGCCGTCGCATTGCTCGACGATCTCTTCGAGGCGCGCGATCGCCGATGGCTTTTCGATCTTGGCGAGCAACGCCGCCTTGCCGCCGATCAGCCGCCGCGCCTCCATCAGATCCTCGGGCCGCTGGACGAAGCTGAGCGCAATCCAGTCGACGCCCTGATCGACCGCGAAGGCGAGGTCGCTGCGGTCCTTCTCGGTCAGCGCGGCCATCGGCAGCACCATATCGGGGACGTTCAGCCCCTTCGAATTGGAGAGCGCGCCGCCGACTTCGATCAGGCAGGTGATCCGGTCGGGGCTGTGGCTGGTGACGCGCAGCACGAGCTTGCCGTCGTCGAGCAGCAACCGGGCGCCATCCTCCGCGGCCGCGAAAATCTCGCGATGGGGCAATTCGACGCGAGTGGCGTCGCCGGGGGTGGGATCGCGGTCTAGGATGAACTCATGGCCGGTGACCAGCATCACCCTGCCCTCGGCGAACTTGCCGACGCGCAATTTCGGCCCCTGGAGATCGGCGAGGATCGTGCTCGGGCGGCCGAGCTTCTTCTCGAGGCTGCGGATCGCCTGGATCACCGGGATCTTCGACGCCTGATCGCCGTGGCTCATGTTGACGCGGAAGGCGTCGGCGCCGGCATCGAACAGCCGCTCGATCATCTCCGCGGTGTTGCTGGCGGGCCCGAGCGTCGCGAGGACGCGCACCTTGCGCGAACGGGGACTGATCGCCTTTGTCATCGTTGTCATCCTCGGCCAATGATCGTCGGCTTGTGCGAGCTTGCCTCTAGCCACTAATGCGTTTGGATCAACCTTGGAGGCATTCGTGAAAACGCTCGATACGCTCGAAGACAAGGTCGCGGCCGCCGCTTTCCGCCGTCTGGTACGCCATTTGCGCCACCGCAGCGACGCGCAGAATGTCGATCTGATGGGGCTGAGCGGCTTCTGCCGGAACTGCCTGGCCGACTGGATCCAGGAGGCTGATGGCGCGCTGGGCAAGGACGAGGCGCGCGCGATCGTCTATGGCATGCCGCAATCCGAGTGGAAGGCGAAGCACCAGACCGAGGCGACCGAGGAACAGCTCGCGCGGATGGAAGCCAGCGTCGCGAGGAACCACCGCGAGGAGATGCTCGACGAAGCGCTCGACGAAGGTTTCCCCGCGAGCGATCCGCCGTCTATGACCGAGCCGGGCCGCTAAGCGGCTATTGAGTCGCGACCGCGAGCGACAGGGCAGATAGCGCACGCCCGCGGCCTCGGCTTCCCCCTGGGCTTTCGGCGGTGTGATCGTGACCTTTCCGGTGGCGTAGGTGCAGACCGACCGTCGACCCCGGCATCGCCGCTGGTTTCCGTGATCTCGCAACTGGCGACCCGTCCGGTTGGGCCGAAGATGACCGAGGCGAGGGCCGGGCGCAAGGCCAAGGGTATCGCTTGCCGGATCGCCGCCGCATCCTCTAACCCTGCGCGCTCACAGGGGAGAGGTTATGATCCGCAAGTTGCTCGCCGCGTTCGCTTTGCTGGCCACCACGCCCGTGCTGGCGCAGACCGCCCCGCCCGCGAAGATCGTCTATATCCAGGCCGGCACCCTGCTCGATCAGCCGGGCAAGGCTCCGCGCGGGGCCAGCACGATCATCGTCCGAGATGGCAAGGTCGCCGAAGTCCGCGACGGCTTCGTCGCGCCGGAGGGCGGAGCCACGCTCGTCGATCTGCGCAGTGCGTTCGTTCTGCCCGGGCTGATCGACCTGCACGTCCATATGTTCTTCGAGGGCGATCCGATGAAATCGCGGCTCGAAGGCCTCAGCCGCGACGATGCCGACGAGTTCGTGATCGGCGAGGAGGATGCACTCAAGGACCTCGAGGCCGGTTTTACCACCGTGCGTGACCTGAGTAGCAATCCGCGCGCGATCCGGGCGTTGCGCGACGCGATCGATCGCGGCGCGGTGGCGGGGCCGAGCATCGTCAACGCCGGCCAGATGATCTCGATCTCGGGCGGCCACGGCGACGGCACCAACGGCCTGGCCGAGCCTTGGGCGGAGGCCGTCGCCGCCACCCAGATCAACACTTGCAACGGCGCCGACGATTGCCGCCGCGCGGTCCGCCAGCAGATCGGCATGGGCGCATTGGTGATCAAGTTCGCCGCGACCGGGGGCGTCCTGTCGAACGTCGCCGGGGGCCTCGGCCAGCAGATGACTTCCGAAGAGATGAAGGCGGTGGTCGAGACCGCGCACAGTTTCGGCCGCCGCGTCGCGGTGCATTCGCATGCGATGGAAGGCACCCGCGCCGCCGTGGAGGCCGGGGCAGACACGATCGAGCACGGCACCTTCCTCGACGACGCCACCATCGCGCTGATGAAGGCGCGCGGCACGTGGCTGGTGCCGACGATGCTCGCGCCGCAGACCGCGCTCGCCAACGCCCGCGCCGGCAAGCTGCCCCCGGCGATGCTGCCCAAGGCCGAGGCGGCCGCCGCCGCCGCGATCGATAGCCACCGCCGCGCGATCCGCGCCGGCGTGCGCATCGCCTTCGGCACCGATACCGGCGTCTCGCGCCACGGCATCAACGCGCGGGAGTTCGCATTGCTGGTCGGCGCGGGGATGACCCCGATGCAGGCGATCCGCGCCGCGACGCTCGACGCCGCCGACGCGCTCGACCGCAAGGGTCAGATCGGGTCGATCGAGCCCGGCCGCTGGGCCGACATCATCGCGGTGACCGGCGATCCGCTCAGCGATGTCCGTCGGCTCGAGCAGGTGGATTTCGTGATGCGCCACGGCGTGGTCCACAAGCTTGGCGGAAAGCGGCAGGCGTTTCCGCCGCAGTAGCGCCTACTGCAGATACGGCAGTATCGCGTCGCGCCAGATCAGATAGCCCGGGCGGGTCATATGGAGTCCGTCGGGCAGGAAGAGTTCGGGGCGTGGCAGGCCGTCGGGGCCGAGCATCGCCGGGAAGATATCGATGAACCCCAGCTGCGGCGTCTGGGCGGTATAGGCCGCGATCAACGCGTTCGCCCGGCGGATATCGGCGATCTCCGCCCAGCGCTTGATGCTCGGCTTGATCGAAACGAACAGGATACGCGTTTGCGGCAGGGTTGTGTGGACGACGTCCACCAGCGCCTGGAAATCCGCCAGCACCTGCTCGGGCGCGTGCCCCGCGGCGATATCATTGTCGCCGGCGTAGAAGACGATCGTGCGCGGCTTGTATGGCAGCACCACGCGGTCGGCGTAGCGCACGCTGTCGGCGATCATCGATCCGCCGACGCCGCGGTTGAGCACCGGCAGCCCGGGGAAATCCGCCGCCAGCGTCGACCAGAAGGTGATGCTCGAGCTGCCGAGAAACAGGATGCCGCCCGGCGCGGGCATCGCCTTGGCATCCAGCGCGGCGAACGCGCGCATATGCGGCGCGAACGGCGCGTCGGTTTGCGCCGAAGCGGCCGCGGGTATGCAGACGGCAAGCAGTGCGAGCAGGAAACGGATCAGCATCATGCCCGCGATAGGCGGGCGTCCGCGTGCGAGCAAATGCCTTGAGCCCCGCCCGCGAACGCGGGCCTTGAGCATCGCCGCGCGCTTCTCTATCGCCCCCGCTCCACCTTCAGGAGTACCCCATGTCCGACTCGATTTCCGCCGAGCAATTGCGCCTCTTCATCGAGCGCATCGAACGCCTGGAGGAAGAGAAGAAGGGCATCGCCGACGACATCAAGGACGTTTACGGTGAGGCCAAGTCGACCGGCTTCGATGGGAAGACGATGCGTGCCGTCGTTCGCCTCAGGAAGATGGAAAAGCACCATCGCGACGAGGCCGAAGCGATGATGGAAGTCTATCTGGTGGCACTCGGTATGAAATAGATTGGTCAGCTGTTCTCGGTTAGCGCCGCCTGATACTCGGCGAGGGCATCTGGATCCCCTGCTTTCAATCGATCAAGGATATCGCGAAACGCCTTATTGTGTTGGGTCAATGCGAGATTTGTGCTGGCCAGCACATAGTCACCTGTTGCAACGACCCAGAATAATCCCGAAGCGACCGCATTCAAATCACTTTTGGTGATGGTCAGATCGCTGATGAGCTTTGGGTGCGTTATCCGGTTTCGGACGATCACCGCCTGACGGAGATACGACCACCCGGCCTCAGAAAAATCGACCTGGATTTCCGGACTGATTAGCATCGCTTGCGATACAGCGAGGCGAATTGCTATCGGTAACGGTAATCCGCGGGGCTGCTCTACGATTTTGCCATCGGTTGTCACGTTGTATGAAATCTCGCGTAGCGCCAAATCCGCTGTCGGCGTCAGCGCTTCGAGGCGAGCTAAATCCGATGCGACGTGCTGACGCATTTCCCATACATAACCCTCTATTGCTGCATGACTGGCGCGGACCACGTCGCGTCGCGCTGTCTGACTGTCGACAGTCGCTAACCTGTTCCGCGCTGCGATCACGTCCTCTATGAGCAACGCGATCATGGTGGCAGAGCGAGATCGCTCATCGGTGTCTGAAGCCATGCCACCGCTTGTCGCCGCAATTGCTTGGCCGATGCAAGGGTTGATGGAAGCTGCCGACAGCGCTTAAGGGCGGGGGAAACTTTTTGAGGCACCCATGGCAGGCCATAGCAAATTCAAGAACATCATGTACCGCAAGGGTGCGCAGGACAAGAAGCGCTCGGGCGCCTTTTCCAAGCTCAGCCGCGAAATCACCGTCGCGGCGAAGATGGGCCTGCCCGATCCGGACATGAACCCGCGGCTGCGCGCGGCGGTCAACGCCGCCAAGGCGCAATCGATGCCCAAGGACAATATCCAGCGGGCGATCGACAAGGCCAGCCGCGGCGACGCCGAGAATTACGAGGAAATCCGCTATGAGGGGTTCGGCCCCGGCGGCGTCTCGCTGATCATCGAGGCGCTGAGCGACAACCGCAACCGCACCGCCACCAACGTCCGCGTCGCCGTTACCAAGAATGGCGGCAACATGGGCGCGAGCGGATCGGTGAGCCATGCGTTCGACCGGATGGGCCTGATCAACTATCCGGCCAGCGCCGGCGACGACGAGAAGGTGTTCGATGCCGCGCTGGAGGCAGGCGCCGAGGACGTGAGCTCGTCCGAGGACGGCCACGAGGTCTGGACCGCGCAGGGCGATCTCCACGAAGTCGCCAAGGCGCTCGAGCCGGTGCTGGGCGAGGCCGAGGGCGCCAAGCTGGCGTGGCGGCCGCAGGTGATGGTCACGGTCGACGAGGCCGACGCCGGGCTGCTGCTCAAGCTGATCGATGCGCTCGACGACGACGACGATGTCCAGACGGTCTGGGGCAATTACGAGGTGCCCGACGAGGTTATGGAGAAATTGGCTTGATCCCAATCCTCCCCGGAACGGGGAGGGGGACCGTTCGCAAAGCGAATGGTGGAGCGGGCTCGCCACAAACGGTATCGCTCGCGGATAGCCCCCTCCACCATGCTGCGCATGGTCCCCCTCCCCGTTCCGGGGAGGATCTATGCTGATCCTCGGCCTAGATCCCGGTCTCGGCACCACCGGCTGGGGGCTGATCCGCGCCGAGGGCAATCGCCTCGGCCATATCGCCAACGGCCGGCTCAAGACCGATAGCGCCGCGCCGCTGCCGCGCCGCCTCGCGCATCTCGATGCCCAGCTTGCCGCGCTGATCGCCGACAAGGTGCCGGAGGCAGCCGCCGTCGAGGAAGTGTTCGTCAACGCAAATCCGCAATCGACGCTCAAGCTCGGCCAGGCGCGCGGGGTGGTGATCTGCGCGGTGGCGCGCACGGGAATAGACGTTGGCGAATATGCCGCGCGGCTGGTCAAGAAGTCGGTCGTCGGCACCGGCGCGGCGGAAAAGGCGCAGGTCCACGCGATGGTCGCGCGGCTGCTCCCCGGCGTGAAGATCGACGGTCCCGACGCCGCCGACGCGCTGGCGGTGGCGATCTGCCACGCGCACCATCTGGCGAGCGCCCGCCGCATTCCCTGATTTCGCTTTCCTACGGCACCTTGTTCCGCTTATGTACCAGCCGGTGAGCGAGACCGATCCTTTCCGCCGCGATGGCGTGGGCGCCAGTCAACTTCGGCCCCGCGCGCGCGATGCAATGGTCAACTTGGTCAACCGTGTTCAACCGGACGGTTCACTATGATCGCCCATCTCAAGGGCCATCTCGCCGCCACCGGCGCGGACCATGCGGTGATCGACGTCGGCGGCGTCGGCTATCTGGTCGGCGCATCGGCGCGGACGCTCACTGCGCTGGGTGCGGTCGGCGATCTGGTGACGGTACATACCGAGATGCTGGTCGCCGAGGATTCGATCCGGCTGATGGGGTTCGCCTCCGCCGATGAGCGCGACTGGTTCCGATTGCTCACCAGCGTGCAGGGCGTCGGCGCCAAGGTCGCGCTGGCGATCCTCTCGATCCTCTCGCCTGAGGAGGCGCAGACCGCGGTCGCGAAGGGCGATATCGCGACGATCGGGCGCGCCAACGGCGTCGGGCCGAAGCTCGCCCAGCGCATCGCCAATGAATTGAAGGACAAGGCGGGCGGCATCGCGAGCGGCGGCGGCGTGGCGGTGCCCTCGGGCGGCGCGGCGGCGGACGCGGTGTCGGCGCTGCTCAATCTGGGGTTCAAGCCTGCCGAGGCGGCGAATGCGGTCGGCGCGGCTGGGGACGAACTGGGGGCAGGCGCGACGTTGGACGCGCTGGTGCGGCTGGCGTTGCGGAAGGCTAGCCGTTGACGCTCTTCAGGTCCCGCTTCGATCGCGCCCGAATATTCTGGCTTGCAGGACTCGCCGTTTTTCTGGCGGGAGCGGCCTATTTCGTAACGGGAGCGATAGCGGGCTGGGTTGTGGCTGTTGCGGGGATCGCGATCACCTGGATCGCTGATGCGACGCGGTGCCCCAATTGCGGCAAGTCCTTGATGCGCAGCTACCCGCTGCGTCGCGGAAATCGCTTCCGCCGACTGGCGTTTCGCAACAACCCGTATCCGGAACGGACGTGCTCGGAGTGCGAAACACGCTTGGACGCGGCCGGATGACCACGCGCAAAGCAAGCTGCCGCTGTGGCCAACTCACCGCCGAATGCACCGGCGAACCCATACGCGTGTCGGCGTGTCACTGCCTCGCCTGCAAGGCGCGCAGCGGTTCTGCTTTCGCGGTGCAGGCGCGCTTTCCGGCGGACCGGGTGACGATCAGCGGGCAATCGACCGAATATGTCCACATCGCCGACAGCGGCAATCCGGCGAGCTTTCATTTCTGCCCGGTGTGCGGCGTGACGCTCTGGTATCAGTCGCGGCCGATCTTCGATGCGATCGCGATACCGCTCGGCAATTTCGAGGATCCGCGTTTCGTAGCCCCAAGCTTTTCGGTGTGGGAGGAGCGTAAGCTCGATTGGGTCGAGATCCTTGGCGAGGGGGTCGAGCGTCATGACTGACGCCGATCCAAACTCAGGAGGCGCTGCCTGCTTCTGCAATGCGCGGGAGGCGGAGGAGTGAGCTACTCTATCAAGCCGCTCAGAAAAAAAGTGATTGGGCGGCCGCTCCGCATCATTCGGCGGGAATATGATTGGGTATTCGAATTTACCGATGGCGCGGTGCTGTCGGTCGCGACGATGTGGCGGATGCGGTCCGCGAAGCTTATTTTAGTGACCGACGCCGACGACCGTCAACTTTTTGGCCTTCCCGCACCGGTCGATGCTGAACACCAAGCGAATGAGATCGTTGCCGACGCAGTTGCGAAGTCCCTCAGGTTCGATGAGGCCACAGGGGACTTGCGGATTGCCATGTCGAATCGCGTTATATTGGAGATCCTGACGAATTCGGGGGGCTATGAGAGCTGGCAGGCGAATGCCGGCGCCGAGCTTTTGGCGGTCGCGGGTAATGGGGGCTTGCGATGACCGACGACCGTATCCTGACTCCCGCGCGCAAGCCTGAGGATGTCGACGCTGCGCTGCGTCCCAAGACGCTCGAAGAGTTCGTCGGGCAGAAGGCGGCGCGCGAGAATTTGCGGGTATTCATCCAGGCCGCGAAGGCGCGCGGCGAGGCGCTGGATCATGTGCTGTTCTTCGGGCCGCCCGGCCTCGGCAAGACGACGCTCGCGCAGATCGTCGCGCGCGAGATGGGGGTGGGGTTCCGTGCCACTTCGGGGCCGGTGATCGCCAAGTCGGGCGATCTGGCGGCGTTGCTCACCAATCTCGAGGATGGCGACGTGCTGTTCATCGACGAGATCCACCGGCTGGCGCCCGCGGTCGAGGAAATCCTCTATCCGGCGATGGAGGATCGCGCGCTCGATCTGATGATCGGCGAGGGTCCTTCGGCGCGCTCGGTGCGGATCGATCTGCCGCGCTTTACCCTGGTCGGGGCGACGACGCGGCAGGGGCTGCTGACCACGCCGCTGCGCGACCGCTTTGGGATTCCGATCCGGCTGCATTTCTATACCGTCGAGGAATTGGAGAAGGTGGTCAGCCGCGCCGCGGCGCTGCTGGATCTGCATGTCGCCCCCGATGGCGCGCATGAGATCGCGCGGCGATCGCGCGGCACGCCGCGGATTGCCGGGCGGCTGCTGCGGCGGGTGCGCGACTTTGCCAATGTGCTGGGTGAGACGACCGTCCACGCCAAGGCGGCGGATGCGGCGCTGACCCGGCTCGAGGTCGATTCGCTCGGGCTCGATGCGATGGACCGGCGCTATCTGATGATGATCGCCGATATCTACAAAGGCGGCCCGGTGGGGGTGGAGACGCTGGCGGCGGGCCTATCCGAGCCGCGCGACACGATCGAGGAAGTGATCGAGCCTTATCTCATCCAGATCGGCATGATCGCGCGGACGGCGCGCGGGCGCTGCCTCAATGCCGCTGGATGGAAGCATATGGGTTTGAATCCACCCGCCACGAGTCAGGAAGGCCTGTTCGACTAGCCGGATCGAGGAAGAATATCAGCAGCGCGGCGATCCCGCCCATGACGATGGTGATCGCGAACTGGATGATCCCGCGGATGAACGACCCGCCGCCGCGGCGGCTGCGGAAGGTGGAGCGCGGGGCGGGCTTGGCGAAGGTCACCTCGATCAGGCCGGTCATCCAGCCCGCCGCGACGGTGATCGCCAGCGTGGCGATGGCGCCGGGGATGGTGGCGAAGCCGATACCGATCGGCATGAGCAAGGCGAGCGGCGCGGCCATTGCCATTGCGGCGCTGAGCTTGGCGCGGTCGAGCTCGTGCTTGGCCACCGGCGCGACCTTGAGCAGATCGGGCGTATCCTCGGCCGAAACCGCGAGCCAGACGAGGCTGCTGACCACCTGCCCCGCGATCAGCACGCTGGTGAAGGCGAGCGAGGGGGCGAGCGGCAGGCTCTTACCCGGGCGCAGCGCGAGGAACAGGATCGGGGCGAGATAGACGATGCGGAGCACGATCTGGAAGGCGAGCGCGGGATCGCGCGCCATCAGCCGCCATTCCTTGGCATAGATGGCGCCGAACAGGGTCGCGCTGAAGTTGCGGTCGATCGTGCCCCGGGCGCGCTTGGTGCGGCCGAGCTTCATGCCGCCGGCGCGGTAGCCGCTTAGGAACCAGCTCTGCATCGCCGCGGTGGTGAACAGGAACAGGAGAATCGATCCGGCGAGCAGCGCGGTCACCGCCCAGGGGTCGCCGAACGCCGCTTTGCCGGGGAGGGAACCGATGCCGTGCGCGCCGAAGCCGCTGTCCATCATCTCCTGGAACAGCAGGGCGACGCCGCCGCGGGTATTGCGGTCGCCGGTGTTCCAGAGCTGCGAGAGCAGGAAGATCGCGCCGCCGGAGAGCGCCGCGACGATCTGGCCGACGGTGCGCGCCGCGCGCGGCCCGGCGATGCGGGCGAGCAGCAGGGTGAGCGCGAGGCCGAAGCAGGCGGCGGTGAGCGCAAGCGCCAGCAGCAGCGCGGGGATGCCGAACAGCTGCGGGTGGCCGAGGATCGCGACCGGCAGCGCGAGCGGGAGCAGCAGGATCGTGAAGCTCAGCATCACCATCGCGGCGATGCCGACGAGCTTGGCGCGCATGATGCTGCGCGGCGGGATCGGGGCGGAGAAGAGCAGGTCGAGGTCGCCTGCTTCGTAGAGCGTGCGCTGGCTGCCTAGCATGCCCTGCGTCGTCATGAAGCTGAACAATGCGATCGAGACGGCGGCGACCCCGGTGAGCAGCATCGGGGTGGGCGTGATCGGCACGTCCTGCAGCAAAGTCGCGATGAAGATGCCGCCGGCGATCCAGGCGAGCAGCATCACCCAGCCGACGATCTGCCCGAACCTTTTCTTCGAGCGCGAGGCCATCGCCAGCCGCAATTCGTGCAGCGTCAGCCACCCGAAGCTGCCCGGGGGCAGCACGCGCATCAGCACGCCGATCATGGCTGTGATGTCAGGCGGATGAAGGTGTCTTCCAGCGTCGCATCGCCCGCGCCGCCACGCAATTCGTCGAGCGTGCCCTCGGCGAGGAGCTTGCCCCCGGCGATGATGCCGATCCGGTCGGCCAGGCGCTCGGCGACTTCGAGGATGTGGGTGGTGACGATCACGGTCTTGCCCTGATCGACCGCGGCGCGCAGCGCGTCCTTGACGCTGCGCGCCATCGCAGCGTCGAGGCCGGTCAGCGGCTCGTCGAGGATCAGCAGCCGCGGATCGTGGATCATCGCACCCGCCAGCGCGACCTTCTGCTTCATGCCGCGCGAAAACCCCTCGCAGCGGGTGCCGCGCACGTCCCACAATTCGAGCCAGCGCAGCAGTCGTTCGGCCTCGGGCGCGGCGACGCTGCGCGGGATCTTCCAAAGGCCCGCGACGAAGCCGAGATATTCGGAGGGCGTGAGCTTGTCGTAGAGCATCGGCTCGTCGGGCAGCCAGGCGGTGATCGCCTTGGCGGCGAGCGGCTTCCGGATCGCGTCGATGCCGTAGATTTCGATCCCGCCGCTGTCGGGCTCGGTGAGGCCCACCGCCATGCGCAGCGTGGTGGTCTTGCCCGCGCCGTTTGGGCCGAGCAACGCGTAGAGCTGGCCCGCCGCCACGGTCAGGTCGAGGCCGGCGATCACCGGCTTGTCGAACGATTTGTGGAGCTGGGTGAGGCGAAGCGCGGGAGCGGTCATCCCGCCAACCTAGAGACACTGCCGGTCGCGTCCAGTGGCCTTGCGGGGTTTCGCGCCCGGACTCGCTCGGCTAGGGCCATGGGCATGGACGCGCTCCCCGCCCTCGGCAGTTTCCACGGCCTCGAGCATCATTTTGTCCTGCGTGTCTATTTCGAGGACACCGATCTCACCGGCGTGGTCTATCACGCCAATTATCTCCGGTACTGCGAGCGCGCGCGCTCGGATATGCTGATCGCCGCCGGGGTGGACCAGCGCGCGGCGCACGATGCCGGGGAAGGAGCCTATGCGGTCTCCGCCCTCGCCATCAAATATCGCGCGCCGGCCCGGCTGAGCGACGAATTGACGGTGATCAGCAAGGTGGTCCGTCTTGGGGCCGCAACAGTGGATATTCATCAACGAGTCATGCGTAGGGAGACCATAGTGGCCGAAGCGGAAGTGACCGCGGCGTTCGTATCGCCGTCGGGACGTCCGCGCAGGCAGCCGTCCGCATGGGTGGCCGCGTTCGCGCCATTGGTCTGGAAGGGGAACTAAGGCCGACATGGATTTTGTGACTGCAAGCAACAGCGCGATGTCGCCGGTGCACCTGTTCATGCAGGCCGATATCGTCGTGAAGATCGTGATGGCGGGGCTGCTGCTCGCCAGCGTCTGGACCTGGGCGATCATCTTCACCTTCGGCTTCAAGCTGGCTGGCGCCAAGAAGGCGATCGAGAAGTTCGACATGGAATATCGCGAGGCCGACGACATCGACGAGTTCCACCGGCGCACCGCGGGCCGCGACCAGGCGATCAGCCGGGTATTCTCGGCGGGCGTTACCGAATGGCGGCGCTCGACCGCGGGCAAGGTGATCGACCGCGACGGCACCCGCGAGCGGCTGGCGACGACGATGGGCGCGACGATCGCGCAGGAGATCGACCGGCTGGCCGATCGGCTGAACTTCCTCGCCACCGTCGGCGCGGTCGCGCCGTTCGTCGGGCTGTTCGGCACGGTCTGGGGGATCATGCGCAGCTTCACCAGCATCGGCGTGCAGGAAAGCGCGTCGCTGGCGGTGGTCGCGCCGGGCATCGCCGAGGCACTGTTCGCGACGGCGATCGGCCTGTTCGCGGCGATCCCCGCGGTGATCGCCTACAACCGCTTCAGCCACGGCATCAACCGCGTCGAGGCGCGGCTCAACCGCTTCGCCGACGGCTTCCACGCGACGCTCAGCCGGCGTTTGGAGAATGAGGCGTAAGCGATGGCGATGCACCTCCCCTCCAACAAATCCCGAGGCCGGCGCACGCCGATGGCGGAGATCAATGTCACGCCGATGGTGGATATCATGCTGGTGCTGCTGATCATCTTCATGGTCACCGCGCAGATGATGAACGCCGGCGTGCCGGTGAACCTGCCCGACAGCCGCGCCAAGGCCCTCGAGCAGGATCAGGATCCGGTGACCGTCTCGGTCGATCAGCGGGGCCATGTCTATGTCGACGACAGGGAAGTCAGCGACGCCGCACTCCCGGGCGCGCTGAAGACGATCGCCGGGCGGCGCGGGCCCGACGGCCAGGCGCCGCAGATCGCCTTCCGCGGCGACAAGGGGATCGATTGGGAAAAGGGCATGCGCGTACTGGGCGAGATCAACCGCGCCGGGCTGACACGGGTGGCGCTGGTCACCAATGCGAGCAGCAAGTGATGCCGCCGGTTATTGGAGGGCTGTGATCGACCGCTCCGACATTTCCGGGGTCACGATTGCCGTTGTGGCCCATGTCGCGCTGTTCGGGCTGTTGTCGCTCGGGTTTCTGGCGTCGCAGGCGCCTGTCGTGCCCCAGTCGGTGCCGATCCAGGTGACGCTGACCGACGAAGTCGCGCTGGTCAGCGGCGCGCCCGATCCGAGCCCCGAAGCGCCGGCCGCGCGCAAGTCGCCGGTCGAGGCGCCAATCGTGCCCGAACCCGCCGCCGCGCCGGTGAGCGAGCCCAAGCCCCCGGCCAAGCCGCAGCCGGCGCCGCCCAAATCCGCGCTCCCCGATCCGCACGCCCGCCAACGCCCCGACCGGCCGAGCCCGAACCAGGCAACGACGTCGCGCAATGCGCGGACCAACGTGACCCCGACCGGGCGGCTCGACGGCCTCGACCTGAACGGCCCAAGCGATCGGCCATCCAACAGCACCTCTACCAAGCAGCAGGCCAGCACGATGACCGCTGCGGCGGCGCAGAACATCAACTCGCTGATCAAGCGCGCCGTGCAGCCGTGCGCCGACCGTCAGGTGATTCCCGCGGCGGAAGCGCGGCAGATCGTCGCGATCATCCAGCTGCAGCTGAAACGCGACGGCAGCCTCGCGAGCGTTCAGATCGTCGGCCATGAGGGTGTCAATGACGCGAACCAGCGCTATGTTGCCCGCGTGGACGACGCCGTCGAGGCGATCTTCGCGGGCTGCACCCCGATCCGCGGCCTGCCGACCGAGCTTTACGATATTCCGCAAGGCTGGAAGTCGCGAAAATTCCGCTACCGATTGAACAGTTGAGGCAGAGAATGATGGGCAGATTTCTGACGATTGCCACGGCGGCAGTCCTGATCGCTTCTACCGGCCCGGCGCTTGCCCAGACGCCGGCGCCGACCCCGACGCCGACGCAAACGGCCGGCACCGACGATCAGATCATCGATCTGGAAGGGGGCCAGGAATCGGCGCTGCCGATCATCATCCCGGTGATGCCGACCAACAGCGTCGCATCGACCGCCGCGGGCCAGACCGATGTGCTCGGCCGGCAATTGGCCGAAATCATCGATGCCGATCTGCGCAACACCGGACTGTTCAAGACGGTCGGCCCCACTGCCGCACGGCCGATCGGCTATGCGGAAGTCACGGCCCCCACCTATGATTCCTGGGGCGCCTATGCCTCGCAGGCTCTGGTGCAGGGCTATGTCCGCGCCAACGGCAACGGGACGCTGACCGTCGGCTGCTACGTCTATGACGTGTCCGCCCGGCGCGAGCTGATCCGCGAAGGCTTCGTCGTTTCCCCAAGCGATTGGCGCCGCGCCGGGCACAAGTGCGCCGATGCGATCTACAGCCGGTTGACCGGCGAGGGCCCCTATTTCGACAGCCAGATCGTCTACATCTCGGAGACCGGCCCCAAGAACCGCCGCCTCAAGCGGCTGGCGATCATGGATCAGGATGGCGCCAACCACCGCTTCCTGACCAACGGCCAGTCGATCGTGCTGACCCCGCGGTTCAGCCCCGATCAGCGCTCGATCGTCTACATGAGCTACGAGAACCGCCGTCCGGCCATCTATATCTACGATATGGCGACGCGGCGGCAGCGGCTGGTGGCGTCGAACGTCAACCTCAACTTCGCGCCGCGCTTCTCGCCCGATGGCAAATGGGTTTTGTTCTCGATGTCGGTTGCCGGCAACATCGATCTCTACCGCACCGGCTCCGGCGGCGGCGCCGAGCCGCAGCGGCTGACCACCGCGCCGGGAATCGACACCGGCGGCAGCTATTCGCCCGACGGCAGCAAGATCGCCTTCGAGAGCGACCGCAGCGGCACCCAGCAGCTCTATGTGATGAACGCCGACGGATCGAACGCGAAGCGGATCAGCTTCGGCGGCGGGCGCTATGCCACGCCCAACTGGAGCCCGCGCGGCGACCTGATCGCCTTCACGCGGACCGGCGGCGGCGCGTTCCGCATCGGGGTGATGGGGCCGGGCGGCGGCGGCGAGAAACTGCTGACCACCAGCTGGGGCGACGAAGGGCCGAGCTGGTCACCCAACGGACGCGTGCTGATGTTCTTCCGCGCCGCGCAAGGTTCGGGGCGTCCGGACCTGTGGTCGGTCGATCTGACCGGTGTCAACGCGCGCAGGATTCCGACTCCGCTCGACGGTTCCGATCCCAGTTGGGGACCGATTCGCCCCTGAGCGGTTTATAACGCTTGTGATATGTTGCCCGGCGACGGGCTGAAGACCGTGAAGCCAAAGAGGAGAACATCATGGCCAAAATCCTGACCAGCATGGTGCTGGGCGTGGCGCTGATCGCCACCAGCGCGTGCACCAAGAAAAGGCCGGAAACGGTGCTGCCGCCGACCGATCAGCCCCAGGGCGGCGATTACGGCAATGGCGGTGACGCGGACACCAGCCCGCTGAACGAGAAGTTCAAGCGCGAAGTCACCAGCGACACGATCCACTTCGCCTTCGACCAGTATGACATCGATCCCGAAGCGCGCGCGATCCTCGACAGTCAGGCCAATTGGCTGATGGCCAATCCGAGCACCCGCGTGACGATCGAGGGGCATTGCGACGAGCGCGGCACCCGCGAGTACAACCTCGCGCTCGGCGATCGCCGTTCGAACGCCGCCAAGAACTATCTCGCGGCACGCGGCATCTCGCCGGGGCGGATCACCACGATCAGCTATGGCAAGGAACGCCCGATCGCGCTGGGTTCGGACGACGCCAGCTGGGCGCAGAACCGCCGCGCGGTGACCATCGTCATCAACTAAGTGCTGTGTTTGGTCCGCGCACGCGGGCCGGCACCGCACTCCACGCAAGTGGCAACAAAAACGCCGCCGAAACCGTCCTGGTTTTGGCGGCGTTCCCATGTCATGCCTGCGAAGGCACCGCCAATCAAAGGCTGCGCGGGTTCGAAAAGCGGGCGAAACGGATTTGACTTGACGGCGCCGGACCGCCGCAAGAAGCTGCGCGCCATACGTCACTGCAGCGGGGGACCTGGTGGAATGCTGATCGTCCTGCATCCTTCCAAGCGTAATATCCGCAAACGGCTCGATACCTCAGATTCGCCGCTGTCTTCTTTGACTTTGGGCTTTTCCTCTGTGGAGAAACTGCGGTTCGAATCCCTTCCTCTGCCGACCGAGCCGACCGAGATTTCCGACGTGAAGGTTTCACCCGAAACCCCGTTCAAGACATCGGTCAGCATCGGCGAGCGCAAGATGCGCTTCACGCTGCACGGGCTGAACGACGACGATCAGCTGCATTTGCGGGTGGAGGGCACCGAGCATGCGCGCGCCTGGGTGGTGCGCGGGTCGGACGCCGCGCCGCGCCCGCGCGCGGTATGCCCCGACGGCAGCGAGGATTTCCCGTGCGTCACCTGCCGCGACGGCGAATATTCGATCGAAATCTGCTGCTGATGCAGAGGATTCGCGTCTATGCGAACGACCGCGCGGGGCACCCGCTGGCCCACAGCAATATCGGCGTCAGCATCGACGGCCGGCTGCTCGGCTCGGTCAAGGACAGCCGCGGCTTCTGCGATTTCATCGTCTCGGTGCCGGAAGGAAGCACGGTGCCCCAAATCGCGGTGGCGGTTGAATTTCAGGCTAACACCTACACGCGTCAGCTTGCCGCATCGGCGAGTATTCTCACCATTAATTTCGATGAAATCGACCTGGGGAGGCCTTATATGGAAATGCTCAAACAGAATCTGCCCGCCGCCGTGGGGCTGGTGCTGCTCGCGGTGTCGATCACGCTTGGCTTCGTCTTTGCGCATCCCGAGCCCACCCAGATATTCCTGATCCGCGCGACCTTCGCGCTGGGGGCGGGCGGCGTCGGATCGATCATCCCCGGCCTGCTCAACCTGAACGCCAATCTGGGCACCAAATTGGGGATCACCGCGGGCGGCGCGCTGGCGGTGCTGGTGCTGATGTACCTGTTCGACCCGGGCGACGGCAGCCGTGCCAGCAGCAATGCGCCGGTCAGCAACGCCACCGCTCCTGCGGGGAATGCCACGGTGCCGGTGGGCAACATCGCTGCACCGGCGGGGAATACCACCGCCCCTGCCGGCAACGGCACCGCACCGGCGGACAACGCTACGCCCTGACCACCGGACGTTCCGGCCGGCATCATCGCGGGGGCGCCCCTCGGCGTCCGCGCGATTCAGCTTGCGCCCGCTCCCGACTCGATATAATTACGATATCATATTATGGGAGGCACCTATGACGGACATTCGGGCGGACGCGTCTGCTTTGCGGCAAAGCCGGGAGCGCCCTGCGCGCACGATGAGCGGCTATGCGATGTTGCTGCTGGACCTGGTCGCGCTGGTGGCGATCCCGATCGCCGCGCCGCAGGCCGGCGAAGCCGAGTGGGCGCCGATCGTGGTCGTCGCCGCGGCGCTCACGCTGTGCTTCGTCTCGGTGGGCTTCTTCCTGCTCCAGCCAAACCAGGCGGTGGTGATCACCTTGTTCGGCGAATATAAGGGGACCGAGCGGACCACGGGGCTCCGCTGGACTTGGCCGTGGATGGGCAAGAAGAAGGTCTCGGTCCGCGCCAACAACATCATTTCCGACAAGATCAAGGTCAACGACCTGCGCGGCAACCCGATCGAGATGGCGGCGCAGGTGGTGTGGCGCGTGACCGATACCGCGCAGGCCTTGTTCGACGTCGATGATTACAAGGCGTTCGTGATGGTCCAGATCGAGGCGGCGGTGCGCACGATCGGCTCGCGCTATCCCTATGACGATTTCGAGCATCTGGAAGTCACGCTGCGCGGCAATCACGATCAGGTCGGCGCCGAGCTGCGCCAGGAATTGATCGCGCGGCTGACCGTGGCGGGCATCACCGTCGACGAATGCGGCTTCACCCACCTGGCCTATGCGCAGGAGATTGCCGGGGCGATGCTGCGGCGGCAACAGGCGCAGGCGGTGGTCGCGGCGCGCAAGACGTTGGTCGAAGGCGCGGTCGGCATGGTCGAGATGGCGCTGGCCTTGCTTAGCGAGAAGAATGTCGTCGAACTCGACGACGAGCGGCGCGCGGCGATGGTTTCGAATCTGATGGTCGTGCTGTGCGGCGAGCGCGACACCCAGCCGATCGTCAACGCGGGCTCGCTCTACCAATAGGTCGCGCGGCGTGTCGGCACCCCCCAAGAAGGCGTTCCCGCTCCGCCTCGATCCGGCGCTCTATGCCGCGATCGAGCGGGCGGCGGCGAGCGATCTGAGGAGCGTCAACGCCCAGGTCGAATGCCTGCTGCGCGAGGCTTTGGGGAAACGCGGGGTGAAGCTGGCGGACCCGGTGCGCGCCAAGCGCGGACGGCCGCCGAAGGACAAGGAGGATTGAGTCATGCCATCGAATAGCTGCCCCAAATGCCAGGGATCGATGTCCGAAGGGTTCATCGCCACCGAAAAGAGCGGCACGAGCGCGGTCAGCAATTGGGTGCAAGGCGCGCCGGACAAACGCTGGTGGGGCATCAAGCTCGGCAAGAAGGCCCAGCATGAGATCCAGACGTGGCGCTGCGGCCGGTGCGGCTTTCTCGAAAGCTACGCCAGGGTATGAAGGGAGGCGGCGAATGAGCGGAAGGTTGCCCGGCGGCGGAAAGCCGTGGTTCGAGCGGCGGCGCAAGGTGCGGCCCTGGGGTGCGACGCGGTGGCAGCTCAATCCCTGCTCGATCGAGGGTTGGGTGATGGTCGCCGGTTATGTGGCGGTGCTTGCGGCGAGCATTTTCCTGATGCTGCCCAGGCCGACGACCGGTGGCGTGACCGCCTATGTCGCGGTGGTGATCGCGGCCTCGATGCTGCTGATCGCGATCGCATTCCGCATGTCCGCGCCAGAATGGCGCGACGAATAGAAGGAGCAGACAGATGATGTTCATGGCAATGCGGGCAAACCGGAAGCACATGCCCTTGCTGGTCGCGATTTTCGCAGCGGCGCTCGCCGCCGGATTGGGAGTGATGGTGGCATGAATATGCAGCAGATTAGCGAATTTTACCGCGTTCGCCCGGGCTATTGGTTCCGGCCGAAGATGTTCGGCTATGGCGCGGTGCCGGTAACGTGGCAGGGCTGGGCGATGACGATCGGACTGGTGCTGGCGGCGGCGATGATCGGCAATCTCGCCCAGCATACCACCACGATGTATGCGGCTTTGCTGCTGCCGCTGAGCGTCGGCTTCCTCGTCGTATGCTGGAAGAAGACCGACGGCGGCTGGGGCTGGCGGTGGGGCGCGGATTCGTGAAGGCCGCGCTTGCCCTCGCGGCGTTCGTGCTCGCGCCGGTCGCGCAAGCACAGACCGGCTCCCCCGAAGTCGTGACCGCGCCCGGTCCGACCGGTCCGCTCGCGGGAACGCTGATCGACCCCGACGGCAAGGGGCCGCTGATTGTCATCATCCCTGGTTCGGGACCGACCGACCGGAATGGCGACAATCGCTATGGCGTGGTCGGCGGACCCTACGCCCAGCTCGCCGAGGCGCTGGCGAAGCGCGGCGTGGCGACGCTACGCGTCGACAAGCGCGGCATGTTCGACAGCCGTGCGGCGGTCGCGGACGGCAATGCGGTTACGATCGGCGATTATGCCAGCGATACGCGTGCCTGGATCGATGCGGTGCGCAAACGGACAGGCCGCGCCTGCGTCTGGCTGCTCGGCCATAGCGAAGGCGGGCTGGTCGTCCTCCAGGCGGCGCAGGACTCGCAAGGCGTGTGCGGCGTGGTGCTGCTCTCGGCGGCGGGCAGACCGCTGGCGGCGATCATGCGCGAGCAGTTCCGCGCCAATCCGGCAAATGCCCCGCTGCTCGATTCGCTGATCGGCATGGTCGATGCATTCGAGGCGGGGCGGCATGTCGATCCCGCGACGTTGCCGCCGCCGCTCCCGGCGCTGTTCCCGGAAAGTGTCCAGCCGTTTCTGATCGATACGTTCCGATACGATCCGCCGCGGCTTGCCGCAAAGCTCAGGGTGCCGATGCTGGTCGCGCAGGGCGATAACGATATCCAGATCGGGGCTGGCGATGCGCGGGCACTTGCCGGGGCCGCACCGGGCGCGAGGCTGGCGATGATCCCAGGCATGACGCATGTCCTGCGCATCGCCGCTGGGCCGGGCCCGGCGGCGAGTATCGCGACCTATGGCGATGCCAGCCTGCCGGTCGCGCCCGCGCTGGTCGATGCGATTGCCGGCTTCGTTGGGGAGAAGCGCTAGCCCAGCGCCTCGTCGAGCAGCCGCGCAAGCCTCAGCCCGCCGCGCAGCACCTGCAGGCGTGCCGGATCGACCAATTTGGCGATGGTCTCGTCGCTCAATATCGCGCGGGGCGGAACCGGGCCGCAGGGGTCGCCTAGCGCGGTCGCATAGGCCCAGTCGTGCGCGACGCCCCAGCTTTCCCTGCTCCAGTCCTCGGTCGTGCCGCCCCAGATCGGCGCGCGCTCGGCATCAGAATAGGAACGCACCAGCGACGGCGGGACGGAGATCGCGCGCTCGGCGAGCCAGCCGTCCCATACGCTGTGGAGGTTGAACTTCTCCGGCGCGTAGATGCCATATGCGGCCTTGACCTGATTGCCGCCGAGATCGCCGCGGTCGCCGGCGTGGAGCGGCTGGTGCAGATCGCCGACTAAGTGGATCAGGAAGGCCAGCGCCTGAATGCGCTCGCGCAAGGGGATGCCCGCGTCCTTCAGTATCTTCACGTCGCGGTCGATCTGCGCGGAGACGCAATTGCCGTCCTTGCACGCGCCCTTCAGGTCGAACGGCTTGCAGATGTTCACGTTCTGATAGTGCCAATTATAGGCGTAGCTGAAACGCGGCCCGAGCGTCTTGATGCAATCGGCCCATACGCTGGCCTGCTCGATCGTCCGCGCCGGGCATTTGGGCGTTTCCATCAGGCTCGAGCGCGCGAGCATCCGATCGATCGCGCCGCGCACCTGCGGGGTAACGTTGCGGTAGGCGATCGCGGCGACGGTCTCGTGACCGTATTCCCAATAGGCGGCGGCGGGGGTTGCGGTGACGCCGGCGCCGATCAGCGCGGCCAGGGTCAGGAGGATACGCTTCACTTGTCGTCTCCGTAAAAAGCCACCACACGCTCGCCATTGGCCGACGCCTTGGCGCGGTACATGCCGGGGGTGTTGAAGCTCCACGCCATCTCGCCGGTGGGGCCGGTGACGATGACGCCGCCGCTGCCGCCGAGGGCCAAGGTTTCCGCCATCACCGTGTCGGCGGCCTGCTTGAGGGTCTCGCCCTTGAAGCGGACGCGCGCGCAGATTTCGTGGGCGACGCCTTCGCGGATGAAATATTCGCCCGCGCCGGTTGCCGAGATCGCGCAGCCGCGGTCGTCGGCATAGGTGCCGGCGCCGATGATCGGGGAATCGCCGATCCGGCCCCAGCGCTTGCCGGTGAGCCCGCCGGTCGAGGTGGCGGCGGCGACATGGCCTTCGCTGTCCATCGCGACCGCGCCGACGGTGCCGTATTTCAGATCGACGTCGAACCAGCCGAGCTTGTCGTTGCCCTTCATCATATCGAGCTGGCGGCGGCGCTCGGGGGTGGCGAAATAGCTGTTGTCGACCTGTTCGAGGTCCTGTTCGCGGGCGAACTCGTCGGCGCCCGCGCCGGAGAGCATGACGTGCGGGCTATGCTCCATCACCGCGCGGGCGAGCGCGATGGGGTGGCGGGTGGTGGTCGAACCCGCGACCGATCCGGCGGCGCGGGTGCGGCCGTCCATGATCGCCGAGTCGAGCTCGTTGCGTCCGTCCCAGGTGAACACCGCGCCGCGGCCGGCGTTGAAATGGGGATCGTCCTCAAGCACCTGCACCGCCGCCTGGACGGCGTCGAGCGCGGTGCCGCCGCTTTCCAGCACCCTGGTTCCGGCGTCGAGCGCGGCATTGAGGCCGGTGCGAACCCCGGCTTCCTGCTCGGGGGTGATTTTGTCCTTCTGGATGATTCCGGCGCCGCCGTGGATCACCAATGACCATTTGGGGCGTTCTTGCGCTTGGGCGGAAAGGGGCATCAACAGGGCTCCGAGCAGGAACAGGGCGAGGCGCATCACGGCACTCCCATGGGTTGCGCAGCACCCGTAGCAGATCGTTTCGACGACGCCAGCCGCAGCCCGATGAGCGGGCGGAGCGGCGCGATCTCGCGGCCGATCCGATAGAACAGCCCGCACCCGGCTGCGGTTGCGACGACGAGGATGATGAACTCGGCGAGTGCGGGCAAAGCGAACGGGCGCAGGCCATATTCGCCGAGGACGATCACGGTCTGGTGGATGATGTAGAAGGGAAAGACCGCTTCGGTGAGCGTCGCGCGCCAGCGGTGGTCGCGGTTGAGATAGCGTTCGGCGAGGCCGATCAGCGCGGCGATGCTCGCCCAGGTCTGGACCTCGCGGGCGATGCGGAAGGCGGGGCCTGCCCAGTGCGGGCCGGGGGTGCCCTCAGGCCACAGCGCCACCACGCCGCCGACTATCGCATAGCTCGCCAGCGCGAGGACCGCCGCCGGAACCCAGAGCCGCGCGAACGCCGACATCGTCACCCGCGATCCGGCGAGACCAAAGCCGAACAGGAAGCCCGAGAAATAGGCGAGATGCGCGAGGCCGTCGTTGACAAGGTCGTGGGTCTCCTCGACCCGGTGGAACAGGACGTAATGGATCAGCAGCAGCCAGACCAGCGGCACCCAGAGCGCGCCCGCGCCGCCGAAGATGCGGTCGAACAGCGGCTGGAGGCGTGGCTTGAACAGCAGCAACAGCGCCAGCGCTAGGGTGTAGATCCACAGGTAGAGCACAAACCAGAGGTGGTTCCAGGTCGGCAGGATCACGCCATCGAGCGCGCCGAAGCGGAAATAGTCGTTTGCCCAGAACCAAAGATAGTCGTGGGCGTAGCCATGCTTGACCACCAACTCGACCCAGCTTTGCGGCGGGACGATCACGGCGATGCCGAACGCGAGCGGGATCAGCAGCCGCCCGTTGCGATTGGCGAGGAAGCCGCGCAGCCCGCTCGACTTGGCGAGCAGCATCCGGCTGGCGAAGCCGGAGACGAGGAACAGCAGCAGCAATCGCCAGGCATTGGGGAAGAGCATAGGCACTTCGACCCACGCGGCCGGATGCGCGGTCTTGATGTGATAACCCCATGGCACGAAGACCATGCCGACGTGATAGAGGATCAGCAGCGCGAAGGCGCCGATCCGCAGCCAATCCATTCCGTAATGCCGTTCCATCGCTTGCCTCCGGTCGTGTCGGTGTGACGGCTAGCCGCCGGTGCTTCGGCCCGGTATCGGAGAGGGAGGAATGGCGGACGGCCGGGGATGAGCGAAGCAGCGTCAGGGACAGAAGGCGGCGAATGCGGGACGAGCGGCGCGGTACGGCGGCGGCGGATCCTGTGGCTGGTGCTGGCCGCGGCGCTGTTCATGGCGGTGCAGGCGATCGCCAACGTCGAATCGACCGTGACCGATTTCCACCGCGCGGGGATCGATCAGCCGCGCTGGCGTGTGTGGACGTGGGAGTTGAGCAGTCTGGCGATGTGGATCGCGCTGTCGCCGGCGATCTGGTGGATCGTCGCGCGGGCGCGGCCGCCGCGGCTCGGGCTGCCGCTGGCGATCGGGGCGCACGCGGCGGCTACGGTGCCGCTGTCGGCGGTGCATATCCTGGGCATGATATTGCTGCGGCAGATCGTCTATGGATTGGCGGGCGAGACCTATAGCTTCGACACGCCGGTCGCCTTGTTCGTCTATGAATATCGCAAGGATGCCGCGACTTATCTGCTGCTCGCGGCGGTGCTGGGCTTTTCGCAATGGGTGCTGGCGCGGCCCGATCCGGTGGCGGAGGCAGCGGCCGAGGCCGGGGGCGATGCGGTGCTGCTGGTCGCCGAGGGCAATGTGACGCACCGGGTGCCGGTGGATGCGATCGACTGGGCGGCGGCGGCGGGGAATTACGTCGAGCTGATGTGGAGCGGGCGCACCTTGCTGCATCGCTCGACGCTGGCGGCGCTGGCGGATCAGCTGGGCACGGGCTTCGCGCGAATCCATCGCGGGCGGATCGTCCGCCGCGCTGCGGTCGAGAGCGTCAAGACCGACAAGAGCGGGGACTTCACCGTGACCCTGGCCAGTGGCGCGACGCTACGCGGCAGCCGGCGCTACCGGGCGGAACTCTGACAGGCCGGCCGGCGCGGTAATCCGCGACAGCGCACCGTCTCAGTTGGGGCCAAAGATGCCCGGCGCGGGGCGGTTGTTGAAGTCGGGCTCGCCGCCGCCGTCCGGCCGCGTCCTGAGATCCTCGACAAGCCGATTCGCGCCATTGCGCTGCGAGCTTGCGATCCGTGCCCATTCCGCCCGCGTGTAGCACTCGCGGTGAAACTTCGCCAACGAGCCAATCTCCGGCGTCCGGCGGCAGATCAGCTTGGTATCGGCGGCCGGGGCGGGCGTTTCCTGCGCCATCGCCGGCAGAATCGTCATCACCGCGAGCGCAGCCGCACCCATCGCAATACGTCGCATCGGAACACCCCTTGGTATCGGATTACCCGCGCGAGCCTAACCCGGCTTTGCCGCAGGCTCAAGCCCCCGCCTTTCGGCCACGCGCGCGGTGTTTCGCGGCGGCTCGGGGCCCAGGCCGATCAGCGGCCTGAGCCAGCCGATCCGGCGGCCGAGGCCGTAGAAGCCAAGGCATGCGGCCCCGGTGCCGCCAAGCAGCAGGGCGAATTCGGTCCAGGGGCCAAGGCCGAGCGGCAGGCTGTACCAGGCGATCAGCACGATCACCGGATGGTGGACGAGGTAGAAGGGGAAGACCGCTTCGGCGAGCGTCTTGCGCCAGGGGTGATCGCGGTTCCACATCGTCTCGGCAAGCTGGAACAATGCGAGGATCATCGCCCAGCCCATCGCGATCCGGCAGGCGCGCTCGACCGCCATCACGCCGTGGCCGATATGCGCGGTGCCGGGGTAGGTCAGCTCGACCGTGACCACGAACGCGCCGGTTACGACCGCCAGCGCCAGCGCGGGCTTCCAGACGCGGGCGATTGCGGGCCAGAGCTGGGGCGATCCGCCGAGGACGAAGCCGGCGACGAAAATTGGGAGGTATAGGGCGTGCCCGGCCCAGTCGCGGGTCAGGCCCTGCTTCTCGGCGACCAGGAACATCAACGAGACTTTGGCGAGGACCAAAGCGGCGGTAGGGACCCAGAGGATGCGGTTGCGCTTGGCCAGCCAGTCGGCGGCGGAATCGAGCCAGGCGAACAGGCGCGCGCCGCCGAGCCGGATCGCGGCGGCCAGCAGGAAGGTGTAGGTGGCGAGATAGGCGACGAACCAGAGGTGCTCCCAGCTCGGGAACTCGCGGCCGTAATATTCGCCCCAGCGCCAATAGTCGCCGCTCCAGAAGTGGAGGTAGCCATACGGATAGCCGCGCTCCATCACGATCACCCACATCTCGAGCGGAACCAATACGGCCATGCCGAAGGCGAGCGGGATCAGCAGGCGCCTAGCGCGCGATGCCGCGAAGCCGGCTCCGCCCGATTTGTCGAACAATTTGCGCGAGGCATAGCCCGAGACCGCGAACAGCAACGGCAGCCGCCACGGCGTGACCGCCGCCATCGGCACGATCAGCGCGGGATAGCTGCGCGCGGTGTGGATCACCCAGCTCCACGGCGCGAACACCATGCCGATATGATACAGGATCAGCAGCGCGAACGCGGCGATGCGCAGCCAATCCAGGCCGTAATGGCGCTGGCCGATCCTGGGGCTGATCGAGGCTGAGGCGGTCTGCACATCTGCGCAATTACCGTAACGGTGTGAGCGAAGCGTTAGCGCCCTTCACGCTTTCGCAAGTCTCTTGCTCCAGACTGGCGTCAGGTTTGGAGCGGGTTTTCCATGACGATCAATCCCTTGTCGGGCTTCCTGAGTGCGGGCGCCCCCGAAGACCGCTCGCAGATCGACGCGATTCTCGATGCGGTGCGCCAGCATCTCGGCATGGAAATAGCCTTCGCCTCGCGATTCGAGGGCGACCAGCGCATCTTCACCAACATCCGCGCCGATATTCCGGTGCCCTCCAGGCCCGGCGATTCGGAGCCGCTCGACGGCACGATGTGCTACCATATTCTCGGCGGCCGTCTGCCCGAGATGATCCGCAACGCCGCGGATTTGCCCTTCGCGCAGACGCTGCCGATCGCGCGGCTGCTGCCGATCGGCGCGCATCTCACCGTACCGCTGCGGCTCAAGGACGGCAGCATCTACGGCACCTTCTGCTGCCTCAGCCGCTCGCCCGATTACAGCCTGACCGACCGCGACCTGAGCACGGTGCGTGCCTTCGCCGACCTCGCGGTCGACCAGATCGAGGTCCAGATGCGCGGCGAGAGCCACCGCAAGACGCTGGCCGAGCGGATCGAACGCGCGATCGCATCAGGCCAGCCGGCGATCTTCCTCCAGCCTATCCACCGGCTCGATACCGGCGCCAGCGCCGGGGCCGAGGCGCTCGCGCGCTTCGCCGACGCCGGCATCCGCCCGCCCGATACCTGGTTCAACGATGCGTTCCAGGTCGGCATGGGCGTCGATCTCGAGCTGGCGGCGGTGCGCAATGCGCTGGACGCGGCCGCCTATGTGCCGCCCGGCCATTATCTCTCGATCAACGTTTCGCCGGAGAGCGTATTGTCCGGTCGGTTGGGGCCGATGCTGGCGGGGTCGGGCCGCGACAATCTCGCCCTCGAGCTCACCGAGCATGCCAAGGTCGACGACTATGCGCTGCTGATCAAGGCGCTCGATATCTTGCGTCCCTATGCGCGGCTCGCCATCGACGATGTCGGCGCCGGCTATTCGAGTATGCGGCACATCATCGCGCTCCAGCCCGACATATTGAAGCTCGACATGAGCCTGACCCGCGACGTGGATTGCGATCCGGCGCGGCGCGCGCTTGCCGGGGCGATGGTCAATTTCGCCTCGCGGATTGGCGCGACGATCGTTGCCGAGGGCGTCGAGCGCGAGGAGGAATGCGCCGTGCTGCGCGAGCTGGGCGTGACCTATGGCCAGGGCTATCTGTTCAGCCGGCCGATGCCGCTGGTGGCGGCGCAGCAGCATCTGCTGGGCGTGGGCAGGCGGCGCGAGCCTGCCGCGCGGGCGGGGGCGATGCAAAAGCGGGCCGCCACCAAGCACTGAGCAACGCCGCCTTTCCTTGGCAACATAGCGGGACTATATCGCGGCCATGTCCCTACGACCCTGGCGTGACATCGTCCGCCGCACCAGCCGCCAGATCATGGTGGGCAATGTCCCCGTCGGCGGCGATGCGCCGGTGACGGTGCAGACGATGACCAACACGCTGACCTCCGATGCCAGGGCGACGATCGACCAGATCCGCCGCTGCGAGGATGCGGGCGTCGACATCATCCGCGTCTCTTGCCCCGATGTGGAATCGACCGCCGCGCTCAGGCAGATCGTCCGCGCCAGCCGGGTGCCGATCGTCGCCGACATCCATTTCCACTATAAGCGCGCGCTCGAAGCCGCCGACGCGGGCGCCGCATGCCTGCGGATCAACCCGGGCAATATCGGCAGCGCCGAGCGGGTCAACGAAGTGGTCAATGCCGCCAAGGCCAATGGCTGCGCGATCCGGATCGGCGTGAATGCCGGCAGCCTCGAAAAGGATCTGCTCGAGAAATATGGCGAGCCCTGCCCTGAGGCCTTAGTCGAGTCCGCGCTCGATCACATCAAGCTTTTGCAAGACCGCGACTTCCACGAATTCAAGGTCGCGGTGAAGGCCAGCGACCTGTTCCTCGCGGTCGCGGCGTACCAGCAGCTCGCCGATCAGGTCGATTGCCCGCTGCATCTGGGGATCACCGAAGCGGGCGGCTTCGTCGGCGGAACGGTCAAGTCGTCGATCGGGATCGGCAGCCTGCTGTGGTACGGGATCGGCGACACGATCCGGGTGTCCCTGTCCGCCGAGCCGGAAGAGGAAGTCCGTGTCGGTTTCGAGATTCTGAAAGCGCTGGGCATCCGCAACCGCGGCGTCCGCGTCGTCTCCTGCCCTAGCTGCGCGCGGCAGGGGTTCGATGTGATCCGCACTGTCCAGGCGCTGGAGGAGCGGCTCCAGCATATCCGCACGCCGATGTCGCTGTCAGTGCTCGGCTGCGTCGTCAACGGCCCCGGCGAGGCGCGCGAGACCGATATCGGCATCACCGGCGGTGGTGCGGGCAAGCATATGGTCTATCTCTCGGGCGTCACCGATCACCATGTCCAGGACGCCGACATGATCGAGCACATCGTCAAGTTGGTCGAAGCCAAGGCGGCGGAGATCGAGGCGGGCGAACAGGCGGTCGCGGCGGAATGAAACATAAGGGCATCGGCAAGGAGGTGGCCTCTACCAGCGCGGGCGCCACCGCCACCGGCGCGGCGGCCACCGGGGCTTCCGCCGTGGGCATTTCGACCGCGACCGCGGTTGCGGCCGGTGCGCTGGCCTTCGGGGCGCTGGCGGTCGGCGCGTTCGCGATCGGGCGGCTGTGGATCGGCAAGGCGCATATCCGCAAGTTGCGCATCGACGAATTGGAAATCGGAAGCATCGTCCGGCTCGACGAGCGCGGCTGAGGCTATTTCCGGGTGGCGCGAAACGCCCCCGTGACCTTCGCCGCGGTGGCCGGTATGGCCCCCATATGAACCATGCCTCGCCCCCCTTTGCCTTCGCCGTCGGCGTGCTCGGGATCGCGCTGTTTTCGGGCATGGACGCGCTGATGAAGCTGCTCACGCTGGCGCTGAGCACCTATAACGCGCTGTTCTGGCGCTTTCTCGCCGGGGTTGTGATCGCGGGAATCGTCTATTTCGCGATGCGGCCGGTGAAGCCCAGCCGGGCGGCGATGCGGCTCCACCTGATCCGCGGCGTGGTCGCGGCGGTGATGGCCTTCCTGTTCTTCTGGGGGCTGGCGCGGGTGCCGATGGCGCAGGCGATCGCGCTCAGCTACATCGCGCCGCTGCTGGCGCAGTTTCTCGCGGCCGTGCTGCTTAAGGAGAAATTGTCGGGCACGGCGATCGGCGCGTCGCTGGTGGCGAGCGCCGGGGTGGGGGTGATATTGATCGGGCAGACGCAGGCCAAGCTGGGCGAGGCGGCGTTCTTGGGCGCACTGGCGATCCTCGCCTCGGCGGTCTGCTATGCGTGGAACATCATTCTGATGCGGCAGCAGTCGCTGGTCGCCAAGCCAGCCGAAGTCACCTTCTACCAAACCTTGGTGGTGGTTGCGGTGTTCGCATTGTTCGCGCCGTGGCTGGCGGTGGTGCCGCCGCTATCCGATGCGCCGATGATCGTCGCGGCGGCGGTGCTGGCGATCCTCTCGCTGGGGCTGCTGTCCTGGGCCTATGCCAGAGCGCAGGCCAATTATCTGGCGCCGACGGAATATACCTCGATCGTCTGGGCGGCGATGTTCGGCTGGCTGATCTTCGGCGAGCATGTGTCGCTCTATACCGTGGGCGGGGCGGCGCTGATCGTCGGCGGCTGCCTGCTCGCCGCACGGGGCAAGCCGGCGCCGATGGCGCATGAAGCGGAGGCCGCACTGCCATGATAAATATCCGCAACGCGACGCCAGAGGACGTGCCGCAGATCCTGTTCTTCGTGAAGGAGCTCGCCGCGTTCGAGCGCGAGGCCGACAAGGTCGTCGCGACCGAGGCGCTGCTCCACGAAGCGATGTTTGGGGCAGATCGCCCCGCCGCCGAAGCGGTGATTGCCGAGATCGACGGCACACCGGTGGGCATGGCCCTGTTCTTCCACAATTTCTCGACCTGGACCGGCTGGCGCGGCCTGTATCTCGAAGATTTGTACGTAACCCCCGAGGCGCGCGGCGCAGGCGCGGGTACGGCATTGCTCAAGCATCTGGCGGGCATCGCGGTGGAGCGCGGCTGCACCCGCTTCGAATGGTCGGTGCTCGACTGGAACGTCAACGCGCAGAAATTCTACCAGTCGATGGGCGCGGTCCCGCTCGACGAGTGGACCGTCAACCGCGTGTCGGGGGACGCGCTCGTCCGGCTGGCGGGGCGCGGCTGATGGCGTTCGATTCGGGGCTGGTCGCATGGGTGACCGAAGCGCTCGAGCCGATCGGCACCGTGACGATGCGGCAGATGATGGGGGTGGCGACGCTCTACCTCGATGGCCGCATCTTCGCGGTGGTGGATGACGCGGTCTGGTTCAAATCCGACGCCGAAAGCAATGCGATCTGGGAAGCGGCCGGGTGCGAGCGCTACACCTTCGTGTCGCGCGACGGCAGGACCGAGTCGATGAACTATCGGCGTGGCCCCGCCGATGTGTACGACGATGCCGATGCGATGCGCGAATGGGCGGCGCTGGCCATCGCCGCGAGCCAGCGCGCGCCGAAGAAGAAGCGCCCTTCCCGTGTCATCCCGGCGAAGGCCGGGATCTCAGGAGGCAAGCGTACGGCCTGAGACACGAGATCAGCATCGGGTCGGATCGTCCCCCGGACGATCCTCGAACATGCGGGGCATGTTCGTCCCGATGCTCTTTCGCCGGGATGACGCGAGCGTCAGCTGCTTCCGCCCAGCACGTTGATCGTGAAGCCGAGGATGCCGAGGTTGAACACGAAGGCGGCGAGGCAATGGAGCGTCACGGTGCGGCGGATGCCGCCGTCGGTGATCTCGACGTCGCTGGTCTGGAAGGTCATGCCGAGGCACACCGCGAAATAGATGAAGTCCCAGTAATCGGGCTCCTTGGTGCCCGGAAATTCGATCCCGCCGGCGTCGCCGCCCTGCGCGTCGCTGTAGAAGAGATGCGCGTAGTGTAGCGCGTAGATCAGGTTGCTGAACAGCCAGCTGAGCGCGAGCGTGCCGATGATCAAGCCAAGCATCCACGGCGGGCGGGTGTCGCCGCTGGTGATCTCGGTCATCACCGCGGCCAGGACAACGAACGACACCGCCGTGGTGACCAACAGTAGCACGAAGCGGTTGGCGTCGTTGCGGCAGGCGGCGACGCGCATGCGATCCGATTCGTGGCCGAGCAACGGGATGCAGATCAGGAAGAAGAGCAGTGCCGCGCCATCGAATCCCGCCATCAGCCCGGCGCGCATGCCGAGCAGCGGAATTGCGAACCAGGCGCCGCCGGCGAAGGCCAGCGCGAAGAGGAGGAAGCGCGGCGGCGCGATGAGGTTGCCGATGCTCCAGCGGTGCTTGCGCTTGGCCATGCGGGAGGGCTTACGCCGGTTCGGTTCGCGCTACCAGTGAGGGCCGGATCGCGGCCAGGATCGCGACGATCAGGAGCGCGGTCCAGGCCCAGCGATGCCCCCGCATCATCAGTGGATCATAGGGGTTGGCGAACAGGAAATAGAGCGAGACCAGCCCGCCCGCGAGCATCGGCAGCGCGGCGATCCTGGCGAACCAGGTGCCGCGCAGCAGCAGCGCGGCGATCAGGATTTCGCCGATCCCGAGCAAGGCGAATTTCGGCTGGACGACCCAGAATAATGCGTCGAACAGATCGGGCGGGCTTTGCCAAATCGCGAGCAGCTGGGAGAGAATGAGTCCTTCGACTTCATCGAGCAGCGCCGCTGCCAGCACCGCGGCCATCGCCGCCCATGCCAGCCGCCGTTGCGCCGGACCTAGCGCCTTTGCCGCGAGAAACAGGAAGGTGCCGTAGGCGGGGATGAACGCCAGCGAATCAAGCAACAGCGCGCGGCCCTGCGCCGCCGCCAGCGCATCGGAGCAGGCGCTGCCCTGACCGTAGCCGAGGAACAATTGGGCAAGTGCCGCCGGGGTCCGGACGAGCTCGAGCGCGATGATCGCGCCCGCTCCGCCGGTATCCCCGCACGGCTTGATTCCCATATAGCCGAACGCCGTGGAGGCGGCGAGCGTCGCGATGCCCGCGACGACGCACCACCTCCAGGCGCCCGCGGGACTCAATCCTTGGCTGCCTTGGCGGCCGCGATCGCTTCGACGACGATGCGCTTGGCTTCCTCGGCATCGCCCCATTGGCCGATCCGCACCCACTTTTCGGACTCGAGGTCCTTATAATGTTTGAAGAAATGCTCGATCTGCTGGAGCACGATCGAGGGCAGGTCCTGCCGCTCGCCGATGTCCGAATAATAGGGGAAGGTCGTGTCGACGGGGACGGTGATGAGCTTTTCGTCGCCGCCGGCTTCGTCCTCGAGCTTGAGCACGCCGATCGGGCGGCAGCGGACGACGCAGCCGGGGACGAACGGCGAGCGCGCGATCACCAAAGCGTCGAGCGGATCGCCATCGGGCGACAGCGTGTGCGGGATGAAGCCGTAGTTCGCGGGATAGCGCATCGGCGTGTGCAGGATGCGATCGACGAACAATGCGCCGCTCGCCTTGTCGAACTCATATTTCACCGGCTCGCCGCCCACGGGGACTTCGATGATGACGTTCAGGCTGTTGGGGGGATCGTCCCCAACGGGTATTAGATCGATGCGCACTTTTGTTGCCTCACTTCGTTCGGTTGCGGCACCAGCCCGCTCCCCCACCCGGCCACCCAACGGCAGTGTATTCTATGGGTGGCCGGGTCGGGGAGCGGGCTGGAGCCGTCCCCCCGCTTCAGCGGGGCGAAAGGAGCCGATCCAGGCCACCCTCTCCGGTGCCAGTCTTTTCGAGGCGCGGATAGCGGAGGCCGCCGTGATAGTCGATGGCGACTTCGCGGAATCGATCGCCGCTTTTCACCCACAGCCGGATCGGCTCCTTGGCGCTCGTGGCGGCAGTCACCGCTTCCTTCAGCCGGTCGGCCGAATAGGCCATGCCGGCGACCGCGACGATCTCGTCGCCGAGGTCGAGGCCGGCGTCGAATGCCGGGCTGTCCCAGATCACGCCGGCGACCGCGCCGCCTTTGCCCATCGCCAGCCCCAGCGAGTAGGAGAGGTCGGTCTGCTCGGTGGCCTTCTCCCGCGCCTTGAACCAGGGCGTGGGCGTGTCGGTGTAGATCAATTTGTAGCCACCGCCGGTGAGGCCGCCGAGCGGGGCGCGCCTAGTGAGCGCGGTCAGCCTTTCGTTAAGGAAGGACAGCCAATCATAGGCGATGACGCCGTTGAGCGTGCCGGCGATATCCTCGATCGTGTAGGTCAGCTCGCCGTAATCGCCGTCGCGCATGCCCGCGAAGGCGCGGCCGAAATCGTCGATCGTCTTCGTGCCCGCGGACATATCCCGCAGCTTGGCGTCGACCTCGAGCCAGATCAGCATGCCCTCGTTGTAATAATCCTCCGAACGCTGCCAGCTCACCCAGCCCCTGGGGCGGCGCTGGCTGATCTGCGGATCGTTGGTGGTATCGAGCAGATCGCGCCATTCGCGGGCCGGGCGATTGTCGAGCGCGGCGGCGATGCCCGCAAGCGCGTCGAGCGTCTGCTGGTGCGTGAACAGGCCCGAGCGCGCGCCGAGGACATAGCCCCAGAACTGGTCCTGCCCCTCATAGGCCCACAGCAGGCTGTTGCGCATCGGCGTGCGGTAATCGGGGGTCCAGCTATCGGCGCCGCGGCGGTATTTGCCGATCCAGCTGTGGTTATATTCGTGGGGGAGGAGGTTGCGATCGATCAGCGCATCGTCCCACTTGAGGAAATAGCCGGGCTCGACCTGGTTTTCCGAGCTGCGGTGATGCTCGAGCCCGATCCCGCCGATCTGATCGCTGATCGCGAGCAGGATTTCATAATGGTCGTAATGCTCGGCGCCGTAGAGCTTGACCGCCTGGGTCACCAACGCCTTGTGCAGGTCGATCTGCTCGGGCCTGGCCTCCAGCTCCTCGGGCTTGTCGGCGAAGACGTTGAGGTCGACCCGGGGGGACAGCGGATATTCGCGGAAATAGCGGCCGGCGAACACCGGCGAATCGACCAGCACTTCGTAATTGGTCTTCTCGTATGTGTAGGTCGAGCCCGCCGCCCGGGACGGCAGGCCGGAGGCGGCCTTCCAGCCATCGGGATATCTGGCGGTCGCCTGAATCGGAATGCGCCGGGTGAAATAGCCCGCCGGATAGAGGCTCATCGAATTCCACTGCAGGTTGAGCATCGTCCGGGTCATGACGATGCGGCCCTGATTGCCCGCAGTCGCCGAGAGGAACTGGAAATCGAGATCGAGCTGCTTGGCGCCCGCGGGCACATCGATGTGGAAGGCGAAGACGTCGACCGGATCGCGCGTCCACGGCACCGGTTTGCCGTTGGCGGTGATGCGCAGCCCGGCAAGCTTCTCGATCTCGCCGCGCGGGCTGTGCGCACCGGGCAGCCATTTGGGGAAGAGCAGGACCATAGGGCCCGCGTCGGCGACCGGAATCGTCTCCTTCACGCGGAAGATGCCGCGCTGGGTGTCGGTCGCGTCGACATTCAGGACGATCGTCCCGGGAAAGTCGACGTCGCGCGCGGCGGGGATGGTATCGGTGAAGGGCGCCGGCTGCGGCTGCGAATTCTGCGCGAGCGCGGGGGCGGTGGTGGCGAGGAGAAATGCGGCGAGGCCGGGCGCGCGGATCATTTGGGGCCTTTCGAAAAATGCGGGGATGGACAAGCGCATAGGCGGTTGCAGCTCGGATGGTAAAGCATGGACGCCTCTTCCGTTCCCGGCTTGGCGGAGGCGCCAAGTTCGGGCATTCGGGCGGACATGGCGCGCAAGCATTCGAAACACCATCCCTATGGCGAACGCGATCGCGAGGAGCAGGCACCGGCGGTGGTGCCGCCCTGCTGGCTGTGTGGCCGGCCGACCGGCAAGATTGTCGTCCAGCACCATCCGGTGCCCAAGAGCCGGGGCGGGCGCGATGTCGTGCCGATGCACCCGATCTGCCAGCAGACTTTGATCGCCAACTTCACCAATTCGGAGCTGCAGCGCCATGGGATGGATGTGGCGGGATTGCTCGACAGTCCCAATGTGCGCAAATTCGTCGACTGGGTGGCGAAGAAGGACCCGGATTTCACCGCGACCCTCACCAAGAAGCAGCGCTGAGCGGCGCGAGGGAAAGGCGCGATCCTTCACGGGTCGCTAACCATTCGGCCGTAACCCTTGCGCTTATGTATCACGACACCGCTCTCGCGCTTGAGACCAAGGCCGATCCGCGCCCGAAATCGGCGGTGAGCGGCGGGGTGGGGCTGGCCGGGCTGATCGGCATGATCGCCTGGATCGGCGTGGCGCATGTCTATGGGTTCGACGGGCCCTATGCGGCGCTGGTCAACGTTGCCGCGTGCGGCGTGCCGATGGTCTTGTGGTCGCTGTTCGTCGACAAGGTGCATCGCAATCCTTCGACCGGAATCGATTGGAGCAATGTCCGCCCGTGGCGCGAGACCCTCGACGTCAGCGTCACCAAGCTCGCGGGGCTGTGGCTGACCTGGGGTGGGATCGCGGTGATCTATGGCGCGGGCCGCTTCTGGTGGAACACGCGCTACTCCAATTTCCCCTTCTCGATGTGGTGCTTCGAGATGGTGGCGCCGTGGCTGTTCGTCGCGTCGGTGCCCTATGTGCTGTGGCTCGACCGGCGTTTGGTCCAGCCGAAGGACGGGGCGTACGCGCTCGGCGCATGGCTGATGGGTACGAGCACGGGCAAAGACCGCGACGCCATCCCCAACCATCTGCGCAGCTGGGCGGTGAAGGGCTTCTTCCTCGCCTTCATGCTCGCGATCGTGCCGCCGGGGTTCGGCGACTTCGTCCGCTGGGATACCGCGAATTTGTTCAGCGATCCGGTGATCCTGGCGAACTATTGCATCACCTTCATGTTCGTCATCGACGTCGCCTTCGCGACCGCGGGCTATATCCTCACCTTCCGCCCGCTCGACGCGCATATCCGCACCGCCAATCCCTATGCGGCGGGCTGGATGGCGGCGCTGATCTGCTATCCGCCGTTCCTGCTGATGGGCGAGGGCGGGCCGCTCGATTACCACCAGGGCACCGCCGACTGGACCTATTGGTTCGGCGGACATCCGTGGGTGCTCGGCGGGATCGGCGCGGTGCTGGTGGTGCTGACCGGCATCTATGCCTGGGCGACGATCGCGTTCGGCATCCGCTTCTCGAACCTGACGCATCGCGGGGTCCTGACGCACGGGCCGTACGCGTTCAGCCGCCACCCGGCGTACCTCTCGAAGAATCTGTTCTGGTGGGTCTCGACCATCCCGGTGCTGGCGACCACCGGCGACTGGACCGATGCGGCGCGCAACAGCTTCGTGATGGCGGTGGTCAGCGGCGTCTATTACTGGCGCGCGCGGACCGAGGAGAAGCACCTGGGGGCCGATCCGGCGTATCAGGAATATACCGGCTGGATGGCGCGCAATGGGCTGGTGCCGCGGGCGTTTGCGCGGGCCGGGAAGCTGGTTGGAATCAATAAATAGCCAACCGTGCTCCTGCGAAGGCAGGAGCGTTGGCCGCTAACGATGCGTCCGAAACCCAGGGCTCCGGCCTTCGCCGGAGCGCGGCGGGTCAGAACTTCGCTTCTTCGTACACCCGGCTGATATCGCCGCCCCAGTCGCCGTTGAACCGGTCCAGCAGCATTTGCGCGGGCACCTTGCCGGTGCGCACCACTTCGCGGAGCGGATCTAGGAAGCCGCTCTCGTTGTCGCCTGCGTGGTTGATCCGGGCGCGTGCCGAGAGGCCCGCCGCCGAGATGTCGAGCACCTGGCCGGCGATGTCGCGCAGCTTGCCGCCGCCGGGCAGCGGGGCGTCGAGCGCCAGCTTGGGCACGGCGTCTCGCAGCGCCTGGCGCTCGGCGATGTCCCAATCCTTGACCAGATCCCATGCGGCATCGAGCGCGCCTTGGTCATAGAGCAGGCCGACCCACAAGGCCGGCAGCGCGCAGATGCGGCCCCAGCGGCCGCCGTCGGCGCCTCGCATTTCAAGGAATTGCTTGAGCCGGACCTCGGGGAAAGCGGTGGAGAGATGGTCCGCCCAATCGTCGATCGTCGGCTTTTCGCCGGGGAGGACGGAGAGCTTGCCCTGAAGGAAATCGCGGAAGCTGAGGCCCGCGGCGTCGATATATTTGCCGTCGCGATAGACGAAGTACATCGGCACATCGAGCGCGTACTCGGCGTAACGCTCGTAGCCGAAGCCGTCTTCGAACACGAAGGGCAGCATGCCGGTGCGGTGCGGATCGGTGTCCGACCAGATATGGCTGCGGTACGAAAGCATGCCGTTGGGCTTGCCTTCGGTGAAAGGCGAGTTGGCGAATAGCGCGGTCGCCAGCGGCTGGAGCGCGAGGCCGACGCGGAACTTCCTGGCCATGTCGGCTTCGGTCGCATAGTCGAGGTTCACCTGGATCGTGCAGGTGCGCAGCATCATGTCGAGGCCCATGCTTCCGACGCGCGGCATATGGTTGAGCATGATCGCGTAGCGGCCCTTGGGCATGATCGGCAGCTCGGCGCGGGTCTTGTCGGGCCACATGCCTAGCCCCAAGAAACCGATGCCAAGCCGGTCGCCGACGGCCTTTACCTGCTCGAGATGCCGGCCGGTTTCGGCGCAGGTCTCGTGAAGGTTGTCGAGCGGGGCGCCCGACAGCTCGAACTGGCCGGCGGGCTCGAGGCTGATCGCGCCGTCGGGGCCGGAAAGGGCGATGATGTTCTCGCCTTCATAGACCGGTTTCCAGCCATATTTGGTGAGGCCGATCAGCAGCGCATGGATGCCGCCCGGCTCTTCGTACGAAGGCGCGCGATGGCTGCCGTCCTGCCAATAGACGAACTTCTCATGCTCGGTGCCGATCCGCCAGCGTTCCACGGGCTTCTCGCCCTTGGCGAAATATTCGATCAGCTGGGCACGGTCCTCGATGACCGCTGCGTTGCTGTTTGAAACGGTCTTCGTGCTCATTGCGCGCATTTAGCGAGTGGGCAGGTGTTCCGCCAGAGGGGACGCCCTTATGGGTGCATAAGCCTGGCTACCAATCCCCGGCGGCGCCCATCCACAGCGCGACCGCCGCGGCTGCCGCGGTATCGGCGCGCAGGATTCGCGGGCCGAGGGCGATGCCCACGGCTTGGGGGCGGGCGCGGATGGCCTCGCGTTCCGAATCGTCGAAGCCGCCCTCGGGGCCGACGAGGATGGCGGCGGGGCCGGGGCGGGTGCGCATGGCTTCGATAGCGGGGACTCCGCCGGCTTCGTCGGCGAAGAATAGCGTGCGTTCGGCGGGCCAATCGCGGAGCAGGGCGGCGAGCTTCACCGGCTCGGCGAGCTCGGGAAGCGCGGTGCGGCCGCATTGCTCGGCGGCTTCGATCATATGGGCGCGGAGGCGATCGGTGTTGAGCCGGTCGATCATCGTCCGCCGGGTCAGCACGGGAATGAGCCGCGCGACGCCCAGCTCGCAGGCCTTTTCGGCGATCCAGTCGATCCGGCCCTTCTTGATCGGCGCGGTGCAGAGCCACAGGTCCGGGACCGGTTCGCGCTCGGACAGATGCTCGGTGACGTGCAGGATCAGGTCGCGCTTGCCGACATGGCGGGCGATGCCGAGCCACTCGCCGGTGCGGTCGTCGAACAGCCGTACCGGGCTTTCCGCCTTCAGCCGCATCACCGAGATGAGATAATGCGCCTGCCCGCCGTCGATACGTAGTTCGGCCCCGTGCGCGAGCTCGGTTTCGACGTACAGGCGCGGGGTCGACGCGGGCGGCCAGGCGGGGGTTGCGGGCATGGTCTAAGCCCTAGCCGCGCGCTATCGGTTGGGCGAGGGGAATTGGCATATGGCGGAAACGGTGTTGGTGACGGGGGGCAGCGGCTTTATCGGCGGCTGGTGCATCGTCGAACTGCTGCGGCGCGGATATGTGGTGCGGACCACCGTGCGGAGTCTGGCCAAGGAGGCGGCGGTGCGCACCGCGATCGGCGCGGAAGTCGATCCCGGCGACCGGCTCAGCTTCCACGCCGCCGAGCTGACCAGCGATGCGGGCTGGGACGAGGCTGCGGCCGGATGCGACTATGTCCTCCACGTCGCCTCGCCGCTCGGGACGCAGCAGCCCAAGGTGCAGGACGATCTGATCGTCCCGGCGCGCGACGGTGCGCTCAGGGCATTGCGCGCGGCGGCCAAGGCTGGCGTGAAAAGGGTGGTGATGACCTCGTCGGTCTCGGCCTCGAGCCCCGACGATCGAACCCCCGACAGCGTCAGCGACGAATCGCAATGGACCTCGCGGGCCGAGGGCATTGGCCGGGCCTATGACCAGTCGAAGATGCTCGCCGAGCGCGCCGCCTGGGACTTCGCCGCCGCCAATTCGGGGACCGAGCTGGTGACGATCCTGCCCAGCCTGGTGCTGGGGCCGGTGCTGACGCCCGACAATCTGGGATCGGTGCAGGTCGTGTCGCGGCTGATGTCGGGGAAGGTGCCGGGCGTGCCGCGGATCGGCTTTACCCTGGTCGATGTCCGCGACGTCGCCGATGCGCATATCCGGGCGATGACGTCGCCCGAGGCGGCGGGGGAGCGCTTCATCGTCGCCCACGAGTTTCGCTGGATGGGCGAGATCGCCGGGACGCTCAAGGCGCGGCTCGGGGCGCGCGCGGCAAAGGTGCCAACGCGCAAGCTTCCCGATTTCGTGCTGCGTCTGATCGCGCTGTTCGATCCCGAACTGCGGCTGGTCGTGCCGGGGCTTGGGCGGCGGCACAGCTTCACCTCGGCCAAGGCGCAGCGGGTGCTGGGCTGGACGCCGCGCCCGGTGGAGGAATCGATCGCCGATTGCGGGGCGAGCCTGGTGGAGAAGGGCGCGGTCTGACGGGGAGGGAGCCGAATGCTGATGACCTGGAGCTGGCAGCTATTGCTGAGCCTGATCACCATTGCCACGGCCGTTATCGCCGCGGGCTTCGGTATCCTGGGCTTGACCACCAAATATAAGGAAGAGGATGGCCGCCTCACCCGGTACGGCAGGATCGCGGTCTGCGGCGTGGTCGTGTCCGCATTTTTTGCAATCTCGTCGCAGGCGATCAAGGACCGCATGGCCTACGAGCAATCCGAGAAAGCCAAGGAAGACGCCGAGGCGGCGAGGAAGAACGCGGTTGCGGAGCAGGCAAGGCAGCAGAAGGAATATAAGGATCAGATCGACGAACTCGTCAAAGCCAACAAGAGCCTGCTCGCTTTGCAGGGCGACATGACTACGGCGCTCGAGACCGGCACGACCAACATCCAGCGATCCGAAAGCATCCTGCAATCGACCATCGCGCTCCGCGAGCAACAGCGCCGATCCTCGCATCGGATGCTGCGCAGCATCTGGGATTCCGCCAATCGCGTGAGCGGCGGCGAAGTGGTGCTGATGCTCGGACTTAATTGCAAGCCGGGCACGAACGTCTGGTCTCTCAGGAATTTGTTCAACGGGGCATTGGCTTCGGTGCGCGTGGCCGACGGGCGTCTTGCAAGTGCCGCCGGCGATGTGGCGACCGGATTGGTCTTTCACGCGCTCCCACAGGATTTTGAATTGGTGGCGAGCCACAACGAAACCACCGTTCATAAAAAGCAGGATTCCGGCGGAGGCCGCGTTGAGCAGACGATCCAGTTTGGGCCGTTTTTCGGCTATGGTGAACTTGGCAACTATGCGCTGATTGAGCGTTGGGGCGGCGCGGCGGCGCAGTTCAGGGTCGAGAAGCGTGACCTGTCGATGGAAGAGTTGCGGGACGCGTTTGGCGCGCTGGGGACAGAAGAACCCGTGGCCTCGTCTAACGACGGCTTTCTGTATCCGATTCCCTGTACGGTGCAATTCCATCTATCGGTCAACGGCCTCATGCTCGCGGCTCCGATCGGTACGTTGGTCTATCGCAAGGCAGCGCCGGGGGATCGGTATGGATCGCTGATCGCTCTGTCGTATCTGGCCCTGACCAAGACCGCGCTGATCCCTCGCTTCGTGACTCGGTGATCCCCGCCGCTAGCCGTGCCGCGCCCAAGCGACGCAATAATCGGCGACTTGCTCCCAGCCCGGTTCGCCGATCAGGAAGTGCGAATGGGCGGGGAACTGCTTGAAGGTGGTCGGCGCGAGCGACTTGCGCTGGATGCGATAGGCCTGGCGCGCGACCGCGGGGCTGACGGTGCGGTCCTTCTCGCCAACAGTAATGAGCAGGGGCTGGGTGCGGTGCCTGGGGCGGGCGGCGGTGCCCAGGCTAAGCGCGGCCTGGAAGAATATCCGGCCCGAGGTGGGGACGACGAGCTTCTCATAGGCGGCGGCCCGCTGCTCGGGCGGGGCGCAATTGGCGAAGTTCTTGTCGAACGCCGGGCGCGAGATCAGATAGGGGCGGTTCCAGCCACCGAGCCGCAGCAGGATCGGGGCGGCGGCGGCGAGCGACAGCGGGCCGGGAATGACGCCGGCGATGGGTCCCGGATCGATCGCGATGCCGCCGGCGCCGAGGCCGCGCGCGAGCAACAGCTGGACGAACAGCCCGCCGAACGAATGGCCGACCAATAAAGGCGGCTCGGGCAGCGTCTGGATGAAGGCGGCGTGGTGATCGACGATCGCCCGATCGACAGGCTGCCCAGCCCCTCCGGCGCCCTGGCGCGCAGCTGCGCGGGCGTGCCGGTGTCGAGCGTCGGCCAGGTCGGGGTGTGGACGGTGTAGCCCGCCGCTTCGAAGGGCTTGCGGAAATCGTCCCAGCAGCCGGGCACCATCCAGGCACCATGGATGAAGACGACGTGATTGCTCATCCGCTCGGTCATCATGCTTTCCCGCGTGCGACTCGTTGCGCGGAGTCAATGATAGCGGCGCTTGACCTTGCCGTCACCGCGATGGACGAGGGGCCCGATGACCGCCGATACCGTAGCCGACACCGAATATCGCGGGATGGTCCGCCTGCTGCCTGCGCGGGCGCGGCCTTATGCGCTGCTTGCGCGGTTCGACCGGCCGATCGGCTGGTGGCTGTTGTTCTGGCCCTGCGCCTGGGGGCTGGCGCTGTCGGGGATGCCGGGGGCGGACTATCGGGAATTTGCCTGGTTCCTCGCCGGGGCCATCGCGATGCGCGGGGCGGGGTGCGTCTATAACGATGTGGTCGACCGCAAGCTCGATGCGCAGGTCGAGCGGACGCGCAACCGGCCGCTGGCGAGCGGGGCGGTCTCGGTGCGCGCGGCGTGCATCTGGATGGCGGTGCTGCTCGGGGTGGGGCTGGCGGTCTGGGTGCATCTGCCGATCCGCCCGAAGCTGTTCGCGCTGATGACGCTGCCGGTGATCGCGCTCTATCCTTTCATGAAGCGGATCACCTGGTGGCCGCAGGCATTTCTCGGGCTGGTGTTCGGATCGGGGGCGGTGGTCGGCTTCGCGGCGGGGGACTGGAAGGTCTATTATCCCGAGCGGGTGGATTCGATGTGGCTGCTCTATGCGGGCACCATCCTGTGGGTGATCGGGTACGACACCATCTACGCGCTGCAGGATGTCGAGGACGATGCGCTGGTCGGGGTGCGCTCCTCGGCGCGGCGGCTGGGCCGGGCGGTGCGGCCGGGGGTTGGGGCTTTCTACGCGGGCGCGCTGGGATTGTGGGCCGCGAGTTTCTGGCTGCTGCGGCCCGACCCCCTCGTGCTGGCGGCGCTGGTGCCAGTGGCGGGGCACCTTGGCTGGCAGGTCGCCACGCTCGCGCCCGCGGACGGCGCCAACGCGCTCGCCCGCTTCCGTGCGAACCGCCTTGCCGGGCTGCTGATGTTCGCGGCGTGCATTGTCGTGGGCATGACGCTTTGACGTTCGGGCCGCGGGTACCTAAGTCGCGGCGATGCTGAACACCCAAGCCTGCGAGCGCGTCCACGATATCGTCACCCGCGCGCGGGCCGCCGGCGCCGATGCCGCCGACGCGGTGATCGCCGCCGACCGGTCGGTTTCGGTTTCGGTGCGGATGGGCGCGCTGGAGGATGTCGAGCGCTCCGAGAGCGCCGAGCTGGGGCTGCGCGTGTTTACCGGCAAGCGATCCGCCAGCGTTTCGACGTCGGATCTTTCGTCCGAATCGATGGATACGCTCGTCGAGCGCGCGATCGCGATGGCGCGCGAGGCGCCCGAGGATCCGTGGGCCGGGCTTGCTCCCGAAGACCGGTTGCTGCGCGGCGCGGCGCTGGATCTCGATCTCGACGATGGCGCCGAGGCCGTCCCGCAAAGCCTCCGCGACCGTGCGCTGGCCGCAGAGGATGCCGCGCGCGCGGTCCCGGGCGTCACCAACAGCGAGGGCGGGAGCGCCAGCGCCAGCCGATCGGTCTCCGCGCTCGCCACCAGCCATGGGTTCGTGGGCGGCTATGCCGTCACCGGCCATTCGGTCTCGGCAAGCGTGCTGGCGGGCACGGGAAGCGGGATGGAGCGCGACCATGCGCACCATATGGTCCGCCACGCCTCGGAGCTCGAAGCGGCCGAGGCGATCGGCCGCCGCGCCGGCGAGCGCGCGGTGGCGCGGCTGGGCCCAGGCCGGGTGCCGAGCGGCGCGATGCCGGTCGTGTTCGACCGCCGGGTTTCCTCGAGCCTGGTCGGGCATTTGTTCGGCGCGATTTCGGGGGCGTCGATCACCCGCAAGACCAGTTTCCTGCAGGACGCGCTCGGCACCCGGGTGTTCGCGCCCGGCGTTACGATCCGCGACGATCCGCGCCGCCCGCGCGGCCTGCGCTCGCGTCCGTTCGATGGCGAGGGACTGCCGACGCTGGCGCACAAGGTGATCGACGACGGCATGCTGGAGGGCTGGCTGCTCGACAGCGCATCGGCGCGGCAATTGGGACTGGCGCCGACCGGCCACGCCTGGCGCGGCATCGCCGGCGCGCCCGGGGTGGCGCCGAGCAACCTCCATATGCAGGCGGGCGACGTGTCGCGCGCGGCGCTGATCGCTGGAATCGCCGACGGGGTGCTGGTGACCGAGCTGATCGGGCAGGGCGTCAACGGCGTAACCGGCGATTACAGCCGCGGAGCGGTGGGCTTCCGGATCGAGAATGGCGCGGTCACCACGCCGGTTTCGGAAATCACCATCGCGGGCAACCTCAAGGATATGTTCCTCGCGCTCACGCCCGCCGACGATCTGGAATTCCGCTTCGGGGTAAATGCGCCGACCGTGCGGATCGACGGCATGATGGTCGCCGGTGACTGATCTGGCGGCGCAGGTCGCGGCGATCGCCGCCGAGGCGGGCCGGGTCGCGATGGACCGCTGGGAGACCGATTTCAAACGCTGGGAGAAAGTGCCCGGCAGCCCGGTGTGCGAGGTCGATCTGGAGATCGACGCGATGCTGCGCGAGCGGCTCTCGGCATTGCTCCCCGACGCGGGCTGGCTGTCCGAGGAGACGGTGGACAATCGCGACCGGCTGGAAGCCGACCGCGTCTGGGTGGTCGATCCGATCGACGGCACCCGCGACTATATCCGCGCGCGGCCGGGCTGGGCGGTGTCGGTGGCGCTGGTCGAGAATGGCGTGCCGGTGATCGGGGTGCTGGATGCGCCCGCGCGGGGCGAGGTGTGGATTGCCGAGGCGGGCAAGGGCGCGCGGCGCAACGGGGTGCTGCTCCGGGCCGGGGACCGCAGCGTGTTGGCGGGGGCGCGGGTGCCTTCGGATCAATTGCCCAGGGTCGATTCGGATTTGATCGCGGTCGCCAAGCCCAATTCGATCGCGCTGCGCATCGCGATGGTCGCGGCGGGCGAGGCCGACCTGCTGGCGACGTTGCGCTGGGGCAATGAGTGGGACATCGCCGCCGCGGTGCTGCTCGCGACCGAGGCGGGGGCATTGGCGACCAACGCGTTCGGCAGCGCGCTCAGCTTCAACAGCCCGGAGGCCGAGGCGTTCGGGGTGCTGGTGACGGTGCCGGGCATCCATGCGGCGGCGGTGGCGCGGCTGGCGGAGCGCGCCGCCGCCGGGCTTGCGGGCCGCTGAGGCGCTGATTGCGAATCGGGTTTCGATGATGTTTGTTCGCGAAATTCGACATCTTCCCAGAGGAAACGACAATGTCGTGGGTTGGAACCGGAGGTTCGCAACAGCTTCGCGCGCGTTGATTTGCGAATCGGACGGTTTGCGGAGTTTGATGGGTTCGACTTGTCAAAGAGCGGCCGCGGGCCGCGGCGGGCCGAGCCAATCACGCGCAATCCTACATTGCAAGCCGCTGAACGCCGCATTCAGCGCTGGTGTTGATACGGTGGCGTAACCTTCCCTGGCCTTGGATTGGGAAGGGGACTCGATGAAATCTATTCCGTTCGCGGCGCTTGCCGCGGTGCCGTTACTCGCAGCCTGCCAGCCTGTCGTAGGCAACGGGCCAGCGCTGGAAATGCCGCGCGGCGTGCTCGGCGATGTCCGCGTCGAATCGGTGTGGTCCAGCAGCAAATGGACCTTGAGCGAGCGGCCCTTCCCCGATGCGCTGCGCAGCGAAGTCGTCGGCGCGATGCGGCTTTGCGCGAGCAATGGTAGCCGCCCGGTGCAACTGCGCCTCCACGTCGAGCGGCTGGGCTATTCGGGGCGCAGCTTTCGGCTGGGACACAGCAAAAGCCAGACGCTCGACGGGCGGATCGAGGTGGTCGATTTGGAAACCCGCGCGGTGCTGGCGCGGATGCCGATCGCGGCGACGGCGAAGCCCGGCCGGGGCGCGGGGACGCGCGAGCCCAATGAGCAAGCGGTCAGCCGGGAATTTGCCGCGGAGATTTGCCGGAAGGCCTTCTCCGGCAACGCGGGTTACGGCGTCGCCGCCTCGCGGAGCCATGGCGCATCCTTGCTCCAGAATATGACGTCGACGCCCAGATAATCGGTGGCGAAGGTAACGAATTCCGCGCGGGTGAAGGGCTTGCCCGTCGCGGGGTTCACATATTCGAGCGTCGGCTCCTGAATCGCCATCGCGACCACTGGCACCTTGTCCTGATAGTCGTGGATGAAGGGGTAGGAATTGCGCATCTGCCCGGGGCGGTCGGGGACGATATCCGGGCCGCCGACGCCGATATGATTGGCGGCGGCGAATGCGAAGAAACGGGCCATATAGCCGTTCCGATTGTTCCAGCCGCACGGCCAGAAGTTCACATATTGCACGACCTGCGATCGCTTGAACGCGGCCCGCGCAAACAGCACATTGCTTTTCGTCGCCTCGAAATAGGCGTCGCAGCTATAGCCTTCCGGCACCGGATCCTTGCCGACGTCGGCGGCGCTTTCCTCGCCGTTGAACCCGAGAATGCGACCATCGAACTGCCTGGCGAGCGCTGCGATCAGCGCCTGATAGCGGGCGCGGACGTCGCGATCCCAATGCCGCGCGATCCAGCCGGTCTGCACCAGCGCACCGTCGCGCTCGTCATAGTGCGGCGTGACCCCGCCGCCATATTCGGTGCCGCTCAGCAGATAGGCGGGGACATATTTCTTGTCCGGGCGGAAGGAGCGGTCCTGGATTTGCAGCCAGAATTGTTTGCCGTGCGCGCGGGCGATGGCGAGATCATGCTCGATCGGCGAGAAATCATAGACGCCCTTCGCGGTCTCCAGATTGCTCCAGACGTACAATATCTGCACGCCGGCGATATCGGGCCGGTCGAGGATGGGCAGTACGCCCTCAATCTCATCCTGGCCGATGTAGAGGAAGTTTTGCGGCGGTCCGGCAAAGGCGGGAATCGCGGCGAACAGCGAGCAGGCCGCAATGAGCCGCGCAATCCAGTGCATAGTGCATCTCCCCCACCCGATGACGCGGTTCTATGGAGCAGCCAGTTGGGCGTACAGGCAGATGCGGCGGGGCGTGCGCCCGGCGGGCTGGTCCCGATCCGCGTACCGGTTCTGCGGAGCCTAGGGCTCGTAGCTGACGCTCGCCGGCCGTAACCGCTCGCCGCCGGTGAATTGCAGGTAGGAATCGTCGCCGATCTGGAAGGCGAACTGAATCCACTGGTCCATCGGCGGCAGCTGCGGGGCGATGCTGCGGCGCTTCGAATGGACCGGGGCGCACAGCCATGCTTCGAGCGCGGCCTGTTCGGGGGTGAAGCTGTATTGGTCCGAGGGGCCGACCGCGGCTTCGAATTCGGAGCAGCCGCGCTTGATCGTCAATTTGACGTCGGGGCCGAGGCGCGGGTCGGCGTCGAACGCTTTGCGGACATGCGCGTGCAGCACCCGCGCGGCATCGAGGCCGTCGGTGTAGAAATAGCCGGCGTAGAGGTCCTGCGAATAGCGGTTGGCGAAATCCACGCCCCATTTGGAGGTGAGCGGGATCGATTGCGCAACGTGCCAGGCCGCGACGAGCTGCGCGAGCGTGGTCGGGCGGACCTTGAGCTTGTAGCATGCGCGGCATGAGTAGGGCACCGCGCGCTCGGCATAGGCGCCGCTGAACACCACCGCCTTGTAGAAGCCGCAGGGCGGGATTTCGCCGCCCGGCACGGTGATGAAGGCGCGCGGCCGCCTGGGGCCATCGGGCAGGCCGATACTGCCGTCGTCGCGCTCGACGAGCTTGCCCGCGGCGATCGCGGCCTCGAGATTCTCGCGTACGGTGCGCCCGCCGAATTCGAGATTCAGCAGTGATTTCGGGCCCTCGACCATAAGGTCAGTTTACCCCGGCATCGTCCGCATAGCGAATCTGCAGGTAGCGCCCGCGTGTCGCCAGCGCGTCCAAGTCGCCTTGGGCGATCTGGCCGGTCATCTCGGCGATCTCTTCGTCGATGGTTTGCAGGCCCTGGGCGAGTTGCTGGTCGGGGGTCAGGCCGTTGCGCTCGACGGTGCGGAGCGGCTCGGGGACGCGGGCATAGCCCTTGAGCAATTCGGGCAATTGCTCGCCGAGCAACTTGCGCACTTCGGCAGCCGCCGGCTCGCGCTCGTCGAGGGTGGCGAGCTGCGGGGCGAGCGTTTCGAGCCGCACGCCGATCGAATCGACCAGTCCGCGCATAGGGGCGGGCAAAGCGGGGCGCTGCGCTTCGAGCCAGCGCTCGGTGGTGAGCGGGAGCGCCTTCAAGGGCACTTCGGCGAGCCGCTCCGAGGTTGGCGGCGCCGACAGCGGGAACACCGCGAAGACGAAGGTGGCGAGGACCAGCAGCCCCATTACCAGCAATGCGCCGCCCATGCCGATGCCGGCGGGCATCATGAATCCCGCGACGATCGCGGCGATGATGATGAGCGCGTCCACCGCGGCGATCCGCCCGAGCCGGCCGAGGATCTCGCCCTCGCGCTGGCGCCGCGAACGCTTCGACACGTCCGAATAGCGCGGCCGCGTCCGGTTGAGGAACTCCTCGGTCCGGCGGATCTGATCGTCGACGTCGGTCGGCATGGCCGGTTACATCGCCTCCAGTTTGTAGGTGTCGGCGGGGCCGGAGACGGCGTTCTGCGCCGCGCCCTCGGCCCGGGCGATATAGCCCTTCGACTTTTCAGCCTCGCTGGAAAGCACGTTGATCGTGGTCTTCATGCTGTCGAGCGCCTTCAGCTTGAACACGTCGATCGCGTCCATCGTATCGTAGATGTTCTGGAACGCGCGCTGGAGCGTCTCGACCGGAATGGTCGAGCTGGCGGCCTGCTCGTGGATCGCGGCGCTCTGGGTCTTGAGCAATTTGCCGGTCGAATCGATGATGCCGGCGGTTGTCGTGTTGAGCGCGGTCACCTGATCGAGCACGAGCTTCTGGTTGGTCAGCGCCTGCGCGACGGTGACCGCGGTGCGGAGCGCCGAGACGGTGGTGGTGGAGGCGCGATCGACGCCCTTCACCAGCTCGACATTGTTCTTCTTGACCAGATCGAGCGCGAGATACCCCTGCACCGTCACCGCCATCTGGGTGAGCAGATCCTGGGTGCGCTGGCGGACATAAAAGAGCGCGGTCTCGCGGATCGCCTTGGCCTTGGCCGGATCGGTGGCGTCGAGCTCGGCGGCTTTCTCCTCCAGCCGCTCGTCCATCTCCTTCGAGAGATAGATCATCTGCTCGAGCCGCCCCATCGCCGCCCAGAGATTGGCGCGCTCGGTATCGATCGCGGCATTGTCCATCAGCAGCTCGTCCTTGCCGCTGGAGAGCGACTTGAGGATCGAATTGATATGGGTCTGCGACGATTGGTATTTCTGGAAATATTGGGTGAGGCCCGATCCGAACAGCCATTCGAACATGCCCTTCTTGCCCATCAGCTGGCTGTTCTTGCCGGGATCCAATTCCTCGACCTTGCGGCGCAGCGCCAGCAGATCGGCACCGACGCCGGTGTCCGAGCCGAGCGTGCGCACCGGCTTGTCGAGGAAGCGGTTGGACTGGCCCGCGGCCTCGCGGATTTCCTTCTGCCCCATCGCGGTGATCGCATCGACGCGCTTGCCGAATTCGGGCGAGTTGACGTCCTGCGCGACGAGATCGTCGATGAAGGTTTCGACGCGGGTCTGCAGCTCGGTCTTCTTGGTGTCGTCGACCGGGACCAGGCCCGACGCCTTGGCGGGCGCGACCGCCTGCACCGGCTCGGGCGGGGTGAGCACCAGCGCCTGTTCGGCCGTATCGGTCTGCGTCGCCATTCCCAGTCTCCAAAGCTGCAATCCCTCATCTAGATGAGTTCCCGCCAGCATCAAGTGTGTCAGCGATATAGTACACTGCTGGGGATTCGCCAAGGCCGTGCGCTGCGGGTGCGATCTCGCGGCCGCCTTGACACGCCCGCGACCGCTGTCACGCTTGCCGGGAAATCCGGGGGAACAGGATCATGCGTGCGAATACGGCCGATATCAGCATCGCCAACGGCTTCGACGGCGACGCGATCGTCACCTTGTTTCATACCAGCGAACCTTTCGGCTCCCAGCGCGCGCAATGGCGGATCGCGCCTGGCGAAACCGCGGGGCCGCTGGCGGCGATGTCCGGGTCCGGCCTGCTCGCCAGCGATCGCTGGACGGTGATGGCGCTGGTGACCGGCGGCAGCCACGCCGGCCTGTACGTCAACGCCGGCGGCGCGGCGGGCGGCAATGGGTTCGAATGCCGGCTCGCGGCGGAGACGGCCGCCACCTTCCGCATCGGCCCGGATCGCTTCGAACTGCTGCGCGGCGCCAGTGACGCGATGACCCGGCTGACTCCGGCGGCACCCAGGCCGGTAAGCCACGTCTTCGTGGTGATGCTCGAGAACCGCTCGTTCGACCATATGCTGGCCTTTTCGGGCATCCCGGGGCTGCATGCAGCGACGACCGACGACTTCAACATGGCCGGCGGCACCCGATATCCGGTCACCAGGGGCGCGCCGCTGCGGATGAGCACCGATCCGGGGCACGAATTCTGCGACGTGCTCGAACAGGTCACCGGGCACAGTTCCGACCAGCCGGGCGAGCCGCCGGCGCCGTCGAAACATCCGAAGGCGCCGGCACTCGAAACCTGCCAGGTCCCGGCCTATCCGCCGATGACCAACAGCGGCTTCGCGCAATGCTATGCGACGGGGTTCAGCGAATATCCCTATCAGCGGCCCGATCCGGCGCGGGTCGGCGATATCATGGCGTGCTTCGATACCGCGCGGCAGTTGCCCGTGACTCATGCCATCGCGACTGAAGCGTCGGTGTGCGACCATTGGCATGCGTCCTTGCCCGGCCCGACCTGGCCCAACCGCTTCTTCGTCCATGGCGCGTCGTCGTCGGGGCTCGACGACAGCCCAGTGCATCACGACAATGCGCTGTGGGAGGCCGTGAAGGGATTCCGCTACAAGAACGGATCGATCTACGACCGGCTCGCCGAGCATGCGATCCCGTACCGTTTCTATCACGACAGCGATTTGCTCGGGTACAGCCTGTACAGCGACGAGCCGCATCTGGGATCGCCGCTCGGCTGCATCCCGCAGGTCGGATCGCTGCACGGCGTGTCGATCCTCGATTTCCACGGGCTGGACCGGTTCGCCGCCGATCTGCAGCAGCCGTATCCGTATCCGTACACGTTCATCGAGCCCAATTACGGCGACTTCAACACCTATGCCGGCGGGTCGTCGCAGCATCCGATGGACGATGTCTATGGCGGCGAACGGCTGCTCGCGGCGGTGGTCGAGGCGATCCAGCAATCGCCCTGGTGGGAATCGAGCGTGCTGATCGTCTGCTACGACGAGCATGGCGGCTTTTACGATTCGGTGCCCGGCCCCGACGCGGTGCCGCCCGGCGACAATCCCGATTATGGGCTCAACCAGCATCAGTTCGATTTCTCGAAGCTTGGCGTGCGCGTGCCGGCGATGGTCGTATCGCCGCTGGCCGATGCCGGGGTCGATCACACGGTTTACGACCATAGTTCGGTGCTGAAGTTCCTTGAGGAATTATGGGGCCTGAAGCCGCTGACCGACCGCGATGCCGCCGCCAATTCGCCGCTGTCGCGCCTGCGCGGCACGCCGCGCGATCTGCACATCGACTTGCCGCATCCGATGCCGCCGGCCGGCCGCCAGCCGGTCGACCGCGCCGACCGGCCGCTGCCGCGCTCCGGCAATGTGGTCGGATCGCTGGCGGTCGTGCGCAAGATCGAGGCCGAGCTGGCCACCCGCTTTCCGGCGGCGATGGCGCGGGCGGCGGCGGCGCGGCCGCCCGCGCTCGACACCTTCGCCGATGCCGAGGCACATGCGGCGCAGGTGATGGCGAAGGTGCGGCTGGCACGGCAATCGACCGCGAAATAGCGCGGGCGTTTCGACGAAAAGCGAAAACGATTTGCGCAATCGCCCGGTCGCGCTGCACAAGCCTCCCAAAATCGAAGGGGGAGCGACATGAAGGCACTGTTTCAGCTAATGCTTGGCCTGTTGCTGGCGATGCCCGCCGCGCAGGCGCAGGACGATCCCAACCGCATTCCGCCGTCGCGCGATCCGAAGCGGACCGCGAACGGCCTGGCGATGACGCCGCCGATGGGGTGGAATAGCTGGAACAAGTTCGCCTGCAACATCGACGAGAAGGTGGTGCGCGGCGTCGCCGACGCGATGGTCGCGTCGGGGATGCGGGACGCGGGCTATCGTTACGTCGTGATCGACGATTGCTGGCACGGGGCCCGCGACGCCGACGGCTTCATCACCGCGGATCCGGTCAAGTTTCCCTCGGGAATCAAGGCGCTGGCCGACTATATCCATGCCAAGGGCCTGAAGTTCGGAATCTATTCGGACGCCGGCATGAAGACCTGCGGCGGCCGGCCGGGGAGCCAAGGGCACGAGTATCAGGACGCGATCACCTATGCCCGCTGGGGCGTCGATTATCTGAAGTACGACTGGTGCTCGACCGGAAGCCGCAATGCCGAGGAGGCCTATGCGCTGATGTCCGACGCGCTGCGCTCGACCGGGCGCGACGTGGTGCTCAGCATCTGCGAATGGGGGCAGAACAAGCCGTGGCTGTGGGCGAGCCGGATCGGCAATCTGTGGCGCACCACCGGCGATATCTGGGACAGCTTCGACAAGACCGACAAGGAGCATTGGTGGGCACATACGGTGGCGTCGATCGTCGACCAGAACGAGCCTTTGTGGCCGTTCGCTGGGCCGGGGCATTGGAACGATCCCGACATGCTCGAGGTCGGCAACGGCGGGATGAGCGATGCCGAGTATCGCAGCCACTTCAGCCTGTGGGCGATGATGGCCGCGCCGCTGATGGCGGGCAACGATATCGCGGGCATGAGCGAGGCGACCAGGGCGATCCTGCTCAACAAGGAGGTGATCGCGATCGACCAGGACCCGCTCGGTGCCCAGGGCCGGCGCGTGCGCGACGACGGCGATCTCGAGGTCTGGTCGCGGACCTTGGCCGACGGCGGCCGGGCGGTGCTGCTGTTCAACCGCGGCGACAAGCCCGCCGAGATCGCGTTCGACTGGGCCGAGATCGGCTATCCGGCGACGGTTTCGGCGGAGGTCCGCGACCTGTGGGCGCACAAACCGGTTGGGCGGATGAAGGGGCGCTATGCCGCGACGGTGGCGCCGCATGGCGTGGTGATGGTGCGGGTTACGCCCTGACCATCACTTGCCCTTGCTTTGCCGCACGATCTGCTCGCCCTGCGCGAGCGGCTTGAGCGTGCAGCCGTTGGCGGGGGCGACGCTGTCGATGCAATAGCGGGTCTCGGCGGTGATGCCGGTCTCGCCGGTCGCGGTGCCCGCCTTGGCCTCGAGCCGCGCGACCGTGTCGCCGGTGACGAACAGCGCATAGCAGGCGCCGGTGGAGGATTCGGAGCAATTGAGCGTGACGATGCCGGTCGCCTGATCGGCCTCGATCATCGCGTGCAGGCTGCGCTTTTCGGCGGGCTGCGTCAGCAGGAAATAGGCAAGCAACGCGATCCCCAGCACCGCTGCCCCAATCAACACCGGCACTTTCCTGAGCATCGCATCTCTCCTCGTGTGTGCTATCGCTATAACACGGGGACGCGGGCGCAATAGCCCCTTCTCGCCGCGCCGATCCGATGCCAAGCTGGCGGCGCCAAAAGGAGCGCGGGTGTTGAAACAGTTTGTATTTCCAATGCTGTGCGGGGCCGTCTTCGCATTCCCCGCCGCCGCGCACGCCGCCGCGCCGTGCTCGATGCCGCCCGCGCTCCAGCAGCGCGTCTGCGACGATCCCGATCTGCGCGCGCTCGATACCATGCTGATCGCCAAGGAGCGCGCGGTCCAGGCCGTCACCGCGCGCCCGGCGACCTGGGCAGCGCGCGCCGCCGAATTCCGCAGGTGGACCGCGACCGAGACGGATGTCGACGGCAAATTGATCGGCAAGGAAGCGCTGACCGAGCGCTTCCGCAGCAGGCTCGAGGCGCTCGATTCGGAGCTGGCGACGGCGCGGGGCGTGCGCCCTGCGACCGCGGCAACCGCGATCGGGGACACATGCCTCGCGGGCTGGCTGCACATGGGCTGCACGGTGCCGGCGTCGGGCATATTGCGCGGCGCGGGCGGCGTGCGCATCCTCTGGCAGCTTCAGTCGGGCGCATCCGAGATCGACGGCGTCGGCATGGGCGTGATGCTGTGGGATGCGAGCGCGCACGGCGCGCCCAAGCCAATCGGCTGGACCTTCGAAGGCGCGGACATGCAGCCGCCGCGCTACAATCCCGAACTGCGGCTGCTGTGGGTGCCCGGGCGGATGCGCGGGACCGGCGACGGCAACGCCGACCTGCTATACCAGAAGCAGGGCAACCGCTGGGTCGAGATCGAGACCGAGAGCTGGCGCGAAGCGCTCGACAAGCGCTTGCCGGCCGGGCTGGGCGCTTGGCACGGCGTGGATTACGACTTCGGCGGGCTGGGCGCCGACACCGACTTGTGGAAGCCCGACGACGCCAATTGCTGCGCGACCGGCGGGCGGGCGCATCTTGGCTTCAAGATCGAGGGCAGTTCGCTGCGGCTCGATACGATCGAGGTGCAGGCGGGCGGGCCGGACAAGGAATGGAAGACCTATTGATCTGACGCGTTTCGGGACGGCAATCCCGCTCGCGGCCCTGCCGCAATAGCGCTATCCGGACAAGGAATGTCGCCGAAACGCCGCACCCCCGATGCGCCTTATCTGCTGGTGCGCAGCTCCGCCTCGGACCTCGCCCCGGGCCAGAAGATCGCCGAGCACGAACATGGCTGGCACCAGTTGATTCACGCGTCGTCGGGCGTGCTGATGGTGTGGACCGAGCGCGGTTCGTGGGTGGTGCCGTCGCGCTGGGCGGTGTGGGTGCCCGCGGGCGTGCGCCACCGCATCCGCGCCGCCGCGCCCAGCACCTTCCGCACCGTCTATGTCGCGCCCGGGTGCTTTCCGGGGATGCCCGAGGCGTGCGCGGCGATCACCGTTTCGCCGCTGATGCGCGAGCTGATCCTGCGGGTGGCGGCGCTCGGGATGCTCGACGGGCGCGATCCGGTGGAGGCGGCGGCGGCGATATTGCTGATCGACGCGATCCGCAGCTCGCCGGTGCCACCGTTCGGGCTGCCCGAACCGGCGACCGACGCCACCCGCCGGGTCGTCGAGCGCCTGTTTAGCGAGGGGCGCGATGCGACCCTGCCGGTGCTGGCGCGCGAGGCGGGAATGAGTCCGCGCACGCTCGAGCGCCGTTTCCTTGCCGAAACGGGCATGAGCATCGGCCGCTGGCGGCGGCGCGGGAGCATGCTGGCGGCGGTCGAGCGGCTGGCGGGCGGGGCGAGCGTCACGCAGGCCGCGGCGGCGGCGGGCTATGCGGCGCCGAGCGCGTTCGTCGCGGCGTTCCGCGCCGAGTTCGGCGAGACGCCGGGGCGGTATTTCGGCGCGGATAAGGTCGCGTGAATGCGGGTCGTTCGTAACCTTATGCCGAGGGAAATGGCGGCAATTTGAAAGGGAGGCGGGCGCGGCGAACCGCCCGGCATCCGCAACGGAAGCAGGCGAATCCAACATTGCAACGGGTTATGCGTCGCGCGCGGTCTTGAGCGCATTGCCCCACCAGGCGAGCTCGTCGAACAAATGGTTCAGCCATTTCACGTCGCGCGCGTCGCCGGTGAACACGCCCTCGGCGATCTTGCACCACGCGCCCATGATGTGGACCGAGGCCTCGAGCGGCGCCATCTGCAGCTCGCGCGCGATGCCGGTCAATTGCTCGATCGAGCGCGCCGCGCCGTTGCCGCCATAGCCGACGAAGGTGCAGGGTTTGCGGTTCCACTCGGCATAGACGAAGTCGAGCGCGTTCTTGAGCACCGCGGGCGGCCCGTGATTATATTCGGGGGCGATCAGGATATAGCCGTCGGCGGCGGCGATCTTCTCGGCCCATTTGATCTGGAGCGGATCGGTGTAGTTGCCGGCGGCGGGGGCATGGGGGAAGGCGTAGAAGGGGAGATTCCATTCCTTCAGGTCAACGATTTCGCAGGCGAGTTCGGGGCGGGATGCGGCTTGGTCGAGGACCCAGCGGCCGACGGGGAAGGCGGTGCGGTTTTCGCGGACGGAGCCGAGGATGATCAGGGTGCGGAGGGGCATTTGCGGGGTCTATCAGCAATGCATGGGTGGGGATACTTGGCGGCTGCAATTCTGCGGGTTTTTCGGGTCCGGCCCGACGAAGCTGCTGTTCCGCTACGCGAACAAGTGCTATCGTTCGGCACTGACTTAGCTCCCCGAAACCTGCCGTCATTTAGTTGGCAGGCTAAAAGTGCGTGAATGGCCGATTCAGGGCTTTGCGGAACGACGGCTTCGGGTTACCTCAATAGGTGCCGAGCTCGGCGCCTCTTCAAGATTTCTTAGAAGAATTATTACGCGAAACCTCGGCAATTGCTTCAGTTAGAATAACGCCGATATCCTCAATCCGAGAAGCTCCGGTTTCTCGCCGGCGAGCCATTGGCGGGCGCGAGACGTTCCGAGCTGGGGAAAGACATGCGAGGCTTCGCCGTCGGCAACTATCTGATCTTCTATCGCCCCATTGCGAACGGCGTCCGTCTGCTGCGCATCCTCAACGCGGCGCGCGATATCCGCAAAGCGTTTCGCAGCTGACCCTTTCGCAACTGCACCATTTCCGCTATGGGCGCGCCCAACACCGCACTCATGCGGCATCCAGGATAGATCATGAACCTTCGCAACGTGGCGATTATCGCCCACGTCGATCACGGCAAGACCACGCTCGTCGACCAGCTTTTCCGTCAGTCCGGCACCTTCCGCGACAACCAGCGCGTCGAAGAGCGCGCGATGGATTCGAACGACCTCGAGAAAGAGCGCGGGATCACGATCCTCGCCAAGTGCACTTCGGTCGAATGGGTAGGGGAGGACGGAGTTCCGACCCGGATCAACATCGTCGATACCCCGGGCCACGCCGATTTCGGCGGCGAGGTGGAGCGGATTCTGTCGATGGTCGACGGCGTCATCCTGCTGGTCGACGCGTCCGAAGGCGCGATGCCGCAGACCAAGTTCGTCACCGGCAAGGCGCTGGCGCTGGGGCTGCGCCCGATCGTCGTGGTCAACAAGGTAGACCGCCCGGACGAGCGCATCCAGGAAGTGCTCGACGAGGTGTTCGACCTGTTCGTATCGCTGGAAGCCAGCGACGAGCAGCTCGATTTCCCGGTGCTCTATGCCTCGGGGCGCAACGGCTATGCCAATGAAGGCGACTATACGCTGCGCGAGGGCACGCTGAAGCCGCTCTTCCAGAAGATCGTCGATCATGTGCCGCCGCCCTCGGCCGATCCCGACGGGCCGTTCAAGTTCCTGGTGACCTTGCTCGACCGCGACAATTTCCTGGGCCGCATCCTGACCGGTCTGGTGTTCTCGGGGTCGATTCGGACCAACCAGGCGATCCATAGCCTCGATAACGACGGCAATATCGTCGAGACCGGGCGCGCCTCCAAGATCATGACCTTCCGCGGGCTGGAGCGCGTGCCGACCGACGAGGCCAATGCCGGCGACATCATCTCGATCGCGGGCCTGACCACGACGACGGTGTCGAACACGATCTGCGACCCGAGCGTCACCGATCCGCTCCACGCGCAGCCGATCGATCCGCCGACGCTGTCGATGCGCTTTGCCGTCAACGATTCGCCGATGGCGGGGCGCGAGGGCACCAAGGTGACCAGCCGGATGATCCGCGATCGCCTGTTGCGCGAAGGCGAATCGAACGTCGCGATCAAGGTGACCGAGGCCGCCGACCGCGATTCGTACGAAGTCGCCGGCCGCGGCGAATTGCAGCTCGGCGTGCTGATCGAGACGATGCGCCGCGAAGGCTTCGAGCTCGGCATCAGCCGCCCGCGCGTGCTGTTCGGCGAGGACGAGAACGGCAACAAGACCGAGCCGTACGAGACCGTCATCATCGACGTCGACGAGGAATATTCGGGCACGGTCGTCGAGAAGATGGCGATCCGCAAGGCCGAGCTGACCGACATGCGCCCGTCGGGCGGCGGCAAGACCCGCATCACCTTCTCGGCGCCCTCGCGCGGGATGATCGGCTATCACGGCGAGTTCCTGTCGGACACGCGCGGCACCGGCATCATGAACCGGCTGTTCGAGAAATACGGGCCGCACAAGGGCAAGATCGAAGGCCGCAAGAACGGCGTGCTGATCTCCAACGGCGCCGGCGAGTCCAACGCCTATGCGCTCGGCCCGCTCGAGGAGCGCGGCATATTGATGGTGGGGCCGCAGGAGCAGCTCTACGAAGGCATGATCATCGGCGAGAACGCCAAGCCGGACGACCTCGAGGTCAATCCGATGAAGGCCAAGCAGCTGACCAACTTCCGCGCGAGCGGCGGCAAGGACGACGCGATCCGCCTGACCCCGCCGTGGAAGATGACGCTGGAGCAGGCGATCGCTTATGTCGACGACGACGAGATGGTCGAAGTGACGCCCAAGTCGATCCGGCTGCGCAAGCGGTATCTGGATCCGCATGAGCGGAAGAAGGCGAGCCGGGCGAAGGTGGCGGCCTGAGGCTGTGTCCTGACCGGCGCGCGCCGGTCAGGCTGCCATCGCCAACTCGGCGACGAATAGCAATTGAAGCAATTCCGCCAAGGATCGCACCTTGAGCTTGGTCATCAAATTGGCGCGGTAGATTTCCACGGTCCGGGGGCTGATCTTCAGCGCCCAGGCGATCTGCTTGTTCGAACATCCGCTGCCGAGACCGGCCAGTACCTCGGTTTCGCGCGGGGACAGTAGTGCGAGCCGGGCTACCGCCGAATCGCGGCCGTCCGCCTCGGCGCGGAAGCGCGCGAGCTCGGCGAAGGCCAGATCGAGGCACATCATCAGCGCGGCGGGATCATAGGGCTTTTCGATAAAGTCGAACGCGCCGGCCTTCATCGCATCGACCGACCGCTGGATTGCCCCATGCGCGGTCAGTATGACCACGACGAAGCGCTGCGAAAGCGCGCGGATAGCGTGTAGCACGGTAATGCCGTTGGCGCCGGCCATGTGGAAATCGAGCAGGACGACCCCGGGCGCGAGCGTCTCGAACTCCTCAAGGAATGCGTCGCCCGACGCAAAGCTGCTCACGGCATAGTCGGGTTGCCGCGAAACCAGACGGAACAGCGATGCGCGGACTGCTTCGTCGTCGTCCACAATGTAAAGATTATGCAGCATGTGAGCCTCTCCTGTCGTATTGCCTCAATTCCGAACTACGCTGGATTACGGCGCACCAAACAACTGGGCGGGCCGAGGCTTAAGTAGCTAAACACTGCCGCCGTTCAGTCGATATAGAAGTAACACCATCGGGGTACGCCAAGCGCTACCGCATTAATACCGTCGTTCGGACGCAGGCGCGCGCGCTAACGTATTGCTACCAGAGATTCCGGATTCGACGCGCGCAATTGCGATACGGTAGCAATACCACGTTGGCTCGCGGCGCCTTGGCGTGCATCCTGGCGCCGATAAAGGAACAGCTCGTGCCAAAATTCCATGCGGTTTCCGTCCGGTCACGGGCAATGGCACCGGCGGAAATGCCGGGAGCGCCGCGATGCTAAGGCAGGCGCTGGGCGCGCTTGCCGGGTTAGCCGGAAACAAGACCGGTGATCCGACCGCGACCGCCGACCTGCGGCTGGAGGCGTCGTTCGAGCAGGCGGCCGTCGGCATGGCGCATGTCGCGCTCGACGGGCGCTGGCTGCGGGTCAACGATCAGTGCAGCGCGATCATCGGCTACAGCAAGCAGGAACTGCTGGAGGGGAGCTTCCAGCACATCACCCATCCCGACGATCTGGCGGAGGACCTCGCTCAGGTCGAACGGTTGCTGTCGGGCGAAGCCGAACGCTATTCGATGGACAAGCGCTATATCCGCAAGGATGGCGGCAGCGTCTGGGTGCACCTCACCGTCACGCTGATCCGCAATGCGGCGGGCGCACCCGATTTTTTCGTCGTGGTTATCCAGGACATCAGCGACCGCAAGCACGTCGAAGCCAGCCTGGTCGACAGCGAGGCCCGGTATCGCGCTATCTTCGACAGCGCCGTGGAAGCGATCGCCGTCATCGATTCGCGCGGCACGATCCAGTCGATCAACCCGGCAGCGCAGCGTATCTTCGGCTATGCGCCCGCCGAACTGATCGGCAAGAATGTCCGCACGCTGATGCCGAAGCGAACTGCGCAAGAGCATGACGCTTATTTGGAACGCTACCGCACCACGCACACGCGCGCGATCATCGGCATCGGCCGCGAAGTCGAGGGGATGCGCAAGGACGGCACCGCGCTGTCGATCGACCTGTCGGTGGCCGAATGGGAGCGCGCCGGGCAGACCTTCTTCACCGGCATCATGCGCGACATCACCCCGCGCCGCGAGGCCGAGGCGGCGTTGCGGACCAGCGAGGAGCGGCTGCGTTCGCTCCAGAACGAATATGCCCATCTCGCCCGGGTGAACGAAATGGGCGAGATGGCGGCTGCGATCGCGCACGAGATCAACCAGCCGCTGACCGCGATCGTCAACAATCTGAACGCGGGTCTATATGCGGCGAAAGACGGTTTTACCGAGGGCGCGTTCGACGAAGCACAGGAAGTCATGGTGGTCGCTTCCGAGCAGGCACTGCGCGCCGGCGAGATCGTCCGCCGGCTTCGCGAGTTCGTCGGCAAGAGCACGGGCGAACGGCGCGTCGAAGCGATCGACACCCTGGTCGATGCCGCAAGCGGGCTGGCGCTGATCGACGCGGCGGCCAATGGCATCCATATCGAGCGGATTGCCGGCGCCGCGGGCGTCGAGGTCCGCGTCGATGCGGTGCAGATCCAGCAGGTGATCGTAAACCTGCTGCGCAATGCCATCGACGCGCTGATGATCGCGGCACAAAAGGAGCGCCAGATCGTGATCGCCACCAGGCTGCTGGAAGAGTCCCGCGCGGTTGAAATCCGCATTGCCGATAATGGTCCGGGAATCCCCGAGGAATTGCGATCGACCGTCTTCGAGCCGTTTTTCACCTCGAAGGCAAAGGGCATGGGCATGGGGCTGTCGGTATGCCGCCGCCTGATCGAAGCGCACGGCGGGTCGATCGAACTGGAAACCACCACGACCGGCGCGGCCTTCCGGCTTCAATTGCCCCAAAATGGACCTTCAATATAAGTCGACTATGGCCTACTTATGTTGTGTATTTCCCGCGCCCGATGTGTAGTGTTTGCTCAAAAGGCGAACATGTCGAGAGGGTGCATCTTAGTAGTGGACGACGACAGGGCGGTGCGGGACTCCACCGCACGATTGTTGCACCGCGCAGGCTATTCAACGCAGATCTATGAAAGCGGCGACGCTTTCCTTGCGGCCCCTTTTCCCAGCAATATCAATTGTATATTGCTCGATATTCGCATGCCCGGCACCGATGGCCTTGGCGTGCTGCGCATCCTGGAGGCGCGGGGCGAAATGCCGCCGGTGATCGTCATCACCGGGCACGGCGATATCCCCCTCGCGGTCGAAGCGATGCGGCTGGGCGCGTCCGACTTTCTCGAGAAGCCCTACGAGCCCGACCGCCTGTTTCAAACGATCGAAAAAGCGGCGGCGATGCGATTGGAGAGGCGCGAGGCGCGGACCGTGGATCCCGAGTCGCAGGCGCTGCTGGAGCGGCTTTCGTGGCGGCAGCGACAGGTGTTGGCCGGCATATTGTGCGGCCATCCAAACAAGATCATCGCCTTCGAGCTGGGCCTTAGCATCCGCACCATCGAAGCCTATCGCGCGCAGCTATTAGTTCGGCTGCAATTGCGCGGCACCGCCGAGGTGGTGAAATTCGCGCTGGCCGCCGGGCTGGACGCGGCTGAGTTCGGGCAGGGACGGGAGTCCGGCGAGGATGATCGGGAGGATGGGCGAATCGCCTGAGTGACGATTTCGGCGCACGATTGTACCTCGCGTTTGAGGCTATCGGCGGGTTGATGACCGTTGGCCGATCACCCGCCCCCATTCATCCACCTCCTCGGTGGGGTCCGCGCCGTAGCGGTTGGGACCCTCGGTGCCCGGGATCACCATGTAGACGAACAAAACCAGCGTGCCGACATAGGGGATCAAATTCCAGATCAGCATCCATGCGCTGCGGTTGGTGTCGTGGAAGCGGCGGACCTGGACGGCGATCAGGGGGAGCAATAGCGCGACGGTGACGAGGGCGAGCGCGGCGGTGACGCCCTGGTCGACCAGCGTGCCGCCGCCGCGCGGGAGCGGCTCGAACGCGCCCTTGGCGTCGAACGGCCACCAGCCCAGCGCGATGCCGATGGCGCCGATGGGCGCAACGATCAGCCAGGTGAGCAGGATGAACAGCCAATATTCGCGGCGTCGCGCGCGGCCGCGGAAGCTGGCGTAGCGGCGCAGCGGGCGGAGCATGTCTTCCATCCAGATTCCCCTTTTGGAGCGGAGCGTATCGGCGGGGCGGGGGCATGCCAAGCGCGGGCTTGTTGCTGACACCGGTGTCGCCTAGCCTGCGGGCAAAGACGGCTGGAGAGCGATGATGGGCATGGGTTTTGCGGTGCGCCTAGGCGCGGCGATCGGTGCGATGGCGGCGATGCCGGCGGCGGCGCAGCAGGCGGTGCCCCCGATAGCGGCGCCGGCGGTGGCGGTGCTGCCGCCCGGGCAGCGCCCGGTGGCGCGGCCGTTCCATGCCTCGAAGATCATCCTCGTCGGCGATTCGACGATGCAGGCGAACAGCGGCTGGGGCGGGAGCTTTTGCGGGCGGCATGTGACGATGTCGGTCGCCTGCGTGAACCTGGGGCGCGGCGGGCGGAGCAGCTACAGCTATCGCGCCGAGGGATCGTGGGAGATCGCGCTGGGCGAGATGAAAGCGGCGGGCTTCGATCGCGTCTGGGTGCTGATCCAGTTCGGGCACAACGACATGCCGGGCAAGCCCGAGCGATCGACCGAATTGGGAACCGAGTTTCCGGCGAACATGCGGCGCTATGTCGAGGAGGTGCGTGCGGCGGGCGCGGTGCCGGTGCTGGTGACGCCGCTGACCCGGCGGCAGTTCGTGGGGGGCAGGCTGGTCAATGACCTGCTGCCGTGGTCGGATGCGATCCGCAAGGTTGCGGCGGAGATGCAGGTGGCGGTGGTCGATCTGAACGCGGCGAGCGCGGCTGCGGTGGATGCGATGGGGCCGACGGCGGGGAACCGCTTTGCGCAGGTGCCGCCGTCGCCTGAGGTGGCCGCGGCGGCGGCTACGGGGACGACGATCAGCACGCCGCCGCTGCTAGTGGCCGTGCCGCCGCCGACAGATGGACCTTCGGGGAAGGTCAATCTGGCGTTCGACTACACGCATGTCGGGCGCGAGGGGGCGGATTTCTTCGCGGCGATGGTGGCGGAGTTGCTGGCGCGCGCGGTGCCGGAGACGCGGGGGGTTTTGATACGATAGGTACGCTGTGCTCCGGCGAAGGCCGGAGCCCTGGCAAGCTTGCCGCTCCGATCGCCAACGCTCCGGCCTTCGCCGGAGCACAGCGTTTGGGGTTTACTCCCCCGCCATCTCCATCAGCACCTTCCATTCGGCGGGGCTGACCGGGCCGACCGAGAGGCGCGACTGCTTGAGCAGGATCATTTCCTGCAGCCGGGCTTCGGCCTTCATATCCGCGAGGGTGACCGGCTTGGGCAAAGGGCGGACGGGCGTGAATGAGACGCTCGCCCATTTGCCGTCGTCGCCATCGGGCTTCCAGGCGCGGGCGACTTCCATGATGCCCACGGCTTCCTTGCCGATGTTCGAATGGTAGAAGATCGCGCGGTCGCCGACCTTCATGTCTTTCAGGAAATTGCGCGCGGTATAGTTCCGCACGCCGTCCCATTCGGTCACGCCCTCGCGGACGAGATCGTCCCAGCTATAGGCGTCGGGCTCGGATCGCAGCAGCCAGTGGTTCATGGACGCACGTTTACCGTTCTAAACCGCGCGTGAACACCCGATTCCGGCTGAGTTCATGCCCGATCGGCTAATCATGGACCCTCAGAGGCCGACTCGCGTTGTTGCGGAAGAAGCGGGCCTGGCGCCAGAAATGAGGAGGAATGTCATGACCATGTTCAAGAAAGCGATGCTCGGCACCGTGTTGGCTGCGACCGCGATGACCGCCGCCGCGCTGCCGGCCGACGCGCAGCGCTATCGCAACCACAACCGCCATCACGACAACACCGGCGCGGCCGTGTTCGCGGGCATCGCCGGTATCGCCATCGGCGCCGCGATCGCGGGCAACGACCGCCGCTACGATTACGATCGCGGCTATTACCGCCAGCACGGCTATTATCCGACCAACGGATATTATTACCGTCAGAACCATCGCCGCTATCGCGGATACGACAATTGCCAGACGCGCCGCGTTTGGGACCCGTATGAGGGCCGCCGCGTCCTCGTCCGCTATTGCTGAACCGAATATGGGAGCGGCCTCGCGCCGCTCCCATAGTCCGTCTATCGTGACGGCGTGACAACGAACGATTCGCCCGTTGCGGGCGCCGATCCCGGGCTGGACCCCTCCGATCCCTATGCGCGCCAGGCGCAGACCTTTCCGGTGCTTTCCGAGGCGCTCACCGCACGCGTGAAGGCGTTCGGGAGCGAAGAGGATTTTCCCGACGGCGCGATGCTGTTCGAACGCGGCGAGCGGAGCGTCGATTTCTTTCTGTGCCTGAAGGGCAATATCGAGATCCTCGAGACCGACGACGCCGGGGCGCGGCATATCGTCCACCGGCATGTGCCCGGCCAGTTCACCGGTGAGCTCGATCTGTTCAACGACCGCAAGATCCTCGTCACCGGGCATGCCGCGCCGGGGAGCCGGGTGGTGCGCGTCAAGCGGCCCGATTTCCGCCGGATGATCGCCGCCGAGCCCGATATCGGCGAGATCATCATGCGCGCCTTCATCCTGCGCCGGGTCGGGTTGATGCTGCATGGGCAGGGCGGAGTGACCCTGGTCGGGCCCGGCCATGCCGCGAGCACCGGGCGGATCGAGACGTTTCTCACGCGCAACGGATATCCGCACCGGCGGATCGACACCGAGGTCGATGTCGACGCGGGGGGTTTCCTCGAATGCTTCGATCTGACCGAAGCCGATCTGCCGGTGGTGGTGACCGAAGGGAAGGCGCTGCGCAGCCCGAGCAATGCGGCGCTGGCCGACGCTTTGGGGCTGACGGTGGCGATCGACCGCGAGCATGTCCACGATGTCGCGGTGGTCGGCGCCGGGCCGGCGGGGCTGGCGGCGGCGGTCTATGCCGCGTCCGAGGGGCTCGACACGGTGGTGGTCGAATCGATCGCGCCGGGCGGGCAGGCGGGGACCAGCTCGAAGATCGAGAATTATCTGGGCTTCCCCACCGGCATTTCTGGGCAGGCGCTGGCGGGGCGCGCGCAGGTGCAGGCGCAGAAGTTCGGCGCGAAACTCTTGGTGTCACGCGCGGCATCGGGGCTGGATTGCACAGGCGCGCCGTTCGAGATCGCGCTCGGCGACGGCACCGCGATCCGGTCGCGCGCGGTGGTGATCGCGACGGGCGCGCGCTATCGCAAGCTCGATCTGGAGCGCTACGCCGACCTCGAGGGCAACGGCATCTATTATGCCGCGACGGCGATGGAGGCGGGGCTGTGCGCGGGCACGCATGTCGTGGTGGTGGGCGGCGGCAATTCGGCGGGGCAGGCGGCGATCTTCCTCGCGCGCAGCGTGGAGCATGTCCACATATTGGTGCGCGGCAAGGGGCTGGCCGAGACCATGTCCTCGTACCTGATCGAGCGGATCGAGGCTTCGGAGCGGATCACCCTGCACCCGTTTACCGAGGTGACCGCGCTGGAGGGCGAGCGGAATCTGAAGGCGCTCAGCTGGACCGACCGGCAATCCGGGGCTGAGGAACGGCGTGAGGTCGGCGCCTTGTTCGTGATGATCGGCGCGGTGCCCAATACCGATTGGCTCGACGGATGCCTGGAGCTGGATTCGGCCGGGTTCGTGAAGACGGGTTCGGGCGAGACGTTTTTTTGCTCGTCCAAGGAGGGCATCTTCGCGGTCGGCGACGTGCGGTCGGGGTCGATCAAGCGGGTTGCTTCGGGGGTGGGTGAGGGATCGGTGGTGGTCTCGGCGCTGCACCAGTATCTGGAGAAGCTTGGCTAATCTTCTCCCCTCCCCTGAAGGGGAGGGGCTTAAGAAGGCTTCCCCCCGTCGCGCCTTTGCGGCAAAGGGCGCGGATGAGCGATACTCCTCCGGACCGGCTCTCGGTCAACCAGCGCAGCCCCTATTTCGACGAGCCGACGCTGATGCGCGGCATCGGCATCCGCTTCAAAGGCGTCCAGCGCCGCGACGTGGAGGAATATTGCATGTCCGAGGGCTGGATCAAGGTCCAGGTCGGCAACAAGATGGACCGCAAGGGCCAGCCGCTGACGATCACCCTGAAGGGGCCGGTCGAGGCCTGGTTCGAAGCGCCGGCGCCGAGCGAAGACGCGCCGGAAGGCGAAGCCGAAGCCGAATAAGCGAACGCTGGCGGCCGTTCGAAAACGGCCGCCAGCGCGCTTCGGGTTACGAGTTTTCCTGTGCCTCGCGCATCGCCGAATTGTACAGCGTCAGCCGCTGGGCCGGGCTCATGATCGCCCAATCGAAATCGCCATAGCCGAAGCCGGAGATCGCCGATTCGGGGATCGTGCCTTCGTAGAGGCCGATGACCAGCCACGCCGGTACGCCGCTGGAATCGGGCCGGGCGATGGCCGGCGCCGCGCCGATTGCGCCAACGGTGACCGCAGTTGCGCCGAGCGATGCCGCGACGACCAGGGCGATACGCGAAATATACTTCTTCATGGATATTCTCCGACTGATGTGTTGCTACGGTCAGCGGCGAATTGATCGTACCGGGCAAGGCGCCTTTGCCGTCGATCGATCAATATCGAGTGATGCGGCGTTAACCGCATGCGCTCGATTGCCGCTGACCGAGCGTGGATTCGCAAGCGAAATCCAACATTTAAAGCGGTAATTCAGCGATTCTCCGAAAATCTATTTCGGGCGCTCGGCCGTTGACGCTTGGTGTGGCTTTGATGGGGGACGGTTAATCCGCGAACGCCGCGCGGGCCGCATCCTCGAACGCCTTGAGCGCGGCGATATGCGGGAAGGGGCCGTGGCTGATGCGGGCGACGCCGGTGGCGGCGACCTGTGCCGCGGCGGGCGCGCCGGGGAGGAACATGAAATTGACCGGCAGCGGCACCGCCTTGCACACCCGCGCCAGCAGGCGGAGATCGGTGAGGCCGGGGACGAAGAAGCCGCTGGCGCCGGCTTCGGCATAAGCGAGGCCGCGTTCGATCGCGATGTCTGCCTTGCTGTCGTCATGACTGTCGGGCCGGGCGATCAGGAAGATATCGGTGCGCGCGTTGAGGAAGAAGGCCGGGCCGGTGGCGCGGCGGATCGCGGCGATGCGCGCGGACTGATCGGCAAGCGCGTGGAGCGTGCGGCCGGGGGTGCCGTGAGTCGCGACGATCTGGTCCTCGAAATTGCAGCCGATCGCGCCGGTGGCGGCGAGCGCCACGGCGTTGGTGGCGGTGGTTTCGGGATCGGTCGCATAGCCGCCTTCGAAGTCGATGCTTACGGGCAAGCCCACCGCGCCGACCACGCGCTCGGCGTTGGCGAGAACGAGATCGAGCGGCATCGCCTCGGCGTCCGCGAAACCATGCGCGGTGGCGACCGAGGCGCTTCCGGTGGCGATCGCCTTGGCGCCGGCCTTCTCGGCGACGGCGGCGCTGCCGGCATCCCAGACGTTGAACAGGATCACCGGATTGCCGGGCACATGCAGCGCCGCGAAGGTCTCGAACTTGGTCATGGTGGCCCTCCGGTCTGTTCCCGCTGTGTTCTAGCGGGTGGGCGACCGGAGGGCAATGCGCTAGCGCCTTCTCCCCATCCGTTCGCTTCGAGCATAGTCGAGAAGCCGTCCCGGGAACGGCGTCTCGACTTCGCTCGACACGAACGGGTGAGAGTAATGTGTCCTGATCTAGCGGAAGTTTGTGCAGGCCTGGTCGCGAATGGCGATCATGACCCGCGAGATGCGGAGCGCGACATCGGATGCGTTGCCGCTCTCGGGCGTGGGAGTGGCCTTGCCGATCCGCTTCGACACGCTCTCCAGGTCCTTGCAGATCCGCTTCGAGCGCCGGTTGTTGCCCGAGCCATGATAGGCGGCCTGGGTGACGGTGCAGACCTGGATCAGCGCCTGGCCCCAGCCGGGGAATTGAAAGCCCTGGCCGACGACGGTGCCGGTCACGCCCTTGCAGGCGCTGTCGAGGTCGGGGCTATTGCCCTCCCCCTGAAGCAAAGCGGCTTCGATGCGCTCGGCGCGTTCGGTCCAGTTGGCCCAGCCTTCGGCCTTGGTCTTGGCCTCGGCGATGCCGGGGAGAGTGAGTGCGGCGGCGAGCGCGGCGGTGGTGAGCAGTGCGCGGAGGTTCATTGGTGATTCCCTTTCGATCATTTGCCGCACGCGGCGGCGCGGACTTCGCGGACGCTGCTGGCCAGCGCATGGGCGACGATGTGCGCGCGCGGGTCCTCGGCGACCGGCTTGGCCTTGTCGAGCGCGTCGGCGGCTTCCTTCAGATGGTTGCAGATGACCTTCGACCGCTGGGCGTGGTTGGAGCCGTGGAACGCCGCCTGGGTGAAGGTGCAGGTATCGACCAGGGTCAGCGCCCAGCGCGGCATGACGTAGCTGCCCGGGTTGATTGTTTTCGACACGCCCTTGCAGGTCGCGTCGAGCGTCGCCGAGTCCGCGGTCTGGAGCGCTTTCTGGATGCGGATCGCGTGATCGGTCCAGGCGATCCAGCCGGGGGTGCGGTCCTCGGCATGCGCGGTGGCGGGCAGGGCGACGAGCGCGAGGACGGCTAGGGTGTGATTGATCCGCATGGAAATCCCCGATTTGGTTCTGGTTCTCCCATGCATCCATAGGGTTGGGCGGCGATCCTCACACCCCCGATTGGGGGGTGTGGATGCCTATCCTCCCTCGCAGGGCACCTGCGGGGTGGCGCGCGTAGCGCGACGGGGCTCTCACCATTTGCGGCGGACATGACGATAGGGGGTTCCCCCCTCCGTCAGCCTGCGGCTGCCACCTCCCCCGCTTCGCGAGAGAGGAATAGGGGTTAGTGGACGAAGCGCGCCACTACGTCGCGGTACGAGCGGCTGACCTTCACCGATGCGCCCGAATCGAGCACGAGGAAGCATTCGCCATTGGTGTGCGGCTTGACCTGCTTGACGAGGTCGAGGTTGACGATGGTCGAGCGGTGGACGCGCTGGAAGCGGCGGGGGTCTAGGCGCTTTTCGAGGTCCTTCATCGTCTCGCGCAGGATCAGCGTGTTGTCGCCGGTGTAGATGCACATATAGTCGCCGGCGGCGTCGATCCGCTCGATCGTGTCGACGTCGACGCGGAATATCTGGCCGCGATCCTTGATGTTGATGAGCTTTTCGAAACGGTTCGAGGCCATCTCGCCGGTGTCGGCGGCAGCCATTTCGTCGGCGGCATCGGGGGCGACTTCCGCCAGCACTTCCTTGAGCTTCTCGACTTCCTCGACGCCGCGCTTCTCGGTCAGGCGCTGGCGGACGCGCTCGATCGTGTCCGCCAGGCGGGCGGGCTCGACCGGCTTCATGAGGTAATCCATCGCCTGCGCTTCGAACGCGCGGATGGCGTGATCGCTGTAGGCGGTGACGAAGACGAACAGCGGCGGCTCGACCTCCATCAGACCCTGCACCACCGAGAATCCGTCGAACCCGGGCATCTGGATGTCGAGGAAGACGAGGTCGGGCTTGTGAGTCTTGATCGCGCGGATGGCTTCGCGGCCGTTGGAGCATTTGTCGATGATCTCGACATCGTCATGCTCCTGCAGCCGGAGCTCGAGGCCCTGGATCGCTAGCGGCTCGTCGTCGACGAGGATGGTTCGGATGGTCATGCGGCCTCTCGGTTCGGTTCCTCGATCTGGAACGGTATTTCGATCTCAACGCTGAACCCATGCCCCGGGTTCGATTGCGCCTCGAAACGGTGGTCGGCCCCGAAGGACTGCGCCAGCCGCTCCTTTATATTGGCGAGCCCCACGCCGGTTGAAAGGGTCGGCCGCGCTTTGACTTCGATCAATCCCGGGCCGGTATCGGATACGCTGATCAGAACGCGTTCTCCGACGAGCCGAGCCGAAACGGTGATATCGGCGCCTTCCTCCTGCGGCGTCACGGCATATTTGATGCCGTTTTCGACGAGCGGCTGGAGCAGGAGCGACGGCAGCCGGGCGCGGGCGACGCGCGGATCGATATCGAAATGCGGGCGCAGCCGCTCGTCGAAGCGCATCTTCTCGATCTCGAGATAGAGCTTCAGCGTCTCGACCTCCTGCGCCAGCGTGACGTGCGCGGTCGGCTCGTTGGCCAGCGTGTAGCGCAGGAACGAGGCGAGGCGGCTGAGCATGACGTTGGCGCGCTCGGTCTGCTTGAGCAGCACGAGGGTCGAGATCGAATTGAGCGTGTTGAACAGGAAATGCGGGTTGAGCTGATAGCGCAGCATCGCCAGCTGGGCGTGGCTCGCCTGATGCTCGAGCGCTTTCAGCTGATGCTCCTGCTCCTCGACGATCAGATAGAAATTGATGCCGAAATAGAGCGCCGACCAGCCCGCCAGCACGGTGAAGTTGAGGAACATCTGGGCGATGACGATCGGCAGGCTGATGCCCGGCTCGGCCATCTTGATCAGCGAGAAGCTGAAGGCGTTGAGGACGGCGTACATCAGCGTTGCCGCCGCCAGCGTCGCCAGCGTCAGCAGGATGCTCGTGAACCGCGGCAGGCGGCGGAAGAGGCCGTAGAGCGTGGAGAGCAAAAGCGTGAGGCAATAGCCGACGATCGAATCGATGATCGGCAGGATCACGCCCTCGACCGTGAAGCCGTTCGAGATCGAGGATACGGTGCGGAGAATCAGATAGCCGGTCCAGCCCGCCGCCTGGAGCATCCAGAAGGCGCGGCTCTTTTCCTCGAAGAAGGGACGCGAGACGATCGCGGGGTTCGCGATCGCCGCGGGCAGAAATCGCCGCCGGGGTTGTTCCATGATGCGCGCCACGGCCGAGCCTGTAACACCGCTGACAAGGGCGGGCAAAGAGGGGTATGAGGGGGAAACGATCTGGAGAGGGACATGGCGGACGGACATGGCGGCGGCGAACGCGCCGGTTTCAGCGCGATGCGGGACGGGACGGCCGAGGATTGGGCAATCATCGGCGGGCAGTTCCGCGAATTCGCGCATGGGCTGGCCGATCGGGTGCTGACCCACCTTAAATTGCTCGACGGCGATTTCGGCGGCTTTCCGGTCGACCGGATGGAGCATTCGCTGCAGACCGCGACGCGCGCGCACCGCGACGGGCGGGGCGAGGATTATGTCGTGATGGCGCTGCTGCACGACATCGGCGACACGCTGGGGAGCTATAACCATCCCGAGATCGCGGCGGCGATTCTCAAGCCGTTCGTGAGCGAAGAGCTTCACTGGATCGCGCAGCACCATGGCGCCTTCCAGGGCTATTATTACTTCCACTTCCTCGGGATGGACCGCGACATCCGCGAGCAATTCCGGGGCTCGCCGCATTTCGAGGCGTGCCGCGAGTTCTGCGAGAAATACGATCAGGCGGCGTTCGCGACCGATTACGACAGCGAACCGCTGCGCTTCTTCGAGCCGATGGTCCGGCGGGTGTTCGCGCGGCCGATCAACTCGATGTATGCGAAGGCGGCTGAGGCGGCCTGATCGGGACGGTGAAGTCATAAACGAAAACCGCCGCCCCATCGCTGGGGGCGGCGGCTTCGTTTCGGCCGATGGCGCGTGGCTTAGAAGCCGACGACCAGCGAGCCCATGATCGAGCGCGGCGTGCCGATCACGACGTTCGCGATCGAATAGCGGTTGCCCTGGCCGACAAAGCCGTTCGAGCCGCTGAGACCGCCGACATACAGCTGGTCGAACAGATTGCCGACGTTCAGCTGGAAGAAGGTCTTGTCGTTCACGCCGTCGATCAGCTTGCCCAGATTCACGCGGACGTCGAGGTCGACGACCGTGTAGGCCGGGATCTTGGCGCCGTAGATCAGGCTCTGGCCCGCGAGCGCGTTCACCGAACCGGCGGGCACGTTGCCCGCGATCGGGCAGAAGCCGCCGACGGTGCTGATCGAAGCGCCGGTGGCGCCGTTGGTGCACTGATAGACCGGAAGGTTCTCGTCGTTGATGAAGCGCGAACCGGTGCGCTTCGCCTGGACGCCGAGATCGACCGGGCCGAGCGTGCCCTGGACACGCGTGCCGAAGGTCCACTCCGGTGCGCCGCCCTCGGACTTGCCGGCGGTCTGATAGTAGAGGGTGGTGGCGCCGATCTCGCCCGCGAACACATTGTCCTTGATGTTCGAGTGCAGGTACGACGCGAAGGTGTACAGCGTCAGGTCGCGGAACGGCGTGACCGCCAGCGAGGCGTCCATGCCGTACTTATCGACCCGGCCGAGGTTGCGGTAGATCGCCTGATCCGAGTCCGCATCGTAGGTGGAGACGATGCGGTTGTCGAAGCGGGTGTACCAGCCGGCCAGCTGCGCCTGGATCGCGCTGGTGCGATAGCGCACCCCGAGATCGAAGGAGTCGCTGGTTTCCGGAGTTGTCGAGCCGACATTGGCGCCCTTCGGATAATAGAAGGCGGTGTAGAGATTGTCGGTGCTCGGCACCGACAGGCCCTTGGCATAGCTGGCATACATGCTCAGCGCGTTGGTGAAGTTGTAGCCGAGCTGAATGTTCGGCAGCACCTTGTTGTACTTGTAGGTACGCGACTGCGGCGCAGCGAAGCCGGTCACGACATTGGTGGTCGCGTTGTACGCATACGGGTTTGCCAAAGCGTAGGCCGCGACCTGCGACGGCGCGACGCACGCGACGTTGTTGGACGCATTCGGCGCGACGGTGAAGCAATATTGGTTGAGGTCGCGCTTGTAGAACGGCGCGCGCACGCCAAGGATCACGGTCAGCGCCTGATCGAGGAACTGGCCGCGATACTCGCCCGAAACCTGGTTCAGGGTCGCATAGGACAGGCGGTTGCGCTTCTGGAGCGGAGTATTGTCGGAACCGAGCACCGGGTTGTTGACCGGGAACACGTCGAACGGCTCGGCATTGATCTGGAGGAGGCCGACTTCGCCGGTCTGGCGATGGCGCCCGCGGTCGTAGGTGTAGGTCAGGCGGACGCGGTTGTTGTCGTCGATCTCATAGGCCAGGCTGGCGACCGAGCCGTAGCGGCGGGTCTGGGTCTGGCTGGGCGCGATGGCGAGGATCGAATCGGCGGTGTCGCCGTCGCCGTTGAGATCGCGGCCGGCATAATAGCCGAAGCCGCCCGCATTCGCGGTGCCGGTATTCGTCGTCGTGTTAAGCACGCCAACGTAGCTGGTGGGACCGCAGGTGCGCAGCGTGGTGCTGCCCTGGTTGCCGCAGCCTTCATTGACGGTGACGGTGCCGCCGCCGTTGGCCTTCACATATTGGAAGCTGCCGTCGAGCGAGAAGATCAGGCCCTCGGCGAGCGTGAAGCGCGAACCGAAGCGGACGTTGCCGGTGTTCGACGGGTTGTAACGGCGATCGAACTCGGTGCCGCAGGCGGCGCCTGCGGTCGGCGCCGGCGGGGTCGGGCCGCCGATCACGCACGGATAGTTGATATTGTAGAAGCGCTCGGCCTTGGTCAGCGGGAAGCGGTTGCCCGAGTTCGGGCCGACGATGCGCAGCGCCGAGGTGGTCAGCGGGTTGGCGCGGGTATCGACGCGCAGCGGAACCGAACCGAAGAAGTTGTTGCGGTTCTCGTTATACTGGCCCGAGATCGAGACGAAATCGCCGTTGTCGCTGATTTCCTTGTACACGCGGGCGTTATACTGCTGCTTCTTCAGCTGGCCGTAATTGTTGAACGGCTGACGCGCATCGGTGTTCGATGCCGACAGGAAAGCGCGGATGCCGGTGTGCGCGATGTCGCCGGTATCGACCATGCCGAACATGCGGAACATCGGGCGGCTGCCCGAGCCGGGCGCGATATAATTGCCATAGGTGCCGCTGAGCATCGCGCCGAATTCCTCGGTCGGGACGCGGGTGCGGATGTTGACGGTGCCGCCGACGGCCGATGCGGTCGGGCTGTCGACGTCGGTGGTGCCCATGTTGACGGTGATCGACTGCAGCGTCTCGGGATCCTGCTGCTGGTTCGAATAGATGGCGTAGTTGCCGGTGTCGTTCAGCGGAATGCCGTCCAGCGTCTGCGAGATGCGCGAGCTGTCGAAGCCGCGGATCGTGAACGTGCCGCCGGCCGCGCCGGTCGCGTCGTTGTTCTGGAAGCTGACACCCGGAACGAGGTTGATGATTTCGTTGACGGTCTGGCCAGGGCGCTGGCGGCTGATCAGATCGGCGCCGACCGTGACGCGCGACTTGGGCACGTCGGGAACGATGATGCCGCCGACGCCATTGTCGTTGCGGCTGCCGGTGACGACGATTTCGGCTTCATCCTCGAAATCGACCGTGCCGCTCGACTGCGCGAAAGCGGCGGAAGGCAGGATAAGCGCGGCAAATGCCACGCCTGCGAATAGCTTGGTGCGCATGGTCTTCCCCTTTGTTGGGTATGCTGAAATTAAACGCTGCGGTGCGGTTTCCACCGTCTGAGCCGCCCCTGTGACTGTCTTTTATGGCGCTTGCGTGACAGTCAACGCGAGTCTTTTGTGCAGTGCGATTCAGCTATGCTGCGTTGCAAAAAAGCATCACTCCGTAGAAGCCGCAAGGATCGCCGCCCAGCCGGCTTCGTCGATCACGCGAATGCCCAGTTCGGCCGCCTTCTTGAGCTTGGATCCCGCGCCCGGCCCGGCGATAACAAGATCCGTTTTGGCCGAAACCGACCCCGCGACCCGCGCGCCGAGCGACTCGGCCTGGGCCTTGGCTTCGTCGCGGCTGATCGTCTCGAGGCTGCCGGTGAACACCAAAGTCTGGCCGCTGACTTCGGATTCGCGGGCTTGCACCACGAACGGGGGCGGGGTCACTTCACGCAGCAGATCGTCCCAGACGGTGCAGTTGTGCGGCTCGTGAAAGAAGTCCGCGAGCGCATGGCCGACGGCGGCGCCGACCTGCTCGACACCGATATGCTCGGCGATGGCCTTGTTCTGGCGGTTGCGGAACTTGGCGTCGTCCTCGCCGAGCGCGGGGGTGATGGATTCGCGCAGCGCGATGACCTCGTCGGCGAGCGCCTTCACGGCATCGAAGGTCGCATAGCGCTTGAGCAGGTCGCGCGCGGTGACTGCGCCGATGTGGCGGATGCCGAGGCCGAAGAGGAGGCGCGCGCCATCCGGGGCGCGCTTGGCCTCGATCGCGGCGAGCAGGGCGTCGACCGACCTGGCCTGCCAGCCTTCGCGTTCGAGGAGTTCGTCGCGGTGCCCGGCGAGTCCGAAGATGTCGGCAGGTTCCTTGATCCAACCGAGCTGAAGAAACTCGGCCAGGGTCCTCTCGCCCAGCCCCTCGATATCGAGCGCGCCGCGGCTGACGAAATGCTTGAGCCGTTCGAGGCGCTGCGCCGGGCAGATCAGCCCGCCGGTGCAGCGGATATCGACTTCGCCTTCCTCGCGCACCGCGTCGGACCGGCATTCGGGGCAGTGGGCGGGGAAGGCCCAGGGGTCGCGGGGCTCGTCGCGGGTGAGGTTCTCGACGATCTGCGGGATGACGTCGCCGGCGCGCTGGAGGACGATCCGGTCGCCGGGGCGGACACCGAGGCGGGCGATCTCGTCGGCATTGTGCAAGGTCGCGTTGGTGACGACGACGCCGCCGACGGTGACCGGCTTGAGCCGCGCGACCGGGGTGAGCTTGCCGGTGCGGCCGACCTGGATGTCGATGCGTTCGAGCGTCGTTTCGGCGCGCTCGGCGGGGAATTTGTGCGCGATCGCCCAGCGCGGGGCGCGGCCGACGAAGCCGAGGCGCGCCTGCCAATCGATCCGGTCGAGCTTGTAGACGACGCCGTCGATGTCGAAGCCCAAATCGGCGCGGGCCTTTTCGATGGCGCGATATTGGGCGAGCGCCTGGGCGAGATCGGCGCAGGGCTGGAAGAGCGTGGAGACCGGGAAGCCCCAGTTCCTGATCGCGGCGATCACTTCGGTCTGGGTCTCGCCCGGGAGCGCGCTGTTTTCGCCCCAGCCCCAGGCGAAGAAGCGAAGCGGACGCGAAGCGGTGACGCTCGGATCCTTTTGCCGCAGCGATCCCGCCGCAGCATTGCGCGGATTGGCGAACTGGCGGGCTTCCTTCCCGCTCTCTTCCGCCTCGGCGAGCAGGCGGGCGTTGAGCGCGGTGAAATCGGGCTTGGCCATATAGACCTCGCCGCGCACCTCGAATACGTCCGGCGCGCCGGCGATGATGGCGGGGATATCCTCGATGGTGCGGACGTTGGCGGTGACATCCTCGCCGATCTGGCCGTCGCCGCGAGTCAGCGCCTGGACCAGCCGGCCCTGCTCGTAGCGCAGCGAACAGGAGAGGCCGTCGATCTTGGGCTCGGCGGTGAGGGCGATGGGCTCGCCGTCGCCGAGCTTGAGGAAGCGCCGGACGCGGCCGAGGAAGTCGGCGGCTTCCTCCTCGTCGAAGGCGTTGTCCAGGCTGAACATGGGCTGGGCGTGGGCGACCTTGGAAAGGTGCCCGGCGGGCGCGGCACCGACCGCCTTCGACGGCGAATCGGCGCGGACCAGATCAGGGAAGGCCGCCTCGATCGCGGTATTGCGGCGCATCAGCGCGTCATATTCCGAATCGCTGATCTCGGGGGCGTCGTCATTGTGATAGAGGCGGTTGTGGTGCGCGATCTCGGCAGCGAGCGTCTCGAGCTCGGCGGCGGCGTCTTCGCGAGTCTCGGGCAATGGCGTCATGCGGCAAGCGCTAGGGGATCGCGCGGGGAGGGATCAAGCCTTGTCCGCACCGGCTGTGCTCCGGCGAAGGCCGGAGCGTTGGCAAGCGAAGCCTGAGGTTGCCAGCGCTCCGGCCTTCGCCGGAGTACAATCCCATAACCCAAGCCCGCTTGACGCCAGCGCCCGCGCCGCGAAAAGGGCGGATGCACCGCATTCCCCTTCTTGCCCGCTGGATCGGCGCCGCGCTGTTGTGGACGATCGTGGCGCTGTGCCTGGCGGTGACGGTGATCCCGCAGTTCCTCGACCGGATTTACTATCGCGGGCCGGTGAGTGGGCATTTCGACGGCGCGCGCTTCTTCAATCCCGACGGCGACGACGATACGCTCAAGACTTCGGCGGGGCAGAGCCGCTGGGGGTTCCTGTGGCGGCAGGTGATGGGCGATCCCACCAAGCCGGTGTGGCCCGATCGGGTCGCGGTGACGCCGAGCAAGCCGGCCGAGTTCGTGACGGGCGACGCATGGACCGTGACCTGGGTCGGCCATGCGACTTTGCTGCTGCAAGGTGACGGGCTGAACATTCTGACCGATCCGGTGTGGAGCGAGACCGCCGGCCCGTTCGGGATCGGGCCGCGGCGGATGGCCGCCCCGGGGATACGGTTGGCGGATCTCCCGAAGATCAACCTGATCCTCGTCAGCCATAATCATTACGACCATATGGATTTGGCGACGCTGAAGAAATTGTGGGACCGCGATCATCCCCTGATCGTCACCGGTCTTGGCAACGACGCGATTCTGCGCGGGGCGGGAATCGCGGCCAAGGCGCTCGATTGGGGCGGCAGCACGTCGATTGTCATGCAGGATGGCGGCCCGCAGTTCGCCAGCGAGTGCGGCGTGCCGGTTACATGGTGCCTGACGCGCGCGATCGTGCACGTAACGCGCAACCACCATTGGGACAGCCGCTGGTTCACCGATCGCAACCGCGCGCTCTGGTCGAGCTTCGTGGTCGAACTGCCGAGCGGCAATTTCTTCTTCTCCGGCGACACCGGCCTCGGCGACGGGAAATGGCCCGCCGAAGCCGCGGCCTATGGCCCGATCCGGCTGGCGGCGATTCCGATCGGCGCGTTCCGCTTTGCCGAGGGGCAAATAGCGTCGGGGAGCCATATCGGGCCGGGGCAGGCGGTGCGGGTGTGGAGCGGGCTGGAGCGGCCCTTTGCGATCCCGATCCATTGGGGCACCTTCCGCCTTTCGTGGGAAGGCTATGACACGCCGCCCAAAATGCTGCGGGCTATGCTGCACTGCGCGGGCGGCGATCCAGCGCGCTTTGCGGCGGCGGGGATCGGCGTTCCGGTGGCGGTGCCGCCGCTGGGAACGCCGCCCGCCGCGCCCGATCTGGCGGCGCTGGCCGCGTGCGAGAAAGCCGGAGCATTCGCCGCGTTGCGCTGACGCAAAGCGCGGCTATCCTCCGCCCGTGATTCGGGGAGAGGGCAGATGCGGAAGAAGCTGATTCTGGTGCTGGCGGGGGCAGCGATGTTCGCCGTGTCGCCAGCGCATGCGCAGGGCCACAAGAAGAACGAAGCCCGCGACATGATGCGCGAGCTCGGCGCGGGGCTGAGCGGCAAGGCGCTGGAGAAGGCGATCGCCGAGGCCGAGAAAAGCCCGCTGGGATCGAAGCAAAATCCGGTCCGCGAGAACCAGCCCGAGGGCCAGCAGCGCTATCTCGCGCGGTTGCGCTGCACCGACGGGTCGCGCCCCGAATTCGATCGCGCGGGCAATGTCGGCGAGGGCGTCTATGGCTATATCGTCGATCTCTACAAGGTGACCTGCAAGGGCCAGAGTGCGGTCGAGGTCTATATCGACATGTACCATGATGGCCCGGAGAATCGCCCGATTCCCGCCTTCACCATCGTCGAATAGGCTGTTTCAAATCGGCCAGGGCCCCGTTGCAGAGGCGCTTGAGGCTGGGGCCCGCTGCGGCTATTTTGTGCGCGGGCAGGGGAGTTTGACGCAAGGTGAATCAAGCCGCGATGCAGATGCAGCGCCAATATGACGCAACGCTGGACCGGGTCGGGCTCGCGCTCGGCGTGGGCAGCGCGCTGGGCGGCTGCGTCGTGCTCGCGCTCACCCTGCTCGGCGGGCAGCGCGATCCGGTGCCGCTGACGATGGCGTGGCTGCTCGGCACCGTGTTCATCGGCATCGGCATCACCGCGGTGGCCGGGCCCTTGTGGCTGGTGATGCATATCGCCGGCCTCCGCCGTGTGCGGCATGCCGCCTGGGTGGGCGCGTTCGCCGCGCTGGCGGTGTTCGTCGGCGCGCAGACCTGGGGCTTCGGGCTGTTCGAGATGCCGGTGATGGATAACCGGACATTGCTGTACCGCTGGGCGAGCGCCTTGCTCACCAGCGGGGTGCTGGCGCTGCTGGCGGCGGCGATCGGCGCGATCATGTGGCGGATCGCTTACCGGCGGCAGGAATAGGCCCACGCTCCGTTCGCCCTGAGCCTGTCGAAGGGCCCGTAGCGGCAAGCGATCCGCCAAGGGATAGCCGCCCCTTCGACAGGCTCAGGGCGAACGGGGAGAGCGTGACGCCCTCCCCTTTTTTGACCACTTATTTCTTAGGCGCAGCCGGGCATTCGCCGGTGCGCTTGCCGGTGATGCGGGCTTCGCTGCGGGCGTTGCCGGTAGGACCCTTCATGTCCATTTCCTGGTTGACGGTGAAGGTGTCGCCGCTGAAGCTGCCCTTCATCTTCATCTTCATGTCGCCCGCCGGCCCGGGGCAGTTCATCACCGCGTCGATCGAACCGCCGCTCATCTCGTATTTCTCGAACTTGCACTTGCTGTCGCCGCCGCCGGTGAAGATCTTCGACTGGCGATCCTTCAGATCCTCCTCGGTCATGCAGCTTTCGACCGTGCGCGGCTTCATCAGCTCGGCCTTCATCTTCTCGGCGTATTCCGCGGGCATCTTCTCCATGCCCGGCATGTCCATCTTGAGAATTTCGATTTTGGTTTCCCACTGGCCAGGGCGCATCTGAATCTTCGCGCCCGATGCCTGCGCCGCCTTGGCGACTTCCTCGGGCGAGGCATTGGTGAGCGAGACGGCGGGCTGGTTGCAGGCGGCGAGCGCAAGGCAGGCCAGCGGTACGATCGTCAGGCGGTTCATCTTGCTCTCCTCGAAAAATGGCGCTGCGTTCCCGCTTTGTTGCAGGCTGGGCAGAAGATCACCATATTCGCCCGTGATGGCAATCCAGATTCGCACCAGCTTAGACGAGCCCGAGACCGGGCAGAGCTTCATCCCGCACCGGCCCGCGCGGCCGCCGAAAGCGGAGGGCGGGCGGCCGTTCAAGCTGGTCACCGATTATACCGCGTCGGGCGATCAGCCCGCGGCGATCGCCGAGATGGTCGCGGCGGTGGAGGCGGGCGAGCGCGATCAGGTGCTGCTCGGCGTCACGGGCTCCGGCAAGACCTTCAGCGTCGCCAAGGTGATCGAGGCGGTGCAGCGGCCGGCTTTGGTGCTGGCGCCAAACAAGATTTTGGCGGCGCAGCTCTATGGCGAGTTCAAGAGCTTCTTCCCCGACAATGCCGTCGAATATTTCGTCAGCTACTACGATTATTACCAGCCCGAGGCCTATGTGCCGCGCTCGGATACGTACATCGAGAAGGAAAGCTCGGTGAACGAGGCGATCGACCGGATGCGGCACTCCGCGACCCGGTCGCTGCTCGAGCGCGACGACGTGATCATCGTCGCGTCGGTCTCGTGCCTGTACGGCATCGGATCGGTCGAGACCTATTCGGCGATGATCTTCGACCTGAAGAAGGGCCAGGTCGTCGATCAGCGCGAGATCGTCCGCAAGCTGGTGGCGCTGCAGTATAAGCGCAACGACGCGGCGTTCACCCGCGGCGCGTTCCGGGTGCGGGGCGACAGCCTCGAGATCTTCCCTTCGCATTATGAGGACACCGCGTGGCGGATCAGCTTCTTCGGCGACGATATCGAGGAGATCACCGAATTCGATCCGCTGACGGGCAGCAAGGTCGCCAGCCTGAACTACGTCCGGGTCTATGCCAATTCGCACTATGTGACGCCGGGGCCGACGCTCAAGCAGGCGATGGAGGCGATTCGGTTCGAGCTGGCCGACCGGCTGCAGGAACTGGTGACCGAGGGCAAGTTGCTCGAGGCGCAGCGGCTGGAGCAGCGCACCAATTTCGACCTCGAGATGATCGCCGCGACGGGCAGCTGCGCGGGGATCGAGAATTATTCGCGCTTCCTGACCGGGCGGATGCCCGGCGAGCCTCCGCCGACCCTGTTCGAATATCTGCCCGATAACGCCCTGCTGTTCGTCGACGAGAGTCACCAGACGATCGGCCAGATCAACGGCATGTCGCGCGGCGATCACCGGCGGAAGATCACGCTGGCCGAGTACGGCTTCCGCCTGCCGAGCGCGATCGACAATAGGCCGCTGCGCTTCAACGAATGGGACGCGATGCGGCCGCAGACCACCTATGTCTCGGCCACGCCCGGCGACTGGGAAATGGAGCAGACCGGCGGCGTCTTCACCGAGCAGGTGATCCGCCCCACCGGCCTGATCGATCCCCCGGTCGAGATCCGGCCGGTCGAGGAGCAGGTGCAGGACCTCATCCAGGAATGCCGCAAGACCGCCGAGGCGGGGTATCGCTCGCTGGTCACGACGCTGACCAAAAGGATGGCCGAGGATCTGACCGAGTACATGCACGAGGCCGGCCTGAAGGTCCGCTACATGCATTCGGACACCGAGACGCTCGAGCGCATCGAGCTGATCCGCGACCTCAGGATGGGCGTGTACGACGTGCTGGTCGGGATCAACCTGCTGCGCGAGGGGCTCGATATTCCCGAATGCGGGCTGGTCGCGATCCTCGATGCCGACAAGGAGGGGTTTTTGCGGAGCGAGACGTCGCTGATCCAGACCATCGGCCGCGCCGCGCGCAATGTCGACGGGCGGGTGATCCTCTATGCCGACCGGATGACCGGCAGCATGGAACGCGCCATCGCCGAGACCGACCGGCGGCGCGAGAAGCAGCGGATCTACAACGACGCGCACGGAATCACCCCGACCACAATCAAGCGCAACATCGGCGACATCATCGCGCACGTCTCCTCGCGCGATCAGGTGACGGTTGAGATCGACGCCGACCGGCCGCACATGGTCGGGCACAATCTGCGTTCGTACATCGAGAGCCTGGAAAAGCAGATGCGCGATGCCGCGGCGAATTTGGAGTTCGAGGAAGCCGGGCGGTTGCGCGACGAAATCCGGTCGCTGGAGGCCGAGGAGCTTGGGCTACCGGCGGGCGAGCACAAGGCGCCGGTGATGGGGCGGTCAAACGAGGGGAAACCGGGGACGCGCAAGGGGCGGTACGGGAAGACGACACGGAAGTTTCCGGGGAGTGGGCGGCGCTGACGAAATCTATCGTAGCAGCTGCACCACCGCGATGGACTTTGCAGGCAGCGTGATCGTAAGGCGCCCGTCGCGCAGCGCGCCACGAATCGGCTTCGGCGTCACGGCATCCGGCGTATCGAAGCTGTTGATGGTATCGACATGCGAGGCGGTTAGCACCTGACCCTCGGCGCCGCGCGCCTGCGCAGCAATGGCGAACTGGGCCGGCTGGTTCGGGTCTATATTGACCAGCGACAGCCACAGCGTGCCTGAAGCGTCGCGCGCGGCTACTGCATCGACGCGTGGCATGGTCTCCTTGCCCTTCATGTAGCTGCCCGTGTCGAACTTCATCGGCACCAGCGTCGCATCCTGGAACGGCACGTACATGCGATAGACGTGGTAGGTGGGCGTCAGCACCATGCGCGGGCCGTCGGTGAGGATCATGGCCTGCAGCACATTGATCATCTGCGCGATGTTGCTCATCCGCACGCGATCGGCGTGGCGCATGAAGATGTTGAGATTGAGCGAGGCCAGGATCGCATCGCGCAGCGAATTCTGCTGCTGCAGGAAACCCGGGTTGCTGCCGGGCGTGGGCGCGAGCCAAGCACCCCATTCGTCCACCGAGAGCAGTAGCTTCTTTTCCGGATCGTATTTGTCCATCAACGCGGACTGGCGGGTAATCATGCCGTCCATCGCGAGCGTGGCGCGGATCGTCTGGGCATAATCGTCTTCGCCGAAACCAGTGCCGGGCTTGTGCGGCGGCCAGCCGTCCGGGACGGTGTAGGCATGCAGCGAGACACCATCGATGTCCCAACTCCACACCTTGGTCTTCCAGGCTTTCATCACCGCGTCGGTGTAATCGCTGTCGAGGCTGTCCCAGCCGACGGCAATCCGCTTCATTGCGGTTGCGTCCTTCTGCTCGGGATTCAGGTTGCGCAGATAATGGGCAAAGCGCTTCATCTCCTCGACATAATGGTCGGGTGACATTGCCCCGCCGCAGCCCCAATTTTCGTTGCCGAGGCCGATATATTTGATCCGGTACGGCGCGGGGTGCCCGTTCGCGGCGCGCTCTAGGGCGAGCGCGGTCGGCTTGTCGGCGGTTAGATATTCGAGCCAGTCGGCCGCCTCTTCGGGCGTGCCCGAGCCAATGTTGACCGAGAGATAGGCCTCGGCGCCGACCTGGCCGATGAAGTCCATGAACTCGTCGGTGCCGAAACTGTTTGGTTCGATCACGCCGCCCCAACTGGCGTTGAGCGTAGCGGGACGCTTGTCGGCGGGGCCGATGCCCTTGCGCCAGTGATATTCGTCGGCGAAGCAGCCGCCCGGCCAACGGACGTTGGGAACGCGCAGCGCTCGCAGCGCGGTGACTACGTCACTGCGGATGCCCCGGACATTGGGGATGGGGGAGTCCTTGCCGACCCATATGCCGCCGTAGATGCCGGTGCCGAGATGTTCGGCGAACTGGCCGAAAATGTCTCGATCGATTCGGGGACCATGTGCGTCTCCGATGGTGATCGCGATGGGCGCCACCGGCTCCTGCGCCGACGCGGTGGAGGAGGCCAAGAGAAACGTTGCAACAACCACGCTCGCCGCAACCGATCGCAATCCGTGCATTCTTCTCTCCCTCGGTCCCGTGATTATCCTGCTTTGTCAGGTAGCGCTAACATTCCCTTGCGCCACTCCGATTCACCGGTACACGTCAACGTTGACATAGGGGCCGATTACAGGCCCCGTGCTTTGGGAGAATGCTATGATCGGGCGTGTTTCTGCCGCTTTGGGCGTGCTGGCTTTGGCTACTGGCGGCGTCTTGGCCCGTGCTGGTGGCGAGACCGTGCCGGCAGCCTCGATGGCATCCCCCTTCACCCCCGCGCCCGCCGCCATTCCCACCAAGGGCGCCACGCTCAAGCTCGGCAAATGCGTCAACATCTCGAACATGCTCGAAGCGCCGCGCGAGGGCGAGTGGGGCCGGGCGTTCAAGGATAGCGATATCGAGAATATCGCCGCCAAGGGCTTCACCGGGATCCGGCTACCCGCGCGCTTCTCTTCGCATGCCAAACGCGAGGCGCCGTACACGATCGACGCGTCGTTCCTGAAGCGGGTGCGGCACATCATGGAGCTGGCCAATGCGCGCGGGATCGCGGTGATCATCGACATGCATCACTATGAGGAGATCTTCAAAGATCCGGCGGGCGAGACGGTGCGGTTCGCGGCGATGTGGCGGCAGATCGGGGAGGCGTTCAAGGATGCCCCCGACAACGTCTATTTCGAGCTGATCAACGAGCCGCACGACAAGTTCGATGCGTCGAATTTGATGGCGGTGCAGGCGCCGGCGCTGGCGGCGGTGCGTGAGAGCAATCCCACGCGGCCGGTGGTGATCGACGGGCCGGGCTGGGCCTCGCTCGACGGGATGCTCTCGACCCCCTTCCCCGACGATCCCAACGTCGTGCCCACCTTCCATTATTACGATCCCGCCAATTTCGGGTTCGACAAGGCGCCGTGGATGAGCCCGCCGGTGCGCGAGACCTTCGGCAGCAGCGCCGACATCGGCGAGCTGCGCGGGGTGCTCAAGCGGATCGAGGGCTTCATGCGCCGCACCGGGCGGGTGCCGTTCGTGGGCGAGCTTGGCGCGCATGAGGCGCGTCCGGTGGAGCAGCGGGCGATCTTCTATGGACTGACCAGCTCGGCCTTCGCCTCGATCGGGGTGCAGAGCTGCGCCTGGGGCTATACCAACACCCACCAATTGTGGCGCGACGGCACCGGCTGGGAGGCGGGCGTGGCCGATAGCCTCGTCTCGCCGGTGAGGCGCTGATGCGCGGGGCCGCGATCGCGTCGAGCCTGGTGGCGCTGTGCCTTGGCGGGTGCGGCGGCGGCTCCGCTGCATCGAGCGGCGGCGGCGGGATCAGCGCGCCCGCGCCGGCGCCGACGCCCACGCCAACACCCACGCCTACACCGACCTACACGCCCGCCGCCGCTGCGGTGCCCGCGACCGGCATCCACCTGCCGCTCGGCAAGTGCGTCAACATGGGCAATATGCTCGAGGGCCAGCCCAACGAAGGCAGCTGGGGCCGAGCGATCGCGGAGGATGACTTCACGATCATCAAGGCGGGCGGGTTCGACAGCGTCCGCATACCGGTGTGGTTCTCAGGGCACGCGCTGGCGACCGCGCCCTATACTATCGACGCGGCGTTCATGGCGCGCGTCCATCACGTCGTCGATCTCGCCAGCGCGGCGGGGCTGAACGCGATCATCGACATGCACAATTTCGATGAGCTGTTCGTCGATCCGGCGGCGAACACCAATCGGCTGGCGGAGATGTGGCGGCAGATCGGGGTGGCGTTCGCGGCCGCGCCGGCAAGCGTGTGGTTCGAGTTGATCAACGAGCCGCACGGCAACCTCACCAACGCGAATCTGGTCGCGACGCTCACGCCCTCGGTCGCGGCGATCCGCACCACCAATGCGACGCGGCCGATTATCATCGGCGGGCAGGATTACAGCGGCGCGGGTTCGCTGGCGACGCTGGCGCTGCCGGCCGATCCCTATGTGGTGCCGACGATCCACACCTATGATCCGTTCTATTTCACCCATCAGGGCGCGACCTGGGTGACGCCGATCCCGCCGACCGGGCGCGCGTTCGGCGGCGCCGCCGACTTCGCCGAACTCAACGCCAATCTGCAGCGGGTGCGCGACTATATTACCCGCACCGGCCGGGTGCCGTTCGTCGGCGAATATGGCGCGATCGACAATGGTGCGATCGCCGTGCCCGATCGCGCGACCTATTACCGCGCGATCACCACCGCTTATGCCTCGATCGGCATCCAGAGTTGCGCCTGGGGATATTCCAATACCTTCCAATTGCGATCAGGCAACAGCTGGTTGCCTGGCATGCTCGAGGCGATCCGGACGACCACTACGTTGCATTAAAGACGGCTTAGGTACGTGTACCTAGCTATACTTACGTATCGCGATTTTCCGGAGCAGACGGCGCCAGTTGCTTGGCGCAGGGTCGATCTCGATCAGGGAGAGCGATTGTGGTGCCGATTTCCGAACTTTGCGCTGAACATCGGCAATTGGAAGCGCAGGCACGCCAGATGCTCGCGATCGTTGCCGGGCCGGTGGCCGATGCGGCGGCAATTGCCGGGATCCGCTGGCGAATGGCGCAGGCGCTGTACAATCATTGCGAGCGCGAAGACCGGCTGATCTACCGGACGATCCTGTCCTCGGGCGATGCCGTGGCGACTGGGATCGCGATGACCTATCGGATCGAGCACGGCCAGCTCGCGCTCGATTTCGGCCGCTATATCACCGATTGGCCGGTGACGCGCATCAACCGCGAATGGGACGCGTTCCGCGCCGATACCCAGGCCGCGATGGCGGCGCTGGCGGTGCGCATCCGCAATGAGGAAGAGACGCTCTACGCCCATGCCGAACGCGTGATGGAGCGGCGCAAGGCGGCCTGACAATCGTTGCCCGATCGCGTGAGCGATAATCGTTGGTTGAGCGTGGCGGTCGCATCCCGCATAAGGCCCGGATGCGCCGCAATTTTCCGTTTTCGCTTTCCGCATCGCTGGTGATCCTGGCCGCGCTGGGCAGTTGCGCCGGTTCGGTGGTGGTGCCGCAGCCGGCGCGGCCCATGCCCATCCCGACGCCGGCCCCAGCGCCGCAGCCGACGACGCCCGCACCGCGCCCGCTGGCAGCGGACTGGCGCGATTGGCCGCTGACCCCGGGAAGCTGGAGCTATCGCCGCGACGATCGCGGCAGCATCGCCTTGTTCGGCCGCGCCGGGGGCGATGCCGACCTCACCATCCGCTGCGATCGCGGGCGGGGGAAGGTGTATCTCTCGCGCCGCGGCGACGGGCAGGGGACGCTGACGATCCGCACCTCGAGCACGTTGCGCACGCTGAATGCGCTGCCGACCGGTGGCACGCCCGCCTATCTCGCGGTCGAGCTGGGCGTGCGCGACACGTTGCTCGACGCGATCGGATACAGCCGGGGACGTTTCGTGGTGGAGGGCGGCGGACTGCCCGCGCTGGCGATCCCGACCTGGGCCGAAGTGCTGCGCGTTGTCGAGGATTGCCGCTGAACCAGCCGCTGCTTGGGGCGGTTCGGGCAGCGCAAGAGAATCGTCCAAAAAATTTTCAAATACAAGACTTGTTCTGCGACTCGCCATGATTCAAATAGTTGGCGTGCCCGCGAGGTACGCCCGTTTTAACAAGCGAAAGGAGGTGATCCGATGTCTCATGGTTCAGCAGTGGGGTCGGTTCAGTTCGTTCGGGAGACGCGCCGCTAAGCTGACGGCAATGGACGGAAGCCCTCCGTCCATAGGGTGCGCGGGAGGTATTCTCCTCCAATCAACGCCCACCGCCACCAGCAAAGCGGCCCGCCTGGTCTCCCGGGTTGGATTTTCCGACCGCTGACCATGTCGGAGGTCGCCGGTTCCCTGATGGGAGCCGGCGGCCTCTTTCGTTTTGGGAGGTGTGGTTGGGAGGCCCGTGTCGCTTCGGCGGCTTTCGACCCTTAGCGGACATTTCAGACTATGCTATGTCGGGCTCGCTTGGAGGTAATCGATGGAAACCGCTCTAGTTGGCACACTGTTCTGCTTCGCATCCTGCGGCATAGCCCTCTGGGCCAACAAGCGGCTCCGAGGTGAAGCGCGATTGCCCATGCAGTGGTTGCTTAGCGGCGAAGTAACTTGGTCCGCCCCGCGACCTGTCGCACTCGCATTCGTTCCTGCACTGGCGGTCTTGGTATTTGCCAGTCTAGCCGTAGTGTTCCTCTACACGCAGCCCCGACCCGGTCAGGAATGGATGATGGTACCGTCGCTCTTCGCGGTCGGGTTCCTTTTTCTCGCCGTCCAGCTTTTTCACCTTTGGATGGTTGAGAAAACAGTTCGTCGGAACGGCCGCTAGCCACCCGGCAACCGACATTCAGGGGTAATGCGGTTCGGGGCGTTCGTGGAGCCGCTCGTAATGTACGAGCGCGGGCGTCTCGCCGAGCGCGACGGGTTCGCCACCCCGGAACGCCCATTCGCCGCGGTCGCAATCCGCGGCTCGGACATAGCCGTTGATGTAGAGGCGGCGCTGGTGGCTGGAGACGTTGCTCCCCGAACCGTGGACCGCGTGCGGATTGAACAGCACCATATCGCCAGGATCGAGGAGGACGTCGAGCGCATCCGCATCCGACAGGCCTTTCGCGGCGAGCACATCGTCCGACATGGCGTTGCCGAGGACCTCGGTGGCGGTGTCGAGATCGAGATCGCCTTCGTGGTGGCTGGCGGGGATGAAGCGCATGCAGCCCGATTCGATCGTGTGCGGATCGATCGCCAGACCGGTCTGGACGTAGGCGCTGCCCCGGTTGCGATAGGCCTCGGCGGGTTTGCGGAAGCGCGAATCCTGGTGCCAGGCGAAATCGCCCATGCCGCCGGGCGCCTTCCAATGGACCTGGTTAATAATCTGCTTGAGGTCGGGGCCGATCAGCGGCGCCAGCAAAGCGGCGACGCGCGGGTCGAGACGGACGTGGTCGAGCACGGGCTGGTGATAGGAGGGCCACTGCGCCATCCGCACCAGCGGCGCGCCGCCGGGGCCGGGCGCGACATTGTAGAAGAGGTTGCCGTGGCGGAAGCTGCGGCCGTGCGCGACGCCCTCGGCGTAGAGCTGGTCGGTGGCGGCGGCGATCTCGGCGACTTCGGCGAGCGCGAAGACTCCGCGGACGATCGCATATCCGTCGCGCCGATAGTCATCGAGGTAATGCGCCATCGTTGCGACTAATGGCGCGCGCGGCGGCGGGCGGCCAATACGGTGGGCGGGGTTCGTTATTCCAATGGGTTATGGGCGCGGTTCGAAGATCGACCAGCCGGTGCGCGCGACCAGCCGCTCGAGCGCGAGCGTGCCGAGCTGCGAATTGCCGCGCGCGTTCAGACCCGGCGACCAGACCGCGATCGACGCACGCCCCGGCGCGATCGCGAGGATGCCGCCGCCGACGCCGGACTTGCCGGGAAGCCCGACTCGGAAGGCGAACTCGCCCGATCCGTCATAATGGCCGCAGGTGAGCATCAGCGCATTGATCCGGCGCGCGCGCTGCGGCGAGACCACGCTGTACCCCGTCGCGGGATTGCGCCCGCCCGCCATCAAATAGCGCCCGGCGAGCGCCAATTGACGGCAGCTCATCGCCAGCGCGCATTGATGGAAATAGACGCCGAGCGCGCGCTGGGCATCGTTATGCAGATTGCCGAAGGCGCGGATGTAATTCGCCAGCGCGACATTGCGGAAGCCGGTGTCGCGCTCGGCACGGGCGACGGCTTCGTCGACATGCACGTCATCGTCGCCGGCAAGCCCGCGCACGAACCGCAATATCTCGCCGATCGTCTCGCCGGGCTGGCCGCGGCCGAGCAGCACATCAGCGACGACGATCGCGCCGGCGTTGATGAAGGGGTTGCGCGGGATGCCATGCTCGGTCTCGAGCTGGACGATCGAGTTGAACGCGCTGCCCGATGGCTCGCGCCCAACGCGCTCCCAGAGTTGATCGCCGACCGCGCCGAGCGCGAGGGTGAGCGCGAACACCTTCGAAACGCTCTGGATCGAGAAGGGCATCTCGGCATCGCCGGCAAGATGCGCGGTGCCGTCGACCTCGATCACCGCGATGCCGAAGCGGCGCGGATCGACCGCGGCGAGCGGGGGGATATAGCTGGCGGGCGTGCCGCGATCGGGGGCGTTGGCCATTTCGGCGGCGATATCGGCGACGATCGTGGCGAGATTGGGCATTTCAGGCGAAACTGGTCACCAGCCAGACCTTGCCGGGCGCAAGGACGCCGTTCGGGGTCTGGTGGCGGGCGAATTCGGCGGTCATGTCGGCGACGATGCGCGCGCGGGTGGCGGGATCGACACCGCGCAGCAGGTCCGATGCGCCGGTGGCGGTGGCGATATGCTGCGCGGCTTGTGCGGGCGACGCCGTGCGGCCGCCGATCGGGAGCAGGCCGTGCCATGCGGCCACGTCCGGGGCTGAGAAGCCGGCGTCGGCGAGGATATCGCGCAGATAAAGCAGGTCGGCGAAGGCGAACGGACCAGGCGAACGCGGATCGCGCGACGGCAGGTCCAGATGCTTGCCGATGATCGCCATGCTGGCGCTCATCCACGGGTTCTCCGGCGCTTCCGCCCAAACCGCCAGGTCGATCCGCCCGCCGGGGCGCAGCATCGCATGCAGATTGGCGAAGGCGGCGCGCGGGTCGGGAAAGAACATGCTGCCGAAGCGCGAGCTCAGCCGGTCGAACGGGGCGCCTTCGGGCATCGCGGCGGCGGCGTCGGCGCAGGCGAAGGCGGCGTTGGCGATGCCGAGCGTCCCGGCGCGGCGCCCGGCTTCGGCGATCAGCGCGGGGGAGATATCGAGCCCGGTGGCGCTGCCTTGCGGACCGACGGCTTCGGCGATCCGGATCGTCGTTGCGCCGCCGCCGCAGCCCACGTCGATCACGCGCTCGCCGGGCGCGAAGGCCGAGCGCTCGAACAGCGCGTCGCCGATGTCCGCGATCTGCGCTTCGAACACATCGATATGCGCCAGCCAGCGGGCGCCGACGTCGGCGGCCCAATCATTGGGTCCGCTGGGGGACTGGGCGAGCGCGTCGGTCATTGGGGCATCCTCATTCGCTGGCGAGCGTCTTCAGGCGATACAGGATTTCCAGCGCGTCGCGCGGACTGAGCGCGTCCACGTCCAGCCCGTCAAGCTCGGCGCGCAACGTGTCAATGGCGACTTCCTCGGCTTCCGCCGCCGCCGCGAACAGGGGTAAATCGTCCAACCCTGCCGCGAGGCCGCCGGTCTTGGCGCGGCCGGCCTCCAGCTTGTCCAACACCGCCTTGGCGCGCTTGATCGTGATCGGCGGCAGGCCCGCGAGCCGCGCGACGGCGATGCCGTAGCTGCGGTCGGCGGGGCCTTCGGCGACTTCGTGGAGGAGGACGAGATCACCCTTCCATTCGCGGGCGCGGACATGGTGGAGGGTGAGCGCGTCGCAGCGCTCGGCGAGGCGGGTGAGCTCGTGATAATGGGTGGCGAACAGGCAGCGGCAGCGATTGTCTTCGTGGATCGCCTCGACCACCGCCCAGGCGATGGCGAGGCCGTCGTAGGTGCTGGTGCCGCGCCCGACTTCGTCGAGGATGACGAAGCTGCGCGGGGTGGCCTGCGCGAGGATCGCGGCGGTCTCGACCATTTCGACCATGAAGGTCGATCGCCCGCGCGCGAGATTGTCCGAGGCGCCGACGCGGCTGAACAGGCGGTCGACGAGGCCGAGGGTGGCGCTGGTGGCGGGGACATAGCTGCCAGCCTGGGCGAGCACGGCGATGAGGGCGTTTTGGCGCAGGAAGGTCGATTTGCCGCCCATGTTGGGGCCGGTGACGAGCCACAGGCGGCTGGTTTCGGAGAGGCTGCAATCGTTGGCCACGAACCGCCCGCCGGATCTGGCGACCGCGTCTTCGACCACCGGGTGGCGGCCGCCGGTGATATCGAAACAGGCGTGATCGACGAGCGCGGGGCGCACCCAGCCGCTTTCGGCGGCGCGCTCGGCGAGGGCGGCCGCCACGTCGATCCTGGCGAGCGCGTCGGCGGTGCGGGCCACGGCCTCGCGGCTGGTCAGCGCGGCTTCGGTGAGGTCTTCGAGGTGCGCGGCTTCGGCGGCGAGGGCGTGGGCGCCCGCCTGGGTCACCTTGATCGCGGCGTCGTGGAGATCGGGAGCGTTGAAGCGGACCACGCCGGCCAATGTCTGGCGATGGGTGAAGCCGCTGTCCTGCACCATCAGCGGGTCGGCGACGCGCGCGGGGACTTCGATGTGATAACCGAGCACGCCGTTGTGGCGGATCTTGAGCGCGCCGATGCCGGTGCGTTGGCGGTAATCGGCCTCCAGCGCGGCGATCACGCGGCGGCCGCCGGCGCCGGCGTCGCGCAGGTCGTCGAGCGCGGCGTCGTAATTCTCGGCGATATAGCCGCCCTTGTCCGCGTCGATCGGCGGCTCGGGGACGAGCGCGCGGGCGAGGAGATCGATGAGGGCGCCGTGGCCGCGCAGTTGCGGGGCGAGTTCGGCGAGCAGCGCGGGCTTGTCGGCGATGGCGTCGAGCTTCTCGCCGAGGCGCCATGCGCCGTCGAGGCCGTCGCGGAGCTGGCCGAGGTCGCGCGGGCTTCCCCGGCCCGCGGCGATGCGGCCGAGCGCGCGGCCGATATCGGGGAGCGTACGTAAATTGCTGCGCAGCATTTCGCGGAGATTGCTGTCGTCGTGGAAGCGCTGGACGAGATCGAGACGGGCCTCGACGGCGGCGCGGTCCATCAGCGGGGCGGCGAGGTCCGCGCCGAACAGACGGGCGCCGGCGCCGGTGACGGTGCGGTCGGCGCTGTCGAGGAGGCTGCCCTTGCGGGTGCCTGCGGAGCTGACGGTGAGCTCGAGGCTTTCGCGGGTGGCGGCGTCGATCGCCATGCACGCATCGGTGCGGCTGACGCGCGGGGGACGCAGGAAGGGGAGCGATCCGCGCGCGGTGTGATCGAGGTAGGCGATGAGGCCGCCCGCTGCCGCCAATGCTGCGCGCGAGAAGGTGCCGAAGCCGTCCAGGGTGGCGACGCCGAACAATTGCTTGAGGCGGGTTTCGCCGTGGGCGCTGTCGAAATCGGCGCGGGGGCGCTGGAGGGTGGCGAGATCGGCGAAGGGCGAGCCTTCGGGGACCAGCGTTTCGGCGGGGGCAAGGCGGGCGACTTCGGCGCTCACCCGGTCGGCGTCGCTTTCGACCATTTCGAAACGCCCGGTGGAGATATCGGCGCAAGCGATCGCGACTTGCCCGCCGACTTCGCCGACGGCGGCACACCAGTTGGCGCTACGGCTGTCGAGCAGGGCCTCTTCGGTTAGCGTGCCTGCGGTGACCACGCGGACCACGGCTCGCGCGACCAGGGCCTTGGAGCCGCCGCGCTTCTTGGCCTGTTCCGGGGTCTCTACCTGGTCGGCGATGGCGACACGGTGGCCGGCTTTGATCAGCCGCGCGAGATAACCCTCCATCGCATGGACTGGCACGCCGCACATCGGGATGCGATCGCCGTCATGCTCGCCGCGCGCGGTGAGGGCGATATCGAGCGCGGCGCTTGCGATCTTCGCATCGTCGAAGAAGAGTTCGAAGAAATCGCCCATCCGGTAGAACAGCAGGCAATCGTCCGCCTCCGCCTTGAGCGCATGATATTGCTGCATCATGGGGGTAGCTGCGGACATCGGGATTCGGGTTACCGAAACGCGGAGTGCGATCAACCTCCGCAGCGGGTTTTCTTGGGGACAAGTCCGCCCTAAGGGAAGCCAATCCCGGGAGAGCAGAATGGCCGAAGAGAGCAACGTCCAGTTTTCAGAGCGCGAGGCGCTGCTGTTCCACTCGGAAGGGCGCCCGGGCAAGATCGAGATCATCGCGTCGAAGCCGATGGCGACCCAGCGCGATCTGGCTTTGGCTTATTCGCCCGGCGTCGCGGTGCCGGTGCAGGCGATCTACGACAATCCGGCCGCCGCGTACGACTATACCGCGAAGGGCAATCTCGTCGCGGTGATCTCCAATGGCACCGCGATCCTCGGCATGGGCAATCTCGGCGCGCTTGCTTCCAAGCCGGTGATGGAAGGCAAGGCGGTGCTGTTCAAGCGCTTCGCCGATGTGGATTCGATCGATATCGAATTGAAGACCGAGGACGTGAACCGCTTCATCGACGCGGTCGAATTGATGGAGCCGACCTTCGGCGGGATCAACCTCGAGGACATCAAGTCCCCCGAATGCTTCGTGATCGAGCAGACGCTGCGCGAGCGCATGAACATCCCGGTGTTCCATGACGACCAGCACGGCACCGCGATCATCGCCACCGCCGGGCTGATCAACGCGTTGTACCTCACCGGGCGCGACATCAAGGACACCAAGGTGGTGATGCTTGGCGCCGGCGCGGCCGCGATCGCCTGCGCCGAGCTGATCAAGGCGACCGGCCTGCCGCACGACAATCTGCTGATGCTCGACATGAAGGGCGTGGTCTATCAGGGCCGCGAGGAGAGCATGAATCAGTGGAAGTCGGCGCACGCCGTCAACACCAGCAAGCGCACGCTGGAAGAGGCGCTCGACGGTGCCGACGTGTTCCTCGGCCTCGCTTCGGCCAATTCGCTGCCGGTCGAATATCTCGCCAAGATGGCGCCCAGGCCGATCATCTTCGCAATGTCGAACCCCGATCCCGAAATCTCGCCGCCGGTCGCCAAGGCGGCGCGGCCCGATGCGATCATCGCCACCGGCCGCTCGGATTACCCGAACCAGGTCAACAACGTGCTGGGCTTCCCCTTCATCTTCCGCGGTGCGCTCGACGTGCGCGCGACGACGATCAACGACGAGATGAAGATCGCCGCGGCGACCGCGCTTGCCCAGCTTGCGCGCCAGCAGGTTCCCGAGGAAGTGGCGGTGGCCTACGGCGTGCATCACAGCTTCGGCCCCGATTACATCATCCCGGCGCCGTTCGATCCGCGGCTGATGGAGATCGTCCCCGCCGCCGTCGCCAAAGCGGCGATGGATTCGGGCGTGGCGACCAAGCCGATCGAGGATTTCGCGGCCTATCGCCAGCAGCTCCGCGCGCGGCTCAATCCGACGACGTCGGTGCTGACGCTGGCCTACGAGGGCGCGCGCGCCAATCCCAAGCGGGTGATCTTCGCCGAGGGCGAGGAGGAAGTCGTTCTGCGCGCGGCGATCGCGTTCAAGGATGGCGGCTATGGCACGCCGGTGCTGGTGGGGCGCGAGACGGTGCATGAGCGCCTCCGCGCGCTGGGCGCCAATCCCGACGATTTCGAGCTGCACAACAGCGTCAATTCGCCGCTGATCGAGCAGATGATCGATTTTCTATACGTGCGGCTACAGCGCAAGGGCTTCCTGCGCCGCGAGATTGCGCGGATGGTCAACCGCGACCGCAACATCTTCGGCGCACTGCTGCTGCAATTGGGCATCGGCGATGCGATGATTACCGGCGTCACGCGGACCTATGCGCAGACGATCCGCGAGGTCCGCCGGGTGATCGATCCCGAGGCGGGGCGCACCCCGTTCGGGGTCCATGTGATGGTCGGCCGCTCGCATACGGTGTTCATCGCCGACACCACGGTCAACGAACGCCCGACCGCCGAGGAACTGGCCGACATCGCCGAGCAGACCGCCGCGGTGGCGCGCCGGATGGGGCATGAGCCGCGCGTGGCGTTCCTCAGCTACTCGACCTTCGGCAACCCCAGCGGGCGCTGGCTGGATAATCTGCGCGACGCGGTGAAGGTGCTCGACGGGCGCGAGGTGAGCTTCGAATATGAGGGCGAGATGGCGCCGGACGTGGCGCTGAACGCCAGGCAGCTCGCCAAATATCCGTTCGCGCGGCTCTCCGGCCCCGCCAATGTGCTGATCATGCCGGGGCTCCAATCGGCCAACATCTCGGCAAAATTGTTGCGCGAGCTGGGCGGCGATTCGACGATCGGGCCGATGCTGATCGGGATGGAAAAGCCGGTCCAGATCGCCCCGATGACTGCGACCGCGAGCGAATTGGTGACGCTGGCGGTGCTGGCGGCGGGGGGGATCGCGCGCTAGGTAGCGGCGGTCTGTCTGCGCGTCTTTGGTGGCGCGGGCGAAGGTTCCGGCCCCTCCGCAATATTGTTGCCATCGAGCGCCGCCGAAAGCCGTCGCTGGTGGCGCTCAATGGCGATCAGCAGGAAGAAGAACATCAGGGCGATGAACCCGCCGAAGATGCGCAGCGCCAAGCCCAGGCTCTCGCTTCCGCGGACCCTGCCCATCACAATCTCCGTGCGCCGTAAGTCGGCATTGGCGGCGTTGGTCGTGCGGCGCTGCTCCAGCAGGGCGAAATACTCGTCCTGCATGGCGCGAAAGATCTGGGCATGTGATTGCGTCCCTTTAGGAAACTCCATGGCCGTCACCGTCTGGGTGTAAGGCACATCGACTTGTCGTTGCTCGGGGCAGCCTATCGGGGATTCATACCAGGCGGGGCACGACGTGCTGTAGGAATTCCACCCACTTCGGGTCTCCACACGCGTCTTCTGAACCTCGTGCTTGACCGCAACCTTTCGTGCGCCCTTGTATCGTTTGAGCCGCGCAGACGCCTTTGGTTCGGCCGCTGCCGCGCTCATGGTGGTAATCAGCGATTCGAGATCGGCGCGATCCGGCTCGAAGCGCGTCGTGCCATCAGTCACCGCCGCAAGTCGCGCTCTCGACTGGACGAAATTGTCGTCAAACTCGTCGCGGCTGAGCGTCTTGTCTTCGGTTTGGCGGTAAGGTTCGAACTTGGTTCTGAACAGCGTGTAATAACGATTTACGAAGCCGGCGTAGAATTTGCGATGTGCGGGATCCACGACGGGGCCGTTGACCGCCGCCGCCCCCGCAGGATCGGTTTCCTCGGCATCGACGATTTCATTCGCAGCCACCGTCGCGACGGCTTCTCGAACGGAATTCGGCGATTGCGCTACGCCGTAAAGGCCAGAAATCGCCAAATACAGCGTATAGGCAATCAGCAGCGTGGCAATCATCAGGATCGTGATGCGCAATGCTTTGAGGTAGATGACTTCGACACGATCGAACAGATTGTTCAGTCGCTCGCGCTTCGACAGCGCGGCTGCGCTTTGGATATCATTCATGTCGAAGCCCCCACCTCTGTCTAGGTGGAGGTTGTTGATTGCTTCGCCGCCGTGGTCAACAGTATTCACCCGTCGATGCTGCCGCCCATCGACGCGTTGACGATTCCGCCATCGACGGTGAGGGTCTCCCCCACCACATAGTCGCCAGCGCGGGACGCGAGGTAGATGGCGGCGCCGGCCATATCCTCGTCGTAGCCGATGCGGCCCGCCGGGATGCGCTTGGCGACGCCGTCGCCGTGGTCGCGCGCGGCCTTGTTCATGTCGCTGGGGAAAGCGCCGGGGGCGAGCGAGGTGACGACGATCCGGTCCTGGATCAGCCGCGCGGCCATGCGGCGGGTCAAGTGGATCAGCGCGGCCTTCGACGCCTGATAGCTGTAGGTCTCCCACGGATTGACGCGCTGGCCGTCGATCGAGGTGATGTTGATCACCTTGGCGGGCTGGTCGGCGCTGGCGCCGGCCTTGAGCAGTTCGTGGAGCGCCTGGGTGAGGAAGAAGGGCGATTTGACGTTGAGGTCCATCACCTTGTCCCAGCCGCTTTCGGGGAATTCGGCGAAGGGCACGCCCCAGGCGGCGCCGGCATTGTTGACGAGGATGTCGAGCCGGGACTCGAGCTCGGCAAGCTTGGCGGCCAGCGCCTTGCAGCCTTCGACGGTGGAGATATCCATCGGGATCGAGATGCAGTTCGGGCCGAGCTCGGCGGCGGTGGCGTCGCAGGCTTCCGCCTTGCGTGCGGAGATGTAGACCTTGGCGCCCTGCGCGATATAGCCCGCCGCGATCATCTTACCGATGCCGCGCGACCCGCCGGTGACGAGCGCGACGCGGCCGTCGAGGCGGAACAATGTGTTGGTATCCATGCCTTCTTACTCCCTCTCTCCGCTTGCGGGAGAGGGTCGGGGAGAGGGGCCTGTCGCCACCGTCTCTCACTGCCCCTCTCCCGGCTCGCTTCGCTCGCCACCCTCTCCCCTGACGGGGAGAGGGAATTTCAGCCCCCGCGTTTGATCGTTTCCCGCGCGATGATCAGCTGCTGGATCTGGCTGGTGCCTTCGTAGATCCGGAACAGCCGCACGTCGCGGTAGAGCCGTTCGATGCCGTAGTCGGCGATATAGCCCGCGCCGCCGAAGATCTGGACCGCGCGATCGGCGACGCGGCCGACCATCTCGCTGGCGAAATATTTGGTGGCGGCGGCTTCCATCGTGGTGTTGTGGCCCGCGTCCTTGGCGGCAGCAGTCTCGAGCATCAGCGCGCGGGCGGCCATCGCTTCGGTCTTGCTGTCGGCGATCATCGCCTGGATGAGCTGGTGCTCGGCGATCGGCTTGCCGAACTGCTTGCGCTCGGTGGCATAGGCCACGCAATCGGCGATCAGCCGTTCGGCGACGCCGACGCAGACCGCCGAGATATGCAGCCGCCCGCGATCGAGCACCTGCATCGCGATCTTGAAGCCTTCGCCCTCGCCGCCGAGCCGCAGCGATGCGGGGACCTCGACATTGTCGAGGACGACATCGGCGACCTTGGCGCCCTTCTGCCCCATCTTCTTTTCGGACTCGCCGATGGTGAGGCCGGGCAGGTCACGGGGGACGAGGAAGGCGGAGACACCGCGCCCGCCGGGTTCGTCGCCGGTGCGCGCCATCAGGGTGAAGACATGCGCCTTGTCGGCGTTGGTGATGAAGCGCTTGGTGCCCGAGATGCGATAGATGTTGCCGTCACGGACGGCTCGGGTTTTTACCGCACCGGAGTCCGAACCGACATCGGGCTCGGTCAGCGCGAAGCTGGAGATAACTTCGCCGCTGGCGATCCTGGGGAGCCAATCGGCCTTCTGCCCGGGCGTGCCGGCCAGCACGATGCCCTGCGATCCGATCCCGACATTGGTGCCGAAGGTCGACCGGAACGCCGGGGTGGTGCGGCCCAACTCGATCGCGACCTTGCATTCCTCGAGCATCGTTAGGCCGAGGCCGCCATATTCCTCGGCGATCGAAAGCCCGAACAGGCCGAGCGCCTTCATCTCCTCGACCAGATCCTGCGGGATCGCGTCGGCATCCTCCACCGCGCCCTCGAGCGGGCGGAGCCGTTCGGCGACGAAGCGGCGGATCGTATCGATCAGCGTGTCGAAGATTTCCGGATCCAGCGCCATCCTCACCGTTCTTTCTGTTCGAAGCGGTGACGCTATACCGTGCCGGGCGCCCCGGACAAGCCATACCCGATCTTCCAATCGCTTTCGATTGACGGCCCCCGGGCGTCACCTATGCTGAGTGCGTCAAGGAGAGTGGAATGGCCGAAGAGCCGCTGAGTTTACCCCCGGTGCGAAGGCTCGGCCAACCGACGATGCTGGCCTATGGCTTCGGCGCGGTGGCGTACGGCGTGAAGGACTTCGGCTTCTCCACCTTCCTGCTGTTTTTCTTCAATCAGGTGATGGGATTGCCCGCCGCCGATGTCGGGCTGGCGATCCTGTGCGCCTTGCTGCTCGATGCGTTCATCGATCCGCTGATCGGTTCGCTCTCGGACCGCACCAAAAGCCGCTGGGGGCGGCGGCACCCATGGATGTATGCCGCGGCGCTGCCGATCGCGATCGGCTGGCTGGCGCTGTGGAATCCGCCCGAACTCTCCAAATCCGCGATGTTGTTGTGGGTGTTCGTCTTCTCGGTGGTCGTGCGCAGCACCGTCTCGGCGTACGAAGTGCCGTCGCAGGCGCTGACCCCCGAGCTTTCCGCCGATTATGACGAGCGCACGCGGATCATGGCGTATCGCTATCTGTTCGGCTGGGCGGGCGGCATGGCGATGCTGGTCGCGTCCTATGGCTATTTCCTGGCGCCGCATGCCGGGCAGGAGACCGGGCTGCTGAACCGCGAAAGCTATGTCGGCTTCTCGATCGCCGGGGCGGTCGCGATGCTGATCGCGATCCTCGTCTCGGCGCTGGGCACGCATCACGAGATCAAGCGCCTGCCCCGGCCCGAGATCGAGAAGAAGAGCATCGGCGGGCATTTCCGGGCGCTGATCGAGACGGTTTCGAATCGCTCCTTCCTGATCCTGATGGGCGCGGGACTGTGTTTCTATTCGGCGCAGGGGGTGAGCTTTTCGCTCTCCAATTATCTCTACACCTATGTGTGGATGATGCGCGGGGGCGATTTCATCGCGCTGGCGGGGGCGCTGTTCCTCGGGGTGGTCGGCGCGTTCGTGCTGGCGCCGCGGGTGGGGCGGCGGATCGGCAAGCCGGTGGCGGCGATGCTGTTCATGGCGGCGGCGTCGGTGCTGATCGCCACGCCCTATCTGTTGCGGCTGGCAGGATGGTTTCCCGAGCCGGGCAGTCCGGCGATGCTGCCGCTCTTGTTCCTGATCTTCGGGGTCAATGCGACCTGCAACGTATCCTCGACGATCCTCGGCGCATCGATGATGGCCGACGTGGTCGAGCATAGCGAGATGCGGACGGGGCGGCGTTCCGAGGGCGTGTTCTTCGCGGGCGGCTTCTTCGTCCAGAAATGCACCACCGGGGTGGGCATCTTCCTCTCGGGCCGGATCATCACCGGCATCGGCTTTCCGGAAGGGGCCAAGCCCGGGACGGTGCCGCTGGAGACGATCGACACGCTGACGATCATCTTTTCGCTGCTGTACATCGGCTTCGGGGCTTCGGCGGCTTTGCTCTACCGCATGTTCCCGTTCGGCAAGGCCGAGCATGAGGCCCGGATCGAGGCTTTGGCAGCAGATGTTGTCATGCGTGAGGATCGCGGCTGAGGGCGCCGCCCATCTTGCGAGCGAAAAGGTCACACTGGTCCGCATGCTTCTGCGGCGGTCCGACCATGCGGAAAGTCGCAAATTCAGCCCAGACGTAGCTTGCGCCTGGTGGGGATCGACATTGTCAAAAAGCGGCGGCCGAGCGGCAGCGCATCGATATCGGCAGGCGAAATCCAACATTTCAAGCGGTAAACACCCGCCGGAGCGCGAGCTCCGGCGGGCATCCTTTCCTCCCCAGGAAACCTTTCTGACCCGCCGCTTAGGCGACGCGGCCGAGGCGGTGGTAGAGATTGCTGAACTTCACCGATTCGGGCGAATCCTTGACCTGCTGGATGTGGCTGCCGACGGCTTCGCGGATCAGGCGGAAGTCTTCGGTCGAGAAAACGGCGCGGCTCCGTTGAGGTTCTTTGGGCTGGGGTTCGCCGGTCATGATCGTTGCTCCTCTCAGGCTGCTTGCTTGTTGAACTGGTCGTTTTCGGTGCTCTCGGCGAGCGCGGTGGTCGAGCTTTCGCCACCCGCGACGGCCTGGGCCACCAGGTCGAAGTATCCGGTGCCGACTTCGCGCTGGTGGCGTGTCGCGGTGTAGCCGTTGGCTTCGGCGGCGAATTCGGCCTGCTGGAGTTCCGAATAGGCGGCCATGCCGCGATCCTTGTAGCCGCGCGCCAGCTCGAACATGCCGTAGTTGAGCTGGTGGAAGCCCGCGAGCGTGACGAACTGGAACTTGTAGCCCATCGCGCCGATCTCGCGCTGGAATTTGGCGATGGTCTCCTTGTCGAGCTTGGCCTCCCAGTTGAAGCTCGGCGAGCAATTGTATGCGAGCATCTTGTTGGGATGCACCTTTTTGATCGCCTCGGCGAAGCGGCGGGCGTCGTCGAGATTGGGGTAGCTCGTCTCCCACCAGAGCAGGTCGGCATGCTCGGCGAAGGCGAGGCCGCGCTTGATGCAATGATCGACGCCGGTGCCTTCCTTCAGGCGGAAGAAGCCCTCGGCGGTGCGCTCGCCGGTGAGGAACTCATGGTCGCGCTCGTCGACGTCCGATGTGATGAGCCTGGCGCTCTCGGCATCGGTGCGGGCGCAGATCACCGTCGGCACGCCGCTGACGTCGGCCGCGAGGCGCGCGCTGTCGAGGTTGCGGATATGCGCCTGCGTCGGGATCAGCACCTTGCCGCCGAGGTGCCCGCACTTCTTTTCCGATGCGAGCTGGTCCTCGTAATGCACGCCCGCGGCGCCCGCGGCGATATAGGCCTTCATGATTTCGAAGCAGTTGAGCGGGCCGCCGAAGCCGGCTTCCGCGTCGGCAACGATCGGCGCGAACCAGTCGCGGCTGGCGCCGCCTTCCGAATGCTCGATCTGGTCGGCGCGCTGGAGGGCATTGTTGATCCGCTTGCACAATTCCGGCCCGGCATTGGCGGGGTAGAGCGACTGGTCGGGGTACATCGCGCCGGCGGTGTTGGCGTCGGCCGCGACCTGCCAGCCCGAGAGGTAGATCGCCTTCAGCCCCGCGCGGACCTGCTGCATCGCCTGGTTGCCGGACATGGCGCCGAGCGAATTGATGTAATCCTCGGTCTGGAGCAATTCCCACAGCTTGAGCGCGCCGCGGCGGGCGAGGGTGTGCTCGATGGCGAACGACCCGCGCAGCTTCGCCACATCCTCTGCGCTGTACGGACGGACGATGCCGTCGAAGCGGCCGGTCGGAGCGGGGACGAGATCTTCGAAGGTCGTCGGCATTGTCGTTTCCTTGACTGTTCTGCGGTCTGTTCGTCGCCATCTTCACGAAAATTACGCTTGTGCGGGTATAGAAAAGCAAAGTTGCGAGGTCTTGGTGTGGGTTCGCTCAGGTCTCCCTTTGCAATGATGTAAATAAGTGACAAAGTGGCTGCGACTCGCGCAAGGCGGAACGTAACAAGAACGAGGCGTGTAGGAAAATGGCGGATACCAAGCTCTTCGCCGGACATGCCGTGCGCCGGGTGCGGCGCGGCGCGGCGCTGACGCAGGCGGCGATGGCGGAGGTGCTGGGAATCTCGCCCTCCTATCTCAACCTCGTCGAGCGCAACCAGCGCCCGCTGACCGCGACGGTGATGCTACGGCTCGCGCAAGCGTTCGACTTCGATCCGCGCGCGCTCGCCGCCAGCGAGCCGGGGGGCGGGGCCGAGGCGATCCGGCGGCGGCTGGCCGATCCCCTGTTCGCCGATCTCGAGGTCGACCGGTCGCAGGTCGAGGAATGGCTGGCGGGGGCGCCGGGCGGAGCGGAGGCGTTCGCGCGCGCGTATGACCGGATCGGCGGCGGCGCGGTGGGCTTGGACGATGTGCCAGATCCGGCGGCGGCGGTGCGGCGCGAGATCGAGCGCTGGCGCAACCATTTCGCCGATCTCGATGCAGCCGCCGAGGCGCTCGCCGACGAATTGCGGATGGGTGCGGGCGATCTCTATGGCGCGATGGCCGAGCGGTTGCGGGTCAAGCACCAGCTTTCCGTGCGCATCCTGCCGGTCGAGGTGATGCCCGACCGGCTCAAGCGGCTCGACCTGCATGCGCGGCAAGTGCAGCTCTCCGAACTGCTCGACGCCTCGTCGCGCGCCTTCGCGCTGGCGCAGCAACTGGCGCAGGAAGCGCGGGCGGAGATCGACGCTTTGGTGCGCGGCGCCGCGCTCGACCGGGTGGCGGAGCGGCTCTACCGGCGGCACCTCACCGGCTATTTCGCGGCAGCCTTGGTGATGCCCTATGCGCGCTTCCTGCGGGCGTGCGAGGCTACCGGCTATGACGTGGAACTGCTCCAGCGGCGGTTCGGCGCGGGATATGAGCAGGTCGCGCACCGGCTGACGACCCTGCAGCGCGTCGGCGCGCGCGGGCTGCCGTTCTTCATGATCCGGGTGGACCGGGCCGGGCAGGTCTCGAAGCGCTATGCCGGGGCAAGCGGATCGGCGCTGGTCGAGGGGGCGGGGGTTTGCCCCTTGTGGGACTTGTTCGCGGCGTTCGACCAGGCGGGCGAGGAGGTGCGGCAATTGGTCGCGCTGGAGGATGGCTCGCGCTGGTTCACGCTGGCGCGGACCGTGCAGCCGCAGGGCTCGCGCGCTGGCGGGGTGCGCGCGCGCTTCGCGATCGGGCTCGGGCTGGCGGAGCGGGATGCGGCGGCTTTGGCGGCGGCGCGCGGCGTGGACCTGGGCGGGAGCGCGGTGCCGATCGGGCTGGGATGCCGGGCATGCGCGCGGCCCGATTGCCCGCAGCGATCGGCGCCACCGGCCGGGCGGGCGATGGTGGTCAACGAGCGCGAGACCGGGCTTACGCCGTTCGGCTTTGCGGGGGATTAGGCGCGCGCCGGGTAGCGCAGACGATGGGCATCCGCCTCTTGTTTTCGGCTCCGTGCGGGAGCAACGCCATGCGCATGCACACCGAGACAGATTTGGAAACCGGTCTGCTGGGGCCGCTACTCGCGGATCGTGCCTGCGGCGATTGCACGGCGTGCTGCACCGTCCTGACGGTCGATACCCCCGATTTCAAGAAACCCGCGGGAACGCCGTGCGCGCAGCTCACCGCGCGCGGATGCGGCATCCATGCCGTGCGTCCGCATATCTGCCGGACGTGGTTCTGCGCGTGGCGAAGGGTTGCGGGCATGCCTGAGGAGGCCAGGCCGGACCGATCGGGCCTGCTGGTGTCGCTCAACTTCGTCCAGGCGCCGCAGAACTGCTTCGAAGGCGTCTCGATCAGCGTCCGCCTGCTGGCCGGCAGCGGCGCGCTGGAGAACGGCATGGCCGCAACCGTCCTCGACAGCCTGTGCGACCGGCTGGTCCCCGTGTGGTTCAGCGACGGATCGAGGAAGATGCTGATGCACCCCGAGAACGACGTCGCCAGCCTGGTCGTCTCGGGAGAGCCCGCGCCCCCACATTTGCAGGACGAAGTGGCGGCGTGGCGCGGGCGCTACGGGTTTTTCGCCGCGGAGGGATAGGTTGGGGTCTCGTATCCCCCGTCGTCATGCCAGGCCTCCTAAAAGCCGTCGACGCTCTTGCTGACGAGGATATTCACCGCCACGCGGCGGTTCTGCGCCTTGCCTTCGGGGGTGTCGTTGCTGGCCAGCGGGTCGGCCTTGGCCATCCCGGTGGGGGTCAGCATGCGATAGGGTTTCCATCCGCAAACCTGCTGCAGATAATTGATGACGCGAGCGGCGCGCTTCTCGCTGAGCGCCTGGTTCGTGTCGTCGTCCCCGGTCGAATCGGTATAGCCGACCACCAGGATCAGCGAATTTTCCATCGCCTCGGCCTGGCTTGCCGTGGTGCAGAGCTGGGTCTTGTCCGGCGCGGAGAGTTCGCTCCTGCCGACGGCGAAATGCACGTTGGTCGTGCTCTTGACGTTATATTTGTCGATGTCGCCGACGCGGCTTCGCAACGCCTCGGTTGCCGCGGTCTGCTCCTCGAAGGCCTGGGCGGTTCCGCTGCGGATCATGTTCGCGGTCTTGAGATCGCTGTTCCGGAAACTGATCTGGCTCGCGACCAGGTCACCGCCCGGCTGCGCATCGGCCGACCGCAGCGTCTTGACGGTGACGGGCAGTCCGTTGAGCAGCGAATCCGCCGCGACCTTCCGGCGGCTGCCGCTGAAGATGCCGCCTCCGGACCGGATCTTCGTCGTATCGCTTAGGACGATGATCGTGCTGGTGCCGTCGGCGGCGGTGACCTTGATCCGGTTGCCGTGGCGCCCGGAGATGATGCCCTTGATCTCGGGACCCGCGGTCATCGGCGTGCCGACGACGACGACATCACGGTCCGGCGAATCCTGCTGCTGCGCATAGGCGATGCCCGGCGCGGACATCGCCAGCAGGGCTAGCAGCAACCCGGCCGGCTTCTTGGAACCTGCATGCATTGGCCACCTCATCCAAAGCGCCTCCTGGGCTAGCCTGCCTGTCGAGGCATGGCTGTCTGGCACATGAACGGTTGTGAAGGCCGTTGGCTGCCGGGCTGGTTCGCACGCATTGCACGACGGACCGAACGGTAATCGGGTGGCCGGCCGACGACGCGTGCGTAGCGAATCGTTACGCCAGCGTCAAATATATCTCCGCCTCGATTACCCAATCCGCCCCGGTCTGCCGCCACTTCGCAGTATAGGCGCCCGAGGCGAATGGCGCGCCGGTCGCGGCGGTGACGCCCTGCCAATGGCCGTGCTCGAGCGCGATGGGCTCGACCGGCGAGGCGACGATGGTGTCCGGCGTGCGGGTGTAGATCGCGCGATCGGGGGAGGCGAAATTGGCCTTCCAGATCTGGAGCTGCGCCTTGCGATCGGTGCGCACCGCGCTGTCGGTGCCGGTGACGACCACCGCATAGGGCGCGAGGATCGGGCGGATCGCGGCGAGATCGGCCTCGGCGAGCGCGCGGTTGAAGGCGGCGCGGGCCATACGGATGGCGAGTTCGGTGGCGGCGGTCATGCGCGTGGCTTAGCGGGCGGGGCGATGGCGCGGAAGGCGTTCCCTGTCGCTGCGCGGGCGGCTAGGCAGTACCGACCGAGGAGCCCCGCCTGATGCCTGCCGTCGAAGCTTTCGAGATCGTCCTTACCCTGCTGGCGGTGGTCATCGGGCTGCACTGGCTGGCGCTGAAGCTGCGGTTGCCGCCGGCGGGCGCGCTGCTGGTGGGGGGCGGGGCGCTGGCGTTCGTGCCGGGGCTGCCGGCGGTTTCGCTCGATCCCGAGCTGGCCCTGGTGCTGTTCCTGCCGCCGTTGCTGGTGGCGGGTGCCTATTCGACGGCGCTGGCGCGGGCGCGGCGGCATTTGCTCGGGATATTGTCGCTTGCGGTGGGGGCGGTGGTGTTCACGACGCTGGCCGTGGGCGTCGTCACGCACTGGCTCGTGCCCGAATTGCCATGGGGCGCCTGCTTCGCGCTGGGGGCGATCGTGTCGCCACCGGATGCGGTGTCGGCGCGGGCAGTGCTCAAGGACGTCGCGCTGCCGCGGCGGCTGACGGCAGTGCTGGAGGGCGAGAGCTTGCTCAACGATGCGACGGGACTGATCCTGCTGCGGTTTGCCGTGGCGGCGACGCTGAGCGGCGTGTTCGACGCTGGCGAGGCAGTGCAGAGCTTCTTCGTGGTTTCGATCGGCGGCGCGATCGTCGGGCTGGGGATCGGCGCGGCATGGGTGTTCATCGCCCGGCGGCTGCGCGAGCAGGTGCTGATCGTCCTCACCACGGCGTTGCTGGGATGGGCCGCCTATCTGGCCGGCGAGGCGCTGCATGTGTCCGGGGTAATCGCCGCGGTTACCGCCGGACTGGTGCTCGGCTGGTTCCAGCATACCGTGCTTTCCGCGGCGGTGCGGCTCAACGGCGGTTCGTTCTGGCGAATCCTGGTGTTCGTGCTCGAAGCGATGGTCTTCATCCTGATCGGCTTTTCGCTGCGCGGCGCGGTCGAGCGGATCGGCGGGATTTCGGCGATGCCGGGGCCGATGGTCCAGGCAGTCATCGCGGTGGTGCTGACCGTGATCGTCGCGCGCTTCCTGTGGGTGCTGGGATCGGATCTGGTGCTGACGCTGGCGCACAAGATAGGGGTGAAGCACGCGCGGTCGCTGGGATGGCGGCAGAGCGTGGTGCTGGGCTGGGCGGGGATGCGCGGCGTGGTGACGCTGGCGGTGCCGCTGGGGCTTCCCGCCAACATGCCGGGGCGCGACCTGATGCTGGTGTGCGCCTTCGCAGTGATCTTCGTCACCGTGGTCGGGCAGGGATCGAGCCTCGGCTGGCTGATCCGCAAGGTTCGCCCGGCCGACCGCGATCCGCCCGCGAAGATGGACATGGCGGAGACCGAAGCGGCGATGGCGCGGGCGCGGATGGCGAAGGTGGAGGAGCTGGCCTACGATGGCGACGGCACGCTGATCCATCCGCAACTGCTGGAGAACAACCGCAAGCGGCTGAAGGCGGTCGAGCGCTATGCCGCCGACGTTCCCGCCGCGATGGAGAAGATGGGGCCGCATTTCGACGTGATGCTGCGCGCGATCGCGGTCGGGCGCGAGTCGCTGATCTGGCATCATCGCGCGGGGCTGATCGAGGACGAGGTGCTCCACGAGCTGGAGCGCGATCTCGACATCGAGGAATTGGGGATCGTCTATCAGCGCGGGGACCCGAGCTAGGGGCCCATCTTGCGAACCGTGGCTATCACCTCAGCCCGTGCTCCGGCGAAGGCCGGAGCGCTGGCCACGTAGCCCGCATGACTGCCACCGCTCCGGCCTTCGCCGGAGCGAACCCCCTTGGTTGAACGGCATAGACGCCTCGACTGGCGGCGACCTATTCGTCGATCCAGCCGCCCGAGCCGCTGCCGATCGGCATGCCCGGCGGGACGGCGGGAGGCTTGGCCTGGCGGGCGAGTTCGTCGCGCAGGGCATCGCGGTCCTTGAGGAGCGCAGCGACGGATTTGCCCCAGTCGGTGTTGCCCAGGCTCTTTGCGTAGCGATCGAGGCGGGCGCCGACGATCGCGGCGACTTCGGGGTCGGCGCCGGGGGTGAGCCAGGCCTGCGCGAGGGTCATCGCGGCGCGATAGGCGATGCGGCGGGCGAGCGGGGTTTCGCGGCGGGCGAGGACTGTCGCTTCGAGGCGGTCGAGCAGCGCTTCCACGCCGGGGAGCGCGGGATCGGCCATGTGCTGGAGGTGGAGGCGGGTCAGGCGGCGCTGGTCGAGCAAGGGCCCGAGCACGGCGGTGGCGGCGGTGTCGGCGGCGACCAGCGCGTCGAACACCGGGCCGCCGGCGGTGGCCATGACTTCGATGTCGTATTGGCGGTCTTCGTTGCCGCTGTTGGCTGCCGATAGCTGGGGGAGCAACGCGGGCGGGACGGTGAGCGCTTGTGGGGTGAGCGCCGACAGCAGGGCGTCGAGCGCGGCGCGCTGGCGCTCGGCGGGGACGGGATCGCCGCCGGGCCTGCCGTCGCCCTTGACCGCATAGGTGAAGCCGACGCCGCCGACGAGCTTGGCGGCCGCCTCGACCTGATAGCGGTGGAGCAGCCAGATCGGCACGAACTTGCGGCGAAGGTTGGCGAGCGGCTCGCCGGGGCGCAGCGCGGCGGTGCCGAAATCGGCGAGGGCGGCGGCGCGGACCTGCAGCATGCGGGCGAGCTCGGCGACGGGATCGGCGCCGTCGTCCCATAGGCTGCCGTAAGGCTGGGCGCTGCTCGCGGCGCGGGCTTCGCCGTCGCTGACGAAGCGGGCACCGCCGGCGACCATCGTGTCGGCCTTGATGCGGGCGGCGGCATCGGCGTCCTGGCCCGGGGGCGGGGCGGCATAGGCCCAGTCGATCGCGAAGCGGTCCCAATCGCCGAGGCCCACGCCATATGCGTCGGAGAGGTCGGGCTTGCCGTCCACCAAGGTGATGCGCGGGGCGGGATAATCCATCACCGAATTGCGGTTCTGGGTCGAGCCGGCGAAATTGTGGACGAGGCCGAGCGCGTGGCCGACTTCGTGCGCGGCGAGCTGGCGCAGGCGGGCGAGCGCGGCCTGGACGGGATCGCCGGGGCCGCCGGTGTTGACCTTGCCGGCGCCGACGAGCCCTTCGAAGATCAGCATGTCCTGGCGGACGCGCAGCGACCCGAGCAGGACCGAGCCGCGGACGATCTCGCCGGTGCGCGGATCGGCGATGACCTGGCCGTAGGACCAGCCGCGGGTGGCGCGGTTGACCCAGTTCACGACATTGTAGCGCACGTCCATCGGATCGACGTTTTCAGGGAGGATTTCGGCGCGGAAGGCGTCGATATAGCCGGCCTTGTCGAAGGCATCGGCCCACCAGCGGACGCCGTCGAGCAATGCGCTGCGGATCGGCTCGGGCGCGGCGCGATCGACGTAGAAGACGATCGGCTTCCTGACGCGCGAGCGCGGGGCGGCGGGATCGACTTTCTCGAGGCGGAAGCGGTTGACGAGATCGTAGACCACGTCCTCGCCCAGCGGCGCGGCAAAGTCGATCGCCTGCGAGGCGAAGCCGCCGGTGCGCGGATCGAAGCGGCGCGGGGCATAGCCGGGGCCGGGGAGCCGCACGAAGCTGTGGTGAAGCGTGAAGCTGATCCGGCGCGGATCGGGGGCGATATTGGCGACCTCGTCGCCCGGCGTGTCCGACGCGAAGGTGAGCAGGGCGTCGACCTCGATATTGTCGGGGAAGGCCTTGAGCGAGGCGGGATCGGCGAGACTGAGCGTGTCGACCTGCTTGAAACCCTTGGCGCCGCCGCGTTCGAGCGCGGGGGCGATGCCGATCAGGTCGCGCGCGAGGAAGCCCGAGATGTCGACGGTGACGGTGCCGTCGGGGTTGGCGGTGGCGTCGCCCATCCAGGCGGTTGAGATGGCGAAGCTGTCGCGCGCGGCGGCCTGCTCGGCGGCGGGGGCGTTGGTGGCGCGGAAACGGCCGCTTTCGAACTGGATCGCGACCTTGGTGCCGATGCGGCGGAAGACGAGCAATTGGGTCGGACCGAAGCTGGCGCGGTCGAGACCGATCGGGGCGGAGCCGAGGCCGGTGCGCAGCACGGTGGCGTAGAGATAGCGGCCCATCGTCCCGTCGGCGGCGGGCGCGGGAAGCGTGACGAGGATCTTGCCGTCCTTGGCGGCGACCGGGAGCAGGGTGACTGTCTGGGCGCTGGATTGGGCGAATGCCGCGGGCGCGGCGGTGAGGGCAAGCGCGGCAAGGGCGAGGCTAAAGCTGTGGCGGCGCATCGTCGCTCCTCAGGGAGTGGATTTGGATTGGGCGTAGCGCCGTGCCCAGTCGCCGATGTCGGGCGCGCTTTGCTTGCGGACCGCCGGCACCGCGACGGCGGCGGCGGGATCGAGCGCGACGCCGAGATATTCGGCGACCTGCGCGGCGGCTTGCGCCGGGCTGGCGACGACATCCTCGTACCAGAGGCGCAAAGGCGCGATACGAAGATCGCGGAACATGGTTTCCCAGAGGTTGGTCATCACGCCGATGCCCTGCGCGACTTCTTCCATCGCCTGCGCGGAATAGGCGTGGGTCTGGCCGGTTTCCTGCTCCTCGCGCCAGACGCCCGACAGCGCGGCGCGGGCGAAGGAGGCGGTGTGGGCGGCGCGGTCGCGGCGGAGGAGATAGATCGCGCGGCGGCCGCTGAGCAGCGCGCGCATGACTTCGTCGAGCAAAGGCGGGTTTGCGCCGGCGAGTATCTGGAGCTGGACCGGGAAGCATTTCACCCCGAACACGCCATTGGGCGAGGTACGGCTCCGCACCGCCTCGAACCACAGCCGCCGCTGCTCGGCGGGATCGCCGGCGGCATGGCCCCAGGGGCCGGCGGGATCGAAGTTCAGATATTCGAGCGGCGCGCCGAGGCAGCCGGTGGCCCAGAGCAAGTGGCTCAAATAGGTGCTGCCGGTGCGCGGCAGCGTGGCGATTATGTAGAAACGGCCGGGCTTGCCAGCGGCGGCGAAATCGAATTTGGGCTCGTGGCCGGTCTCGATCTCGCCGAGCATCAGGCCCCGGCCGCGGTGAGCCGCTCCAGCTGGTCGGCGGTGAGCGCCACGTCCCAGAAGCCGAGCAATTCGTCGAGCTGTTCGGTGCTGGTGGCGCTGGCGATCGGGGCGGTGACGCCGGGTTGCGCCGCGAGCCAGGCGAGCGCGATCTGGGCGAGGCTGGCGCCGGTCTCGGCGGCGACCGCGTCCATCGCGGCGAGGACGGCGGGGCCCTTGCCGTCGAGATAGGCCTGCATCCGCCCGCCGCGAACGCTTTTGCCGAAGTCGCCGGCGCTGCGGTATTTGCCGGTCAGGAAGCCCGAGGCGATGCCATAGAAAGGCACGATGCCGATATTATGCTCGACGCAGAGGTTCTGGAGCTCGCCCTCGACCTTGTGGCGGCTGACGAGGTTATACTCGTTCTGGAGCGCGCGGTAATGCGGCAGGCCGTGGGTTCGGGCGAGGTCGAGCGCGGACTTGAGGCGCATCGCCGAGAAGTTCGAGGCGCCGATGCTGCGGACCTTGCCGGCGTCGATCAATTTGGCGAAGGCGGCGAGGACGTCCTCCTGGGGGGTCGCGGCGTCGTCCTGGTGGGCGAAGTAGAGGTCGATGGTGTCCACGCCGAGGCGGGCGAGCGATTCCTCCGCGGCGGCGGCGATGCGGGTCGGTTCGAGATGATGCCCGCCTTCGCCCTGGAGCATGCCCACCTTGGTGGCGATCAGGACCTGATCGCGCTTGCCTGAGGTACGGAGCCATTCGCCGATCACGCTTTCGGATTCACCGCCCTTGTGATCGGGCACCCACGCCGAATAGACGTCGGCGGTATCGATCATCACCTTGCCATGGTCCGAGGCGCGTTCGGCGAAGCGATCGAGGATGCGGAAGCTGGTCGCCTTGTCGGCGGTCCAGCCGAAGACGTTGCCGCCGAGGATCAGCGGGGCGAGCCGGAGGCCGCTGGCGCCGAGGGTGCGGGGTTCCATCACTGCGCGTTGGCCGGTGCGGCGGCGTTGATATCGGTATCCGCCGCGGCCTGATTGAGCGCGCGCGCCTCGCCGACGGTCACGCCGGTAGGGTCGGGATCGCTGTCCGACTGGCCGCAGGCGGCGAGCATCAGCGGGAGGAGCAAAGCGAGCGCACGCATCGGATCAGTCGTAGATCTCATTGTCGCCGGCCGGGGCTTCGTCGCTGGCGGCGTTGCCGGCATAGCTGGTCTCGGCATTGCCGAAGGCGGCGTCCTGCGCGGCGTTCACGTCGGCGACGGCTTCGCCCATCGTGTTGCTGTCGCCGGGCATCTGCTCGTTGGCTTCGATCGCTTCGTTCTTGGCCTTCTGGCCGCAGGCGGCGAGGCTGAGGGCGACGGCGGAGAGGAGGATAAGCTTGCGCATGCGGTTCCTAACTTCGCGGAAAGTGACGAACATCAGCTACAGCGCGGGAGAGTCGCCGGCAACCGCGTTGACCTGATATAAAGATATCTTTATATGATTATCGGACATGAATCAGGCTCTTGGCATTTTCCGCGCGCTGGCGGATTCGACGCGGCTGCGCATCCTGGCGTTGCTGCGCGCGATGGAGCTTTCGGTCGGCGAGCTGGCGCAGGTGCTGGGGCAGAGCCAGCCGCGGGTTTCGCGCCATGTGAAGATCCTGTGCGACGCCGGCCTGGCCGAGCGGCGCAAGGAGGGCAGCTGGGTGTTCGTGGCGCTGGGCGCGGCGGACAAGGTGGCGCCGGTGTTCGCCGCGCTCGACGCGTGGCGCGACCCCGACCACTGGGCGGTGGCGGACGAGGCGCGGCTGGCGGCGGTGCGCGCGGACCGGGCTTCGGCGGCGAACGAATGGTTCGAGGCGCATGCCGGGGACTGGGATGCGATCCGCTCGCTGCACGTCGCCGAGAGCCAGGTCGAGGCCGCGATGGCCCGCGTGCTGGGCATGCAAAGCAAAGATGCCGTACTCGGGGACGGTTCGCTGGGCGGGCTGATCGATATCGGCACCGGCACCGGGCGGATGCTCGAATTGTTCGCGCCGCGCGCGCGCACCGCGCTGGGGATCGACCGTTCGTCGGAAATGCTGCGGCTGGCGCGGGCGAAACTGGTCGACGTGCCCAATGCCGAATTGCGGCAGGCGGATCTGTACGCGTTGCCGCTGCCCGATGGCGGGGCGGACACGGCGATCTTCCACCATGTGCTGCACTTCGCGCAGCAGCCGGGCGCGGCGATCGCCGAGGCGGCGCGGGTGCTCGGGCCGGGCGGGCGGCTGCTGATCGCCGACTTCGCGCCGCACGAGCGCGAGGATTTGCGGACGCAGGACGCGCACGCGCGGCTCGGCTTTTCGGACGAGCAGATATTGGGGTGGTTCGAAAGCTATGGGCTTTCGCCCGTGCTGGTCGAGACGCTCGAGGGCGGCGAGCTGACCGTCAAATTGTGGCTGGGGCGCAAGACCGGCGTCGCCGAAGAGAGAGTGAAAGCAGCATGACCGTAGACCCGTTGGCGCCGCCGCTGTTCGCGGACGTGGCGGGCGACATCGACCTGTCGTTCGAATTCTTCCCGCCCAAGACCGACAAGATGGAGGAGATCCTGTGGGATTCGCTCCAGACGCTGGCGCCTTTGGGGCCGCGTTTCGTGTCGGTCACCTATGGCGCGGGCGGGACCACGCGCGAGCGGACGCACAACACCGTGGCGCGGATCGCGCGCGAGACTGCGATTCCGGCGGCGGCGCATCTGACTTGCGTCGAGGCGACCAAGGAAGAGATCGACGCGGTCGCCGAGGAATATTGGGCGGCAGGGGTGCGGCATATCGTCGCGCTGCGCGGCGATCCGCCGACGGCGGGCGCGAAGTTCCAGTCGCATCCCGGCGGCTATGAGAATGCCGCGGCGTTGGTCGCGGGCTTGCTGAAGCTGCACCCGTTCGAGATTTCGGTCGCGGCTTACCCTGAGTGCCATCCGGATTCGGCGCACAAGGCGGCCGATCTCGAAAATCTCAAGCGCAAGATCGATGCCGGGGCGACGCGGGCGATCACGCAATTCTTCTTCACGCCGGAGTGCTTCTTCCGCTTCCGCGACGAAGCGACGGCGGCGGGGATCGACGCGGAGATCGTGCCGGGGATCATGCCGGTGATGAACTATGCCAGCGTCGTCCGCATGTCGGCGATGTGCGGGACCGAGGTTCCGGGCTGGATGGGGAAATTGTTCGAGGGGCTGGATGACCGGCCGGCGGCGCGGCAATTGGTGGCGGCGACGCTGGCGGCGGAGCTTTGCCGCAAGCTCTATGCGGGCGATGTCCGGCAGTTTCACTTCTACACGCTCAATCGCGCGGAGCTGAGCTACGCGATCTGCCACTTGCTGGGGGTTCGGCCGAAGGTTGCCGAGTTGGTGGCGGCGTAAGTTTCTAAGCCCCTCCCCTTCAGGGGAGGGGTTGGGGGTGGGGGCTATCCACGGGCAAGTCGCTTGAGGCACGCCCCCACCCCAACCCCTCCCCTGAAGGGGAGGGGCGTAAGAGGAAGAAGAGATGAGCATTCGCGAGAAATTCCTGGCCGAGGCTGCCAAGCGCATCCTGATCACCGACGGGGCGTTCGGGACCGAGATCCAGAACTGGAAGCTCAAGACCGAGGATTATGCCGGCAATCTGGGGCTGACTCACGATCCCAAGGGCAACAACGACATCCTCGCGATCACCAAGCCCGAAGTGCCCGAGACGATCACCCGCGAATATCTGGAAGCCGGGTCGGATATCGTCTCGACCAACACCTTCTCGGCCAATTCGATCAGCCAGGCCGATTATGGCGCCGAGCATCTGGTACGCGAGATCAACCTGGCTTCGGCGGCGATCGCGCGGCGGTTGGCGGACGAATATGCCGCGCGCGACGGGCGCCCGCGTTTCGTGGCGGGGGCGATCGGGCCGACCAACAAGACTTTGTCGCTGAGCCCCGACGTCAACGATCCGGGCTATCGCGAGATCGACTTCGATTATCTGAAGGGCGTGTACCGCGAGCAGATCGACGCACTGGTCGAGGGCGGGGTGGACTTCATCCTGATCGAGACGGTGTTCGATACGCTCAACGCCAAGGCCGGGATCATGGCGGCGCTGGAAGCGGCGGACGATCTCGGGCGCGACCTGCCGATCATGATGTCGATGACACTGACCGATCTGTCGGGGCGCAATCTGTCGGGGCATACGGTCGAGGCGTTCTGGCACGCGGTGCGCCATGCCAGGCCGGTGACGATCGGGCTGAACTGCTCGTTCGGCGCGCAGCAATTGCGGCCGCATGTGAAGACGCTGTCCGAGATCGCCGATACGCTGATCATGGTGTACCCCAATGCCGGGCTGCCGAACGAGCTTGGCGCGTATGACGAGTTGCCCGAGGAGACTGCGGCTTTGGTGCATGAATGGGCCGAGGCCGGGCAGGTGAATGTGCTCGGCGGGTGCTGCGGATCGACGCCGGCGCATATCGCGGCGATTGCCAGGACGGTGGCGGGGCTGCCGGCGCGGGTTCCGGCGACGCCCGAGGTTCGGACCAAGCTGGCCGGGCTCGAGCCGTTCTTCATGGCGGCTTAGCCCCCCTCCCGCTTGCGGGAGGGGTTAGGGGAGGGGCTATCCTCCTCTGACGTCACCCGATCTTTGATAGCCCCTCCCCCAGCCCCTCCCACAAGCGGGAGGGGAGCAGAAAAAGAAGATCATGGCTTCAGCTCCCACCACCTCCTCCACCAATTTCGTCAATGTCGGCGAGCGGACCAACGTCACCGGATCGGCGGCGTTCAAGAAGCTCATCATGGGCGGCGATTACACCAAGGCGGTCGAGGTCGCGCGGCAGCAGGTGGAGAATGGCGCGCAGGTGGTGGACGTCAACATGGACGAGGGGCTGCTCGACGCGCACTACGCCATGACCACCTTCCTCAAATTGATCGCCGCCGAGCCCGATATCGCGCGGGTGCCGATCATGATCGACAGCTCGAAATGGAGCGTGATCGAGGCGGGGCTGAAGTGCGTGTCCGGCAAGCCGATCGTCAATTCGATCAGCATGAAGGAAGGCGAGGAACAGTTCCTCGAGCATGCGCGGAAGTGCATGGCCTATGGCGCCGCCGCGGTGGTGATGGCGTTCGACGAGACGGGGCAGGCCGACACCGAGGCGCGCAAGGTCGAGATCTGCGAGCGCGCCTACAAGCTGCTCACCGGAATCGGCTTTCCGCCCGAGGACATCATCTTCGATCCCAACGTGTTCGCGATCGCGACCGGGATCGAGGAGCACAACAATTACGGCGTCGACTTCATTCAGGCGACGCGCGAGATCAAGAAGCGCTGCCCGCACGTCCATATCTCGGGCGGGCTATCCAATCTGAGCTTCAGTTTCCGCGGCAACGAAGTCGTCCGCAAGGCGATGCATTCGGTGTTCCTCTATCACGCTATCCCCGCGGGGATGGACATGGCGATCGTCAACGCCGGGCAGCTCGACGTCTACGACATGATCGAGCCCGAGCTGCGGACGGCGTGCGAGGACGTGATCCTCAACAAGGATCCCGAGGCCGGCGACCGGCTGGTGGCGCTGGCCGAGAAGTTTCGCGGCACCGATGCGGTGGCCGAGAAGCAGATGGCCGAATGGCGCGGCTGGGACGTCGCCAAGCGGCTCGAGCATGCGCTGGTCAAGGGCATCGACCAGTACGTCGTCGAGGATACCGAGGAGTGCCGGCTGGCCTTCGCCAAGCCGATCGAAGTGATCGAAGGCCCACTGATGGACGGGATGAACGTGGTCGGCGACCTGTTCGGATCGGGTAAGATGTTCCTGCCGCAGGTGGTGAAATCGGCGCGGGTGATGAAGAAGGCGGTCGCGCATCTGCTGCCCTATATCGAGGCTTCGAAGGAGCCGGGCGCCAAAGGCAAAGGCAAGATCATCATGGCGACCGTCAAGGGCGACGTGCACGATATCGGCAAGAACATCGTCGGCGTGGTGCTGCAGTGCAACGGCTTCGACGTTGTCGATCTGGGGGTGATGGTGCCCTGGTCGAAGATCATCGAGAGCGCCAACGAGAATGACGCCGACATGATCGGGCTCTCCGGGCTGATCACGCCGTCGCTCGACGAGATGGTGACGGTGGCGGAGGAGATGCAGCGCCTGAACATGACGATGCCTTTGCTGATCGGCGGGGCGACGACGTCGCGGGTGCATACCGCGCTCAGGATCGAGCCGGCGTACAGGGGGCCGGTGGTGCATGTGCTCGACGCGTCGCGCGCGGTGGGCGTGGCGACCACGCTCGTCAGCGAGACGATCCGCGACGACTATGTCGCCAAGATCGCCGAGGAATATGAGCAGGTCCGTGTGGCGCGGGCGAACAAGGGGCAGAGCGCCTTGGTGCCGCTGGCGCAGGCGCGCGACAATGCGTTCGAGGCCGACATGGCGCTCAAGCCCGGCAAGCCGCGGATGCCGGGGGTGCACAGCTTTCCCGATTGGGACCTGGAGGATCTGCGGCAATATATCGACTGGACTCCGTTCTTCCGCGCCTGGGAATTGGCGGGCAATTATCCGGCGATCCTGACCGACAAGGTGGTGGGCGAGAGCGCCTCCTCGCTGTTCGCCGATGCGCAGGCGATGCTCGACAAGGTCATCGCCGAGAAATGGCTGACCGCGCGCGGCGTCGTCGGGCTGTGGCCGTGCCGGCGCGAGGGCGACGACGTCATCGTCCATGTCGAGGATGAGGAGCATGTGGCCTTGCCGTTCCTCCGCCAGCAGATCGCCAAGCGCGAGGGCCGGGCGAATATGTGCCTCGCCGACTTCATCAGCCACGACGGCGACTGGATCGGCGGCTTCGCGGTGGGCATTCACGGGATCGAGCCGCATCTGGCGAAGTTCAAGGCGGCGATCGACGATTACAGCGATATCCTGCTCAAGGCGCTGGCGGACCGGCTAGCGGAGGCGTTCGCCGAACGGCTGCATCTCTATGTGCGCACGGCCTTGTGGGGCTATGCCGAGGGCGAGCAGCTTACCAACGAGGCGCTGATCAAGGAAGCCTATCGCGGCATCCGCCCGGCGCCGGGATACCCCGCGTGCCCCGAGCACAGTCTCAAGACGAAGCTGTTCAAGATGCTCGACGCGCATCACGCCACGGGCATCACCTTGACCGAGAATTTCGCGATGCTGCCGACCGCGGCGGTCTCGGGCTTCTACTTCGGGCACCCGCAGGCCGAATATTTCGGCGTGGCGCGGATCGGGCAGGACCAGTTGGAGGATTATGCCGCGCGGCGCGGGGTCAGCCTCGAGCAGGCGCAGCGCTGGCTGCGGCCGAATTTGGATTAAGCCGCGTCCGCCATTTCGGGGCGGAAGGGAAGGACGCGGTTGCGGCCCTGGCGCTTGGCCGAATAGAGCGCGAGATCGGCCATCGACACCAGCTCTGTTAGTTCGGCATCCGTGGTCTCCGCCGCGTGGACGCCGAAGCTGGCGGTAACGCTGCCGCACGCGCCGAAGCGGGCGTGCTCGATGCGCAGGCGGATCTTTTCGGCGAGGGTGACCGCGGCGGTCTCGTCGGTGGCGGGGCAGAGGATCAGGAACTCCTCGCCGCCCCAGCGCGCGACCGTGTCGCCGGCGCGGACGTTGCGGCGGATCAGCGTGGCGATGCTGGCGAGGACATCGTCGCCGCGGCCATGGCCGAAGCGGTCGTTGAGCATCTTGAACCGGTCGATATCGATCAGGATCAGCGCGACCGCGCCGCCGGGCGGCAATAAAGCGAATTCCTCGGCGGCGCCGCGGCGGTTGAGCACGCTGGTGAGGTGATCGTGGCGCGCGGCCCGCTCGGCTTCCACGGCCTGGCGCAGGGTCAGCGCTTCGGAGGCCTGGCGCAGGCTGAGCTCGTTCTTGAGGTTGCGGATGCGATAGACCAGGAAGGCGCCGATCAGCACCACCCAGATGCCGAGCAACGCCAGATACCATTGTGCGGTGCTGAGCGCGGCCTTGCGCAGCACGATCTCGCGCACCTCGAAGCGGTGGACGCCGAGCGGGGCCTCGGTGCCGGTCTGGAAATCGAGCGAGGTGATATTGTCGAACTGCGGGTGGCCGAACTTGGGCGGTATATGGTTTTCGTTCAGCCACCAGTCGGCGACGCTGAAGTCCGAGAGGTCGAAAGTCACGGTCTGGACCTTGCCCGATTCCGAGGGGAATTCGACCTTGTTGAACTTGGCCGACTTGCCGACGCCGGGCTGGCTGTAATGCGGGTCGTAATTCTTGAGGTGGAAGCGCAGCGTCTTGGCTGGGCCGGTGTAGGCCAGGGTGATCGCGATCGAATGCAGGTTCGACAGATCGATGCCCTTCACCCCGGCCTTGCCGCCGACCTCCACCTCATAGCCGCAGAACGGATATGCGAAGCCGGGGCGCAGATCGCAGCTCCAGCGCATCGGGCGCGTGGCATCGGGGGTGATGACGGTGTTGCCGCCTACGGTGGAATCGGTCTGCGCGAACGTGGTGTAGGCGCCGAGCGCATCGGGGGTGACGCGCTGGGTGCGCTGGAGGATCTGATCCTCGAAGCGGATCGCGGCGACGGTGAGGAGCAGGAGCACCAGAATCAGCAGCTCGAACCTGGCCTTGCTGAAGATCTGGCGCGTGCGGCTTCCGGCGGGCGCCGCGGGAGCGATTGTTTGCGCTGTCACTCCATATCCTCTCACCGCGCCGGACGCCCCGACGCGCAAGATAGGTGCGCAAGCATACCGTGAGGTTAACGGGTGTCTCCGGGACTCATCTTGCCGCCCCCGTGTTACCCGCTAAGCTCGCCGGCAATATGGGAGGGGATCGGCGATGGCGACGATAGCGGACGGGGCGCCCCAAGAATCATCGGGTGCGCCCGAGCCGAGTGCGAAGGAGATGCGGCTGGTGATCAGCGCATCGTCGCTGGGCACGATCTTCGAATGGTATGATTTCTTCATCTGGGGAACGCTGACCACCACCGGCATCCTCGGGCGGACCTTCTTTCCGGCGGGCAACGAGACGCTGGCGACCCTGCTGGCGTGGGCGGCGTTCGCGGTCGGGTTCGGCTTCCGGCCGTTGGGCGCGGTGCTGTTCGGCTATCTGGGCGACAGGCTCGGGCGGAAATACACGTTCCTCGTGACCATCACGCTGATGGGCCTCGCTACCGCCGGGATCGGGCTGGTGCCGGGCTATGCCGCGATCGGGGTGGCGGCGCCGGTGCTGATCCTGCTGCTGCGGATCGGGCAGGGGCTGGCGCTGGGCGGCGAATATGGCGGGGCGGCGATCTATGTCGCCGAGCATTCGCCGGGCGGGCGCGCAGGGTTCCACACGAGCTTCATCCAGGCGAGCGTGGTCGGCGGATTCATCCTGAGCCTGATCGTGGTGTTGCTGTTCAAGTCGGCGCTGGCGGGCGTCTGGGATGCGTGGGGATGGCGGGCGCCGTTCCTGTTCTCGATCGTGCTGCTGGCGGTGTCGCTGTGGATGCGGCTAAAGCTCTCCGAGAGCCCGGTGTTCAAGGCGATGAAGGAAGCGGGCGAGACCGCGAAGAATCCGTTCGTCGAGAGCTTTACCTATCCGGGGAATTTCAAGCGGCTGTTCGTGGCGTTGTTCGGGATCGCGGCGGGGCTGACGGTGATCTGGTACACGTCGATGTTCTCGGTGCTCTCCTTCCTGCAAGGGCCGATGCACATCGACGCGACCACCGCGCAACTGATCGCCGGAGGCTCGGCGAGCGGCGGGCTGGTGTTCTTCATCTTCTTCGGATCGCTGTCCGACCGGATCGGGCGCAAGAAGCCGATCGTGGCGGGCTATGCGCTGACCCTGGTGCTGCTGTTCCCCCTGTTCTGGCTGATCGGCAGCGCGGCCAATCCGGCGCTGGCCGATGCCGCGAAGCGCGCGCCGGTGGTCGTATCGGGGCCGGCGTGCAGCTACGATCCGTTCGCGGCGAAGCAGACCGAGGAATGCGGGCAATTGCTCGACTATTTCTCGAAAAAGGGAGTCGCCTATACCAAGGCCGAGGCTTCGGCGGTGGACGTGACGGTGGGCGGCACGCGCGTCGCGGACACGACGCCCGCGGGACTGGATGCGGCGCTGAAGGGCGCGGGGTACAGCCTGGCCCCGGTGGTGCCGGCGCTGCGCAACATCGTGGTCATCGTCGCGGCGATATTGGCGCTGATGTGCCTCTCCGGCATGACCTATGGCCCGGTGGCGGCGCTGCTGAGCGAGATGTTTCCCTCGCGGATCCGCTACAGCTCGATGTCGATCCCCTATCATATCGGCACGGGCTATTTCGGCGGGTTCCTGCCGTTCATCAGCCAATATATCGTCGCCAAAACCGGCGATCCCTATGCCGGGCTCTGGTATACGATGGGCGTGGTCGCGATGGCCTTGGTGGTGACCGTCTGGGGACTGAAGGAGACCGGCGGGGCCAATCGGTGAACTGGTTCCCGCTGGCGATACTCGCGTTCCTGCTGCCCTTCTGGGCCTTCCGCTTGTGGCTGTGGCAGAAGCCGCGGCGAAAGATGCGCGCCGATATCGCCGCGTTCAAACGCGAGCTGGAGCGCACCAACCCGCCCGGCCCGCCGCTGACCCCGGAAGAGAAAGCCGGTTTCCATGCCTATGTCGCCGGGCTGGCGATGCCCGCGGCGGAGCTGACTCCGCGGGAGGGAACGATGCACGCGGGGGGCAACCGCCTGGGCGGCCCGGTGTGGCTCGCCGAGGGCGAGGCGTGGCCGGTCGGGCGGAACGGACTGGCGATGGAGTTCCTGCTGCAGCTCGATTTCGGCGATCTGCCGCCGCTGCCCGACTTCCCCGCGCAGGGGGTGCTGCAATTCTTCGTCGCGAACGACGATATGAACGGGATGGATTTGGACGATCTCGCCAACGGCGACATCGCGTTGCAGTGGCGCGACGATGTGGCGGGACCGGGCCGGATGGAGACGCCGCCGCCGTTGCCCGGACGCGATGTGAACTGCTCGCCCTGGGTGGACGACGCGGCGCGAGCGCATGGCCGGCCGCTTGACGCCACCGCGGTGCTCCAGCAAGCGGTGTGGGGCGACTGGCGGATCGACGCGCGCTGGGAGGGATGGCTGAACCGGCCGGGCTTTCAGGAATTGGAAGACAGCGTGATGGAGCCGCCGGGCGCGCCACGGCAATGTCACCATGTGGGCGGGCAGCCGGTGTACGTGCAGGACGACGTCCGGCGCGATCCGCGCTACCGCGCATATGACCGGTGCCTGTTGCGGCTGACCTCGGACAAGGCGCTGCAATGGGGCGATGTCGGCGAAGCGGTGTTCCTGATTCCCGAGGCCGCCTTGCGTGCGCGCGACTGGCGGCAGGCGATCTTTACCTGGGACTGCTCCTAGTACCGCGCTTGAGATCGCGGGGATGCACGCATAGGAGGCTAGGGTGAACCCCGTCTCCGCCCCGCTCCGCCTGCGCCTCGATGGCGCCGCGCTCGCCGCCAACTGGCGCGCGCTCGACCGGCTGAGCGGTGCCGCGGCGTGCGGCGCGGCGGTGAAGGCCGATGGCTATGGCCTGGGCGCGCGCGGCGTGGCCGCGCGGCTCGCGGCGGCGGGGTGCCGCGACTTTTTCGTGGCGACCTGGCGCGAGGCAGTGGCGCTGGGCGATATGGCTATCGCGGTGTCGGTGCTGCACGGGGTGCGGGCGGAGGATATGGCGGCGGCGCGGGCCGGCGGCGCGCGGCCGGTGCTCAACACCGCCGAGCAGGTGCTGCGCTGGCGCGAAACCGGCCTGCCGTGCGACGTGATGGTCGATACCGGCATGAACCGGCTGGGCGTGAGCGTCGCCGAGGTGGCCGGAGGGCTGCTCGACGGGCTGGCGATCGATACGCTGATGAGCCACCTTGCCTGCGCCGACGAGGATGTGCCGTTGAACGCCGCGCAGCGCGATGCGCTGGCGGGGCTGGCGGGGAAGACCGGCGCCAAGCGGCTGAGCCTCGCCAATTCCGCCGGGATCGCGCTGGGGGCGGACTATGGCTTCGATCTGACGCGGCCGGGGATCGCCTTGTATGGCGGCGTGCAGGCGGCGGCGTTCGCGGGAGCGATCCGGCAGGTGGTGACACCCGAGGTGCAGATATTGCAGCGGCGGCGCGTGCCCGCGGGGGCGACGATCGGCTATAACGCCACCTTCACCGCGCCCGCGGATATGGAGGTGGCGGTGCTCAATATCGGCTATGCCGACGGGTATCTGCGCTGCTTTTCGGGCAAGGGACGCGCCTGGGCCGGGGGCGTCGCGCTGGCGGTGCTGGGGCGCGTATCGATGGACCTGGTCGCGATCGGCGTGGATGCGGCACCGGGGCTGCGCGAGGGCGACTGGGTGGCGCTCGACTATGATCTGCCGCGGACATCGGCCCTGAGCGGGCTCTCGCAATATGAGTTGCTGACCGGGCTGGGGCCGCGGTTCGACCGCATATGGCGCGATAGCTGATTGTTGAAACGGCGCGGAAGGCGCACCACATCGGGCGGGGGCCGGAAAAGGAGTCTGTCATGCGTTCGGCAATTCTCATCGCACTTTTGGCCGTGGCCGCTCCCGCAAGCGCGGCGGCGCCGCGGGACGACGGCGAGACCAAGCTGCAGAAACTTCTCGAGGGCCGCGTCGCCGGCGCGCCGGTATCGTGCGTCAGCCTGCGCCAGCTCGGATCGAGCCAGGTGATCGACGGGACCGCGATCGTCTATCGCGGCGCCGGCTCGCGCCTCTACGTCAACCGGCCCGACAATGGCGCATCGTCGCTGCGCTCGGACGACGTGATGGTGATCCGCACCCCGACCGGCCAATTGTGCAACATCGACACGGTGACGATGCTCGACCGCCAGACGCAATCGTTCACCGGGGTGGTGATGCTCGGCGATTTCGTGCCCTACGACCGGGTTCGCCGATAGGGTTGCCGGATCAGAATTTGGCGATTGCGGTGAACTGGAAACGGCGGCCGATCTGGTCGTAATAGTCTTGGAAGCTATAGCCGAGATCGCCGGCGTAGGTGACGTCGGTCAGGTTGCTCCCCGAAAGCTGCAGGCGGAGGTCCTCGGTGATATCGGCGCCGATCGCGAGATCGAGCACGTCGATCGCGGGATAGCGATTGTACGGATACAGCTCCGGGCCGGCGATGGCGCCGCTCGAGAAGATGTAGGTCGGCGAACGGTGGTTCCAGGTCCCCGACACATAGAAGCCGTCCTTCTCGTAGCGCGCACTGCCCTGGAGCTTCCACTTGGGCCGCGCGAACGAGCCGTCGGAGCGCAGGCCGTCGAGGCTATAGTCGCCCGACGCCGCGGTTTCGTAGCGGAACAGATGATAGGCATTGCCGCGCAGCGTGAGCTTGCCCCAGCGATGCAGATTGATCGGGTAGCGCGCCGAGAGGTTGAGCGCCCGGACCCGGATGCCGCCCAGGTTGAGGAACGACAGATTATAGCCGTTCGCGATCTGGAACTGGGCATCGCGGGTGAACGAGCTGCACAGATTGTTGCCGGTCTGCGCGGTCGTGTCCGGATAGGTCGGGCTGTCGTAGCAGCTCATGATACCCTGGCCGAGGCCGGTCGGAACGATCGTGCCCTGCACGTCGACGCTGATGTAATCGGCGGAGATCGACAGTCCGGGGATCCAGCGCGGAGTCAATTCGCCGCCGACGGTCCAGCTCTCGGCCTTTTCCGGCGCCAGGCCCGGGTTGCCGGCATAGGTGCCCGACAGGCCGATCCCCGCCGGGGTGAAGGTCGCCAGGAAGGCGTCCGCCGTGGTCGCGTCGCTCGCCAGGCCCGCCGCGATCACGGCGGCGCGGCAGTTCGGGCGGCGCACCGCCGGCGCGGCCCCGGTCAGATTGGCCGGGCTGCAATAATCGATCGGGGCGGTGAACACCGGCTGGCCGCCTAGGAACAGTTCGACCACCGAAGGCTGGCGAACCGACTGGGTGTAGTTGCCGCGGAGCCGGATATCGCGGATCGGCTCCCAGGTTCCGGCGAGCGCGTAGATCGTCTGCATATCGCCCTTCGACGATGGCGAGATCAGCACGCCGGCGGTATTGCGGTATTGATCCGCCTCGCCGTCCTGCCGCGTCACGCGCACCGCCGGGTTGAATTCGAGCTTGCCGAGGAACGGCAGGAAGTCCGAACCGGTCAGCGGCACGCGGACTTCTGCGCCGCCCTCGAGCGTCCGGGTGAACGCGCCGAAGTTCGACGACGGCGCCGCGCGGCCACGGCCGAACTGGTTCAGCGCGTTCGACGAGAAGCGTAATGCGTCCTTGCGGTATTCGCCGCTGAACGAGACCGCGAGCTCGCCGGCTGGAAGCGTTAGCACGTCGCCGCCGAACGAAGCGGCGAACAGCGTCTGTTCCGAAACGTTGCGGAACGTCTGATCCTGCCGGACATAGTCCTTCGCCGCCTGTGTCATATTGTTATAGCCGAACGGATTGAGCGGCTGGCACGCGTCGATCATCGCCTGGGTAATGGTGGGCGTGAACAGGCTCTCGGCGAGCTCCCCCGCCGCGTTGCGCTGGCGCACGATGTTCGGCGCGGTGCCGATCGGCGTGCGGCCGAGATACTGGCCCGGGAACAGCTTGGCGCGGCAGACGATGTTGCCGCTCCCGTCGTTCACCGCGTCGAGCGCCAGCTGATATTCGATATCGTTGATCTGGGTGGTGCGGGTGTCGGCCACGCCGCGGCCGAAGCTGCCCGAGATTTCCGCATTCCAGCGCTTGCCGAACAATCGGTACTCCGCGCGCAGGCCGTTGACGAGGCGGAAGGTCTCGTTGCGGTTCTGGAACGGGTTGTTGCCGAAGATGTCCTGATTCTGGCGCGTGACGATGAAGGTCGAATTCGCCGACGAGGTGCCGGTGATGCCCACCGCGTTCAGCACCGCGCGGTTCTGCGCCGTCAGATAGGGGTTGGTGTTGACGTTGATCATCAACGGCGCGTTTTCGGCGGTGTTCGACTGGAAGTTCTGGCTCGGCGCGTTGCGGACCGAGACGTTCTTCACGCGGGCATAGCTGCTCTCGGTGAAGAAGGTGACGGTGTCGGTCAGGTCGATGTGGCCGATCAGGTTGGCGATGGTGCGATCCTGCTGGGTGCGCAGCACGATATTCTCGACGCTGCGGTAGAAGCCGCCGTCGGAGCCCTGCGTCTGGCCCAGGGTCAGCGGGCTGGCCGGCGTGACGCCGCTGGCGATATTGTAGGTCCGCAGATTGCCGTTGCTCTCGAACTCGAGCGGAACGGCGATGAACGGCAGCACCTGGTTGACCGGCACCATCGCGGTGCCGCCGGCCTGGCTGGTGCGGACCGTGACCAATGTGGTGTCGGTGTTGGCGATCCGGGGCACGCCGGGGACGAAGGTGCCGACGAAGTAATTGACGTTCAGGTTCGGGTTGGCCGCGAAGAACTCGCGCGCGGTGAAGCGGTTCGCCTGCAGTACGTTGAGCGCCAGCGTGGTCAGTTGGGTCGCGTTCGCGTCTGCGGGCGGAGTGATGCCGAACTGCGCGAACACCTGTGTCGCGGTGACTCCGGTCGGCAGCGCCGTCGGCGCGAAGGTCGTGATCGGCAGGGCTGCGATCGGTCCGGCTCGGCCGTTCAGCCCGTTGCCTGAGATATAGGCGGCGCCGGGCGTGCCCTGGATGATCTGGCCGGTGGCGGCGAAGAAGGCGATGTTGGTCGTCGGGATGGTGGTGGCGACGCCGCCCGCGGTGGTCGCCGCGAGGCGCTGGCCGACCGGCGCGAGGCCGTTGCTCAAGACGATGAAGTTGGTCGTGGTCGTGACCGACAGGATCGGCGTGTACGGGCTGTACGGGTTGGGCGCCTGGACGCTGAACACGGTGCCGTTGAAGCTCAGCGACTGGTTGACGAAGCCGGCGCCGAACAGCGAGCTCGGCTGGCCGTCGTCGCTGTTGCGCAGGAAGGCGCCGTTGTTCGCATTGGTGACGTCGATGATCGCCGGGGCGAACGCTGGGTTGCGGATGCCGCCGTTGAACGGATTGGTGTAGGATGCGGTGCGCGCGAGGCGGAAATCGCGCGCGTCGGTCTGCAGGCCTTCGTTGCGGCTATATTCGCCCGCGATCACGATGTTGCCGCGCCCGTCGAGGAAGTTCAGGCCATAGGTTGCCGCGAGCTGATATTGGGCGGCGTCGCCGCGCGCGGTGATGCCGGTGAGCGCGCGGAGCTTCAGGCCCTCGAAATCGTCCTGAAGGATGATGTTGACCACGCCCGCGATCGCATCCGCGCCATAGGTGGCGGCACCGCCGACGGTGAGCACGTCGATGCGCGCGATCAGCGCGCTCGGGATGACGTTGATATCGACCTGCGCGCCGGTCGCATTGCCTTCGACGAAGAGCGAGGCGGCGTTGCCCGACACGAAGCGGCGGCCGTTGAGCAGGGTCAGCGTGCGCTGGGTGCCGAGATCGAGCAGATCGACGAACGCCGCACCCAGGCTGGCGGCCTGGCTGCCGTTATTGCCGTTGAGCGGGCTGGCGCCGGGGCCGACCATCGGAACGTCGTTCAGGGCTTCTAGCGCGTTGGTGAAGCCGCGCTGCTCGATCTGTTGCGCGCTGATCTGGACGCCCGGAATGTTGCCGTCCGATTCGGGACGCGGAATGCGCGAGCCGGTGACGAGGATTTCGGGCTCGTCGGATTCGGCCTGCGCATAAGCCGCAGAAGGAATTGCCAAAGCAGCGCCGACGAGCGCAGTCGCCGACAGCAAGTGGCTGCGTTTCATAAATGGTGCCCCCATTTAAAGGCGGAATGCCTATGGAGACAAGGGACAGCAGTTGCTCGCCGGTCGCAAGCAGGTTCGGGCGAAAAAAAGGCGACGACGCCGCGATTTACGGAAGATCGCGCTTAGCGACGTCTCGCCGCACCGTGCGCGAGCCTGCCGGTCAGTGCGCTTTCTTCTCGGCCTGCACCGCGGCGGCTGGATCGACCGACGGCGCGCCCGCCGCCGGAGTCGCCTGGTTCGAAAGATCGCCGGCGGCGGCATTGCCCTCGGCAACATTCGCGACGGCGGCATCCGGAGCCGTAGTGGCAGGTGCGGCGGGCAGCGGCAGGTTCGATCCGAGCGAGTTGAGATAGACGATTACGTTGGCGCGATCCTGAGGATTGGCCAGGCCTGCGAAGGTCATCTTGGTGCCGGGGGCGAACTTGCGCGGGTTGGTCAGCCAGGCGTTCATCTTGTCGAAGTCCCAGGTGCCGCCGACGCTCTTCAGCGCGTCGGTGAAGGCGAAGCCGCCCTTACCCTGGCCGATGCCCTCGCCCATCGTTCCGTACAGGTTCGGGCCGATGCCGTTGGCGCCGCCCTGCGTCGCGGTGTGGCAGGCGCCGCACTTCTTGAAGACGTCGGCGCCCTTGGCGACATCGGCGGTGCCGAGCAGCGAGGCGATCGGCACGTCGGCGACCTTGCCGTCGCCGGCCGCTTCCTCGGCGCCCGCGATGGGGAAGCCCATCTTCTCGGGCCGCTCGTTATGGAACACCATGCCGCTCGCGATCGATAGCCCCAGCGCGGCGATTCCGCCCGCGAGAACCCAGCCTGCAATCGTGTTCGTGCGATCGTCCATCGTCTAACCCCTGGAAAGTCGTGCCCCCTCTAGTGCGGCACTTTGCGCATCGCAAGCGGGCGCTTGCCCGAAGCGTACCAGCCGGGTAGCCGCCACGCGCATGGAAAATTTCGCTGCCCCCGCCCGGCCCATCGTCGCCCGCATGATCGAGGCGGCCGCCGCCGACCCGAAGCGCGCCGTCGCCTTCCAGGGCGCGCCCGGCGCCAACTCGCATATCGCCGCGCTGGAGGCCTTCCCCGATGGCCTGCCCTTGCCGTGCTTCAGCTTCGAAGATGCGATCGACGCGGTGCGCGAAGGCAAGGCCGATTGCGCGATCATCCCCATAGAGAATTCGCTCCACGGCCGCGTCGCGGACATTCACTTCCTGCTCCCCGAATCGGGGCTGGTGATCACCGGCGAGCATTTCCTGCCGATCCGCTATGCGCTGGTCGGCCTCGGCCCGATCACCGGCATCCGCCAGGCGATGAGCCACCCGCAGGCGCTCGGCCAGTGCCACCAGTGGCTAAAAGCGCGCGGGATCGTGCCCGTCTCCTACCCCGACACCGCGGGCGCGGGCGCGGTGGTCGCCGAGATGGGCGACCCCACCGTCGCCGCTCTGGTCCCGCCGCGCGCCGGCGAGCTCTACGGCCTCCAGGTCCTCGCCGAGGACATCGCCGACGCCGAGCACAACACCACGCGCTTCGTCATCCTCGCCCGCGCCGCGCCGCCGCTGGTGGGCGACGGCCCGTTCATGACCACGCTCGTGTTCGAGGTGAAGAACATCCCCGCCGCGCTCTACAAGGCGCTCGGCGGCTTCGCGACCAACCGCGTGAACATGACCAAGCTCGAGAGCTACCAGCGCGGCGGCAGCTTCGCCGCGACCGAATTCTTCTGCGACGTGGTCGGCCGCCCCGGCGACGAATCGCTCGATCACGCGCTGGAAGAGCTGGAATTCCAGACCAAGTCGGTGCGGCTGCTCGGGACCTATCCCCAGGCGCGGGCGCGGGGGTAGCATAGGGCAGATTTCCGCAAAGACGCGAAGACGCGAAGCAGGAATAGGTCCACGCGGAGGCGCGGAGACGCGGAGAAGAAGGCCGCCGCGCCAGCGGCATCGATTCTACCGCAGCCGGAATCCCTACCCACCGAAGCGGCACGATCCAGTACCCGCGTCCAACCCCTCCGCGTCTCCGCGCGAATCACTCTCTCTTTACGCTTCGCGTCTTTGCGTCTTCGCGGAATCATTCGCTCCACCCGCATTGACGACACCACGATCCGTTGTGTAAACACAACATATCGTCGCCCACAGCCGAATCGTTTCATGCCCGCCCTCCACAACCGCATCGCCCTGTTCCGCGCCGAACGCGGCATGAGCCGCCGCGCGCTTGCGGATGCGGTGGGAGTCAATCCGCAGACGATCGGCTATCTCGAACGCGGCGATTATGCCCCCAGCCTCGAGCTGGGGATGAAGATCGCCGAGCAGTTCGGTGCGCCCGTCGAGTTCCTGTTCTCCTTCACGCCCTTCGAATCCGTCGCCGCCGCGCTGCGCCGCGCCGCCGATTGAGGAACCGCCATGCCGAACCTCCACGACAAGCTCATCCACGGCCTCGATCGCGCATCGGAGCGCACCGGCATCCCCGCGCTCGCCCGTGGCAGCATCCGCCGCCGCCACTTCCGCTGGCTGCCGATCGTCGCGCTGCTGGTGGCAAGCGCCGGGCTGATGCTCGCCTTTGTACGAACCGATCTGTCCGAAGCCGGCTTTGGCCTCCTCATGATCGGCTTTGCCATCGCGGTGATGCTGCCGATCCTCGGGCCGCTCAAACCGTGGGGATCGGCGGGGATCGTCGATGAGTTCGACCGGACGATGCGCGCCCGCGCGATGCTCGCCGGTTTCGCCAGCGTCGCTATCGCCGCCATGATCGGCATCTGGTTCGCAATGGGGCTGGCATTGCTCGAAAGCTGGCCGGCGATCACGCTGATCCTCGTGCTGCGCTCGCTCAGTTTCTATCTGCTGGTGCTCTACTCGGCGGTGCCGACGCTCCACGCCAGCTGGTCGACCGATCCGATCGGCGAGGACTGAAGAGTGATGTCTTCGCCTGACTCCCCCACCGTTCGCTTCGAGCGGAGTCGAGAAGCCGCGGGACCGGTGTCTCGACTTCGCTCGACACGAACGGGTTGGGTTAAAGTCGTCAATCGCTAAGCTTCGGCCCAGGCCGTCAGCAGCGTAAAGGCAATCGCATAGGGCGGCGGCGGCAGGAACGGTCCCGGGCCGCCCGCCAGCACCGATTGCACGTCGCGACGGGAGACCCAGATCGCGTCCTCGAGCTCATTGGCGTCGAGGTTGAGCGCGTCATCCGCGGCCTCCGCCACGCAAGCGATCATCAGCTGCGAGGGGAAGGGCCAGGGCTGGCTGGCGACATAGCGCACGCCGGTCACCCGCACGCCCGCTTCTTCCAGCGTCTCGCGTGCCACCGCCTCCTCGATCGATTCGCCCGGCTCGACGAACCCCGCCAGCGCCGAATAGCGCCCCGGCGGCCACGCCTTTTGCCGCCCGAGCAGCGCCCGGCCTTCGTGCTCGGCGAGCATGATCACCACCGGATCGGTGCGCGGGAAATGCTCGGCGCCGCAATTGGGGCATTTGCGCCCCCAGCCCGAGCGGAACACTTCGGTGCCGGTTCCGCAGTTCGCGCAGAAGCGGTGGCGCATGTGCCAGTCGACCACCGATCGCGCGCCGCCGTAGAGCGCGGCATCCTCGGCGGGCAATTGCTCGAGGATGCGGAAGATCGCGAGGCTGCGCCCGACCACCACCTTTTCGTCGGGATTGACCGCGGCGAAATGCGGCACCCCGCCGCCGAAGCCGAGGAAGACGATCTCGCCCTCGGGATGCGCCTCCGCCGGCGATCCCCACGCCAGCCGCCCATCCTCGGTCAGCGCGGGATCGAGCGCGCGCAGCCGCAGCAGCCGCGCGCGCGGATCGGCGAGCAGCCGCGGCACCGCATCGGGATCGCTGCGCAACGCATCGGCGCGGTCGAGCGTGGCGCCGGTGAACCCCGGCGCCGCCATGCCACTCACGGAGCGATATCGGCGAACAGCGCCTTGTTGAGGTCGGCGCGCAGCGGCCATTGCTCGGACGGCATGTAATTGACCATCACCGTGCCGCGCACCCCGCGCACCGGATCGATCCAGGCGATCGTCCCCGCCGCGCCGCCCCAGCCATAGGTCCCCTTGCTTGGCGATCCGGCGACGCTCTCCAGATACACCGAGCCTCCCGCGCCGAAGCCGAGCTTGCCGCCGGTCCGCCCGAGATTGTTGAGCAGCGAGGTATCGGTCCCCGCCGGCAACAGATCGGACATGCCCAGCGCGACCGTCTCGGGCTTCATCACCTGCACGCCGTCGAGCGTGCCGTGATCCTGGAGCATATGGAGGAAGCGATCGTAATCGCGCGCCGACATCACCAGCCCGGCGCCGCCATAAGGGAAGCTCGGCGGGATCAGCCACTGCGATCCCGCGCCGGCATCCGCGACGACGCGATTGCCGCCCATGTAGAAATAATTGGTCGCGAACCGCCCGACCTCGCTGCCCGGCACGGTGAAATAGGTCGATTTCATGCCCAGCGGATCGAAGATCTTCTTCTGCAGGAAGGTGTCGAACGGCATGCCGCTCGCCACCTCGATCACGCGGCCCATCACGTCGAGGCCGATCGAATAGCTCCACTTGGTTCCCGGCTCGGCGACCAGAGGCAAGGTCGCCACCTGGTTCGCGAACGCCTCCAGCGTCGCCGGGCGTGCCGATCGCATATTGGGTTCGAGCGTCGTGTTCACCTGCGCGGGGTTCAGCCCCAGCCGGTTGTATTCGGCGAGCAGCGCGCCCTTGGTGATGATGGTGTAGCCGAGGCCCGCGGTGTGGGTCAGCAGGTTGCGCACCGTGATCGGGTGGGTCGCCGGATGGCTCGCCAGCGAATCGCCATCGGGGGTATCGAGCACGCGCATGTTCTTGAACGCCGGGATGAAGTCCGAGATCGGCTGGTCGAGCTTGAGCTTGCCCTCCTGCACCAGGATCATCGCCGCCATGCCGGTGAGCGGCTTGGTCATCGAATAGACGCGCCACAGGCTGTCCGGCCCGGCGGGCGCGGCGCCCGCATCGGCGGAGATCTTGCCGGCCGAGAAATAATGCGTCGGATGCTCGCCCACGCCGACAGCGACCACCAGCCCGGGCACCTTGCCCTCGGCGACATAGCGATCGACCAAAGCCTGCGCCGCGGCGCCGCGCGCGGCATGCTCCGCCGGGGTCGGCGCGGTCTGCGCCTGCACGATTCCGGCGGCACCACCCGCCAGCGCCAGCATTGCCGCAACGCCCACCAGAAACTTCATTCGCATCCCACTCTCCCGAATATCCGCGCCGCTTTGGCGAACACCGTCGGCAACCCCGCCGACTCGATGTCGGCAATCGGCCACCACTCGCCGTCGGCGTGTGCATGCTCCGCGATTGTGGCAGCCGCAAGCGCGCATTCGAGCGTGAAATGGGTGAAGCCGTGCGCCACCGTTACATTGCGCATCTGCCAGTGCGCTTCCACCGGCGCGCCCGCCAGCCCCGGCGGCGCATCGGCCCAAGGTCCGGTCGGCAGCGCACGCATCCCGCCCAGCAATCCCTTGTCGGGCCGCCGCACCAGCAGCACCTCGTCGCCCCGTTCGACCCAGAACATCGTGCCATAGCGATGCGGCCGCGCCGCCTTCGCGGCCTTGACCGGAAACGCTTGCGGATCGCCGCTCGCGAAGCCGGCGCAATCGGCGCGCAATGGGCACAGCAAACAGCGCGGGGACCGCGCGGTGCAGATCCCGCTCCCCAGATCCATCATCGCCTGCGCGAAATCGCCCGAGCGATCATCCGGCGTCACCGAATCGGTCAGCGCCTTGATGCGCGCCTTCGCCCCCGGCAGCGGCTCGGCAACGGCGAACAGCCGCGCCACCACCCGTTCGACATTGGCATCGACCACCACCGCGCGCCGCCCGAACGCGATCGCCGCGATCGCCGCCGCGGTATACCCACCGACTCCGGGCAACCCGAGCAATCCCGCTTCGGTATCGGGCAGCCCCGCGGCGGCGGCCACCCGCGCGCAGGCGAGCATGTTCCGTGCCCGCGCATAATAGCCCAGCCCCGCCCAGGCGGCCATCACATCGGCATCGTCCGCCGCCGCCAGCGCCGCGAAGCTCGGCCAGCGGCTCAGGAATTTCTCGAAATACGGCTTCACCGTCGCGACCTGCGTCTGCTGGAGCATCACTTCGGACAGCCATACCCGGTACGGATCGGGCGCGGGCGCGCCGGGCCGGGCGCGCCACGGCAAATCGCGGGCGTTCGCATCATACCAGTCGAGCAGGCGCGCAGCGATGTTGTCGGGCACACCCTGCCTATGGCATGGAGGTCACAAATGACGAAGCCCCCCCGCGCCACGACCAGACAGCCGAAAGCGGAACCCCAGCGGAGCAACCGCGCGCGTTCGGTATCCGACCTGTTGCCGGACGTCGGCCGCGCCGCATTCCGCCGCTTCGGCTTCGTCCAGCACGCCGTAGTCAGCCGCTGGAGCGAGATCGTCGGCGAGCGTTATGCCAAGGTCTCGTCGCCCGAATCGATCCGCTTCCCGCCGGGCAAGCGTGCCGAGGGGGTGCTGTCGCTGGTGGTCGGCGGTGCCCATGCGCCGATGATGCAGCATATCGCCCCGGAGATCGTCGAGCGGGTCAACCGCTTCTTCGGCTATACCGCAGTGGCGAAGCTCCACATTCGCCACGGCGATATCAAGCGTCCCGCGCAAGCCGCCGCCCGCCCGGAGCTGCTTCCGGTCTCCGAGGAGATGAGCGAAAGCCTGCGCGGCATCGTCGATCCCGAGCTCAAGGCCGTGCTCGAGGCGTTGGCTTCGGGCGTCGCCGCCCATTCCATTCCCAAGATCGGCAGGATCGATTGATGCGTCTGCTTGCCCTTGCCTTGCTGTGCGTGCTCACTGCGCTCGGCGCCTCTGCGCCACTTTCGGCCGGGCCCGCCGCGGCCGACTGGCTGACGGTGGTGGCGCGCACGCCCGAGGGCGGCACCCGTATCGGCAATCCCGCCGCACCGCTCAAACTGGTCGAATACGGATCGCGCACCTGCCCGACGTGCGGCCGTTTCGCCAATGAATCGGGGGCGCTGCGCAGCACCTATGTTGCGGGCGGCAAGGTCAGTTGGGAGTTCCGCGACTTTCCGGTCCATCCGCAGGATCCGGGCGTCTCGCTGATCGGCATGTGCGTGTCGCCGCGCAACTTCTTCAAGATACTCGACCAGATGTATGCCGGGCAGGATGCGTTCAACCGCAAGGCTTCGATGCTCACCGACGAGCGCCTTCGCGAATTGAGCGAGATGCCGTTGCTCCAGGGCGCCCGCGCCTGGTCCGATACGCTCGGCTATACCGATCTCGTGCGCAGGGCCGGCATGCCCGAGGCGCGGATCGCGCAATGCTTCGGAAAGCCCGCGCTCGACGCGCTTGTGGCGGTCGTCGAGGGCGGATCGAAGCTGGGCGTCCAGGGCACGCCGACCTTCTTCCTCAACGGGCGCCAGCTGAATGCCGTAAGCTGGGCCCAGATCGAACCCTATCTGCAATAGTCCGGCTGACCGCCGGCACGTGAAACCTGTTTGGAGAGTTTGAAATGCGCATCTTCCTTGCCCTGACCGCGCTTCTCGCCCTCGCCGCATGTGGCGGCGATGGCGGCAACAGCGCCGGCCCCGCGCCGAGCGCGACCGCGGTGGCCACCGCCAAGCCGCCCGCGGGCAAGGCATGGACCGACGTCTATGCCAAGACCGGCGAAGGCTGGGTCCGCCAGGGCAACCCCGATGCGCCGATCAAGCTGATCGAATACGGCTCGCGCAGCTGCCCGGTGTGCGGCGCCTTCGCCAACACCGGCGTCGAGCCGCTGCGCGCCAAATATATCTCGACCGGCCAGGTGAGCTACGAATTTCGCGACTTCATGGTCCACCCGCAGGATCTCGGCATCGCGCTCGTCGGCCGCTGCGCTTCCACCGAGGCGTTCTTCCCGATCCTCGACGCGATGTACGCCAATCAGACCGCGTTCAATGCGAAGCTCGACCAGGCGACCTATGAGCGCTTCCAGCCGCTGCCGCCGCTCCAGCAGGCCAGGGCCTATGCCGATTTCCTCGGCTATACCGAGCTGATGAAGCAGAGCGGGGTTTCCGATCAGCAGATCAGCCAATGCTACAGCCAGCAGGCGCTCGACACGCTTTCCGCGCAGATCAAGGAAGCCGTGGACGTCAAGAAGGTCAACGGCACCCCGACCTTCTTCGTCAACGACAAGGTCGTCGACGGCCCAAGCTGGCAGGCGCTCGAAGCCGCGCTTCGGGCAGCCGGCGCGCGCTAAGAGCGGACAAAACAGGTGCAGATCAAGCGGCTGCGGCTGACGGGCTTCAAGAGCTTCGTCGACCCGGCCGATCTGCGCATCGAACCGGGGCTGACGGGAATCGTCGGCCCCAACGGCTGCGGCAAGTCCAACCTGCTCGAAGCCTTGCGCTGGGCGATGGGCGAGAACAGCCCCAAGTCGATGCGCGGCGCGGGGATGGAAGACGTGATCTTCGCCGGCACCGCGACCCGGCCCCAGCGCGACTTCGCCGAAGTCTCGATCCTCGCCGACGGCGTGGGCGAGGATGACGAGATGGAAGTCGTCCGCCGGATCGAGCGCGGCGCCGGCTCGGCCTATCGGATCAACGGCCGCGATGTTCGTGCAAGGGATGTCGGCCTGGCCTTTGCCGATGCCGCGACCGGCGCGCACTCGCCCGCATTGGTCAGTCAGGGGCGTATCGGTTCGATCATCTCGGCCAAGCCCGCCGAGCGCCGCGCGATGCTGGAGGAAGCCGCCGGGATCGCGGGCTTGCACGTCCGCCGCAAGGATGCCGAGCAGCGGCTACGCGCGACCGAGGCCAACCTTACCCGGCTCGACGAAGTCATCACCGATCAGGAGACCCGTGCCGCCGCATTGAAGCGCCAGGCGCGGCAGGCCGAGCGCTACCGCGAGCTTTCGGACAAGATCCGCGTCGCCGAGGCGCGGATGATCTTCGCGCGCTGGCGCGACGCCGCCGCCGCCGCCGACGCCGCCAACAAGGACGCGCAGGCGGCAGAGGCGTTGGTCGCCGAACGCACCGCCGCGCATGACGCCGCCGCCGCGACCCAGCAGGCGGCCGCCGAGGCGCTTGCCAGCGTCCGCGCCGATTCGCTGATGGTCCGCGACCGCGCGACCGAGGCGATGCACCGCCTCGCCACGCTGCGCAGCGAGTGCGCCACCGTCGAGCGCCGGCTGGCCGACCTCAAGGACGCCGAGGTCCGCCTCGCCGAGGACCGCGGCCGCGAAGGCGCGCTCGCTCGCGACGCAGCCGAAGCCCTCGCCCGCCTCGCCGAGGAATCCGCATCGCTGGAGGAGCGCATCGCCGCCGCCACCGCGCGGATGCCCAATCTCGACGCCGCGCTCGCCGAAGCCGAGCGCGCCGCCCGCGATGCCGAAGTGGCGCTCGCCCAGGCGCTTGCCGCGCAGGCCAGCGAAGCCGCCGAAGCCCGTGTCGCCGAAGCCGCGCTCGCCGCCGCGCGCACCCGGGTCGAGCGATCGGCCCGCGACCACGCCCGCATCGAGGCCGAGGCCCGCGCGCTCGCCGATCCCGCGCCGCTGCAGGCGGAAAAAGCCCGCGCCGCCGAGGCCCGCACGCAGGCGTTGCGCCAGGCCGAAGCGGCGCGCACCGGCCTCGCCCGCGCCGATGCCGCCGAGCGCGAGGCGATCGACTCGCGCGACCGTGCCCAATCCGCCCGCGCCGCCGCGCATGCCGAATTGAGCCAGCTCGACAGCGAAGCCGCCGCGCTCGCCAAGGCGACCCGCCCCAGCGGCAAGGAACGCCTGCTCGACAAGCTCAGCGTCGATGCCGGCTACGAACGCGCGCTCGCCGCCGCTTTGGGCGACGATCTCGAAGCCGGCCTCGACACCAATTCCGACCGCTACTGGTCGGGCGCCGAAGCCTTGCCCGGCGATCCCCACGCCCCCGAAGGCGCAACCCCGCTCGCGCGCCACGTCCAGGCCCCCGGCGCGCTAAGCCGCCGCCTCGCCCAAGTCCTCGTCGCCGAAGCCGACACCGGCCAGCCACTCGCGGTCGGCCAACGCCTTGTCACCCTTACCGGCATCCTTCGCCGCTGGGATGGCTATGTCGCCAAATCGGGCGGCGCCGCCGCCGCCGAGCGCCTCGAACGCGTCAACCGCCTCCACGCGATCGAAAAGGCCCGCCCCGCGGCCGTCCGCGCGGTCGACGCGGCCGATGCCGAACTGGAGCGAGTGAACGAGAGCATCGCCGAGGCCCGCCGCTCCGCCGCCGATTGCCGCCGAATCCTCGACCACGCCGAAAACGCCGGGCGCGAAGCCGGGCGCGCCGAGGACCGCGCCACCGGCCAGCTCGAACGTCTCGACTCGCAACGCGCCGACCTCCAGTCGCGTCTCGCTCGCGTCGCCGCCGAGCAGGACGAAGCCGCCGGCGAACAATCGCGCGCCGAAGCCGCCAGGGCCGCGCTCCCGGACGGCAGCGCCACTCGCGAGCGGGTGTCCAAACTCTCCTCCGAAGCCGAAACCCGCCGCGCCGCCAGCGCCTCGGCCCGCGCCGAGCGCGGCACCCACGAGCGCGACATTTCCCAGCAGCGCGAGCGCCTCGCCGCCGCCGGCGCCGAAAGCCGCAGCTGGAAATCGCGCGCCGGGGAGGCCGCACGGCGCAGCGCCGACATGGACAAGCGCGCCGCCGCGCTTGCCGAGGAAAGCGAGACCCTTTCCGGCCGCCCCGCCGAGCTCGACAAGCAAGTCGCCGAAGCCGAAGCCACCACCGAAACCGCCCGGGCCG